>Ga0335071_10006873_pt1 | contig 11739 bp, 9 predicted proteins | sample Lox_Sample_15_FD_206724 | JGI IMG/M metagenome (GOLD analysis project Ga0335071, IMG submission 206724) | Soil microbial communities from Loxahatchee National Wildlife Refuge, Florida, United States - Lox_Sample_1.5 | ecosystem: Environmental > Terrestrial > Soil > Wetlands | place: USA: Florida...
CTTGGGGAAATCGGCAATCTCGACGGGTACATCGCTGCTGGTGCTGGCGGCCTTGTACCTGGCTTACCGGCATTACCGTGCGCAAAAGGTGGAATGGAGCATGCGGGAAAAGCATGCCGACGACGTGGCGGCGTTGCATCTGCGCGCCATCGAAGGACTGGCCTTGGCCGTGGAGGCCAAGGACAATCTGAACACTCGCGGCCACATCCGTCGCGTCCAGGTGTACGCACTGGGGATCGGTAAAGCGATGGGGTTGTCCGGCACAAGTTTGGAGGCGCTGCGCGCGGGCGCTTTGCTGCATGACATCGGCAAGCTGGCGGTTCCGGAACACATCTTGACCAAGCCAGGGAAGCTGACGGCGGAGGAGTTCGCCAAGATGAAGGTGCATCCGCTGGTGGGCGCGGAGATCGTCGAGCAGATGCAATTCCCGTATCCCGTAGCTCCGATCGTGCGGGCGCATCACGAGAAGTGGGACGGCTCGGGCTATCCTTTCGGGCTGAAGGGCGAGGCCATACCGATAGGAGCGCGAATCCTGACGGCCGCCGACTGGCTGGACGCCATGATCTCGGATCGCGAATACCGCAAGGGTATTCCGATCGAAGAGGCCATGGAACTGATCGCCGCGGAGTCGGGCAAGAGTTTCGATCCGAAGGTGGTCGAGATGCTGGGGCAGCAATATAAGGACCTGGAGCACTACGCCAAGGCGCAAGCGGCGGAGGGGCCCGTGCTTTCGACTGAGATCCAGGTGGATAAGGGAGCGGCGCCGGATGCGGGTCTGGATGTCTGCGGGCTTCCGCAAGGCGCGCCGGGCGAGGATTTCCTGACGACCATCACCGCGGCGGCGCGCGAGGAACAGCTCTTGCGGGAAACGGCGGCGGCGGGTACTTCACTCGACCCGCTGGAGACGATGACGCGCATCGATACGGCGGTGCGCGGTAAGATCCCGCACGACTCGCTGGTGTTCTTTATCCGTCATGCAAACGTGCTGAAGGCGGAGTTTGCGACCGGCAAGAACGCAAAGTATCTGTCGAGGTTGGAGGTCCCGCTCGGCGAAGGGCTGACGGGATGGGTGGCGCAGAACGTTCAACCGGTGGTGAACGGGAATCCAGTGGTGGACCCCAGTTTTCAATGCGACGACGACGAGCCGCTGCGTTCCGTGCTCGCAATGCCGTTGAACAGCGCGCAGGGCCTGGTTGGCGTTCTGGCCTTGTATCGCGCCAAGAAGGATTCGTTCACGCGCGCCGAGTTGCAGCTGCTTTCGGCGGCCAGCCTGAACATTGCGGGAGCATTGCAGAACGCCATCGCGCACCGCGAAGTGGAGCTGCGAGCGAATCTGGACGCGCTGACGGGTGTGCACAACCGGTCGCAACTGGTGCGGTTCTTGGATGAGGAGTTGGCGCGGGCGCGGCGCGATAGCCAGCCCGTTGCGCTGGTGGTGCTCGAGCTGCGCGGATTCCGGGAATTGCCGGATTCGGTGGGCTACGCCAAGCGGGACGAACTTCTGGTGGCCATCTGTAAGGGATTGCGCAAGGCTTCGCGCGAATACGACCGGCTGGGGCGGCTGGCGGACAGCCGGCTGGCGCTCGTTTTGCCGGGTATGAAGCCCGCGCACATGAACGCGGTTCTGGACCGGTTGCATGAGATCGCCGCTGAAGCAGGCATTGCGGTTTGCGGCGTTGAAGTCCATCTGGACCTGGGCGGCGCATTCTATCCGGACGATGGGGATGGCGGCAGAAACCTGCTGCTGGTGGCAGAGCAGAAGCTGGAGGAGCCAGGCGAGAGCTGGGAATCGAGCCTGCGCGCGCTGATTCGCGAAGGCGGGCGACCGGTGGAAGCCGAAATCCTGAGCGACTAGAGTCTAGAGCGGGAAGGCTAGCGCTGGCTGGCTTCGCCGCTCGCCACTCGTTGGTTGAAATTCACCGACGCCCCGCGCGGGATGCTCAGCGATTTCCAATCTTCGCTGCGCAACTGCTTTGCGAGAAACACAACTTGTCCGCAGTGATAGGCGTAGTGCGCCAATTGGCGGTTGATGGCTTGCATTACGGAGTGGCGTTCGCCGCGGATGGTGGTGACGCCGGACATGTCCTCCTCAGTGAGCGGCTCCAGAGCCGTGAAGACGCAGGTCCAGCCTTCTTCCCACATTTTGAGAATGGCTTCGCGCGAGTCGGGTGCGCCGGTGAACTCGCTGTCGCGATCGCGGTCGGGCTTTTCACCGTCGCTGGCCGGAAAGCCGGTGAAGCGCGAGCGCATGTTGCCGGCCATGTGCTTGACGATTACCGCGATTGAGTTCATTTCTTTATCGAGCGCGGCGGTAAGCTGTTCGTCGGTGACTTGCGCCATCGCGCGCTCCCCCAGGCCCTTGTAGTAGCGGAGCAGCGATAGCGTGTCTTCCAGGTAGGAGGTGGTGAACTGGAGCGGCATGCCTTGATTGTTTCAGAGAAGGTCGTCCAGCACCAGTGTCTGGAACTCCGCGACGCGGCCGAAGATCGCGTCGTTGGTAACTAGGCCTGTTACCTGTGCATGCAGCGCGGTGGCGGCTTGTAGCGAGTCCGGCGTTCGAAGGCCATGAGCCGCCCTCACTCGGGCCGCGATATCGGCGACGGCGAGGCTGGGAGCGATCCACTCCAAGTTCGGATACGTTGCAAGGAGGCCGTAGAATTCGTCGGCCTGCTGCTGCCCGCGGCCGCGATACGCCGGAACCAGCAATTCCGTCATGGTAATGGTGGAAGTCACCGCTCGATGATCTCTTCGTTCCAGCCAGGCGAAGATGGGATCCGTGAGGCCGGCGTAACGGGGGTTGGCCTCCAGTTGGTAAATAAACACGCTAGTGTCCAGCGCGATGCGGCGATGGCGCTGTAGAAATGAGCGCAGCCGCGTTAGCCCCAACTGCCTCGTTCCTTCCTCAGATAACCTCGGGGATAGACCCCGGCGCCGAGTCCACGAATCGCGGTGTGATGGTTTCTTGGTCTTTCCAGAACGATGACCCGCTCTCCGCGCACGACGATCAGCAGCTTGTCGCCTGGCTTGACACGCAGAGCTTCGCGGGCGGCACGCGGGATCACAATCTGATTCTTGGTGGAGAGCGTTGCTTCGGCCATCGCTTTACATAGTAGCAAAAAGTAAAGGATGTGCGAGCCACTTCGCCGGCCGTGGCGGGGAATGATAGACTCGCGTCGAGGAAGACCGACATGATCAAGTGGCTTGGGGCGGTGTTGGCGGGGCTGATGGCGATGCAGGCGATGGCGCAGACGCACGGCGACGCGTCGCTGGCGGCGCGCGTTCAACGATTGGAAGACATTCAGGCGATCCAGAATCTGCTGCTGGAGTACGGGCGGAAGCTGGATGCGCGCGATCTGAAAGGTTACTCCGAGCTTTTCGCGAAGGATGGAGAATGGGCGGGAGGTTTCGGTTCGGCCAAAACGCCGGCCGGGATCCTGGCAATGATGGAGAAGAATCTGCCGGCGCCCGCGCCGGGAGCGAAGAAGCGCATCACGTATCATTTGATGACCAACTTCGTCATCGACGTGCACGGCGACACGGGCACGGCGTGGTCGCGCTGGACGTTTGTCGTGCCCGGCGCGAACGACCAACCGGAAGCGATGCACAGCGGGCATTATGAAGACACGCTGGTGCGTGAGAACGGCAAGTGGAAGTTCCAGCGCCGAATGACTTACAACGATATTCCGTACCTGGAGCCGCCGGCGACGAAGTAAGAACGCGGGCAGGAGCGCCTGCGCCACCGCCTACTCGCCGGTGGGGAAATCGTCGCCCAGATCGTTGGTGCGATTTTCGAACTTGGTGAACTCGCGCAGAAACACAAGATTGACACGGCCCGTGGGGCCATTGCGCTGCTTGGCGAGCAGCAATTCGGCCATGCCGCGCAGGTCTTCGCGGTCCGGCTTGTAGACTTCCTCGCGGAAAATGAAGCCCACCAGGTCGGCATCCTGCTCGATGGAGCCGGATTCGCGCAGGTCGCTCAATTGCGGGCGGTGATCGCCGGGGCGCGTTTCCGGCGCGCGGCTCAACTGCGAGAGCACCAGCATCGGTACCTTCAGATCCTTGGCCAGCAGCTTCAGTCCGCGCGAGAGGGTGCTGATTTCCTGGTTGCGGTTTTCGAAGCGGCCCCGGCCGCTCATGAGTTGGAGGTAGTCGACCACCACTAGCGCCAGGCCATGCTCGCTTTGGAGCCGCCGCAGCTTGGCGTGAATGTCCATCAGGTGCGTGCCGGAGGTGTCGTCGATGAACAGGGGCGCCTGCACGAGGTCCGAGGCGGCTTTGGCCAGCCTGCGGCGCTCGTCCTGGTTGAGATAACCGGCGCGGAATTTCTGCTGATCGACGCGCGCGGTGGCGCAAATCATACGAGTGAGCAGCGATTCGCGCGACATTTCGAGCGAAAAAACGGCGACAGTCTGCTTCTGATGCGGCGCCATCGCGACATGCTGGGCGATGTTGAGCGCCAGGGCCGTTTTGCCCATCGAGGGGCGCGCAGCCAGGATCACCAATTCGCCTTCATGTAAGCCGCCGGTCATTTCGTCCAGCTTGAGGAAGCCCGTGCTCAGACCCTTGATGCGCTTGCTGGGATCCAGGAAGGCGTTGATGCCGCCGTCGAATTCGTCCAGAATGCGCTTGGGGCTGGCCAACGCGTCTTCGGCGCGCGCGTCGCCGAGCTTCAGCAGGCTTTCCTCGGCGCTGGCCAGGATCTGATCGGGTTCTTCGTCGCCAACGATGCAGCGATCGATCAGCTTCTGCGACGTAAAGATGATGCGCCGCAGGATGGACTTGTCCTTGACGATGCGGGCGTAGCTTTCCAGGTTGGCTAGCGCGGGCAGGCCTTCGTCGAGCGAGACCAGGTAGGAGATACCGTCGACCGATTCGAGCTGGTTCTGCTTCATCAGCTCGTTGGCGACGGTGACGCGGTCGATGCGCTCGCCGCGCTGGTACAACTCGCCCATGCGCAGGAAGATGCGGCGGTGCTTCTCCAGGCTGAAGTCGTCGGCTTCCAACACGCCCGCCACCTGGATGTACAGCGCATCGTCCATCAGGACCGCGCCCAGCACGAAGCGCTCGGCGTCCGGATTGGCCGGTAGTCCGCGTTCGAGGGCGATGTCAGGAGCAACAGCCATAAAAAGCCAACCGTTCTACAGTAGCGGCGGGGTTCGGATACGCCAAGCGATTTCGTCCGGCACGTGCTGTGAGCGAGATAGCGTGTGAAAAAAGCAGTGGAAAAAACTGTGAGAGTGGCGCCGCGTCGAAATCATTTTGCAACATCGGGATGAAACACTTTTCCACAGGATAGTACAAAGCGGAACGATTTTGTTTTGGCGCGGGGGCCGGGCCTTACGAAGTGCGGGAAAACAGCGACAGTAGACCGGACAGCGAGCTGCTCTTCTTCTGCGGCTCCACTCCTCCGGCCAGGCGATCCACCAGGGCGACCACGCTCTTGCCGAAACTGGTGGTGGCGGCCAGGGGTTTGCCTTCCATCAGCGCCTTCTGGATGGCTTCGTAGTCCGTGGGCATGATGTGATAGATGTCGGTGTGCAGGGCCGTGCCAATGACGTCTTTGCTCAAACCGGCGTGCCGGTCATACCGGTTGACGATCAGCTTGATTTTGTAGCGCTGCACGCCGTTGGCTTCCAGATAGCCGAGCGCACGCTGGACAGCCTGCAGAGCCGTTAGCTCGTTGGTGGTGACGAGCAGGATCTCGTCGGATTGCTGTGCCTGGCTCAGGTTCCAATCCCCATAAACTCCGCCGGCATCGAGCACTACCAGATCGTAGGTGCCACGGGCGTACTCGATAATGCTATTGGCGTTCGTCAGGTCGCTCATGCCCTCGGTCATCGCCTCCGGCGAAAGCAGTACGTCCACACCCTGGCGGCTGGTGACGACGGCCTTCCACAGATCGGCGTCGATTTCGGAGGAGCGCGCCAGTGCGTCCATGAAGCTGTAATTGGACTTGATCTTCAGCAGGAAGGACAGTGTTCCGGCCAGCGGGTCCAGGTCGGCCAGCAGGATGCGTTTATCGCCGGCGCGCTTCAATTGGTAGGCGAAGTTGCTGGCGATGGTGCTGGCGCCGCAGCCACCCTTGGCGGGCATAAAGCAATACACCTTGCCGGGCTTGCCGGCGATGTCCGGCTGGAGGCGGGCGATTTTGTTGAGGGCCGCCTCCACCTGGTCGGAGGTGAATGGCTGAATCAGGAAGTCGCTGGCGCCCTGGCGAAGGCAGCGCAGCACCAGCTCCGGGTCGTTGCTGGTCAGAACCGCGATGATAGGCAGCTTCGGATCCAGGCGCAGCAGGTCGGGGATGAGCCCCAAAGCCCGGTCCGGGGGTTCGCCCACTTCGAGCAGACACAGATTGGGGGTTTCCGTGCTCAGCACCTCGGCCATTTGATGGCGCCCCGGATAGACGTTGAGTTCGTGGCCCCCGAGGTTGGGCAAGTGCCGGTCGAGCAGTGGGGCTAAGTCCCTGGTTATCTTTTGGTTAGGGCAGATAAACAGAGCTTTCCAACTGCCGGGCAATTTCGGGGCGTCAGACTGGGGCATGAGGCACTGGACAGGACTTCTCCTGAGGGAGTCCCACCCGATCAAATCGGCTAGATCCGATCATAACATGAGAGTCTTGCGTGACCCGATCAACTAAATCTTCGAACGCTATCGCCGATAAGGCTTAGTTTGGTTCTGATTCCAACTGAGTCGTTAGCAGAAGGCGCGGCGCGAATCGAAGACCAAAATGAATGAAGATCATCCCAGGAAAACCGTCGCCGCTTGTGACACCCAGCCCATCACGGCCGAGGGGCTGAGGAAACTGCTGGGCGAGACCGAAGACTTTCAGTTCGTGGCGGCGCTCCCAACGCTCGAAGCTGCCTTGCATATGGTGCCCGCCCAAGCGAACGACATCGTGATCCTGGACAAGGGTTTTGGCATGCGGGCAGTGCTGGACTGGCTGCAGGAGCTGAAGCTCACTGACGCCGGTCCGGGGGTGGTGGTCTGGGGTGTCTCCATGACCGAGGCGGAGGCTTTGCGCCTTCTGCAGGCCGGCGCCCGCGGCATTATCCGGAAAACCGCCTCGGTGGAGTCCATCCTGACCTGCCTGCGCGCCGTTTCGTCGGGCCGGAGCTGGATGGAGGACTGCGTCTTCCGCGATTCCGCCCGCCAGGATGGCTATCCGCGCTCGGAGCTGACCGCGCGCGAGCACCAGGTGCTGGAATTGGTAGAACAAGGCTTCAAAAACAAGGAGATCGCGCTGGAGCTGGGTATACGGCCGGGCACCGTCAAGATCCATTTGAAGCACATCTTCGAAAAGACAGGCGTGCGCGGGCGATACGGCCTGGCCATCAGCGGCTTGAAGGACCGGGGCGTGGTTTCCGTCGCGAGCTAGCCGCCTTCCGCGTTCTGGCCTTCCGCCTTCCGCCATCTGGCTTGCTATCCTGAGGATTCGTGCGCTGTTTCCTCGCTCTGCTCGTTCTCGGGCTCACCCCGGCCGTGGCTGCTCCACCGACGCTGCTCGACATCCTCAGCGACGAGCTGCAGCGCAACTTCACTATCCTCAAGCAAAAGGCCGATCCGCCGCCGTACTACATGGGCTACACGGTGACGGAGTTACAAAGCCAATCACTCTCCGCCAGCCAGGGCTCGCTCACCTCACAAAGTAGCAATCGCGCCCGTTATCTGGACATCACCATCCGCGTCGGCACCCCCAAACTGGACAATTACCATCTTCTGAACGGCCAGCGGGCCCGGTTCACGCCAGGCACCCCGATTCCTTTGGACGACGTGCCCGAGGTCATCCGCCGACGCGTCTGGCTGGAAACCGACCGGACTTATAAGCTGGCCGCGCGGCGCCTCATCGAAATCAAATCCAATGAAGAGGTCAAGGTGAAGAGCGCCGACGGTTCGGACGATTTTTCTCCCGAGCCGCCAGCCGCAGACCAGCAAACTCCGCCACCCGTCGGCAACCTCGACGCGGAATGGGACGGCCGGGTGCGGAAATGGTCCGGCATCGTGAGCAGCCATCCCGACGTGCTCAGCTCGAGCGTCAACGTCGCAGTGGATCACGAAACCGAGCAGATGGTGAACACGGAAGGAACGCGCCTGCTGCACGGGCGCAATTTCATCAATCTGTCCATCGTCGCGCGCGGCAAGGCTACCGACGGCATGGATCTGACCACGCTGGAGGATTTCCAAGCGAGCGACCTCGCGCACCTGCCCAAGCCCGAAGTGATCGACGCCGCCGCCAATCGCGTTGGCGAGGATCTGGCGCGCTTGGTACAGGCGCCCGCAGTTGAACCATTTGTCGGCCCGGCGATTCTTTCCGGGCGCGCAGCCGCGGTCTTTTTCCACGAGATTTTCGGTCACAGGATTGAAGGCCATCGCCAGAAGGACGAGGGAGAAGGCCAGACTTTTACAAAATCGGTCGGAATGGCCGTCCTGCCCGACTTCCTGTCGGTGGTCTTCGACCCCACGCGCAAGACGCTGAACGGTGTCGACCTGAACGGCTACTACGACTATGATGACGAGGGCGTGAAGGCGCGGCCGGTGACCGTCGTCGAGAATGGCATTTTGAAAACGTTCCTGATGTCGCGGTCGCCCATTCAGGGCGTGGATCATTCCAACGGCCATGGCCGGCGGCAGCCTGGCCTCGAGGTCGTCTCGCGGCAGTCGAACCTGATCGTCGAATCGAAGAAGCAGGTGAGCGACGAGCAGTTGCGGCAGATGCTGATCGCGGAGATCAAGCGGCAGAACAAGCCTTACGGGCTGTACTTCGACCAGGTGACCGGCGGATTCACGACCACGCAGCGCCGCGGCTTGCAAGCCTTTACAGTGATTCCGCTGATCGTCTATCGTGTGTATCCCGATGGCCGTCCCGATGAACTGGTGCGCGGCGTCGATATCGTCGGTACTCCGCTGGCCAGCTTCTCGAAGATCCTGGCGACGTCCGACAAGGCGGCGATCTTCAACGGCTATTGCGGCGCGGAGTCGGGCCAAGTGCCGGTGTCGGCCAGTTCGCCGGCCCTGCTGGTTTCCGAGATCGAGATTCAAAAGAAGCAGCACGGTCAGGACCGTCCGCCATTCCTCGGGGCGCCGCAGAACACGGGTGTCAGCAAATGAAACGGGCTGCTCTCCGCGTGCTGCTTACCGCCTTCTGCCTACTTTCTTCCGTGGCGGCGCAGGACAGCGACGTTCTCCTCAAGGCCATGAAGGACGAACTGGTGCGGTCGCGCGAACTCGTCAGCTTAGGCCTGGAACCGCCGTATTTCATGGAGTACCGCGTCGAGGACACGGTGAGTTCCACCATCACCGCGAGCCTGGGCGCCCTGATCGGCGCGCGGGAGAGCGCCTTCCGGGCGCCGACCGTCCGCGTTCGCGTCGGCAACTACAACTTCGACAGTACCGATCACGTTTATTCGGAGGCATATCTCGGCAGCCGCTACGATCCCGGCGAGCTTCCTCTCGACAACGACTATTTGGCGCTGCGGCATGCGTTCTGGCTCGCCACCGACCGCGCTTTCAAGACGGGCCAGGACGCCATCGCGCGCAAGCGGTCGTCGCTGAAGAACATCAACGTGCCGGATCCGCTTCCAGATTTTTCGAAGGCCGCCCCCACCCAGGCGTTGCTGCCGTTGCCGAAGCGCGACGTGTCGACGGCGCCCTGGAAGGACAAAATCGTCAAGCTTTCCGCCGTGTTCGGCGACTATCCGCAGGTGCTCTCGTCCGGCGTCGACATGCTGAACTCGGAGGGCACCACGCTGCGCACTCCAGAGGATCTGGCCTATGTCCGCATCACGGCGCATGCCCTGGCGGCCGACGGCAGCGATGTTCGCGACGCGCGCGTGTACCAGGCGTTCTCGGCCGCGCAGTTGCCGGCCCAGGACGAAATGTTGCGCGGCGCCAAGGAAGTGGCCGAGCACGTGAAGGCCTTAGCGCAGGCCCCGCTCGGCGAAGCCTATGACGGTCCCGTACTGTTTGAGGCCCCGGCGGCCGCTCAGCTATTCGGACAACTGCTGGGCGACAGCCTGAAGGTTACGCGCAAGCCCATCGCCGACCCGGGACGCAGCGTTCCGTTCGCGGCAACCGAGCTGGAAGGACGCCTTGGGTCGCGGATCCTGCCGGAGTGGATGGAAGTGGTGGACGATCCCACGCAGACTGCATGGCAAGGCCACACTCTCCTGGGGCACTACTTGTACGACATGGAAGGCGTGGCTGCTCAGCCGGTCACCCTGGTCGACAAGGGCATCCTGAAAAATTTTCTGTTGACGCGTACTCCCGTCTATAAGGATTACCCCGGTTCTAACGGCCACGCCCGGTTTCCGGGTTCGTTCGGATCGCGGGCGCCCGGCTTCGGGAACCTGTTTGTACGCTCCTCGCAAACCAAGCCGGTCGCGGACATGAAGAACCTGCTGATCCAAATGTGCCGCGACCGTAACAAGCCGTATGGCATCCTGATCCGGAAGCTGGATTATCCGTCATCGGCCTCCTTGGACGAGCTCCGCCGGCTGGCGCAGGCTGCCGGAAACAACCGCCCGGTGGTGCCGCCGCTTCTGGCGTACCGCATCTATCCCGACGGCAGGGAAGAGCTGATTCGAGGCGTACGTTTTCGCGGCGTGTCCACGCGCTCGCTGAAGGACATTGCCGCGGCCTCCGACGAAAGCTACGTGTTCGACGTGATCGATTCCAACGCGCCCTTCGCGCTGATGGGCGCGGGATCTTTCATCTCCACCGCTTCCGTGATCGCACCCGCCGTGCTGTTTGACGAACTGGAACTGGAACCGGTGGAGGAAGAAATCCCGAAACCGCCGATCGTTCCCGCGCCGCCGCTCGCCGGACAAACCGCGGCGGGTATCTCGCCGAAGTTTCTGGGAGACTAAGTTCGTGGGGCTGTTATCGAGAGCCATATTCCGCGAAGTGGCCAACAGCGCGGTGTTGGGCACGGTGCTGTTCACGTTCGTCCTCTTCTTACAGCGCGTAGGCCGCCTGTTTGAGATCCTGGTGCGCAGTGCTGCGCCGCCGGCCACCGTGGCGCAGCTGTTCATGCTCGCGATTCCATTTACGCTGAGCTTTACCGTGCCGCTCGGCGTGCTGGTCGGCGTACTGATCGCTCTGAGCCGCATGTCGGCCGACGGTGAAATCACCGCGATGCGGGCATCGGGCGTGCCGTCCCGCAAAGTGATCGCGCCGGTGCTGTTCTTCTCGATGCTGGCCACGCTGGTCACCGCAACCGCATCGCTCTGGTTCACGCCCTACTCCACCTGGAAGACCTACAAAGTCCTGAATCAACTGGTGGCCGCGGAGCTGACTTCCGAAGTTCAGCCGCGCGTTTTCGAGGAACAATTCCCGAATCGGATTCTCTACATTAATGACGTCATCCCAGGCGCGCAGTCGCGCTGGCGGAACGTGTTCATCGCCGATATGACGCCGCCCGACGAGCAGAAGCCCGGCGACCATGACCGCGGCGACGGCCCTCGCATCACGGTTGCGTCCGACGCCATCGCCGTGCCGGATGTGAAGCGCAATCAGATCCAACTCTCCTTGCAGAACGCCAATACCTATGAGGTCGGCAAGGACCCGACGGAGTATTACAAGACGCAAGGCGGCATCGGAGCGCAGATTCTGGAGGCCACCAAGCCCAACGAGATCCACGCCCGAGGTTATACGGAGATCGACACCATTCCGCTTTACCGCCTCGCCTATCGGGACAAGACGCTGGATCCCGACAATGTCATCCAGGCACGCATCGAACTGCAT
>Ga0335071_10006874_pt1 | contig 11739 bp, 17 predicted proteins | sample Lox_Sample_15_FD_206724 | JGI IMG/M metagenome (GOLD analysis project Ga0335071, IMG submission 206724) | Soil microbial communities from Loxahatchee National Wildlife Refuge, Florida, United States - Lox_Sample_1.5 | ecosystem: Environmental > Terrestrial > Soil > Wetlands | place: USA...
GGCGGCCAAGCGCTCGCAGAGCGGGCTGCATCTCCTGAAGATCGAATCCGGCGGTGTCGCGCGCACGCCAGCCGTGGCCGTGGAACAGCCGGCGCTTGCCAGCTGAGACAGCCCGCTAGGTGTCGGTCGTGGCCGTGAAGGCGTAGAGGGCTCCGAACAGAATGTCGATCGCCCCGCCGTCGCTCGACAAGGGTGCCACCAGGCGCTCGTAGCGCACGAATTCGCGCGACACCCAGGGCGCATCCCAGACGTCGAGCCGCGGCCGGCGGCTGTCGGCCACTGCCGCATAAGCATCGAAGACTCGTCGCCACTGCGGACCATAGGCGTCCTCGTCGACGGCAAGGCCGGTGTATTCCTTCCCCGCCCATTCGGCGATCTTCGTACCGACCAGCCGAAAGCGAAAAGCCCGCGGCGTCGGCGTCACGTCGACCAGGAACACGTACGGCAGAAAGCCGCGCATCTCTTCCGGATGCAGGTCCGCGCGAGCGGGCAAGCGTCCGCGTACGCATTTGCCGAGCCAGTACTCGTAAACCTGCCGGACGACCGCGGTCTTGAACAGGCTCACATCTATCATGGCGCCGCCTTCCGGCGTCGTGGCCAAGAGGCCTTAAGATGTCGGGGTCGAATCCGGTCCGGGCGGCGGCGACGCCTCGGCCGCGGCAGGGCCTGCGGCCGCTGCCGCCGTCGCCGCGGCCGCCTCGGCGGCCTTCTCCGCCGCCTCGGCCTCCGCTTCGCGCCGGGCCCGGTTGCGCTCGATGCGCCGCGAGATGAAGATCGTGCTCTCGTAGAGCAGATACATCGGCACGGCGAGGCTGAGCTGGCTGAACACGTCGGGCGGCGTCACGAGACCGGCGAATGCCACGATGCCGACGATCGCATAGCGCCGCTTCGACGACAGAGCGTCCGCCGACAGGATGCCGACCTTGACCAGCAAGGTCAGCAGCACCGGCAGCTCGAAGCTGATGCCGAACGCCAGCACAAGGGTCATGACGAGCGACAGGTACTCGCTCATCTTGGCTTCGAGCTGGATCGGCAGCACGCCCTCGCCGGCCGGGATCTCGAAGCTGGTGAAGAACTTCAAGGCCATCGGCAGGATCAGGAAGTAGAGAAGCGAGGCGCCGATCAGGAACATGACCGGCGTTGCCACCAGGAACGGCAGGAAGGCGGAGCGCTCGTGCTTGTAGAGGCCGGGCGCCACGAACGCCCAGACCTGGCTCGCGATGATCGGAAACGACACGAACGCAGCGGTGAAGAACGCGACCTTCACGTAGGTGAAGAACGCCTCGGTCGGGGCCGTGAAGATCAGCCGATGCGCCTCGGGCTTGTCGGCGAAGACGTGCTGCAGCGGCTGGACCAGAAACTCGAAGATGGGACCGGCGAAATAATAGGCGCCGCAGAAGCAGACGAGGAACGCGGCGATCGAATAGATGAGGCGCTGGCGCAGCTCGATGAGATGCGCCATGAGCGGCATCTTGTTGTCTTCGACCGGGTCGGTGACGTCAGGCGCGCTCACGACAGCTCACAGGGGGGGATCGACGCGGCGGACGTCAGGCGGCAGGCTTGTGCGGCGCGCCGGCGTCGACAGCCGGTGCCGGCTCGGCCGGCGGCGGTGCGGCGGGCGTCCCGGGCGGAGCCGCAGCTGCGGGCTCGTCGAGCGAGATCGCGGGCGCCGTCAGCGCCTTGTTGATCTCGCCCTCGGGATCGACCGTGCTCTCGATATGCTTCTGCAGATCGGCGCTGCCGAGCTTGTCGACCTCGCTCTTGATCTTTTCCAGCTCGGACTCGCGGATCATGTCGTCGACGCTGCTCTGGAATTCGCGCGCCAGCGATCGTGCCTTGGCCATCCATTGGCCAGCCGTCCGCAGCGCCCCGGGCAGCTCCTTCGGGCCGATGAAGATGATCGCCGCCGTACCGATGACGAGGATTTCGCTCCAGCTCAGATCGAACATGGTTCCTCAACGGGCACGCCGCCCGTTGTCGCGGTCGGACTGTCAGACGCTGGCCGTATCGCGCTTGCTTTCCGGCGGCGTGACCTGAGCGGCGGGTGCCGGTTGCTGCGGCTTGGCCGAGTCTTCATTTGCTTCCTTGAGCCCTTCCTTGAAGGCTTTGACGCCCTTTGCCATGTCTCCCATCAGCTTGGGAACTTTGCCGGCGCCGAACAGGAGCATGACGATCACCAGCAGGATCAGCCAGTGCCAGATGCTCATCGAACCCATGATACCCGCTCCTTCTTTTCCACCCGTCTGGTTACACCCGTGCGCCCCAACCCGACGGGCAGTCTCGGCGGGAGTGTGACAAATTCACGCCGATGTCGCAACGATTTGGATGACGAACTTGATATAGGCTCTAGAGGTCTGAAGCGAAAGGACTAAGGCCTGCGATGACACGGTGCCATTTCGACGACCGGCGCCTTCCGGCACCGCGCCGGCTGGCACGCTGGGCCGCGATTGTGCTGACCGGGGCTCTCGTCGCGCCATTCCCGGTTCATGTGCTGGACGCGGGGGCGGCCGAACTGAAAGGCCCGGCGCACGTCGTCGACGGCAACCGCATCACCATCGGCGCGAACGTGGTCCGGCTGTACGGCATCGACGCGCCGGACGAGGACCAGATGTGCGAGCGCCGGGGTGCGGCCTGGCGGTGCGGCCAGGACGCGGGCTGGGCCCTGGCCGAACGCCTCGAACGCCATTGGGTGCTGTGCGAGACCCGGGCGGGCGCGCCCGACCCCGATGCATCGGATGCGGTGCCGGCGGTCTGCTATCTGGAGGGACGGCAGATCGACGTCAACGCGTGGATGGTCGTCCAGGGCTGGGCGTTGGCCGATCCCGACGCGGCGGTCTACGCCGCCGAACAGCAGACTGCTGAACGCGCCGGGCGCGGCCTGTGGGCCGGCAAGTTCGATCCGCCTTGGGAGTGGCGGAAAAGATCGCGATAGACGGCAGTCCCGTCACGGCCAGGCCAAGCCCGGCCGTGACGGAAATGGCGAGGCTCACTCCGCTGCGACGGAAATGACGGCGTCCTCGTATTTGCCCGCACCCATGGTGCCTTCGGCAAAGATGCCGCGTTCCTTCACCCAGCGGAACGACTCTTCGAACACCTGCTTCGTATACGGCTCGAACACGATCCGCTCGCCCGGGCCCCAGCGGCGCGTATCCATCTGCTCGTGGAAGCGCACCGGGAACTCTTTCTTGTAGTAATGCGTGTAGAGCTCGGGACGCAGGTCGATGTCGCGCTGGGCGCGCCGCAGCGCCTGGAAGTACTTGCGGACGTCGTTCAGGTCGGGATTGCCGCTGACGCTCGACGCCATCATGAAGGTGGTGTCGATGATCTTGCGATAGCCGAGCTGCTCGAGGAAATAGTACGGGCCGCTGAACACCGCGACGGCCGGCGCCTTGCGGTCGATGAGGTCCGCCATGCGGCTGAACAACAAGCCGTTGGCGAACACGAGATTGATGTCCTTGATCGGCATGTACTGCTCGAGCGCCTGGATGGTCGAGTAGTGGCTGCCCGATTGGTAGCCGACCGAGATCGGCACGCCCTTGAGGTCGGCCGGCGTCTTCACCGGCGATTCCGGCGCCACGAACACGCCCGCGGGCGAGACCGAGTAGGCGTCGGCATAGAGCTTGGCGTGGCCGGCGGAGGCGGCGACGTTCACGGTCCAATGGCAGGCGCCGCTGATGTCGCAGGTCCGGCCTTTCTCGATGGTCTGGTAGGCCCCGACCTTGTCGCCGAGGTTGTGCATTTTCGCGTCCTTGGAGCCCATGGTCTCCTGGAACACGTAATCGAGCCCCTCATCCTTGAAGTAGCCCTTCTCCTCGGCCACCCACTCGTGCAACCGGAAATGCGGGGCAATGACGAACTTAGACATCTGGTCTCCTCCTCACCGTATCGGGTTTAAATCAGCAACAGGCTTCGTCGTGACCGCGCTCGCCGCGTTCCGCAACACGGCGGGCACGGATCATCTTGACGTGATCGTCCATGAGCTGGCGCGCCGCCTTCGCATCGCGCGCCTCGATCAGATCCACGAGCTCACCATGGACGTCGAGAATGTGCTTGGCCACCGTCCGCGTCAGGGTGCGGTTGCGCTGCGGCCAAGAGACGTATTGCAGCGACTGCAGCTGCGCCACCAGCACGCGATTGCCGGACGCTTCGGCGACGGCGAGATGGAATTCGAGCGACGACCGGGTGAACGCGGCGCTGTCGCCGAGCGTGGATGCGGCCTGGGCAAGCAGACCGCGCAGCTTCGACAGGTCCGCCGTGGTCGCGTGCTCGGCGGCCAGTTCGGCGGCGAGGCACTCGACCGCCCGCTGGGCGTCGAGGATCTCGCGCACGCTGATCCCGGCCAGGCCCAGCTGAATGGCCAGGGCGTCGGCGAACAGGCGCGGATCGCCGCGCGCTACGCGCGCCCCGCCCTTGGCCCCGACCTTGATCTCGATGACGCCCAGCGCCTGGAGCGTGCGGAACGCATCGCGCGCCACGATCCGGCTCACGCCGAAGCGGGCCGCGATTTCCTTCTCCGTGCCGAGAAAATCGCTCGGCTTGAGCGTGCCCTCGAACAGCGCTTCGCGCACCGAAGCCACGATCTGCGCCGACAAGGTCGCGGCCCCGCTGGAGGCGGGCGGCCGCCACTTCTCGTCCTTGAACAGCGGATGAACCGTTGCCATGGGAAAGATATTAAAGATGATATCTTTCGCGTCAAGCTGAAATTGCGACGCGGTCGCGCCCCGCGCAGCCGGTGCGGGCCCCTGCGGCTCGCCCGCGCCCGCTAGGGCCGCGCCGTCAGCTTGCTGCGAAAGGTGAGCGGATCGCCGATGTTGCGCACGGGTTCGAGCCCGCCGCCGGTGCCGCGGATCACGATCGTGCCGAAATTCAGGATGCGCCCGAGGACGCCCTGGTCGACGAGCACGGTCTCGATCTTGTCGACGCTGATTTCGCTGGTGATCCGCCGCACCACGCCCGTCTTGTAAATCGCGCGGCGCGAGGTGACCGCGATCTCAGTCGTGTGCCGGCGGATGAACGCGGCGGTCAGGCTGATGACCGCGACAAGTAGAACCAAGGCCCCGACCGCCAGCAGGGCGATGCGCAGAACGGCTTGCCAGCCGCCCGGATCCGCGGCCGGCATGCCCAGCCCGTAGCCCAGAATCGCCACGCCGACGGCCGCCAGCACGAGGCCCTGGGCGTAGACGATCCAGTGCAGCGGGGCGCGATAGACCAGCGTTTCGCCGGGTTGGATGACGTGCTCGACGTAGCTCATGAGTGCCAGGCACAGAAGCCAACGCGAGCGCTCCGTCGGCGGTTCCCCTCTGCTCGCAGCGGCGCCATTTCGCCTCGGCGATCTGCCGCCCGGCGCGTGCGGCATATGAACACCGCTGTGACTCTTTGGCGTCTAGGTGGAATCCGGAGCGGGCCTAGGGACTCCCCCCAATAAGTCGATCGTAGTAGGCCTGTTAGGATCATGCCTGCAACCGTGACAGCCACAGAATTCTCACAAAAGTGGCGTAGGTTGAGAGGCAGAGGAGGCAGTTGACGTGCAGCGGAACGCGATCCTCGACAATCCGGAAGCCGTCGCGATCCGCGCGCTGGGATTTATCGCCAGCCGCAGCAATGAATTAGGCCGTTTCCTCTCGCGGACCGGTTTGTCGTCCGCGGAGCTCAATCGCAAGCCAGCCAATCCGCGGTATCTGACGGCGATCCTCGACTTTCTCATTACGGACGAAACTACGCTGCAAGAGTTCGCGCGCACGGTCGATCTGCCGCCGGAAGCCGCCTACGAGGCGCGGCGACTGGTGGGGCATACGCCCGTGCGCACTGCATTTCTCGTCCCGGCATCAAAGGACAGCTGAGTGGCATGGCTGTCTTTTCGCCGGCGGGATTGATTCGGGTTCTCACGACGCTGGTCGACCGCTCGCTCGATGAACAAGAGGCGGTATCCAGCGATGGCAACGGGACCAGGACGGGACCGAGCTCGAAAGACCGCCACCCACGCCTGAAACTCATCGGGAGGGACAACCATGGCACGCCACGCGACGATACAGAGTGACGACGCGCGGGTGATGAGTCGGGGTCGGGTTCTCGAATTCGACGGCGAGCCAAGCCTCGATGAAATGCTCGACGATCCAGTGATCCAGGCCGTCATGGCCCAGGACGGCGTCGAGCGGCAGGAGATCGTAGACCTTGTCGCGTCCATCCAATCGGCGTTCTGCCGGTAAATCACGGGCCCGCGGAACGTCCGCAGGCCCAAAAACCCCACCCCAGATCAGTCAACCCAAGGAGAAGATTATGGCCAAGGCCTCGGCATTCGAATCCATGTTTCCGACCACCCCGCTCGTGCCGCCGGAAGCCATTCGCGACTACTGCGACCGCACGGTGAAGAAAGCGGCCGAGCTCAGCCGCTCGATCCTCAGCAGCGTGTCGCAGAACGTCGACGGCAATTTCGAACTCGCCACGCGGCTCATCCAGTGCACCGATCCGAACGAAGCCATGTCGGCCTGGAAGGACTGGGCGAACGCGCGTCGCGACGCGATCCTCGCGGACAGCAAGGGCCTCGCCGCGCAGTGGCTCAAGCTTTGCGACATCGACATGGAGATGGTGACGACGGCAGCACGCCGCGCCACCGAGCAGGCCACCAACGTCGCCGCCATGCCCCGCGCCGCCGCCGGCGACTGAGCGCACCGCAACCCATCAACACGACGACTCTCTCCAGAGACTTAAAACGCCTCGTCCCAGGACGAGGCGTTTTTCTTTCGGCGCTACGCCGACGCGGGGCTCTCTCCGCCTGAGCCGGGCGGCTCGTCCGCCTCGGGCTCGACCGCCCCCTCTCCTTCCTCTTCGCTCTCCCCCGGCGCATCGGCGAAGGTCAACCCGGCCTCTTCGCTGTAGGCGCTCACGGCCGGGCGCGCGTCGAGCAGGCCTGCCGCCTTGAGATCTTCCACGCCGGGCAGGTCGTCGAGCTTGTCGAGGCCGAAATGCAGGAGGAACTGCTCGGTCGTCACCCACAGGGCCGGACGGCCGGGCGTCTCGCGGTGGCCGCGCGGCTTGATCCAGCCGGCCTCCATGAGGAGGTCCAGCGTGCCGCGTGACAGTTCGACGCCGCGGATCTCCTCCACCTCGGCCCGCGTCACCGGCTGGTGATACGCGATGATGGCCAGGGTCTCGACCGAGGCGCGCGACATCTTGCGCTTGACCACGCGCTCGATCTTCAGCGCGTCCACGAGGTCGGGAGCCGTCCGCAGCATGAACTTGCCGGCGACGCGCACGATGTTGACGCCGCGGTCGGCATACAGGCCCTCGAGCTCGGCAAGCAGCGGCTTGGGGTCGACGTCCTTCGGCAGGCGCGCCTTGATCGCGTCCAGGGTCAGGGGTTCGGACGAAGCGAACAGGATCGCCTCGACGAGACGCAGGAGTTGCGCCTGGTCCATCTCGCGCGGGGGCGTGTGCTCCCCAAGCTCGGACTCCGGGGCTTCCGCGGTGTCGGGCGCCGCTTCCGCCGCCTCGGCGACGTCGCTGTCCTCCTGCAGGGTTGGCTCCATATGTGGGTCTGCTTCCATGGTCGCTTCCTGTTATTGGCGCGGCGGCTCGCCGCTGCGGTCTCCGACCGGCAGCTCGGTCACCTGGTTTTCGGGCGCCTTGCGCACATAGATAGGGCCGAAGAGACGATCCTGCCGGATCTGCAGCCGGCCGGTGCGCACCAGCTCGAGGCCGGCGGCGAATGTCGCCGCGAGTGCCGACCGGCCGACAAGTCCGCTGAGGCCCGCCGGCAGGAACGTCTGCAACGTCGCCCAGTCGGGGATACGGCCAAGCATCCCCGACAGGCGCTCGATCGCCATCTCCATCGAATAGAGCTCGCTCGCCGCAATCTCCAGGCGGCCATGGCGGGTCACCCGGTTCTTATAGTCGCCATAGGCTTTCAGCATGTCGTAGAGCGACACGTCATAGACCGGCTTGGCAACGACCTTGAGCCCTTCGGGCGCTCCGCGCGGAAACACGTCGCGGCCGAGCTGGGCGCGGGCGAGGAGCCGCGTCCCGGCTTCCTGCATCGCCTGCAGCCGCCGCAGCTGGAACGACAGTGCCGCCGCCATCTCCGCCGGTGACGGCTCGACGGCGGCCGCCTCGGGCGGCGGCGGCAGCAGCAGGCGCGACTTGAGGAAGGCCAGCCAGGCCGCCATCACGAGATAGTCGGCGGCGATCTCGATGCGGAAGCGCTCCGCGCGCTCGCGCGCCCGCTCGATGAAAGCGAGATATTGGTCCGCTAGCTTGAGGATCGAGATCTGCTTGAGGTCGACCTTCTGATCGCGCGCCAAGGTCAAGAGGACGTCGATCGGCCCTTCGTAGACGTCGAGATCGACGACGAGAGCCGACTCCTCGTCGGCCGGTGCTGCGAGGTCGGCCTCGAAGGCCGGTTCGGCTTCGCTCTCAGCCATTGCCGGTCAAGGTCCAGATCGTCTCGCTGACCCAGCCGGTCGCATCGACCAGCCAGCGCGAAATGTCGAGGTTGAGGTGCAGGTGGTCGCCCAGCATCGGCAGCAGAAAGAGGATGCCCAGGACGAGCACGATGCCGATCCGCTCGAGCCGCGCCAGCGGCATCGCGAGGCGATCCGGCAGGACGCCGACGGCGACGCGGCCGCCGTCCAGAGGCGGTATCGGGATCATATTAAAAAGGCCGAGCATCACGTTGAGAACAATCATGTTTACGAGATTGCCTTCGGCCCACTCCGCGACTCCATGCGGCAGAAAAGCAATGCCGTGATACAGCAACCCCGCGATCACTGCCAGGGCGGCATTCATTGCCGGGCCGGCCCCGGCGACCCAGATCATGTCGCGCCTGGGGTTGCGCAGCCGGCGGAAATTCACCGGCACCGGCTTGGCATAGCCGAACAGGAGTCCGGTCCCGGACAGGATCAAGACCGCCGGCAGCAGGATCGTCCCGAACAGGTCGACGTGGCGAAAAGGGTTGAGGGAGATCCTTCCCAGCCGGCGCGCGGTGTCGTCGCCGAACAGCTCCGCCACATATCCATGGGCCGCCTCGTGGAGCGTGACGCCCAGCAGGATCGGGATGGCCATGACCGAGAAGCGCTGGATGGTTTCCGCGAGCACCGGTTAAGCCCCCACCTGCCGCGCACCCATCAGTTCGTCGAGGCGCGCCCGGGTGGCCGCCGGGTCCCATGTCTGCGCCGGAAGGACGAGGTCGCACCCCGCACCCATCGCCGCGCGCGCCCGGCTCGCGAGGTCGCCCTTGAGGGCCTCCATCGACAGGTCGTCGGAGACCAGCACGCCGTCGAACCCCATCCAGCCGCGGATCACCTGGTCGATCACGCGCGAGGACGTGGTCGCCGGGCGGTCGGGATCTATGGCGCGGTAGAGCACGTGCGCGGTCATCGCCCATGGCAGATGTGCGAGGGTGCGGAAGGGCAGAAAATCGCTCCGCTCGAGGTCCGCCTCCGGCTCGTCGACGACCGGAAGCGCCACGTGGCTGTCGGCGCGCGCCCGGCCGTGTCCCGGGATGTGCTTGACGATCGGGATCACCCCCCCTTCGAGAAGGCCGATTGCCGCGGCATGCGCGAGCTTGCCGACCAGAACCGGATCGGCTGCGAACGCGCGATCGCCGATGATCCCGTGCGCATCGGGAACCGGCACGTCGGCCACCGGCGCGCAGTCGACGTCGATGCCGAGATCCGCCAGTTCGGAAGCAAGGAGTCGGCTGTTGAGGCGTGCGGCTTCGCACGCCGCATCGACTCCGCGTGCCGCGACGAGTGCTCCGATCCGGCCAGCGGGCGGAGCTTCGCGCCAGTGCGGCGGCTTCAGCCGCGCCACGCGCCCACCCTCCTGGTCGATCAGGACGGGGGCATCGGCGCGCGCCACCGCGGCGCGCAGCTCCGCGACCAGCCCCCGCACCTGATCCGGATCCTGGATGTTGCGCCCGAACAGGATGAAGCCAAGCGGGTCCGCGTCGCGGAGAAACGCGCGCTCCGCCGCGGTCAAAGCGAGACCGGCGCAACCGAAGATGACGGGACGCGGTGCGGCACTCATGGACGTGCGACGAAGCAATCGACCTTCTTCTCTTTCAGCGCCGCGCAGCGGGCCCGCGCCTCGGCGCTCGATTCCGGCGGACCGATATAGATCCGCCAGTAGACGCCCTTTCCGCCCAGATCGACCGACGCGTAGGACGGACTCACGCCGGAGAGCGCGTCGGGATAGAGGCGGCGCTGGCGCTCCCATTCGCGCTTCGCCTCGGGCTCCGTGCGCAGCGAGGCGATCGCGGCGCGCAACAGGGGACCGCCGGCGGCTGAAGCGGGCTCGGGTCGCGGGGCCACGGCCGCGGTTTGCGTCGGCACAGAAGCCGCCGGCTTGACGGCAGGCGCCGTGGTCGTCGCGGGCTTCGCCGGCGTCGGCGCGGCTGCGGGTGGCGCAGTGGTGCCGGCGGGAGCGCCGGGCGGTGCGGCCGCCAATGTCGGAGAGCGCGGCGTCTGCGGCACGCCGAGCACGGGGCTGCCGACATTCGGATTGGCCGCGCTCGACGTGGCCGGGCTGGGGGTGCTTGCCGGGGCTGGGCCCGCTGGTGGTGGTGGTGCGACGGCCGGCGTTGCAGCTGGGGCCGCAGGCGGAGGCGGAGGCGTCACGGCGGCGGCCGTGTTCTGAGCAAGCGTTGGGCGCGGCACCGGGGTCTCCGGCGGCGGCAGCAAGCGCTCGGTGTTCGGCGGCGGCACGCTGCTCTGATCGACGCGGCCCATGCGGTCGAAGATCGCTTTGTCCTGATCGGGCACGTCCATGCCCCCCGGATTGTCGGGCTTCACCTTGAACGGCTGCAGATCGGCCTTGATCAGCGGTGCCGCACCGTTCGGCCCGTCGGCCATGTAGTAATAACCGACCAGGCCCGCAAACCCGCCGAGTGCGACCACCACGATCATGACAGGCAGCAGGCGGGCCAGCAGCGAACGGCGGCGTGGCACGCGCGACCGGCTCGCAACCGGACGGTCTTCCGGATCAACCACGGGCGATTGCTGCAGATCGTCTGACGGCATTCAACGCATCTCCTCGACCGGGTCGACGCCGATGAGGCGCAAGCCCGAGGCAATCACGACACCGACCGCGCGCACCAGGGCCAGCCGCGCCGACGAGAGCGCCCGGTCCTCGGGCACAACGAACCGCAGACCCGCATCTTCCTTGCCGTGCGTCCACAGCGCGTGAAAGGTCGATGCGAGGTCATACAGGAAAAACGCCACGCGGTGCGGCTCGCCCGTCTCGGCGGCTCCTTCGAGCAGACGCGGCCAGCCGGCCAGCGTCTTGATCAAGCCCAACTCCTCCGCGTGGCCCAGCCGCGCGAAATCGGCGCGCGCCAGCGCCGCATCGGACGTATCAACATCCGGCAGCATCTCCCTGGCCTGGCGGAACGCCGAGCGCGTGCGGGCGTGCGCGTACTGCACGTAGAACAACGGATTGTCCTTCGACTGCTCGGTCGCCTTCGCGAAGTCGAAATCGAGATGCTGATCGTGCTTGCGGGTCAGCATGATGAAGCGGACCACGCCCGCCCCCGCCCCTGCCCACGATCCCTCGCCCAGCCGGTCGATCACGTCGCGCAAGGTCACGAACGTGCCGGCGCGCTTGGACATCTTCACCGGCTCGCCGCGGTCGAGCAGGTTCACCAGCTGGCACAATCTCACGTCGAGCACGGCCTTGCCGTCGCTGACCGCCTTGACCGCGGCCTGCATGCGCTTGACGTAGCCGCCGTGGTCGGCCCCCCACACA
>Ga0335071_10006875_pt1 | contig 11738 bp, 7 predicted proteins | sample Lox_Sample_15_FD_206724 | JGI IMG/M metagenome (GOLD analysis project Ga0335071, IMG submission 206724) | Soil microbial communities from Loxahatchee National Wildlife Refuge, Florida, United States - Lox_Sample_1.5 | ecosystem: Environmental > Terrestrial > Soil > Wetlands | place: USA: Florida...
GTTGAAGATCGCCGAGAAGGTGAAGCCGGAGATGCATCAGGCGGTGGTCGAGGTCGGTTCGAAGATCTGCCACAACATCAAGGAAGCCCGCGAGGACATGACGAACCTCCGCCGCGAGATGATCAGCCTCGCCGCCGAGAACGGCCTGCTGCTCGGCTCCGCCAGCACGCATCCGTTTGCCGACTGGAAGGTACAGGAGATCTACCCCGACGAGCGCTACTACCGCGTAGTCGAAGACATGCAGCTGGTCGCGCGCGCCAACCTCGTGTTCGGACTGCACGTCCATGTCGGCATCGAAGACCGCGACACCGCCATCCACATCATGAATTCGCTGCGGTACTTTCTGCCGCACATTCTGGCGCTGTCGTCCAACTCGCCGTTCTGGCTCGGCATGGAAACCGGCTTCAAGTCGTATCGCTCAAAAGTCTTCGAGCGCTTCCCGCGCACCGGCATCCCAGACGTCTTCTCCAACTGGGCCGACTACGAGACGTTTGTCAACTTACTGGTGCGCACCAATTGCATCGACAACGGTAAAAAGATCTGGTGGGACGTCCGGCCCCATCCCTTCTTCGAGACCATTGAGGTGCGTGTGTGCGATATCCCGATGCGCCTCGACGAAACGCTGGCGATCGCTGCCCTGATTCAGGCGACCGCCGCCATGCTCTGGAAGCTGCACTCGTCCAACAAGAGCTACCGCATCTACGGCCGCGCGCTCATCAGCGAAAACAAGTTTCGCGCATCGCGCTACGGCATCCAGGGCAAGCTCATCGATTTTGGCAAGGAAGAAGAAGTTCCGCTGGTGAAACTCATGCACGAGTACCTGCATCTCATCGACGACGTTGTGGACGAACTCGGCTCGCGCGACGACATTGAGTACATCCACGAAATGCTGAAGATGGGTACCGGGGCCGATCGCCAGCTCAAGGTTTTTCGCGAAACCGGCGACCTCAAGAAGGTCGTCGACTACATCGTGGAAGAAACCCGCACGGGCATTTTCGACACCGCCCCGGCGCGGAGGTAAAAGTTCGCACGACCATCTGGCCTGCACATTAGGGGATTTACTTGACGACACCACCACTCTTGACCGACCTGACCGCTACGCCCTTCAACCCTGAGTTTTCGCCGGGCGCCTACAACGCCGTGAATACCTGCCTGCGCATTCAGCCGAGCGAGAAGGTCACGCTCATCACCGACAACGCGAACCGGGAAATCGCCGCAAGCATCGTCAAGGAGTTGCAGAAACTCGGCTCACCCTTCCATACGTTCGTGCTCGAAGAGCTTGCCCACCGCCCGCTCGATCACCTGCCGGGCGAGATCGCCGCCGACATGGAAACCAGCCAGGTCAGCATCTTTGCCGTCAAGGTGCAGACCAACGAGCTGAAGTCGCGTATGGAGATGACCGACATCGTGAACCGCCGCCGCATGCGGCACGCCCACATGGTCAACATCACCCCTGAGATCATGGTCGAGGGCATGCGCGCCGACTTCAATCGCGTTGATGCGCTCAGCAAGAAGGTCATCGACATCGTCACCAGGGCTGAGTACATCACGGCCCAGAATCCTGCCGGCACCGACCTGGTCGCGGAGATGAACCCGAATTATAAGTGGATCAAGACCAGCGGCATCATCAGCCCTGACAAGTGGGGCAACCTCCCCGGCGGCGAAATCTTCACTACGCCCGGCGAAGTCAACGGAACCTATGTCGTCGATGGCGTCGTCGGCGACTATCTCTGCGAAAAGTATCCTGACCTCAAGCACCGGCCGCTCACCATCCGCATAAAGGCCAATCGCATCACCGAAGTCTTCAGTGAAAATAAAACGCTCGAAAAAGAGTTCTGGGACTACACCCACACTGACGAGAACAGCGACCTCGTGGGCGAGTTCGCCATCGGCACCAACATCGAACTGAAGCGCATCTGCGGCAACATCCTGCAGGACGAAAAGTTCCCCGGCCTGCACATCGCCTTCGGCAACCCTTACGGCCACCACACCGGCGCGCCGTGGCATTCGTGTACGCATATCGACGTCGTCGGCACCCAGTTCGACATCTGGGTCGACGGCCGCCAGATCATGCAGAAGGGGCGCTTCCTCATCGAGGTATAGATATGATTCCCGCGCTGCGCGAGAAGTTCAACCGCGACTTCACGGCGGAGAAGTACCAGTCTTTTCTGCAGTCGCTGTCGCGCGCCTGCGGCACGCCCATTGAATTTCGCGTTTCCGAAACACCGTGCTTTGTGCCCAAGGCGCTGCTCGACCGCATGGCGCAGTACGGCATCGAACTGGTGAAGCAGTTACTGTCCAGTCAGCGATACCTGCGCGTTTCTGACAAGACCGTCCCGCCCGAGTACAACGTCGCCAACGAATCCCCCCGGCCGATGTTCGTCTCCGTTGATTTTGGCCTGGTGCGCAACCGCCTCGGCGGACTCGATCCAATGCTGGTCGAGTTGCAGGCCTTCCCGACTCTCTACGGTTATCAGCCGCTCTCCGCGCAGCATTACATCGACCAATATGGACTATCGCAGGACCTCGGTATCTACCTGGGCGGCTTCAACCACGATACGTATCGCAAGCTTCTGCACGACGCAATTGTCGGCAGCCACAATCCCGAAAATGTCATCCTCATGGAGCTCGATCCGCAGCACCAGAAGACGCTACCCGATTTCCTGGTGACGCAGAAAAAACTGGGCATCGCCATCGTCGATGTGTTGTCGCTGAAAAAGCGCGGCCGCAAGCTCTATTACAGGAAGGACGGTCGCGAGATCGAAGTCGAGCGCATTTACAACCGCATGATTGTCGATGAGCTTGAGAAGAAGAAGGTCGCGCTGCCCTTCGACATCACCGAAGCGCTCGACGTTGAGTGGGCCGGGCACCCCAACTGGTATTTCCGCATCAGCAAGTTTTCGATTCCCTATCTCAACCACGCCTGCGTCCCCGACACCTGGTTTCTCGATGAGAACCCTACCATCCCCGAAGACAACGAGAACTACATTCTCAAGCCGCTTTACTCATTCGCGGGAGCGGGCATCAAGTTCGCCCCCACCGAGGCCGACATCAACGCCATTCCCGCGTCCGACCGCCACAACTACATCATCCAGGAGCGCCTGCGCTTCCAGCCCGTCATCGACACACCCTACGGCGCCACCCAGATGGAAACCCGCATCATGTACATCTGGCCCGAAGGCGGCGAACTCACCCCCGTGCTGCCGCTCATGCGCATGGGCCGCGGCATGATGATGGGCGTGGACCACAACCGCAATCTCGAATGGGTCGGCGGCACAGCCGGGTTGTGGGCCTAGTCGCCGTCACAACCCTGCCCTTTCGCCGTTCGGCTCCGCTAGGCAGCGTGTTTCGTCGCGTTGGTTGTATCGCCAGAGATTCTGGGCTTCTTCCCCATCACCTCTGCCTCCGCTTCCAGCCAGTCCTCCATATCACGTCCGTGCTGACAACCGTGCGTCTCAAACAGTTCGTATGCGCGCTTGCGGATGATTTCTTCGGTTAACTCCTGCGAACCGACGTCGGGTGGTTCGGCGAATCTGATTTTGTGTGCCATGTTGCACCTCCCTTGGCGTGTGCTGCGCTCAGCGTTCTGCAAACGCGAGCTGATCGTTTGACGATGTGGAGGACTTGGCGTATTCAGCTTATTCCTACTCTGCTGCCGGACGCACTTGCAAGGGGAATTATCACAGCTCGATGTGAGGCAGTTTTACTATGGCGGTCCACCGTTCGCGGGCAGTTCCTCAGTTTGAAATTCCCACGAGCATTCACTTGAGACAAATAAGGCCTGGTTTTAGTCTCGGTACATGTGGAAATCAAAGCGTGGACAGCCAAAGTGGGTCTGGGTTGCGATAATAGCCGGCCTGATTTTGATTTGGGCCTACTCTCGTGGATTGCTGAACTTCGGAAGGTGAGACATAGCGCTGTATGCCCATGATCCCAGCGTCCCTGGACGCTCAAGCACGACAACAAGATCACGTTTGGAGCATGGATGAACTGGTTGCACTGCTGCCACAGCCGAAACCGGCGAAGCGCGGCCCTTACAAGAAGCGAATTTCAAACTGAGGCACTACCCGTTCGCGACGCGCATTGACACGTCAATTCCATGCCTGCGCTGTAGCGCTGCAAGCTGTGGGAGCCCCCGCTTCCATGTTGAACTTCCGCCAGACTCACTCGTGGATCTCAGCCGAAAAGCAACCAGCCTAGTTCGCCGCCGCCGCAATCGCCTCGCTGGCCGGCATATCCAGGTTCTTCAGGTATTCGTCAATCGACTTCGCCGCCTTGCGCCCCGCTCCCATTGCCAGAATCACCGTCGCTCCGCCCGTCACGATGTCCCCCCCGGCAAACACGCCCGCTTTCGAGGTCTGCAGCGTCTCGTCGTTCACCGCGATGTAGCCGCGCTTCGTGGTATTCAGCCCGGGTGTGGTGGACTGAATCAACGGGTTCGCCGTCGTGCCCGCCGCGATGATAGCTACCGAGCACGGCGTATCGAATTCCGATCCCTTGATCGTCACCGGACTGCGACGGCCCGACTCATCCGGCTCGCCCAGCTCCATGCGCGTGCAGCGCACCGTCGTCAGGTTGCCCTTCTCATCGCCGAGAAATTCCACCGGGTTCACCAGCATTTCGAAGCGGATGCCCTCATCCTTCGCGTGGTGTACTTCTTCCACACGCGCCGGCATCTCGGCCTCGGTGCGCCGGTACAGGATACTGGCTGTCCGAGCACCCAGCCGCAATGCCGACCGTACCGCATCCATCGCCGTGTTGCCGCCGCCGATCACCACCACATCCTTGTCTTTACAGGGATACAGTGGCTCGTCAAACTCAGGGAAGCGATAGGCCCGCATCAGGTTCACGCGCGTCAGGAATTCGTTCGCTGAGTAAATCCCGTTCAAGTGCTCACCCGGAACGCCCAGGAACCGAGGCAGACCCGCGCCCGTGGCAACAAATACCGCGTCGAATCCTTCTTCGTTGAACAACTCGTCGATGGTGACAGTCTTCCCCACGACAACGTTCGTTTCGAACACCACGCCCTGCTGACGCAGCGCGCCCACTTCATGCGCCACGATCTCCTTCGGCAGCCGAAACTCCGGAATGCCATACACCAGCACGCCGCCCAGCTCGTGCAGCGCTTCAAACACGTGCACCTTGTGCCCCATCTGTACCAGGTCGCCCGCGCATGCCAGTGCCGCCGGGCCGCTGCCCACGATCGCGACCCTCTTCCCGCTCCCTGTCGCCTGCTTCGGCAGCCCGAACTTACCACTCTCGCGCTCCCAGTCGGCGACAAAACGCTCCAGATACGCGATGCCCACCGCGTCGCCTTTCTTTCCCAGCACGCAGCCTGCCTCGCATTGGTCTTCCACCGGACACACTCGCCCCGTGATCGCCGGCAGCGCATTGTCCTCGCGCACCTTCGCCGCCGCGCCCATATAGTCACCGGCCACGATCAGGTCCATCACCGCGCGCACGTCCACCGACACCGGACATTTGTCCATGCATCCCGGTTTGCCGCACTCGATGCACCGCATCGACTCCTGCTTCGCCTGCTCCGCCGAAAAGCCGGTATTCACTTCCTCGAAGTTGTGGCAGCGGATCTGCGCCAACTGCTCCGGCATCTTCTGCCGCGGCAGCTTGATGCGCTCCTTGTTCGGCAGCGGATTATTACTCTTGCCCATGGCCCACCTCCGCCGCCAGCGCGGCACATTCGTGTTTGTGGATGCTCTCCCGCTGCCGCGCCACTTCCCCATCGGCATTCGCCAGCAGGTTCTCCATCGACTGCTTTTCCTGCTCGCGATACATGTTGTTTCGTTGCGTCAGCACGTCGAAATTCACCTGGCTGGCATCGAACTCCGGCCCGTCCACGCAGGCGAACTGGCTGCTGTTGTTCACCAGCACGCGGCAGCCGCCGCACATGCCGGTGCCGTCCACCATGATCGAGTTCAGGCTCACCATCGTCTTGATGTTCTTCGGTCCCGTCACGCTCGCGCACGCCCGCATCATTGGCACCGGGCCCACGGCCAGCACGTAGTCCACTTGGCCCTCGTCCACCAACTCCTGCAACTTCTTCGTCACCAGACCCTTCTCGCCTGCCGTGCCATCGTCCGTCAGGACGTACGTCTCGTCGCTCACCGCGCGCACTTCGTCTTCCAGCACCAGCAGGTCTTTGCTGCGCGCGCCCACGATCGAGATGACCTTGTTCCCCGCCCGCTTCAGCTCGCGCGCCGTGGGATACGCCATCGCCGTTCCCACACTGCCGCTCACCACGGCGACGGTGCCGAAGTTTTCGATCTCGCTCGGCTTGCCCAGCGGCCCCACGATGTCGAGGATCGTGTCTCCCGCTTCCAGCATGTTCAGCAGCATCGTGGTTTTGCCGATGCCCTGCACGACGATGGTGATGGTTCCGGCCTCTGGATTGGCGTCCGCCAGCGTCAGCGGCACGCGCTCGCCGCTATCGTCCAGCCGAATGATGACAAACTGTCCCGGCTTCTGTTTCTTTGCAATTCTGGGAGCTTTGATTTCGAAGAGTTTGATGCCTCGCGCCACCTGGCGCGTTGCGACGATGGGGAACATGCAAGGTCCTCCACCATCGATTTTCCGGAGGACTGACCCGCGGGTCTGTGGCATACGTCACAAGCACCCGTTCACGCCTCACAACCACCAAATTGCCGGTAAGATCCAGCGCTTTCTTGCCGAATTCGGTAGTTCGTCCGACACTCCGAAACCCTCGGCGTGACCATGGGTTACAACGACAAGCATCTCCTCGGGACGGGGAAAATGGGAATTCAAAACTCCGCGCGACTTGACAGCTTGATCGCCACGCTGCACTCAGTCGTGTTGGTCGCTATTCTCGTCGCCTCCGCAGCCGCGCAGGCCGCTCCTGCTTCCGGCCAGAATCTTCCCGACGCTCCATCCGCTGCTCAGCAGCGTCAGCGGCGCTCGTTTGGCACTACGATTGGCTCCGCCGCCAAGACCATCGGCCACGATGAGTGGCACCTCATCACCGCCCCGCTGAATCTCGATGGCGTCAGCTTGCGCTCCAGCACCCCGATCTACAAAACGCCGATGTTCTGGAACGCCACGGTTCTGACTGCTACAGGTGTCCTCATCGCCAATGACGAGTCCGTGGCCTCTCAGGTCCCAACCGCTTGGCACCAAACCAGCACAAATTTGTCGGATGGCCTTACTTACGGTACGGCCGCGACGGCCGGCGGCATCTACCTCGCCGGTCTTGTTACTCACGACGATCACGCCCAGCGCACAGGCGTTCTCTCTGCTGAAGCCGCCATCGACACTTTCCTCCTCACGGAGGGCGCCAAGCTCATCTTCAACCGCGAGCGTCCCTACACCAGCTACGATGGAAAGTTCTTCGCTGGTAACTTCAGCAGCGGCTCATTCCCTTCCGGTCACGCCGCTTTCACCTGGACACTCGCTTCAGTCATCGCGCACGAATACCCTCAATGGCCGGTGCAGGTAGCAATGTACGGCATCGCGACCGCCGTCGCCACCACCCGCGTCACCGGCGGACAGCACTTCCCTTCGGATGTGTTTTTTGGTTCAACCCTTGGCTTCCTGGTGGGCCGCTATGTAGCCAACAAAGACAAACACGATCAGGACGGTGCGCCACATCCGCACAACAAGGTCACCCGTCTGCCCAGCGCGATGCTCGCTCACGTGAGCTTTCAGTAGTCGCTCCTCCTACACCACAAAGTACTTCGCGTCCGGATGGTGCGCCACAATCGCCGACGTGCTCTGCTCCGGCTCCAGCAAAAAGCCTGTAGTCAGCTTCACGCCAATCGTCTCCTCCGGATGCAGCAGCGCAAACAGCTTCGTCTGGTCTTCCAGATTCGGGCACGCCGGATAGCCAAACGAATACCGCGACCCGCGATACTTCTGATGGAACAGATCGCGAATGTGCGGCGAGTCTTCGCCCGCGATTCCCATCTCCTCGCGCACCCGCTTGTGCGCCAACTCCGCCAGCGCCTCCGCCGCCTCCACGCTTAGTCCGTGCAGGTACAGATACTTCGTGTACTCGCCGCCTTCAAACAGCTTCTGCGTCTCGTGCGAAGCCCGCGCGCCAATCGTCACGCACGTCATCCCCAACACATCCATCTTCCCGCTCGACTTCGCCAGGAAGTAGTCCGAGATGCACAGCCCGCGTCCTTCTTTCTGCCGCGGAAACGTAAACCGCAGCTTCTCCGCCGGAATCGCATCCCCCTGCCTCCAACCCTCCGGCAGCTCGTACACGATCAGGTCATTCCCCTCGCTCTGCGCGCCGAAGTACCCATACACCACCTTCGGCTGAAACCACGCCGACGCCGCCACCTCCGCCTGCAGCTCTTTCAGAATCGGCCGGTACTTCTCCTCCACCAGCCGTGCGTAATCTTCCTGCGACGCCGTCTTCAACTGCCACTGATTCTTGAACAGTGCCGTCTCGTTGATGTACTGAAAGATCTCCCGCAATTCGAAGTCCGTCGGCCGCAGCACGCGTGTTCCCCAAAACGGCGGCTGCGGAATATTCGGCGCCGCCGCAATCGCAATATTAGGCGCCGTCAACACGGCCACACCGCCCGCCTCCGCCTTCTTCGCGAACTCCTTCACCCGCTGTCCTTCTTCGATGCACACCGCGCGCTCGCCATCCTCCGACGACAGCCGCTCCATGTAGTGCAGCCCGGCAAACGCATCGTCCGCATAGAACACCCCGCCGCCGTACTCCCTCCGCAAATCGTCTTCCACGTACTTGCGCGTCAGCGCCGCGCCGCCGCAAATCACCGGAAACTCCAGCTTCTGGTGCTGCAGGTCCTGCACCACGTACTTCATCTCCAGCGTCGATTTCACCAGCAACCCGCTCAGCCCAATCGCATCCGCCCGGTGCTCCACCGCCGCATGGATGATCGTGTCCGACGGCTGCTTGATCCCCAGGTTCACCACCTTGAATCCGTTGTTGCTCAGGATGATGTCCACCAGGTTCTTGCCAATGTCGTGTACGTCGCCCTTCACCGTCGCCAGCACGATGGTTCCCTTTGCCCGGCCTTCCACCTTCTCCATCTTCGGCTCGAGGTAGGCCACCGCCGCCTTCATCACCCCCGCCGAATCCAGCACCGAAGGCAACTGCATCTTGCGCGCGCCAAACAGCTCGCCCACCGTCTTCATGCCGTCGAGCAGGATGTTGTTGATGATGTCCAGCGGCGTGTAGTTTGCCAGCGCCTCGTCCAGCACCTGGTCGAGCGATTTCTTCTCCGCAATTCCAATCGTCTTCTCGCCGTTGATGATCGCCCACTTCAGCTTGTCTTCCACCGAGAGCGTGTCCACATGCGCCGTCGTGGTCTCTTCCTTGCCCTTCGATCCCTCGAAGTGCTTCATATACACCTGCAGCGGATCGCCGTTCGACTCGTCGCGATAAATCAGCTTGCGCGCCAGGTCCACCTCAGCCTCAGGAATCTTGTACAGCGGATAAATCTTGCTGTAGTTCACGATGGCCATGTCGAGCCCGTTGTTCACCGCCTCATGCAGGAACACGCTGTTCAGCACCCGCCGCGCGTACGTGTTCAAGCCGAACGAAATGTTGCTTACGCCCAGCACCGTCTTCGCCAGCGGCAGCTCCGTCTTGATCGCCTTCACCGCCTTCAGCGTTTCGATGCCCGCGGTGCGATAGTCTTCCTGCCCGGTCGAAATCGGCAGCGTCAGCGCGTCGAATATCAAATCTACCGGGCGCACGCCATATTGGTTCACCGCCAGGTCGTAAATGCGCTTCGCAATCGCCAGCTTCTTCTCCGCCGTCAGCGCCATGCCGTCTTCATCGATGGTCAGCGCAATCACCGCCGCGCCGTAGCGCTTCGCCATCGGCAGCACCTTCGACGTCCGCTTCTCGCCGTCTTCCAGGTTGATCGAATTGATGATCGCCTTGCCCGGAATGCGCTTCAGCGCCTCTTCCACCACGTCCGCTTCCGTCGAATCCACCAGAATCGGCGCCGGCACCCGCGTGGCAATCCTCTCCAGGATCGCGCTGATATAACCCTTTTCGTCCTCGCCCACAATGGCGCAGCACAGATCGAGCATGTGCGAGCCTTCATTCACCAGCTTCTTCGCCAGCGTCAGGATGCCGTCATAATCCTGCGCCCGCACCAGGTTTTTGAAGTGCTCCACCCTCGTCGTGGTGTTCATCTCTTCCGCAATCACCAGTGGCTTCGGATCGAGTTCCAGCGGCACCATCGAATACGCGCTCGCCGCCGCGCCCACAAGCTTCACCTCGCGCTTTAGCGGCGTAAGGTTCGCACACGTCTCCACCACCGCCCGCAAATGCTCCGGACGCGTGCCGCAGCACCCACCCACCACATTCACGCCATACTCGGTGATGAACTGCTTGTGATAATCCGCCAGCTCCTGCGGTGCCAGCTTATACACCGCCTGCCCGCCTTCGTTCTGCGGCAGCCCCGCGTTCGGCAGCACCGAAATCGGCTTCGCCGAATTCAGCCCGAGATAGCGCACCGCGTCATTCATTTCCTTCGGCCCGGTCGCACAATTCATGCCAATCAATGCGACATCGAACATCTCCAGCGTCGTCAGCGCCGCGCCAATTTCCGTACCCAGCAGCATCGTGCCGCCCGTGTCGATCGTCACCTGCACCTGCACCGGAATGTTCTTCCCCGACTTCTTCAGCGCATCAAAGATCCCGACCAGCCCCGCTTTCGCCTGCAAAATGTCCTGGCAGGTTTCCAGCAGCAGCACATCCACGCCGCCTTCAATCAGCCCCAGCGCTTGCTCGGTGTACGCCGCTGCCATGTCGTCCAAACTGATGTGCCCCAGCGACGGCAGCTTCGTCGTCGGGCCCAGCGATCCCGCCACCAACCGCTTGCGCCCCTTCGACGAATAGTCGTCGGCCACCGACCGCGCCAGCTTCGCCGCCGCCACGTTGATCTCGTGCACCCGGTCCTGCATGTCGTACTCGGCCATCACGATGCGCGTCGAGTTGAATGTGTTCGTTTCCACTACATCGCAACCGGCATCGAAGAACGCGCCGTGAATGTCGGCGATAATGTCGGGCCGGCTCAGCACCAGAATGTCGTTGTAGCCTTCTTTGCCCTGAAAATCGTCGAGGCTCGGGTTGCGCAGCTGGATGTTCGTCCCCATCGCCCCGTCGAAAATGACTACGCGTTCCTGTACCGCCTTTAAGTATTCGCTCATGTTTGGGTAGAACTGGTCTTCAGGCCAGCGTCCAAGCCATTTCTTTTTCTCAATCCAAACGGGCTTTACCCCGCAAGGGATTTTCTTCTGCCACTGTTTCGTATCAGGGCACGACTTCAGTCGTGCCGTACGAGCTTGAAAATTCTGCGGGCTTTAGCACCTGCGATCATTTCTCCCGCTCAAACTGACTTTTTCAGCAGCCTCTTCAGTCGTGCCGCTAAGCTCTTCCCCTTTGATCCCTGCGGGCTCTTGCCCGCACCCGGTGGAAGCTCCAGGCTTCAGCCCGGTAAACCAGTCTTCCCCAAGAACCTCGGCTTTACAGGTTGCTGAAAGACTCCCTTCGGCGACGATTCGTATCAGGGCACGACTTCAGTCGTGCCGTACGAGCTCGAAAATTCTGCGGGCTTTAGCACCTGCGATCATTTCTCCCGCTCAAACTGACTTCTTCAGCAGCCTCTTCAGTCGTGCCGCTAAGCTCTTCCCCTTTGATCCCTGCGGGCTCTTGCCCGCACCCGGTGGAAGCACCAGGCTTCAGCCCGGTGAACCAGTCTTCCCCAAGAACC
>Ga0335071_10006876_pt1 | contig 11737 bp, 4 predicted proteins | sample Lox_Sample_15_FD_206724 | JGI IMG/M metagenome (GOLD analysis project Ga0335071, IMG submission 206724) | Soil microbial communities from Loxahatchee National Wildlife Refuge, Florida, United States - Lox_Sample_1.5 | ecosystem: Environmental > Terrestrial > Soil > Wetlands | place: USA: Florida...
CGCGCGAGGCGCCCTCGACCCCGTCGGCCAGCATCAGGATCGCGGTCTCCTTCGAACGCGGCTTCGGGCCCGGATAGGAGAAGTCCTCGCGCCGCGCCCCCGGATCCAGTTCGAGCGCCTTGGCGTAGAAGTACGCCATGGTCATGGTGCCGTGGTGCTCGGGGATCGCGGCGCGCACCGCCCGCGGCAGGTGCTCGCGGCGGGCCATCTCGATCCCCTCGTTGAGGTGCGACCGCACCACCAGCGTGCTCATGTTGGGCGAGAGCTTCTCGTGCGGATTGCGCACGTGCGGCGGGATGTTCTCGTTGAAGTACTCGGGCTTCGCCAGCTTGCCGATGTCGTGGTAGTAGGCCGAGACCCGCGCCAGCAGCGAGTTGGCGCCGATCGCCTCGGCCGCGCGCTCGGCGAGGCTGCCGACCACCATGCTGTGATGGTAGGTCCCGGGCGCCTCGAGCTGGAGCCGCTTGAGCAGCGGCCGGTTCAGGTCGCTGAGCTCGAGCAGCGTGATGTCCGAGGTCAGGCCGAACAGCCGCTCCGCCAGCGGCAGCAGCACGAACGCCAGGAAGACCGAGAGCACCGCGTTCGCCCCGCCCCAGAGCGCGTCCTGCGCCAGCAGCTCGGGCTTGGCGAGCTGCCCCAGGTCCCAGACCGCGATCGCGAACAGGTTGGCGAACGCGATGGCGAACGTGGCCACCGCGAAGTGCCAGCGGTGGCGCAGCCGCACCACGGAGTAGACCGCGGTCACGCCGCCCATCACGGCCATCGCCACGAACGGCGCCTTGAGCTCGCTCACCGCCGTCATCATCACCGACAGCATCAGCGTGAACACGACCGCCGGGCGCTTCTCGAGCACCGAGGCGGTCACCAGCGGCGCGACCGCGAGCGGCACCACCAGCACCGGCAGGCCGTAGACGCCGACCGCCAGCTCGCCGGCGCCCATCACCACCGCGGTGAGCAGCGCGAACAGCGCGAGCATGGCGTTGTCGCCGTAGACCGCCGGCAGCTCCATGCGCAGGTAGGTCGCGAAGGCGGCCATGAAGAGCAGCATCAGCAGCGCGCGCGCCAGCGGCGGGTAGAGCAGCTCGCGCGGCTCGCGCCGGGCGTCCTCGAGGTTCTCGAGCGAGCGCAGCCGGTCGAGCGTCTCGCGCGTGATCTTCTGGTTGGCGTCGACGACCAGCTCGTCCTTCTTGACGAAGCCCAGCAGCGCGGGCACCGCCCCCTGCGCCTGCACGCGCCGCCACTCGGTCTCGGCGCGGTCGGGGATGACGTTGGCCTGCAGGAACGGCCCGGCCAGCTCGTTCACCAGCCGCACGCCGCGCGGGTCGTCCGGGAACGCGGCGCGCGCCCGGCGGTCGATCAGCGCCAGCGCCTCGCGCCGGTCGTAGAGCAGGTCCGACGTGCGCGGCGCCTCGCTCTCGCCGTCGCGCACGTTGATGGCGTGATAGCCCTGCACCGTCCCGCCGCGCTTCTCGGCGACGACGCCGGCGCCGTAGAGGTCGTTGAGCCAGCCCCCCAGCTCGCGCAGCGCGCGGCGCGCGCGGCCCGGAGCCGAGAGCGTGACCGCGCCCTCCTCGCTCAGCGGCACGCCGAGCGAACGCACGCGGTCGGCGCGGTCGGCGGGCTTGACGCCGGAGGAGAGCACGACGTCGAACACCTTCTCCTGGAACGTGCCGAGGCGGCGCAGCATCTCGGCCGAGACGCGGGTGTCCACCACGTAGACCGGCGGCACCGCCGCGGCGGCCTGCGCCTGCTCGTGGCGCAGGGTCGCCTCGTCCTTCTCGACGCGGAAGTCGTACGGGGCGACGACGCGGTCGCGGGCGATGTCGCCCTCGCGGTAGCGGAAGCGCTCGCCGCCGGTGCGCAGACCGGGCAGCAGCGCGGCGAGCGCCAGCAGGACGAGGGCGATCAGCAGCCGCACGCTGAAGTAGCCCCAGCGGAAACGGCGGGCCCGGTCGGGCAGCGCGGGCAGGGCGGGCTGTTCCTGGACGGTCATGGCGTCGGGCGGCCGGGGCTCAGTGCGACGGTCCGTGCCCGGGCGCGCCGGGGTCGGCGACGCCCGGCGGCCCGGCACCGCCGGGCGCGCCCTCCGCGTCCCCGGCGCCCGGCTCGAAGGTCCGGCCCACGCCGTCCTCCTCGTTGCCGTTCACGCGGGCGTGGTACTGGTCGAAGGCGTGCAGGATGTCCCGCACCAGCCGGTGCCGCACCACGTCCTCGGGGTGGAAGTAGACGAACTTCATCCCCTGCACCCCGCCGAGGATGGTCTGGATGCGCACCAACCCCGAGGCCTCGGGGCTCTTCAGGTCGATCTGCGTGACGTCGCCGGTCACCACCGCCTTCGAGTTCACGCCCAGGCGGGTGAGGAACATCTTCATCTGGCGCACGGTGGTGTTCTGCGCCTCGTCGAGGATGACGTAGGAGTTGTGCAGCGTGCGGCCGCGCATGAACGCCAGCGGCGCGATCTCGATCACGCCGAGCTCGATGTAGCGGCGCATCTTGTCGTACGACATCATGTCCGAGAGCGCGTCGTACATCGGGCGCAGGTAGGGATCCACCTTCTCCTGCATGTCGCCGGGCAGGAAGCCGAGGTTCTCCCCCGCCTCGACCGCCGGGCGCACGAGCACGATGCGGTCCACGTTCTTCCGGCGCAGCGCGTTCACCGCCGCCGCCACCGCCAGGTAGGTCTTGCCGGTGCCCGCCGGGCCGATGCCGAAGACGACGTCGAACTCCTCGAGCGCCTTCATGTACTCGGCCTGCGTGGGCGAGCGCGGGCGCACGGCCCGCCGGTCGAACGCGTAGCCGGGCGCGCCCTCGTAGGCCTCGGCGAGCCGGGTGCCGTTGCCGTCCTTGCGCGTCCCGCCGAGCGCCGCGACCACGTCGGCCTCCTCGACCACCTTGCCGCGCTCGACCAGGCCCACCAGCTGCTGCAGCGCGCCCGCCGCGGCCGCGACCGCCGCGTCGTCACCCGAGACCGTGATGGTGCCGTCGCGCAGGGTGATGCGCACCGGCAGCGCACGCTCGATGTGGCGCAGGTTGGCGTCGTTCTGCCCCAGCAGCGAGAGCGGGTCGAGATGCTCGATGGGGAGCTTGCGGACGATCAAGTCGGGAGCCTCCGGAGCCCCCGGCCGTGGCGGGGGCCGCGCCCCCGGACCGTGGCCGCTGCCGGGGCTGCCGGGAGAGACACGAAACTCCTGACCGTGGAGGCCCGGGGGCGGGTCAGGTCAAGAGCGTCCGGGATGGCCTGATGGATGACGAAGGTCTTGGTCAACCTTTTGTGGTCCAGTGTCTTGGCTCGCCCCGCGAAGGGCTGCCGGCCTCGCGGCCCGGCGTCCCGTCCGGTGCGACGTCCGGACCGTAGCATGGGGGTCCGGGAGCGTCAATCGCGATGCTCCCGCAGCCCTCGGATCTCACCTGGGTATCGGCAGGCGGCCGAACGGGAATGAGCGGCCCTCCGGCCCCGTCGGCGGCCCTCCTGGATGCGGACGGGCCCCGCCCGCGAATCGGATGTTGACTCACGCGGACCAGCGGGGTCTACCATGACATCGGTGCTGCCGGAGGCCCGTTTCCCCACGCCCGACAGCCGCGTTCCCGGGAACTCCCGCCGATGGGGAGTGAATCATCATAGGGAGCCAGGGCCCCTCGAACCGCCCCGCTCCGAGGATCCGTCCGCAGAAGACACGCACCCTCCGCTGGGACCCGCCCGGTTGCCCGTCGGGTGGGCGCCCGCCAGCCCACGCACCCGGTACGTGCGCCCCGGTCGCAGGTGCGGATGGGATGGGAGATCCCTCCCCGAGGTGGCGACCATGCTGCCCGACCCGACGCGGACGCGGCCGACGCGAAGCGCCCACGGCCCGATGCCCGCCCTGACGCGAGACCGGTGCGCCCGGAACGCCCCGCTCCTCCTCCTCGCCATCGCCCTGCTCCTCGCCGCCTGGACCGCGCAGGGCCTCGCCTGCACCAGCGCCTCCGGCGATCGCGCGATCCGCTCGGTGCCCACGCGGCGCCCGGGCCCGGCGTTCACCCCCGAGGTGATGGCCAGGGGCGTCATCGGGCCCGCGAAGATCGAGCCCGAACTGGTCATCCTCTGCATGTTCAGCGACCGCGACAGCACGACCCGGCGGACGGACTGGGACGCGCCGATGTTCGGCCCCTACGTCCTCGGCGGGCGGAGCCATCGCGACTACTACCACGAGGTGTCGTACTACCAGGCCGGCGTGCGCGGCCTCGACCTGCCGCCGGCGAACGAGACCTGTCCTCCGGCCAACGATGGCATCGTCGGTTGGTACACCATCGCCTACACCGACCCCGATTCGGGCCAGACCTACTCGCAGCACCCCGACCACGTCTACCCGGACGGCTGGGAGCAGACCAAGGCCAGCCACTGGGTCGCGATGGCGGCGATGGCCGCGGCCGACCCCGACGTGAACTTCGCGGCCTACGACACGGACGGCAATGGCCGGATCTCGTCCGACGAGCTGCACATCACGATCATCCTCGCCGGCTACGAGGGCTCCTACGGCAACAGCCCCACGCCCGACACCTGGCGTCACCACTGGTCCCTGAATCCCGGCATCGTGCTCGACGGCATGCTGGTCGGCGACGGGAACTGGGGCGGTGGCTACTCCATGCTGGGCGAGCTCGACCCGAACGGGAACAGGATCGAGTACGGCCTGATCTGCCACGAGACGGGCCACGACCTCGGGCTCCCCGACCTCTACGACGTCAGCCAGAACAGCGAGGGCATCGGCGAGTGGGGGCTCATGGGCAGCGGCGACTGGTGCAACACCGGCGTGCTGGGCGACTGCCCGGCCCACATCGATCCCTACCACAAGGCCGTGATGAAGTGGCTGGCGCCCACCGTCGTCCACGTGGACCAGCTCGGCGTCACGATCCCGCAGGTCGAGACCAACCCGGTCGTCTACCAGCTCTGGTCGCGCGGCCAGCCGGGCAACGAGTACTTCCTGGTCGAGAACCGCCAGCGGACCGGCTACGACCAGGGCCTGGTGCGCAAGGAGGCCGCCGACGGGCTCGTCATCTGGCACATCAACTACCTGCGCGAGGCCTGGGGGAACATCGACGAGACCCGGAAGTTCATCGACGTCGAGTGCGCCGACGGACTGGCCGGACACATCGTGGACGCCGACGACCTCGACTCCCGCGCCAACCGCGGCGACAGCAAGGATCCCTGGTACCAGGGCAACGATGCCGACTTCCTCTCGACCTCCGCGCCGGACAACCGCGACTACCGGACCCCGAACAACTTCAACTCCTCGGTCGAGGTGCGGAACGTCAGCGCCAGCGGCAACCCGATGACCGCCGACCTGCTGGTCGGCCGGACGACCTACATCGGCTCGGGGACGTGGACCGCGAACGGCCAGTCGAGCCAGTTCGGCATCCTGGGCGGCGCGAACTTCCTGCGCGCCTACTTCCTCGGCTGGAACTGCTGCGGCAACGTGGACGTCTACGAGAAGGACAACGCCGGGGCCTGGGTGAAGCGCACGACCTGGTGCTTCAACGTGCCGCGCCACCCCGCGTTCCAGGCCGGCCAGGAGGTGCGCCAGACCCAGGCGCAGACCACCGGGCAATTCAAGCTGACCTCCTATTCGCTGTGCGGGAACGGCTGCGACGAGGCCGGCGACGCCGGCTTCGACGTCGACGTCTACGACAACGGCGGGCTGGGCCTGGTCATCCCCGGCAACGGGCACGACCTCGGCGGCTGGGGCATCGGCTTCCGCGACGGCTCGGGCGACGAGTTCGGCGTCACCCCGTGGATCCCGGACCTCGGCTTCCCCGCGGACGCCGAGGGCATCCCGCTCACGACGTTCCCGCGGCGCGCCGGCGGGACCGCGGGGGTGCAGAACCTGCACCTGGACTTCCAGGTCGAGCCGAACGTGTTCTGGGAGCGCATGCAGCTCCACTTCACCGTGAGCGACGTGGCGCGACCGGGAGCGCTGGCCGTGTCCTGTCCGTACGCGCAGGTCCCGACCCAGACGGTCATGATCTCGGCGCCCGGCGAGTACGCGGCGGATCTCGGCTGGATCCGGCCGCCCGCCCCCGATCCGGCCGCGGTCGAGATCACGCTCGGGGCGGGATCGCCGACCTCGGGTGCGAGCTTCGGCTGGGACTGGCTCGAGCTGCGCACCCGGGTGGCGCCGATCGACGCGCTGCTGCCGGCGGACGGCGCGCTCACGGCGGACGCCACGCCGCTGTTCGACTGGACCGACCTCTACGCCGCCGGCAGCTACGAGTTCCAGGTGGACGACGACCCGCTCTTCGCGTCACCCGGGCTGGACCTGATGATGCCCGCCTCGATGTTCACCCCACCCGCGCCGCTGGACGACCGTCTCTGGTACTGGCGGGCGCGGGGCCAGTCGCCGGGGGGCTGGTCCGACTGGAGCGTCCCGCGGCGGCTGCGCATCGACACCCACCCGCCCGAGTTGACGGGGACGACGCTCTGGGAGGACACGGGTGCACCCGGGCCCTATCGGGTCGTCTCGACGATCACCGACACGGGCACGCAGGTGGACTCGGCGTCGCTCTACTTCCGCCTGGACGGCGGCACCTGGAGTCGCGTGCGGATGACGTCGGGCGAGGCCGGCGGCGCCGTCTACGCCGCGGACATCACCGGGGCGCAGCCGGGGAGCGCGATCGACTACTACGTCGCCGCCGGCGACTTCGCCGGCAACGTCGCGACCGACCCGGGCGGCGCGCCCGGCAGCCACTACAGCTTCCACCGCGTCGCCGGGGTCGAGCCCGGCGCGCCGCGGCTCCGCAGCGTGGTGCTCTCGCCGAGCCGGCCCAATCCCTTCCGCCGCTCGTGCGAGATCCGCTACGGGCTGCCGCAGGAGTGCGCGGTCGCCCTCGAGATCTACGACCTCGACGGGCGGCGGATCGCACGCCTCGCCTCCGGCCGCCAGGGACCGGGCTACGCGAGCGCGCGCTGGGACGGCACGTCGGATGCGGGCGCGCGGATGCCGAGCGGCGTCTACCTGTGCCGTTTGCGGGCCGGCGGGAGCGTGCTGGTGCGGAAGCTCCTGCTCGCCCGGTAGGACCGCGGACGGAGCGCGCGCGGACGGCCGCCCGGATCGCCCCGGGCGGCCGTCGCCGCGACCGGGGATCGGTCACTCCAGCGTCAGCTCTTCCGCGCGCTCGTCGTAGTCGAACAACCCGCCGGCCTGGGCCCAGCGCACCAGCGTGTCGAAGACCCGCTCCACGTTCTCCTGCGGCATCGCGATCGCGAGGATCTCGAGCACCGCGTCGCGCTCGACGCGACGGTCGGGCGCGCGCTCCAGCGCCGCGGCGATCTGGCGGAAGAGCCGCAGCGTCAGCACCCGCTCGCGCCAGATCGCCGTGCGCTCCGCCGGCGGGGCCGCGACGACGCGCCGGCCCTGCGCCTCGAGCACGACCGTCCGCTTCGGCGTGTCGACGAGGTCCAGCATCTCCGCCGCCTTCACCACGGTGATCACGCGGCCGAACTCGCGGTCGGTCTCGACGGCGATGCGGAAGAGGTCCTCGCGCCCGCCGCGGGCGTCGAGGTACTCGAGCAGGCCCAGGACCTCGCTCGCGGTGGCGTCGGGCAGCGGCTCGATCGGCTCGACCTCGGGCGGCGGCCCGGTGACGTCGGGCAGCTCGCCCCCGGTGATGACGTCGTGCAGCTCGTCCACCAGGCGCAGCAGCTCGGGCGCGCGGTAGTCGCGCGGCCGCGGCAGGCGGTCCTCGAGCACGGTGTGCACCCGGCCGGGGTTCGCGCTCAGCACCACCACGCGGTCCGCCATGTAGGCCACCTCCTTGATGTCGTGGCTGACCATCAGGATCGAGGAGAGCGGCGTGCGGCGCGAGAGCCAGATGTCCATCACCTCGGCCCGCAGGCTCTCGGCGGTCAGCGCGTCCACCGCGCTGAAGGGCTCGTCCATGAGGAGCAGCGCGGGCTCGACCGAGAGCGCGCGGGCGATGCCGGCACGCTGCTTCATGCCGCCCGAGAGCTCGCGCGGGTAGGCGTGCTCGAACCCGGCGAGGCCCACGGTGCCGACCGCCGAGTCCACCCGGCGCTCGACCTCGTCCGCCGGCAGGCCGCGGGCCGCCAGCACCGCGCGGATGTTCCCGGCCACGGTCATCCAGGGGAAGAGCGCCGCGCTCTGGAACACCATCGCGACGTCGGGATGCAGCCCCGCGAGCGGGACGCCGCGCGCCAGCACCTCGCCCTCGGTGGGGCGCACGAGACCCGCGAGGATGCGCAGCAGCGTCGACTTGCCGCAGCCCGAGGGCCCGAGCAGGGCGACGACCTCGCCGGGCCGCACCGCGAGGTCGATGCCCTCGAGCACCCGCAGCGGGCGGCCGCCGGGCGGCTGGAAGACGTGCCCGACCCCGCGCGCCTCGCTCAACGCCTGCGTCACGGTCTCCGGCTGCGTGGGCGCGCCCATGGTCCCTCCGGTCAGCGGTTGAGCGAGCAGCGCTGCTCGGCCAGATGATAGCAGCGCCGCCACACCAGGCGATTGAACAGCACGACGATCGCCGAGAGCACCAGCACGCCCGCGGCCAGGGCGGGGAAGTCCGCCCGCTGCGCGGCGAGGCTGATCGCCGAGCCCACGCCGAAGGCGGTGTGGACCTCGCCGTGGAAGCTGACGTACTCGGCGACGATGCTGGCGTTCCAGGCCCCGCCCGCCGCGGTCACCCAGCCGGTGACCAGGAACGGGAACACCGCGGGGGCGTAGAGCGAGGTGAAGCGCCGCCAGCGCCCCAGGCGGTAGCCCGCGGCCGCCTCGCGCAGGTCCGACGGGATCGCGCTCGCCCCCGCCACGACGTTGAACAGGATGTACCACTGCGTGCCCAGCAGCATGAGCACGACGCTGCCGGCCGAGAGCGGCACGCCCAGCAGGTGGAGCAGCGCCAGCACCGCCGGGAACAGCATCGGGGCGGGGAACGACGCCGCGACCTGCGTCACCGGCTGGAGCGCGCGCGCGAGCCGCGGCGAGAGCCCGATCGCCAGGCCCGCCGGCAGCGTCCACAGCGTGCCCGCCACCACCGCGATCAGCACGCGCAGCAGCGTGACCAGCGCGGCGCCGACGAGCGCCAGCCAGCGCTGCGGCGCCAGCGCCGCCAGCAGCACGACCAGCCGGCCGCCGGCGAACAGCAGCAGGCCGAGCAGCACCGCGAACGCGGCGACCGACGCCACTGCCGCCGCGCGGCCGTGTCCGGCCGCCGCCGGCGCCCGCGCGGGCCGCGCCGGCGCCGCGCGCCCCGCCCCGCGCCCGGGCCGATGCAGCAGCCGTGCCGTCGTCCGCAGCAGCCGCGAGCGGCGCAGCCAGTCCAGGAACCACGAGGACTCGGCCGTCGCGGACGCGGTCTCCTCGACCCGGAAGCGCTGCGCCCAGACCACCGCCGGTCGCCACAGCAACTGGTCGAGCAGCACGATCATCGCGGTCATCGCGAGCACCGCCCAGACCATCGCGCGCCCGTCGCCGCGGGCCACGGCCACGCTCATGTAGGAGCCCAGCCCGGGCAGGCGGAAGTCGCGGTCGCCGAGCACGAAGGCCTCGTTGATCATCAGGAAGAACCAGCCGCCCGCCATGCTCATCATGCTGTTCCACACCAGGCCGGTGGTGGCGAACGGCAGTTCGACCCACCGGAGCCGCTCCCACCAGGAGAAGCGGTAGGCCGAGGCCGTCTCCTGCAGTTCCTGCGGGACCGAGCGCAGCGAGTGGTGGAAGCTGAACGTCATGTTCCACACCTGGCCGGTGAACATCATCAGCACCGCGGCCAGCTCGAGACCGGTGTTGGTGCGCGGGAAGATCGCCACCAGGGCCAGCACCAGCCCGGGCATGAAGCCCAGGATCGGGATGCTCTGCAGGATGTCGAGCAGCGGCATCAGCACGCGCTCGGCCAGGCGGTCCTTGGCGGCCCAGTAGCCGTAGACCAGCGTGAAGGCGAGCGAGAGCGCGTAGGCCAGCAGGCCGCGCACGAGCGAGTAGAACGCGTACCGCGGCAGCGCCGCGGGCGACAGGTCGATGCTCACGACCGGGCGCAGCGTCCCCCGCCATTCCTGCCCGACGCGCGTCACGCCGATGAACAGCCCGGCGACGCCGAGCAGCACCAGCAGGTCCGCGGCGTTCAGGCGCCGCGTCCGGTCCAGGGAGGCGACCGCGTGCCCCCAGGCCCGCTCGAGCGCGCGTCCCGCCACGGGCACGCGCGGGATCACGGCCGCGCTCCCGCGCTCACCGCGCCGGCGCCTCGTAGACCGTCTCGCCCGCCACGACGGTGCGCAGCACGCGGGTCCCCGGGATGTCCGCGGCCGGGCCGAGCACGGGGTCGTGGTCCACCACGATGAAATCGGCCTGCTTGCCGACCTCGAGCGAGCCGAGGTCGTGGTCGCGGAACGCGAGCCACGCGCCCCAGATCGTGAAGCTCCTGAGCGCCTCGCCCGGCGTGAGACGCTCCTCGGGCCGCCAGCCGCCCGCGGGCAGCTCGCCGGCGAGGTCCCGGCGCGTGATCGCGGCGTAGAGCCCGAACATCGGGTTCGGGCTCTCGACCGGGAAGTCGCTGCCGTCGGCGAAGCGCGCTCCGGCATCGAGGAACTGCCGCCAGGCGTAGGACCACTTCACGCGTTCGGGCCCCAGCCGGCGCTCGGCCCACGGCCCGTCGGAGGTGGCGTGCGTGGCCTGCATCGAGGCGACGACGCCGAGGCGGGCGAAGCGCCGGATGTCCTCCGGGCGCACCACCTGCGCGTGCTCGATCGCCCAGCGCAGCGCCGGGCGCGGCCGCCCACCGAAGGCGCGCTCGAAGGCGTCGAGCGTGCGCGTGTTCGCGAGGTCGCCGATGCAGTGGACGCGCACCTGCAGGCCCCGCGCCCGCGCCCGCGCGGCCACCCGCTCGAGGCTGTCGAACGGGAAGGTCTCGAGCCCGCGGTGCCCGGGCTGGTCGCTGTAGTCGGCCGAGAGCAGCGCTCCGCGCGAGCCCAGCGCGCCGTCGGCGACGACCTTGAGCGCCCGCAGCATCAGCCGGTCGCCGTCGCGCGGACCGCGCGCGAGCAGCTCGTCGGCGAGCCCGCCCGGCACGATCGCCATGGCGTAGACGCGGATCGGGAGCGCGCCGCGCGCGAGCAGGGCCTGGTAGGCGTCCCAGGTCTCGCGCGTGATGCCCGCGTCGCCGACCAGGGTGAGCCCATCGCGCGCGCACTCGCGCAGCGCCGCGAGCAGGCGCTCCTGGCGCTGGGCGGGGCTCAACGGCGGGATCAGGGTGCCGACCAGGTCCTCGGCGTTGTCCACCAGCACGCCCGTGGGCTCGCCGTCCGGGCTGCGCAGGATCTCGCCGCCGGGAGGATCCGGCGTCGCGCGCGTGATGTGCGCCAGCTCGAGCGCGCGGCGGTTGACCAGCAGCGCGTGGCCGTCGACGCGCGCGATCGCCACCGGGTGATCGGGCACCGCGGCCGAGAGCGCCGCGTGGTCCGGGAAGGACTTCTCGGCCCAGTCGTTCTGGTCCCAGCCGCGGCCCCGGATCCACTCCCCCGCCGGGGTGCGCGCCGCGCGCACCCGCACCGACTCGATCACCGCCGCGTACGAGGCCGTGCCCGTGAGGTCCAGCTCGGCCAGCGCGTCGCCGAGCCCGAGCACGTGCCCGTGCGAGTCGATCAGCCCGGGCAGCACGGTCAGGCCCCCGAGGTCGAGCACCTTCGTGCCCGCGCCGATCAGGGGCGCGACCGAGGGCTCGTTGCCGATCTGGATGATGCGGCCGTGGCGCACGGCCC
>Ga0335071_10006877_pt1 | contig 11737 bp, 11 predicted proteins | sample Lox_Sample_15_FD_206724 | JGI IMG/M metagenome (GOLD analysis project Ga0335071, IMG submission 206724) | Soil microbial communities from Loxahatchee National Wildlife Refuge, Florida, United States - Lox_Sample_1.5 | ecosystem: Environmental > Terrestrial > Soil > Wetlands | place: USA...
ACCCCCCACTTGAGCGAGTACCCGACCATCGCCGTGAGGATGGTCGAGAGGAGGAGGAGGGAGAGGACGCGCCTCGCCCCTTTCCCCGAGGCGAAGAAGGTCCGTCGCCACGAGCTCCAGAAGTAGGCGATGACCGCCAGCATCGTGCCGGTGTGGAGCAAGACGAGCAGAAGCGTCATTTCCGGGGCGGTCGGATCGAGCCCGAGGAGCTTCTCCGCGACGATGACATGGGCGGAGCTCGAGACCGGCAGGAGCTCCGCCAATCCCTGCACCACCGCGAGCACGGCGATCGAGAGCACCGACACCCTTCACCTCCCCTCGGGCGCAAGGGCCCGCGCACATTCGGAAGAGGCCGGCTCGCGCCGGCCCGGTCCACTTCTTCGGACTCCTCCCGAGCGATGGCGATCGAGCCGCACGGGGAACGGTACAGCTCTCACAGGTCGGCGAAAGAGCCGGGGAGGGACCCGGCGACCTCGTGGTGCGCGGAAGCGACCTTGGGCTCGAGCCGGGGGGAAATCCGGTGGAGGCCGGGGACCTCGTCCTTGGCCCCGCCGGTGGCAGGGCCCAGGAGTCGCCCCTCGGTACCGCAACTCGGCCAATGCCCGCCTCCCGGCGCAGGAGCCTAGAGCCCCCGGACCCTCTTTGCCACCTCGTCTCGGGGCGGGGGGGCGGCGGTGCCTTCCGGCCGCGCCGGGGAGTGCAAGGGGACAGGACGCCTAGGAGCCCGCGGCCCGCGAGCGGTCTCGGCGGCCCTCCGCCCGGCCACGCACCTCGCCGTGGACCGGGACGAGATCCCCCTTCGCGCCAGGCAACGACAGCGCCTCTCCCAGGGAGTCGAGAGCGCTTCCCGGGCGAGCCCGCAGCGCACCGGAGAGGGAGAAGGCGAGAGCGAGCTCGAGCGCCTCGCCCGCGACTCGGCCGCGGCCTTCCAGGAGCCGCGCCGCGAGGCTGCCCGAGGCCTCGTCGCCCCTGAGGTCGGCGGTGCAGCGCTGGCCCGGCGAAAGGGCCAGGTTCCCGGCCGCGTCCAGCGAGGCGGAGAGCTCGCAGGAGATCCCCTGGGCGGCGAGGTGGAGGTGAACCCGATCGGCAGAAGGGCCGGGCGCGATCACGGCGTCCAGGTGGATCTCCTCTTCGCGGGCAGGGAACGGGGCGACGTCGATCCGGCCCCGGCCTTCGAGGCGGTAGGTGCCGGAAACGTCCGCCGGTGCGGCCCGGGCGGCCAGGGTGGCGAACACCGCCGAGAGCACGCCGGCCAGTCCGGCCCTTGCGGCCCCGGAGGGGCGGCGCCTCGAGCTCACGCCCTCACGAGGGAGATGGAGAGCCCGTCGAGCCGATCGCGCATGACGGGGAGGATGATCGAGTCCAGCCGAGGCTCGGTCCCCAGCCGGGCATTGAAGGCGCGTACCCCCCGTACGTCGGGGTCGGTCGAGCCCCGGTTCAGGACCCGGCCTCCCCGGATCAGGTTGTCGGCCATGATCACCGTTCCCGCCCGCGAGAGCCGGAGCGTGAGGTCGAGGTACTCGGGGTACCCCTCCTTGTCGGCGTCGATGAAGACCACGTCGAAGGGCGGCTCGCGCGCCTCGAGCATGGCGCGCAGCGTTCGAGCCGCGGGTCCGACGCGAACCTCCACCCGATCGCCCACCCCGGCACGCTTGAGGTTCCGGCGGGCCACCTCGGCGTGAAGCGGATCGATCTCCAACGTCACGAGCCGCCCGGCGGGCTCGAGGGCACGGGCCAGCCAGGTCGTGCTGTAGCCACCCAGCGTGCCGATCTCGAGGATCCGGCCGGGCCGGGCCAGGCGCGCGACGAGGTAAAGGAGCTTCCCCTCGTTGGGCGAGACAGCGATGTCGGGCAGGCCCGCGGCGGCGGCGTCGGCGAGCCCCTTCTGGAGCGCGGCGTCGGGAGGGACGAGCAACTCCTCGATGTACCGGTCCACCCGCACGAGAAGTCCGGCGTCGACCCCGTTCGCCATCCCGTCCTCCTCTCCTTCCCGCCCCGCACGCGAGCCCCTCCGGGCGAAGTCTTGCCTCCCCTACCCTGCCGGCGCCAGCCCAAGTCGGGACCGGGTGGGCCGGGTGGAACGGACGGAGCGTTCTGGTCGCGCAGTGGCGGGCTGCCGGGCTGGCACGGGAGCGGCGATGCGTGCCATCTTTGGACGGGCTCCGGCGACGTCGTCGGGCCAAGAGCGCAGGGAGGCACGAGCCCGATGACCCGCGTCCGATCGATCGAGCTGCACGGATACGCCGACTGCATCGAGCTCGAGAACGAGCAGGCGAGCGTCGTGCTCTGCCCTGCCTGCGGCGGCCGCGTGCTCAGGTACGCGTGGAGGGGCGAGGACGCGATCGCGCTCGATCCCGCGCAGGCCGGCTACCTCTGGCACCCGGGGGCGAGGGAGATCGACCCCTGGGGCGGGCGTTTCGACGTCGGCCCGGAGAAGACCATCGCGCCGCACCCGGACTTGTGGCTCGGCCCCTGGTCGAAGGAGACCGGTCCGGGCGGAGTCGTGGGGCTGAGGAGCGCGCCCGATCCCGCCACCGGCCTGCAAGTGGTCCGGACCTTCTCCCTCGACTCCCGCTCCTCCCACCTGAGATGCGAGCAGACGGTGACGAACCTCTCGGGCGAGCCCCGCTCGATCTGCCACTGGGGGCGGACCATGACCCCGGGCGGCGGGATCGTGATCGTCCCCTTTACGCCGGGCAGCCGGTTCCCGCGCGGCTACGTGCAGTACCACACGACGAGGACGGAGCTCTTGGATTTCGCCCCGAACGACCCGAGCGTCCGGGCTCGCGACGGGTTCCTCGAGGTGGTCGGACCTCTCGAGCACCCCAAGCTCGGGTTCGACAGCACCGCGGGCTGGATGGCGTACCTCGAGCCGTCGGGCCTGCTCTTCGTGAAGCGTTGGCCGGTCTTCCCGGACCGAGCGTACGCGGAGCTGGCCGCGATCACGCTCTCCATCTGGCTGTACCAGGACCGGTTCTGCGAGCTCGAGCCCATCGGGCCCGCGGAGAGGCTCGGCCCGGGCGCCTCGGCGTCGCTCGCCGAGGACTGGTGGCTCTTGCCCCACCCTTTTCCACCGCGCCGGGATCGGCTCGATCTTCTGGCCGTGGCGCAGCGCGTCGCCCGCGAGGCGCAATGACGATTTGTGGCCGGGCCTCTTCCTCGCAGCCGCCGATCCCGTTGGGCGATCCGCGGTCGGCGCCCCCTCTTTCGCGGCGGGCTCTCGCCCGGTAGGATGCGCCCGCACACTCCTCGAACAGGCGCTGCCGTGCGGCAGAGAGAGGTTGCCCGAACGGTGCCTTCACGAAGAGTACAACGGGAGAGCTCATGGCAAACGGGACTAGCACCGACAGCGTGTGGAAGCTCGAGCCTGGAGAGGTCAGGAAACCCGGCATCGTCCATGTGGTGGCCCTGGCGCTGTTCACCGGTATCGGAATCGTGGTCGGGACCTTCGGAAGCCTGGCCATCCCCATCGGGTTCGTCTCCGCCTTCTGGCCCGGGCAGGCGATCCAGGCGGTGGGATCGGTCTGGTACGGGATGTGGGGCGGGATCGCCGCCTTCGTGTTCCCGGTCATCTCGAACGCCCTGAGCGGCTCCGCCCCGCTTCCGGTCTCGCTCGCCTACATCCCCGGGAACTTCATCCAGGGCATCGCCGCCGGCTGGGTGTTCCGGCAGATGGCGCTCAACCCCAGCCTGAAGCACGGCCGCGACTGGCTCTGGTTCACCCTCGTCGGCATAATCGTCGCGAACGCGATCGGGGCGCTCTGGGGCACGCTCGTGCTCCGCTGGTTTGGGCTCATCACGGCCGACGCCCACCCGGTGGCCTGGGCGGGCTGGTTCCTCGGGAACAGCGTGGCCTCCTGGATCCTGGGCGTGCTCATGCTGAAGTTCATCTCGCCCCTGGTGGTGAAGACCAAGGCGTTCTGCAAGGGCTACTGGGCGTAAACCGGGCGCGCACCCTGGCCACTATCGGGGAGGGGCCTCAAGTGCCTCTCCCCGGTGCTTTCCGGGCCCCTAGACCCGGGACGGCCTTGGCCTGCACGGGCCTTCGGAGGTGATGGTGGCGGAACGACCGGACGCAGCGAAGCAGAGGATGCGAAGGACGCTCCTGGGGGTGGTCCCGGTGACCTCCCCCCTGTACGCGCTTCACCCCCTGACCCGTCTCCACACCCTGGTGTTCCTGGGGGTGGTCTCGCTCTTCATCGACGTCCCGGAGATCAACATCGCCCTCGTGCTGCTCATCCTCATCTACCTGCGATGGGCCCGGGTCGACCTCTCCGGACTACGCATCTACCTCCCCCTCACCGTCACCGTCGCGATCTTCATGTTCACGGTGTCGATCGCCTTTCCCAACCGCGACCCGAGCTTCCACACCTTCCGCTTCGCGGGGATCACCCTCTACGCCGAGTCCCTCTACTGGACGTTCGCCAGCTACTGGCGTCTCATGGCCATGCTCTTCGGGACCATCCAGTACTTCTCCACCAACCGGGAGCGAGAGACGCTCGTCGCCATCCGCTCGATGCGGATCCCGTTCGCCGTCACCTACTTCCTGAGCCTCGCCCTTCGCGCCGCCGGCATGTTCCTCGAGGACATGCGCACCATCCGGGAGGCGGAGCGGGCCCGGGGCCTCGACGAGACCTCCCTCTCCCTCAGGGACCGCGCCAAGCTCTACGCCATGTATATGATCCCGCTCTTCACCATTGCCATCCGTCGGACCGACGAGATCTCGAACGCTCTCTTCGCGCGGGGGTACACGATCAGCGGGAAGATCGAGGGCGGAGGGAAACGGAGCGACTACATTCACACGAAGTACGTCTTCCGGCGGAGGGACGCGATCCTCATCACCGTCATGGACGTGCTCTTGTGCGGCGCGGCCGCGGCGCGGATCTTCCTCGGGGCCTTCGCCGTGGCCCAGTCGCCGCTTCGCCAGTACTTCCTCACCGCGCTGAGCGGGTGACCGGACATGGACGCGGCGACCATTCGAGGCCTGGGGTGGAAGTACGGGGGCCGGGACACGTTCGCGATCACGGACGTCGATCTCTCAATCCCGGCCGGTTCCTTCGTGAGCGTGGTCGGCCCGAACGAGCACGGGAAGACCACCCTGGTCTCGTGCATCAAGGGGATCATTCCCCACAGCTTTCACGGGGTGTGGCGGGGGCAGGTGGAGATCTTCGGACAGGACACTCGCTCACTGTCCGCCCAGCGGCTGGCCCAGGAGACGGGGTTCGTCTTCGCCGATCCCGAGGCCCAGTTCACCTCCATGACGGTGGAGGAGGAGTTGGCCTTCGGGCTCGAGAACATCGGGCTCTCGCTGAGGGAGATCGAGCAGCGCCTCTCCTGGGTCAGCGCCCTCACCGGGATCGACGGCCTCTGGGACAAGTCCCCCTACGAGATCTCGGGCGGTCAGAAGCAGAGGGTGGCGATCGCCAGCGTGCTCGCCATGAAGCCGCGCATCCTCATCCTGGACGAGCCTACCTCGATGCTCGACCCGCTCGGGAAGGATGCCATCTTCTCCATCCTCCTGCAGATCAAGCGGGAGACGGACATGACGGTGATCGTGGTGGAACACAACGTCGAGCAGGTCGCCCCGCTCTCCGACCTCATGGTGCTCGTCTACAGCGGTCGCATCGCCCGGGCGGCCCCGCCGGCGGAGTTCTTTCAGGACTGCGATCAGTTGGTGGAGCACGGGATCCAGCCGCCCCAGGCGACAATGTTCCTCGACCGGCTAAGGCGCGAGGGCGCATTCCACGGCCGGCTCTCGGCCCGCTTCGAGGACGACCTGGAGGCCCTCAAGGCGCTCCTCGGCCCACCCGCCGGGCAGGGGACGCGGCCATGAGCAGCGAGACGCTCATCCGAGCCTCGGACCTGGTCCTCGAGTACCCCGACGGCACCCGGGCCCTCGACGGCGTGCAGTTCGAGGTCCGGGAGAACGAGTTCATCGCGCTCATCGGGCAGAACGGCTCGGGCAAGACCACCCTGTCGAAGTGCCTGAACGGGATCCTGAGGCCCACCGAGGGCTCGGTGCGCATCGGGGACCTCGACACGCGCGAGCGCGGCACGACCAAGAAGATCGTGACCAAGGTCGGCTACGTGTTCCAGAACCCCGATCACCAGCTCTTCAACAACACCGTCCACAAGGAGATCGCCTACGGCCCGAGGAACATCGGCCTCTCCGGGGACGAGGTCGAGCGAAGGGTGCGCGAGGCGGCCAAGGTCTGCGGGCTGAAGGAGGAGCTCTTCGGTGAGCACCCCTTCTTCCTCACCAAGGGGCTGCGCCAGCGGGTCTCGATCGCCTCCATCCTGGCGATGCGGCCCAGGGTCATCATCGTCGACGAGCCCACCACCGGCCAGGATCGGCGCCAGTCCGTGGAGGTCATGAACTTCCTCCGCGACCTGTGGGAGAAGGACGGGCACACCGTCATCATCATCACCCACGAGATGCCCATCGTCTCCGAGTACGCCCGGCGCTGCCTGGTCCTGAGCCGAGGGCGGGTGCTCATGGACGGCTCCACCCGCGAGGTGTTCGGCAGCCCGGAAGTCCTGGCTCAGACATTCGTGAAGCCGCCCCAGATCACCCGGCTGGCCCAGGCCCTGGGCGGCTACGGCGTGCGGCGGGACGTCCTCACCATCGAGGAGATGATGGCGGAGTACCGGCGCGTGACCTCCTCCTAGGAGGCGAGGTCTCGCGGACGGCGGAGGTGCGAGCCATGGCGGAGAAGAGGATCCTGGTCCGGGGCGGCACGGTGGTCGGTCCCGAGCGGGCGAGCCCCGCCGACCTGCTCGTCGAGGGCGAGGTGATCAAGGCGGTGGCGGTCCCCGGAGGGCTCGACCACGAGCCCGTGGACGAGGCCCTGGACGCCTCGGGGACGCTGGTGTTGCCCGGCCTGGTGGACCCCCACCTCCACTTCGACTCTCCGTTCATGGGGACCTCCACGGTGCACGGGTACGGTCAGGGCACCGTGGCGGCAGCCCACGGGGGGGTGACGACCGTCATCGACTTCACCACCCAGCCCAAGGGCGGATCCATCCTGGCCAACGTGGCGGAGAAGGAGGAGAAGGCCCGGCAGTCGTGCATCGACTGGAGCGCGAGCGGCATCCTCCTCGATGCCGGCCCGGCGACCTTGGCCGAGATCCCCCGCCTGGTGGAGGCCGGCTTCCCCACCTACAAGTGCTTCACCACCTACAAGCACTCGGGGAGGCTGGTGGAGGACGAGGGCATCCTGGCGCTCCTCGAGGCCACTTCCCAGAGCGGCGGAATGCTCATGGTCCACGCCGAGAACGACCCGATCGTCGAGCGCGCGACAGCCCGGGAGCTCGCCGCCGGGCACCTCGCCCCCATCTACCACGCCCGCGCCCGTCCGCCCGAGGCCGAGGTGGTCGCCGTCCGCCGCATCCTCGATCTCGTCCGGCAGGTCCGCGCCCCGGTCTACCTCGTGCACCTTTCGGCCAAGGAAAGCGTGGCCCTCGTCCGGGAGGCGCGGGACGAGGGCCTTCCCGTGCACGCCGAGACCTGTACCCATTACCTCGCGCTCACCGAGGAGGCGCTTCGCGGTCCGCGCGGCCAGCTGTTCATCTGCAGCCCGCCCCTCCGCGGCCTCCTCGACGTCGAGGGCCTCTGGCGGGCCGTGGCCTCGGGGACGCTGGAGGTGATCTCCTCCGACGACGCCGGGGTCCCGCCCGCCGACAACCTCCGCCTGGGAGCAGGCCGGTTCGACAAGGTCCCCTCTGGGCTCTCGGGGATCGAGTGCCGCCTCTCGATCCTGTACACCGAGGGCGTCGCGAAAGGCCGCATCGGGCTGGAGCGGCTCGTGGCCCTCACCTCGACCGAGCCCGCGCGCCTGTTCGGGCTTTGGCCGCACAAGGGAAGCCTCGATCCAGGGGCCGACGCGGACCTGGTGATCTACGATCCCGAACCGGAGTGGGTGATGACCGCGGACGCCCTGCACATGAGCACCGACTTCTGCCCGTTCGAGGGGTGGCGGATCCACGGCCGGGTCCGGTCGGTCTTCTGCCGAGGCGCGCCGGTCGTCCGGGACGGGCGGTTCGTGGGCCGGGCCGGGCACGGCAGGAGAGTGAAGAGGCGGCTCTCCCGGTGAGGTCGCAGAACCCGCCGGAGAACGAGGGGGGCGAAGGATCCCCGGGCCGGCGCCCGTCGAGGGGCCGCGCAACCGTCTTCATGCGCCCCTTGCGGCTCTTCCCGACTCCCGGCGACAGGGAGGGCGTATACCCGGCCGGGTGGAGCCGGGACCTCTGCCCAGTCGAGCGGTCTCGGGCGGGCGGCCGGTTCCGCGGATCGAGGCTTCCGGCTGGACGCGGCCGCAGGCGGCGGACATATCCAACCGAACGCCCCGGGAGTCCGCCGTCATGTCCAACCGACGCTCCGCGATGATCACCCAAGGGGTGGCCCGCGCCCCGAATCGCTCCATGTTCTACGGTCTCGGCTACGAGGCCAAAGACTTCGAGAAGCCGCTCGTCGGGGTGGCCAACGCTCACTCCACCATTACGCCCTGCAACGCCGGCCTCCAGCGGCTCGCGGACGCCGCGGTGGAGGGCATCGAGGCCGCCGGGGGCAAGGCCCAGGTCTTTGGCACGCCCACCATCAGCGACGGCATGGCGATGGGTACCGAGGGGATGAAGTACAGCCTCGTGTCCCGCGAGGTCATCGCCGACTGCATCGAGACCTGCGTGGGCGGGCAGTGGATGGACGGGGTGCTGGTCCTCGGCGGCTGCGACAAGAACATGCCCGGCGGGGTCATGGGAATGCTGCGCTCTAACGTACCTTCGGTCTTCGTGTACGGAGGCACGATCCTGCCCGGTCGCTTGAAAGGGCGGGATCTCAACATCGTGAGCGTGTTCGAGGCGGTGGGCGAGTACGCCGCCGGTCGGATGAGCGAGGGGGACCTCCGCGAGATCGAGCGGCACGCCATTCCCGGCACGGGCTCCTGCGGCGGCATGTACACCGCCAACACCATGAGCGCTGCGTTCGAGGCACTCGGGCTCTCGCTCCCCTACAGCTCCACCATGGCCAATCCCTACGAGGAGAAGGTCTCCTCCACCCGCGAGGCCGGGCGGGTGCTCGTGAAGGCCATCGAGCGGGACTTGAAGCCGCGCGACATCGTCACCCGCGCGGCCATCGAGAACGCCGTGGCGGTCGTCATGGCGGTGGGCGGTTCCACCAACGCGGTCCTGCACTTTCTCGCCATCGCCCACGCGGCCGGGGTGGAGTGGACCCTCGAGGACTTCGAGCGGGTCCGGCGCCGAGTGCCGGTCTTGTGCGACCTGAAGCCGTCCGGGCATTACCTGGCCGTGGACCTTCACCGGGCGGGAGGGGTGCCCCAGGTCATGCGGGCCCTGCTCGAGGCGGGCCTGTTGAACGGAGAATGTCCGACGGTCACCGGCCGGACGGTGGCGGAGAACCTGGCAGGGCTCCCCGCCGAGCCGCCCGCCGGGCAGGAGGTGATTCGGCCGGTCTCGCGGCCGCTCTACCCCGAGGGCCACATCACGATCCTCCGGGGAAACCTCGCCCCCGAGGGGGCCGTGGCGAAGATCACTGGGCTCAAGAACCTCGCCATGACGGGCCCGGCTCGCGTGTTCGAGGACGAGCAGTCGGCGCTCGACGCCATCCTGGGACGGCGGATTCGGCCTGGCGACGTGATGGTCCTCCGCTACCTGGGGCCACGGGGCGGGCCGGGCATGCCCGAGATGCTGGCGCCGACGAGTGCCCTGGTCGGCCAGGGGCTAGGCGAGACCGTTGGGCTCGTTACCGACGGCCGGTTCTCGGGTGGCACCTGGGGGATGGTGGTCGGTCACGTCGCGCCCGAGGCCTACGAGGGCGGGGCCATCGCCCTGGTCGAGGAGGGCGACTCGATCACCATCGACGCCCTCGCGCGCTCCCTGACCCTGAACGTCCCGGAGGCCGAGCTCTCGCGGCGGCGCGCGCTCTGGAGGCGCCCGGCCCCGCGCTACACCCGGGGGGTCCTCGCCAAGTTCGCTCGGGCCACATCGAGCGCGAGCCGCGGAGCGGTGCTCGATTCCTTCGAGTGACGCCCGGCGGGCCCTCGTTCTGGAGCCACCGCTCAGCGGGAGAAGGCCAGCCCCCTGACCAGCTGCTCAAGCCAGCGCAGAGTGGTCGTCACGCGGGCGCTCGACCTCAGGTCGCCGTGTGTAGCGGACCAGACCTCGAGCTCCGGCGGCGCGAGCCGCGGCAAGACCGGCTCGAGGCGCGAATCGCCCACCACGAAGGCCAAGGACAGGATCGCCACGCCCGCCCCGGCGGCGCAGGCCGCCTGAAGGGTGGAGGTGCTGTTCGCGCGCACCACGATGCGGGCTTGGGGGGCGAGCGCTCGCAGCCAGGCCTGCCCCCGAACGCGATCGTACTCGCGGTCGAGGAGGAGGAGGTCGTGCCCCTCCAGGTCGGCGGCGGAGCGCGGCCGACCGCGTCTCGCCAGGTAGGCGGAAGAGGCGTAGAGCCCCTGGACCTCGATCCCGAGCCGGCGGATCACCAGGGACTTCTCGCGGGGGCGGAAGTTCCGGATGGCAAGGTCCGCCTCGCCGCGGGTGAGGTCGAGCGCACGCGGGCCGGCCCGGATCTCCACCGAGAGGCCGGGGTGGGCGGCGAGGAAGGCGGGGAGGGCAGGGGAGATGACGTAGTGGGCGAACCCGTCGCCGCAGGTGACGCACACCGTGCCGGTGGCGCGGGCGTCCGCACCCACCACGTTCCGCTCCGCCTCGAGCGCCTCGCTCTCCATCCGCTCCGCGCGGGGGAGGAGGGCGAGCGCGGCGGCGGTCGGGGCGAGTCCCTCCGGCGTCCGCTGGAAGAGCCGAGCCCCCACCGCCGCCTCCAGAGCCGCGAGCCTCCGACCAACGGTAGTGGGCGCGACCCGGAGGGTCCGCGCCGCTCCGGCGTGGCTGCGGGTGCGCTGCGCGGCCAGGAACACCCTGAGGTCGTCCCAGAGGAGCATGCACCCGAGGATGCACCGCCCCGTGCAAGAACGCACGTCCGCCGTGCGTGCACGTGCACTTCCGCCCGGAGCTCCTCCCCGCCATGATCCCGGAAACGGCGAAGGAGGAGACCATGAGACGCTTCTTACGACGGTGGGGAGCCGGAGAGCGCGAGGAGGCTTGCGTCGGGGAAAGCCAGTTCCTCGCGCGCGACGAGGTGCTCCGGATACCTGGTGGTCGAGAGGCCTCGCTCCGGGTCGATCGGGGCGTGGTGCTGGTCACCCGGGAGGGTGATCCTGAGGACCACGTTCTCCTTTCCGGCATGGAGGTCGCGGTACCAGGGCGCGGGAAAACATTGGCCTGGGCGCTCGAGCCTGCCCTGGTCCACGTGCGCCTGCACGTCTGCCCGGACCGCGCAGCGCGCGCCGGCGATCGGAGCGGGGCACCCTCCGGCTTGAGGGATGCGGCCTTTCTGGCGGAGTGAGGAGGCTGCAAGGTGCCCCACCTGGCCAAGGGCTCTGCGATGTCCGAGCGGATGGCAACATGCCGCAGGATGGGGTGGGACCCCGACCGGCCCTTGCCATGCAAACGTTTCTTAGGCACCTGCAGGGGTCCGAGGAGGGCCCCGGATGAAGCACCTGCGCCACACCCTGGTCATCGGCCTCGCCCTCACCGCCTCCCTGGCCGCCCCCGCAGCGCGAGCTGCGCTGGGGGAGCCCGAGTCGTCGATCACCTCGGATGGGGAGAGAATCGCGGCACAGTCGCGGGGCGTCACCGCCCGCGCCGCGTATACGGTCCA
>Ga0335071_10006878_pt1 | contig 11735 bp, 11 predicted proteins | sample Lox_Sample_15_FD_206724 | JGI IMG/M metagenome (GOLD analysis project Ga0335071, IMG submission 206724) | Soil microbial communities from Loxahatchee National Wildlife Refuge, Florida, United States - Lox_Sample_1.5 | ecosystem: Environmental > Terrestrial > Soil > Wetlands | place: USA...
CGGGCATGGAAGTGCAGAAGCAGATCCAAGGCAACGGCGGCCACTGTGGTCTGATCACCGTGGAACTCGGCACACCCGAGAGCTGTGAGCAGTCCGTTTCCAAGACTGTGGCAGAGTTTGGACGCTTGGATGGTTTGGTGAACAACGCCGGGCGCAACGACAAAGTTGGTCTCGAGGAAGGCAATCCTGCCGAATATGTCGCTTCGCTGAAGAGGAACCTAGTTCATTACTACAGCATGGCGCACTATGCACTGCCGCATCTGAAGCGCTCACGCGGATCGATTATCAATATTGGCTCTAAAACCGCGGTGACCGGACAAGGCAGCACCTCGGGATACGCATCGTCCAAGGGAGCTATCATGGCTCTGACTCGCGAGTGGGCGGCGGAGTTACTCCCGTATGGCATCCGGGTGAATACCGTTATCCCGGCAGAGGTCATGACGCCTCTGTATCGCAGCTGGCTTGATACCTTTCCGAATCCCGACCAGAAGCTGGATTTGATCCTGTCCAGAATTCCTCTTGAGAAGAGAATGACGACTTCGGAAGAGATTGCCTCAATGGTAGTTTTCCTCCTGTCGCAGAAATCGAGCCATACCACGGGGCAACATTTGTTTGTTGATGGAGGTTATGTTCACCTCGATCGCGCGCTTACCTAGCAACTCGACTCGCCCTGAACTTTTGTTCGGGTTTCGTAACGGAAATCAGTCTTTTGTTTGCCTTGCCACTCTCTCGGGCAAAATGCCACTAACACGAGGGGGGAAGGAGTGGCTCCGGAAGACTGCCTGACTTGTGGCGGTTCCGGATACATCGCGAAGCCCGTGGACTTGAATGGCAAGTCAGATGGGGTCGCGTTTATCCGGATGAAGTGCCCCGCCTGTGGCGGCAGTGGCCGGAAGCGCCCGATCTCACCTACGACCGCCGGCTGACCGCACGGCCTGCGGTGCTTGCGAAAAACGTACGGACCTGGATCGTCTTCTTCCGTCCAACGGTAGACGGTCCGGCCCGGACGTTTTTTCTTTTTGCGGTTGTTGGATCAGGCGATTCCGGCAGCTTTCGATCGGCGGGTACGTTGCACCGGGGCCGCGGTTTCCACGCGATTGCGGCCGTTTTCTTTGGCGCGGTAGAGCGCCTTGTCAGCAGCCTTCAGCACAGTTTCAAAGTCAGAACGCTCACTGGAACTCGCGATCCCGATACTGACAGTTACTGAAAGCGCCGCCCCGGAGTTTTCCTGGGCAAGCTGGCGGATCATGTCGGCTTTTCGCGGCCGCCCCCGCCCGCGTCCACGCTGAACTCTTCGCTCCGGCCCTCGTGGAGCCTGGCGGCGGTCATTCCCCCGTAAGCGGAACTCCGATATTTCAATCTTTTGGCGCAACTGCTCTAAATGGTCAAAGACGTCCGATGTTGTCTTGCCACCGAACAGGATGTTGAACTCTTCCCCGCCACACCGATAGGTTTGTCCCCCGCCGGTCACTCTGGCGAGATTCGCTGCCACAAGGCGCAAGACCTGGTCGCCTGTGTCATGGCCGTAGGTATCGTTGAACCGCTTGAAGTGATCGATGTCGACGACGGCGACTGAATACGGATGTTTCAATCCCTGAAGAGCATCGTTGAATGCCCGGCGCGAGGGCAGGGTAGTCAGCTCGTCGTGGTAAGCCAGCAAGTAGGAATTCTCGACGATCGAAATCGCGACAATGGAGGCCGCAGCTGCCCAATACCACGCGGACGTCCGAGCGACTTCCTGGTGTCGAATGGCCAATACGATCGTACAAAGTGACCAGAGCAATGCGCTGTCGATAGGCTTCCGCGTCAGAATAAATCGAATGAAGAGAAAGGCCGCTCCCGCTACCACGACATACCAGGCATATGGCGGCAGGGCAAGAGTCCCTGGAAGGTGGCGGGCATGTACCAAGGCTGATGGCCTTGCTCCCATCGATCCCAACAAAACGGTTACTGTCAGGGTTTGAACGAAGAGGAAGAGGCCGACCGGAGCAATAGACTCGAGCGTGAATCCATGCTCGTGCATGATCGCAATCAATACGAAGTTCACTGGGACGAGGACGGACAGTACGCCCACCGCTGCCACAAACACCGGACTGCCCGCACAAAGATTCGCCGCCTGCTGTGCCAGCAGGATCACGAGTAACGAGAGGAAACTGCGGCTGGAGTGGAATCGCCAGGCGAGCAGCATCCCTCCAAAAAGGGCACAGTAATAGAGGAAGCTAATCGCTGGGAGGGCCAGAGTCGGCCATCCTGAGTAGACGAGCGCTGTAACCCCGAGCGTCAAGACTCCGCCCGGGATGATAAGCGTCCTGACCGTGCTCCGGTCGAAAATGCCCACTGAGATCACTCCCATTCGAAAGAGCCAGGGTTAATTATCCCCGTCCCCGCGGATGCTCGGGATTGGCAGGTGAGGTTCAGTCTGCCGAGGCTAATTTTCGATGCGATTCCCTATTCGAACCCTGCCTCCGTTTTGGCATCCACATACCTTCGTTTCCTGCTGAATTCGGCTGCAGTTGAGGCGTTTCTAACTAGACTGGGCTGTTCGATTAAGGACGGTTCACTTTATGAGAATTTTAATCGCCGAGGATGACGACGCGTTGGGCAAATTTGTCCGGCAGGGCCTTGAAGCGGAGCACTACAGCGTGGATGTCTTTCAGGATGGGGAACAGGCAAGGTTTGCAGCCAGTGAGTCGGAATACGACCTTGTGATTCTCGACTTGAACTTACCGAAAGTGGATGGCGTGAGTGTACTTCGTCATTTACGGCTGAAGAAGCCGGGTCTGCCGGTGCTTGTTCTGACGCAACGGACGCGGGTCGAGGACCGGGTGGAGTGTTTGGATACTGGTGCTGACGACTATCTGGCGAAACCCTTCTCGTTCAGCGAACTCTCTGCCCGTATCCGGGCGCTGATCCGGCGTAGTCATGTTCCCTCGGAGGCGGTGCTTGCGATTGCTGATCTCAAACTGGATCGGGTGCAGCACCTTGCGCAACGCGCCGGAGTGCGGATCGACCTCACAACCAAGGAATTCTCCTTGCTGGAATACCTGATGCGCCACGCCGGCCGCAGCGTCACCCGCTCCATGATCCTCGAGCACGTGTGGAATCTTTCGTTCGACACGACCACAAATGTAGTTGATGTCTATATCAATTACCTTCGGCGGAAAATTGATGACGGCCATCCGGTGAAGCTCATCCACACCGTGCGGGGCGTAGGGTACGCGTTGAAAGCGCCTCCGGTGGGAGTGCCGGAAGTGGAGGTTCAGGCATGACCGGCACCGCGCCACAACCCGCAGTTGTTCGACCGCAAGCGTCTGGGCCCGGCCGAGGTCCTGTCGAGCATCTGCTGCACGCCCTGAATCAACCGCTTACCGGATTGCAGTGCTCCATGGAGCTTGCGATCGCCGGGCCGCATCCAGCGGCTTATTACCTTCGCACTCTGGAAGAGGGCCTCGAACTTGTCAGCCGCGCGCGGGTTCTAGTGGGAGCGCTGCGCCAGGTGGTTGATGTGCAGGATGCGACGTTCCGCGAGGTTTCTCTATTCCGGATTGATCGCTTGCTTCGGGAAATCGGCAGTGAGCTGGAGCCCGTGGCGCTGTCAAAAGGAATGGCCTTGCAGGTGTTCGCCGCAGTGCCGCTTTTCGTCCACGGCAGCCGATCTCATATGTCCAATTCACTGCTTCGATTGCTTGACTCTGTTCTTGCCCTTGCTGTCGAGAACAAGGCAATCCATCTGTCGGTGACAGCCGAAGACGGCAAGGCCTGCGTAATGATTTCCTGGACTCCAGCCTCTGCCAGCAGTACTGCTTTTTCTACTCCCGAACTGGGGATGCTGATCTCCCGGGCAGCCTGGGAACGTGCTGGAGGAACCTGGGCTCGCGGGTCGAGCGGGGAAAATCACACCTGCATCTTGTGCATGGCATTGGCGCCGTCGCCACAACCTGGGAGGGCGAAATGAGCTGCATCGTCACATTGCCCCCGTCAGTACATTCTGGAGCCGCGTTGATCGCAAGCCCAAACAGCAGCATAAGGGAACAACTGCTGCACCGACTGAATGGCCGATGCCGTCCGGTGCAGCAGGTGCTCGGCGGAGCGGACGCTCTCGCGAAACTGGAAAAAGGAGAGTGGCAGGTTCTCTTCCTCGACCGGCGCTTGCCAGATCTCGATGCCGACGAATTGCTGGCGATTATCCGCAAACGCTTTCCCGGCATTCAGGTTGTCCTGCTGGATTCGAACTCAAGCGACGAAGATACCGCTTACGAACCAGAATATGAGCGCCCCGGAACTGTCTCGCGGACGGCTTCCACCACGCTGCAGAAGTCATTTGGCGCTCGAGGTGCCGCAACTGCCGCGGCCTTACCCGGCATGATCGGTGCGAGTGAAACCATGCAACGTGTGTACCGTATGGTTCGGCTCGTAGCTGCCAGGTCGACGACTGTGTTGATCGTAGGGCCAACCGGAACAGGCAAGGAGTTGATAGCCCGTGCCGTGCATGCGCTCAGTACACGGGCGGCGAAGCCGTTCATCGTGATCAATTGCGCGGCCATTCCCGAGGCGTTGCTGGAGTCCGAACTCTTCGGCTTCACCCGCGGGGCCTTTACCGGAGCGGTCCAGTCTCAGATTGGGAAGATATCTGCGGCGCATGGCGGAACCTTGTTTCTTGATGAAGTTGGCGAGTTGCCCTTGGGGATGCAGGCCAAATTGCTGCGCTTCCTTGAGCAGAAAGAAGTGCAGCGTCTTGGGAGTTGTGATGTGCAGCGCGTCGATGTTCGAGTGATTGCCGCGACGAATGTCGATCTAGGTCAGCGCTTGGCCAGCCATCAATTTCGACAGGACCTTTTCTATCGTCTATCAGCCTTTCCGATCGAATTGCCGCGGCTGAGCGAGCGACAAGGCGACGTCGTCCCTCTTGCGGAGCATTTTCTCGCGTGCATGGCGTCTGCGTTGAACCAGCCAACTCCGAAATTGACTCAAAATGCGATTGAGCTGCTGAATGCGCATGCCTGGAATGGAAACGTGCGGGAGCTTCAGCACGTCATGGAGCGCGCTTCCATTCTCGCAGATGACGGAGAAGCGATCGACGCATGCCATTTGTATTTCACCGATTCTTCCGCGACAAGACAAGGCGGAAGTTTCCTCTAGTCCTGAGAGGAATCTCAGATTCGCCGTATTCGACATGGCAACAGCCGTGCAAATGTTGCCGATAGCAATGACTTCCTTGCCCATGCTGGCGACATGTGACGCTGTGTTCCGAGAAGGAGCTCAGATGGAAACCGGAGTTCGAACGCCGCAGGATGAGCGGCTCCTGTTGAATGCGTTCCGCTCGTTCAGTCAAGTTGCGGCTTCCTTAGAGGTCTCGTATCTCCGGCTGCAAGGTGAGGTCGAACGGCTCCGGGACGAATTGGCAAAGAGCAACCGGGAATTGGAAGAGACGCAGGCGAAGCTTCGGCGCGAAGAATCGTTGGCTGAGGTATCGGCCTTACTGGCACACGAAATCCGCAACCCACTGGGGAGTCTGGAACTCTTTGCCGGACTGCTCGCTGAATCCGAACTGCACCCCGAGTATCGCGAGTGGGTCGAACAGATGCAGGCTGGACTGCGCACGCTGGCGGCTACGGTCAACAATGTCCTGAACTTGAACAGCGTCTCGTCCCTGGACCGAGTGCCTGTCGATCTGGGCGAAATACTGGACTGGGCCCGCGATTTCCTTACTCCTCTGGCAAAGCAGTCGCACATCACCCTGAGCCTGCAGAATCGCTTATCGGGAATTCTCTTTCCCGCGGATCGGCACCGGCTCGAGCAAGTATTTCTTAATCTTGTACTCAACAGTGTGCGAGCCATGCCGGAAGGAGGCTGGATCGAACTTGCGGGTATGAGAAAAGCACAGGGAGAGATCGTGCTGACCGTATCCGACACAGGGCCCGGCATTGCCACCGAGGATTTGCCTCACATTTTCGAGCGCGGATTCAGTCTGCGCAAAGGCAGTCCTGGTCTGGGCCTCACGGTGTGCCGGAAGATCATCGAGCAGCACGAAGGAACAATCAGCGCGTCGAATCGCGAGGAATACGGAGCCATCGTTACCGTGATACTCCCCGGGTCTGCGCGCCCAAGTGAAGGAAGGGCTCAATGAAGAAGGTGCTGGTAGTCGACGACGATGCCGGCATGCGGGCAGCTCTCGAGACGCGGTTTTTACGCCGCGGCTGGCAAGTGGAAACAGCGAGCTGTGCCGTAGAAGGATTGGAAAAATTCCGGCGTGTCATGCACCCCTTGATCCTGACCGACGTCCGCATGCCCGGTGAAGATGGATTGTGGCTGATGCGTTCTGCCCGTGCTCTTGTCCCTAACACAGCGGTAATTCTCCTCACAGCTTTTGCCAGCATTCCGGAAGCAGTGGGCGCGATGAAAGACGGGGCTTGCGACTATCTGGTGAAGCCGGTCTCGTTCGAACAGCTGGAACAGGCCGCCGAGCGCATTCTGACTCGGATGTCCATCTCAGGCCGGCAGGAGCTTTGCGGACAGGCATCCTCATGGCTCCGGGCGTTACAACGTGCCCAACAGGCTGCTGCAAGCGATGCCGACGTTCTTATTGAAGGCGAGAGCGGTACCGGGAAAGAACTGGTGGCTCGCCTCATTCACCGCCTGAGCCCTCGCCGGGATCGTCCATTCGTAGCGGTCAACTGTGCAGCTTTTCCGGACACATTGCTCGAGAGCGAACTATTCGGTTACACCAAAGGCGCATTCACTGGCGCAAACAATGCAAAACCGGGCAAGTTCGAACTGGCACACGGGGGAAGCCTGTTGCTAGATGAAGTGGGAGAGCTGCCGCTGTTGCTCCAGCCGAAGCTGCTGCGTGCCCTGCAGGAGCGCGAGTTCGACCGTCTCGGCGACACGCGTCCTGTGCGAGTCGACCTGCGCGTCATCGCAACGACGAACCGCTCTCTGAGTCAAATGGTGTCGGAGGGAAAGTTTCGCGCCGATCTCTACTACCGGCTCAACGTCATTCCAATGACTTTGCCACCGCTGCGGGAGCGGACCGGGGACATTCGCGAACTGGCGGAGTATTTCCTGCGTCAGTACGCACCCGCTGGCAGACTGATGCATTTGACTCCGGCCCTGATCAGTCGTCTGGAATCTCATTGTTGGCCGGGAAATGTAAGAGAACTTGCCAACTGTATCCGCCGGCTCGTCGCATTGACGCCGACCGAGGAAATCTCCGATTGGGGTCTTGAGATGCCGGACGACATTGCCGGAACCCCTGATCTTCAGGAGGGAGACTCCTGTATCCGGCCTGGGGTTTCGCTTGGTGATATGGAGCGCAAGCTGTTGGAAGTTACGTTACAAGCGACGGGGGGGAACCGCTCTCGTGCGGCAGAAATGCTCGGAATCAGCCTGCGCACGGTACGCAATAAAGTTCGAAGTTATGGTTTGCCCACCTGGAGTAGCTATGTCCATCATCAGTGACAACACGCCCGTCAGCAGCATGGTGTCGACGGCCACCACGGACGCGCTCGGCCGTTTTCTGGATGTCGACCTCGCACGATACAAGCTTGTCGCCATGAATCTCGCCAACATCGATACGCCTGGTTACCGTACCCGGGATCTCGATTTCCGCGCGGAAATGCGGCGGGCTGTCGAGCAAGCCAGCGACGCGGAATGCGGACAACTTGCTTCGGCATCCTTTCAACCGGTTGCGCGCCTGGTGCGCGGGCTCAACGAGAGGCCGGATGGCAACAACGTTAGCGTAGAGCGAGAGAGCCTGCTTCTCGCCGAAACGCAAATGAAATTCAATCTGGGAACGCAGTTGCTGAAGGATCAGTTCCATCTCATTTCGCTGGCGATCAATTCCGGCGGAGGTACATCGTCATGAATCTGTTTGGAATGCTAGAAGTGAGCGGTTCGGCCCTGGCAGCTGAGCGTTGGCGGGCCGAGGTAGTCTCGGCCAATATGGCCAACGCGGAAACTACACGCACGCCGCAAGGTGCAGCGTACCGGCGGCAACTCGTCGTATTTCGCGGGCGACCGGTCTCGAGATTTGGCTTGCAGTTTGCCCACCTCATTCAGCAGCGACCAGAAGGGGTTCACGTGGACCGGGTGGTTTCCGATCCCTCGCCATTGCCCCGCAGATATGAACCGGGACATCCCGATGCCGACTCTGCCGGATATGTGACCTATCCGAACGTGAATCCGGTGATGGAGATGACCGATTTGCTGAGCGCGGTGCGCGCTTACCAGCTGAACGTCTCCGCTGTACAGGCAGCAAAGAACATGCTTCAACAGTCGCTACAGATACTGAGCTGATCGCTGTAAGGAGAGTCCGATGAATGGGGCTATTTCTTCGCTTCGCATTCTTCCCGCCGAAGTCGATGCCGGCTTCCCTGCGCGAGAATCGAACTCCTCTCAGGCTGGATTTCGTGAGGTGCTCGACAGCGCCATGGAGGATATTGGCCACCTTGAGGGCCAGGCTCAGGACAAGATTTCACAGGTTCTTACCGGTACCGGAGCCGATGTGCACAGCGCGTTGATTGCGGTGGAAAAAGCCGACTTGAGCTTTCAGCTCATGATGCAGGTACGCAACAAGATCGTCTCAGCTTACGAAGAGATTTCGCGCATGCAATTCTAGTCCATGCGCCCTGGAGTTGAATTAAGGAAATATGGCCGGAACTGCCAAATCCGCGGACGTTCTTGAGCGGTTGCGGCAATTCGCGGGCGCGCTCACCCTGAAGCAACGCATGCTGCTGCTAGGCGGTGCAGCGCTGGTTGGATTGGTGCTCTGGCTGTTTGTGACGCTAATGGGCCAGCCCAAGTACGTAACGTTGTATTCCGGCTTGCGCGCGGAGGAAGCCCAGAATCTGGCCAGCCACCTTGCCGCAAAAAATATCCCACACCAGATTTCTCCGGACGGCAGCAGCCTGCTGGTGCCCGAGGAGAAGCTCGATGCCGCCCGGCTGGAGACTGCTGCTGCGGGATTGCCCAGAAGCGCACGTCTGGGATTTGAGCTATTTGATACGCCCAACTGGGCTGGTTCCGACTTTACGGAAAAAGTGAACTATCAGCGCGCTCTCGAAGGAGAGCTCGAACGCACGCTGGGTACGCTGAGCGAAGTGGAGGCCGTGCGTGTTCACCTCGTCATGCCGCAGGAGTCATTGTTCACCGAGCAGCAGCATGAGGCCAAAGCCGCAGTCATTCTAAAGACCCGCAGCGGGAGACTTTCCGAGCAGGCGCAACAGGCGATTCCACAACTTGTAGCCAGCGCTGTTGACCGGCTTCGTCCGGAAAATGTAACGGTTGTCGATGCAGATTCCAATACGCCCCTGCTGCGAGATCAAAGTAGTCCAGGAAGCCGAGTCTTTGGCCTGGACCAGGAATTGGCGAAGACTCTGGTGCACACGCTCGAGCCCGTCGTCGGAGTGGATCATGTTCGTGCCAGCGTGCATGTCGAGTATGACTTGGGTACAAGCGAGGACACGCAGGAAACCTACGACCCGAAAGCCACAGCGACGTTGACGCAGGAGCACTCTGAAGAGAACTCGAGCGGCTCGGCGCCGGGGGGGGTGCCGGGCACCGCCAGCAACGTGCCGTCAGCGACCCCGCCGTCGGCAACTGCGAACGGAGCCGAACAATCCAATTCGCGTTCCGACGCAACCACCTACGCCGTGAGCAAGATCTTGCATCACACTCTCGAGCCTCCCGGCCGCATCCGCCGCATCGCCGCGGCCGTCCTGGTGGACGACGCGATCGAGATCAATGATCAATCCGGACATCGTACGACCACTCGCCGCAAGCGGACCTCCGAAGAAATGAAGCAGATCGAGCAACTGGCCCAGGCTGCCATCGGAGTCGATTCTCAACGTGGAGACCTGCTCGCCGTCGAGAATCTGTCTTTCCAGCAGGAGCCTGTGGAGGCACCGGCACCTCCCAACCCGGCGGAACGATTGAAACGTCGGATCGAACCATGGTCCTGGGCATTGCGGTATGGAGGGCTGGCAGCGCTGTTTCTTGTCGTTTATTGGCTCGTGCTCCGGCCGGTGACCAATCAGGCTACCGCCGCTTTCCGAGAATTGCCGGGCAAAATTGCGCAACGACTCGCACCCTCCCCCGCGGATGCTCCGGCACTGGCACAGAACGCCGCGCCAGAACTGGGAGGCAAGCGTGCGACTCAGCTGAAGAAACTGCTGGCCGACAGAGTCAAAGCGGAACCGGAGACGACCAGCCGTCTTGTACAAGGATGGATTGAGCAGGAGGAGCACCGATGAAGGCTCAGCAATCCATTTCGGGTGCGCGCAAGGCGGCGATTCTCCTCGTCTTGCTGGGAGAGGAAGTGGCCAGTCACATCTACCGGCACCTTCCGCCACCTCAGGTGGAACAGATCACGCAGGAGATCGCCGCTCTGAACACGGTGGATCCTGGAGTCTCTCTCGCGGTGCTGGAAGAATTCGAACGACTCGTTATGGCGGGAGACTACCTTGCACAAGGGGGAAGGGAGTACGCGAACAAACTTTTGATCCGCGCCTTTGGCGAGGAGGGCGCCCAAGAATTGCTGCGGCAACTCGCACTCACAGGCGAAACCAGCGCACAAAAACTGGAGTCGCTGCGAAACGCCGATCCGCAACAGCTGGCAAAGTTCATTGAAGGAGAGCATCCGCAGACGGTTGCACTCATTCTCGCGCACCTTGAAGCCAAGCAGGCTTCGACACTCGTGATGAAGTTACCGCAGGAATTGCGCGCCGAGGCGGTTAAACGACTCGCGCAACTACGGCAGTTTTCGCCCGAGATGGCGCAAAGGGTTTCAGTCGTGCTTCATAAGCGCCTCGAAGCCTTGGGAGAGCAAAGCCGGCGCGCGTATGCCGGGTTGCGCGGGGTAGCCGATCTCATGAACCGTCTCGACATCACTGCCGCGAAGACGATTCTCGAAGGAATCGAAAAGGAGGATCCCAATCTCGCCCTCTCGATCCGGAACCTGATGTTTACCTTTGAAGACCTGTTGACCGTGCCTGAAGCAGGCATTCGGGAATTGCTGGGCCAGATGGATAAGAAGACGCTGGCTACCGCCTTGCGCGGCGCTTCGGAGGAACTCAAGAACTACATCTTCAAGTCGATGTCCTCGCGCGCCGTCGAAATGCTGAAAGAAGATATGGATGTACTCGGCCCGGTGAAGTCTCGTGAAATACACAAAGCGCAGATCGAAGCTGTCACCGTGGCGCGCAAACTCGAGGCCGAAGGAAAAGTCTCGCTGACACCGGAGAGTGACGATGAGTTCGTCGCCTAGACTTGCGCCCGATCGTGCTGGCGCTTCATCGCCCGGTGGGTTGCAGCCATTTCCTTACGATGTTGTCCCGGCAACCGGCCCGCGCGGTGCCGCAGCGAATGTAGGCAGTCCCGCTCAACTTGCCACTCAACAGGAGGCTGCACGCGAGGTGCAGCGCCTCGCGGAAGTGCGTCATCAAGCCACGATCGAGGCGCAAAAAACGTTTGCAGAACAATTAGCGCGGGAAAGGGCAAGCATCGCGGATGCACTGGCCGGCTTCACCCGCGACCGCGCCTCCTACTTCGAAAAGATTGAAGGAGAAGTCGTGCAGCTGGCATTGAGCATTGCTCGCAAGATTCTGCACCGTGAAGCACAACTCGATCCGATGCTGCTTGCTGGGATCGTTCGCATCGCCCTGGAAAAAATAGATAAGTCAACCGGCGTGACCCTGCGAGTCCACCCACAAAACGCGCCCGATTGGCGTAATTATCTT
>Ga0335071_10006879_pt1 | contig 11733 bp, 4 predicted proteins | sample Lox_Sample_15_FD_206724 | JGI IMG/M metagenome (GOLD analysis project Ga0335071, IMG submission 206724) | Soil microbial communities from Loxahatchee National Wildlife Refuge, Florida, United States - Lox_Sample_1.5 | ecosystem: Environmental > Terrestrial > Soil > Wetlands | place: USA: Florida...
TACTGCGCGAAGCCCGACACGATCTGCTGTGCCTGCGTCGCCCGGATGAGGAGCGCCTGGATATCCTGGAACTGCTTCTGGTACGCTTTCACCTGGACGTCGATCCGCGCGTTCGCCCTGTCGATCCGGTCCTTCATATCCTTGAGCTGCGCGTTCGTGTTCTGCGTCTCGGTGTCGAGCATGCCGTCGTACGTCACGAACGGCTTCAGCTTCGCGGTCAGACCCACCGCCAGCCCGTTCGTGGAGTTGAACAGGTCGGACACCTGTTTCGGGTTCGCCTGGAGCGTGGACTCGAACTTCGCCTTGTCCGAGAGCGAGAGCGTGCCGTCGTCCGCGGTCGTGATGCCGATGGCGCTCAGGAGCGTCGGCGCACCGGCGGCGACGCTGGAGACCGGGGAGAGCATCGTCGCGCGGATGTCGGTCGCAAGCGTGCGGACGTACGAATCGTCCGTGAACACCCCCCTGCTCCCCGTGGAGCTGACCGCAGTCTGCGCGCTCAGGTAGTTGAGAACCGCGTTGTACTTCGTGATGAAATCGTTGAGCGTCGACTCGATCGCCGTGTTGTCGGGCGCGATCGTCAGGCTGACGGGCGACGCGGACGTGTTCTTCAATTTGATCGTCAAGCCGCTGACGGCGTCCGTGATCGTGTTCGTCCCCCGCGTCATCGCCACGCCGTCGAGGGAGAACTGCGCGTCCAGGTTCTCGGCGAACCCCTGCTGGAAACCCGCCTGCCCGTTCGCGGCCACAGTGCGGGACGCCCCGCCGACCGTGTCCGTGAACGACACCCCGCCGTATCCGAGGAGGGCGGCCACCGTCGAGTTCCCGTCCGTCACGGAGGAGAGCCGGTTGGCAAACCCGGTGGTCCTGCTCGTCAGCGCGAGCTGCGAGTGCGTGCCGTCGATATTGAGGACGGAGGCCGCGACGCCGATTCCCGTCGTGCCGTTCACCGCGACCGCGATCGCGGCAAGCACCTGGGCGTTCGTCTCCGTCCCGGCGAGCGTCACCGTGACCTGGGTGCCGTTGATCGATAACGTCTTATCGCCGGCCCCGAGCGCGGTCGCCATCGAGGTGTCCGCGGCCGTGAACTGCGCCGAGAGGAGCGTGTCGGCCCGCGCGAGCCGCGTCACGCTGTCGAACGTGTGCGATCCGACGGTCGCGTAGCTCGTCGCCGTGGCGCTCACGGCCGTGTCGGAGGAGCTTTCCACGGCGAACGTGGAGAGGGGCGAGGACGTCCCGGCCGCCGCCAGCGCCTTTGCGCTCGTATAGAGCCCGTTCAAATTCGATTTCAGCGTTGCGATCGAGCTGACCATGGATTGCAGCGACGTCTGCTTCGTCTGGAGCGGGACCACTGTCGACTGCTGAAGCAGCATCCGGTACTGCGCCGCGAGCTGGTCCAGTGTGGTCGAGCTCGATGATGTCGAACCAACCGTGGTTGCCATTATGCAGCCTCGCGGATGTGGAACGCCTCTCCCCAGCTCGCGCGCAGGCCCTCGAGGATCTCACGCGCTTCGTCGTAACGCCGGGCGTATATGCAGGTCTTTGCATAATCGTAGAGCCGGAAGAGGCCCATGGCCACATCCCGGTACTTGAAATCGAGGGCGAGTATGAGGGCGTTGACCGCCCGGACCGCCTGCGTCCTGTCCTGTTTGCGGCACCCCTGGACGCCGAGCGACATGATCTTGTAGATCACCTGCTCGGGGGTGAGGTGCATGAGCTCTTCGCGCCGGTAAGCCTGGAGCGCCGCGTTCTGCCTGCCGTCGCCGAAGCCGTGTTCGGCCGGGGAATCCATCGGGGTATATGCCTGTTCCATGACCAGTTCCTTCAGTGCTCATGCGCCGCGCTATAAGTGGCGGGCGCCGTCCCGCCGGGAACGGCACCCGTTGCACCGGTGGCCGGAGCCGCCGCCGGCGGGGACCGACCACCCGAGGTGAGATCGGTACCCGCGCCGGAGGCGCTAACGGCCCGGGAGGCGGAGGCCGTCAGTCCGGCGGCCCCCCACCCCCCGTCAACCACCTCACTGAAACAGCTTCAGGAACACCTGGTTCCCGACGTTCGCCTGCGCGAGCTGCGTGACGGCCGTCTGCTGCAGTATCTGCAGCTTGGACGCGTTGAGCTGCTCCTTGGCGATATCGGCATCCATGATGCTGCTCTCCGAGGCCTGCGTGTTGGTGATGGCCACGTTGAGGTTCTGCTGCTTCGTGTTCATCCGCGCGATGAGCGAACCCATCGTCTGCAGGGCGCTCACGACCGTGTTCACCTGGGTCGACACATCCAGGCTGGAGATCGAAGCGGAGGTCTGCGAGGCGATGCTGGCGAAGCTGGCGCTGTAGGTCACGTCGACGGAATCGTTGAGCGTCGCGCCGACCTGGAACTTCTGGCTGAAGTTCGCCACGTTGAACAGCGACGTCCCGTTGAACGAGGTCTTCGTGATGACGTCGTTGATTTCCGTGGTCAGCTGGTTCACGTCGTTCGACAGCGCCGTCTTGTCGGACACCGGGTCGTTCGCCGCGGCGACTTTCTGCTGGATCGTCGTGAAAAGATCACGGACGGTCTGCAGGGCCTGCTCGGCGGTGTCCAGCATGTTGTTCGCGTCGCTGATGTTGTTCACCGCCTGGCTCAGGACGCCCGCGGTGGCTTCCATCTGCTTCGCAATCGTGTACCCGGACGGATCGTCGGACACCGTGTTGACCCTCAGACCGGTCGCGAGTCGGAGCTGCGCCGTTCCCAACTGCCGATTGATGTTGTTCAACGCGTTGTAGGCGTTGTACGCATTGATCGGCGTGTTGATACGTGCACCCATTGATACTGCCATGACTACCTCCCTGTAGTGTGTTGATGTGATGATCGGGGCGTCCTTGCCCCTGTACTGCTGAATGCATCTTCAGCGTCTACTCAGGTTATCGGCGGCATTCCGGAAAACTTTAGACGAACAGACGAACTCCGCACGCCGAACCGTGTGCCGGGGCGCACAGCAGTCACCCCTGTGTGGGGACAGGGGCACACGCGCGGAGCGCGGCCATGTAGTTTGCGCGCAGGGCCGCGTCGGCCGGATTGATGCGCATGGCCTCCGCGAAGCTCCGGAGCGCCCCCGCAGCGTCCCCCGTCTTCCAGAGACATTGTCCCCTGATCTGCAGGATATTCCATTGCTCGATCCGGATATCCACGGAAACACCGGCCGGCGGGGGAGGCTCATGCCCGTAATAGAGCGCAAGCAGCTCGTCCATCGATGCGATCGCCCCCGCATAGTCCTTCCGCTCGATATATGTCCCCACGAGGTACCATCGCGCGGCCATCTGCACGGGCGCGATCGCGATTGAAGCGCGACAGCTCCGTTCGGCTTCCGCCGCCCTCCCTGTTCGCAATTCCCCTTCCGCAATGAGGTTCCACACGACCGCCTGCAGGGACGCGGGGAGACCCCCGGGCCGGAGCGCCCGCCTGAGGTAGGGCGCCGCTTCCCGGTAGCGCATGAACATCGTCTCCGTGCTCCCGACCTGGTAGGCGGCGTAGGCGTCGTCCGGGTTGTGCGCGAGGCGCGAGCGGAGCAGCGGGAGATTTCTCTCCGCCTTCCTGCGGAGGACGTCCACCCCCTGATCGTAGCCGAGGTGCTCGATGACCAGCGTGGAAGGGAGTATCCGCCCCCCCGACCGTTCGATGGAGGACGCAATCTGCTCGTGGATCATCCCCTCAAACCGGACGCGAGCGTCCCTGCGGAAGAGGCGGGGGTACTGCATCACCTGGACGGACTGCCCGGTCGGCATTGTGTGCGGGCACCGGATGAGCACGGAGAATGCCGCGGCCGACGGATGGGCCAGACACGACCGGACCTGCTCCGCCTGTCCCGCGCCCAGCCGCTCGTCCGCATCGAGGACCAGGATCCAGTCTCCGGTGCAATGTTCGAGCGACGCATTCCGGGCTGCGGCAAAGTCGTTCCGCCACGGCACGCCGAACACGCTCGCCCCGTGCCGCCGGGCGATCTCCACGCTGTTGTCCGCGGAGCCCGTGTCGACGACGATGATCTCCTGGACGACGTCCAGAACGCTCCCGAGACATCCCTCCAGGAACTTCGATTCGTCCCGGACGATCATGGCGAGGGAGAGCGACGGGCTACCCATCCGCGGCTCCTCCCGACCTCCTGTCATCGCAGGGAGCGTTCCCCGGCGGCGCCGAAGCGCGCTCTGTGCGTCCCGCCGCAGCCGGGACATTCCCCGGCGCAGATTGCTTCGCCTGAGAAGCGGCTCGCAATGACAGGGCGACTCCCTGCATCACGCCTGCCCAGTCGCCGTGCGATTTCTGGCGGAAGAGCCGCATCGAGGGATACCACGGGGAATCCTCGCGGTCCGCAAACCAGCGCCAATCCGACCTGAACGGGAGGATCAGCCAGGCCGGTTTTCCCATCGCCCCCGCGAGGTGCGCGACCGACGTGTCGACCGCAATCAGGAGGTCGAGATGCTCCAGGGCGGCGGCGGTGACGGAAAAATCGGTGAGCCGGCTCCCCAGATCGACCGGCGAGCGCCCGGGGGGGAGTTTGGACAATGCCAGAGCCGGCTTCCCCTTCTGGAGACTGTAGAGACGAACCCCCGGAACGTCGAACAGGGGGAGGAATTCCGCGAGCGGGCAGGAACGATTGTGGTCGTTCTTGTGAAGCGGATTTCCTCCCCAGACTATGCCGACATTGAACGACTCCCGCCCGAACTGCGGGGCGAGACTGTCGACGATCGCGCGATCGGCGTGCAGGTATGGCCCGCTCCAGGGTATCTCGTCCAACCGGCGCGTGCCAAGCAGCCGGGGAAGGCTCAGGAGCTGAACCCACGCGTCGCAGGAGGGGAGCGATCCCCCGAACTCCGCAAGCGCTTCGACACCGGGAAAACCCCGAAAGAGGCCGCTGATCTCCTTCGGGCATTCGAATACCACGCGCGCCCCTCTCGCGGCAAGAAGGGGCAGGTACCTGCCGAACTGGAAGGAATCGCCGTACCCCTGTTCGGCCCGCACAAGCACCTTCATCCCCCGCGGATCGGCGCCCTCCCACCGCGGCATGTCGAGCCCCGGAGGAACGTGCAGCCGGAGGGGATCCCTGACATTGAACCGGCATTCGTACTCTTTCCACCCCTCCTCGAAGTCTCCCCGCTGGAGCAGGATGAGCGCGCGATTGAGTCTCGCCTCGTAGTACTCCGGCCTGATCCTGATAGCCTCCTCGTATCCCCGCAGGGATTCGGCGAAGCGATTATCGTAGGCGAGCGCGGAGGCGAGATTGAAATGCACCTCGGGAATCGTCGGATCCTGACCGATGACGAGCCGGTAGATCTGCTTCGCCTCGTGGAATTTTCCCTGCCCCGCAAGGGCGTTGCCGAGGTTGTTCCAGGCAAGGAGATAATTTCCCTGCAGGCGCACCGCCTCCCGGAAATGCGACTCCGCTTCCGGGAAGCACGCACGGTCCAGGAGGACCGTGCCGAGGTTGTTGTGCGCGACGGCGTGGGATGGGTCCGACCTGAGGGCAAGCCGAAAGCACTTCTCGGCGAGCTCCGGCTGCCCCTTCTCCTTCATCACCATCCCCATGTTGTTCAGCACGCCCGGGAAATCGGGTCTGATGCGAAGGGCATGCTCCAGGGCGACAAGCGCGCCTTCGGGATCTCCCTGCCGGACGAGCGCCGTGCCGAGTTCCCCCCACGCATCCGCGTCGTCCGGATGGACTTCCACAGATTTTTTCAGCAGGGCGACCGCGTCGCCCGCGTTCCCTGACGCCACCTTCATTCCCGCCAGGCGTCGCATGAGCCCCGCGTCGCCCGGGTCAGCGGCGAGCGCCCGTTCGAACGCCTCCATGGCCCCTGCGGCATCGCCCGTGCGCACGCAGAGCTCGCCGACCTGTTTCAGCAGCTCCGGGGAGGTCGGATTCATGGCGAGGGCTGCCCTGAATTCGTCCAGGGCGGCCGCGTGATTCCCCATTTCGCTCAGGACGACGCCCAGATTCACCTGTGCCGGGAGCAGATCCGGCGCCTCGGCGAGCGCTTCCCGGTACGAAGCGGCGGCGCCCGCGAGGTCCCCCCGCTGTTTCCGCATGTTCCCGAGGTTGTAGCGGGCCTCCGCGTTGCGCGGGTCGAGCGCCACTGCTCTCGCAAGCGCGGCCGCGGCCCCCGTGAGATCGCCCCGGGCCGTGAGCACGACGCCGAGCGCATTGTGCGCCGGCGCGCCGGAGGGATCGGCCGCTATCGCCTCGCGAAAGAGACGAAGCGCTCCGTCGTGGTCTCCCGCCGCAAAGCACGCAGCGCCCTGTTCGTAGAGCCCCGAAGCCTCCGCCCCCCGGTCAATGCGAGGAGCGCTTCCCGTACCGTCATTGCGAGCGCTTTGTGCGAAGCAATCCGCCGGAAGATTGCTTCGGGGCGCCGAAGGCGCCCCTCGCAATGACAGGAGATTCCGCTTGACGTCATTGACAACCCCCGCCCAATCACCGCGCGCCTTCTGGCGGAAGAGGCGCATCGAGGGGTACCAGGGGGAATCCTCACGTTCCAGCTGCCACCGCCAGTCGGGGATACGGGGAACAAGGAGCCACACGGGCTTCCCCATCGCCCCCGCAAGGTGAGCAGCCGCTGTATCGACGGTGATAAGAAGATCGATGTGTGCCAGGTACGCGGCGGTATGCGCGAAGTCGCTCAGGCCGGGGGCGAGATCCTGCAGTCGTCCCTCGAGAATGCCCGCCCCCCCGGGGCTCCCCGGGGCGGATTTCTGAAAACCGTACAGCCGGACGCCGTCGACGGACGCCAGCGGCTCAATATCGGACGGGGAACAGGAGCGGTTGGCGTCGTTCGGGTGCGAAGGATTTCCCCTCCAGGTGAGGCCGACGTTGAGTCCATCCCCCGCAAACTGATCGCGGCAGCGGTCGACAAGCTCAGGCACTGCGGTGATGTAGGGAACGCTCGCGGGAATGGTGTCTTCGGTTGTGCCGAATATTCCCGGCAGCGAAAGGAGGGGGATGTTGAGGTCGTATTCCGCCGCCGGAGATTGCTTCGCACAGAGCGCTCGCAATGACATGTCATTGCGAGGAGCGCTTTCCGGCGACGAAGCAATCACGGCATCCGCGCCGGGGACATTCTGCAGGAGGGAAAGGAGTTCCTCCTGGCATTCAAACACGACCGTGCCGCCGCGTTCTTTCACCAGCGGGAGATACCGGACAAACTGGATCGTATCGCCGAGCCCCTGCTCGCACCAGACAAGTATGGTTTTCCCCGGGAACGGCGACCCGTCCCAGGCGTTTGCGCGGCGGTCGGCGGGGAGGCGCGAGGCGTTTCTTCCGCCGATGCGAAACCGGAATTCGTAGTCCTCCCACCCCTCGGCGTACCGGCCGAGCATGAGGAGAAGATTTCCCCTGTTCCACCGCCCGTTCAGGTGGCCGGGCTCGGCATCCAGCGCCCTCGTGAACCAATCCAGCGCCTCCGCCGTGTCGCCCGATTCGAGCGCCAGGACGCCGAGGTTCACCATGGGGTCGGCAAGCCGGGGCTCTATCTCGAGCGCCCGCCTGTAGTTGTCGGCCGCGCCGGCATCGTCGCCTCTCGCCTTCAGTGTATTCCCGAGCGCGACGTACGCGGGCGCGTGGCGCGGGTCGGCGGCCACCGCGCGGCGGCTGAACCGCTCGGCGGACTGGACATTGTTCAGCTCGTCCAGGAGAAGGACCGCAAGATCGGCAAGTGCGGACGCCCGCGTCGGCGCCAGGGCAAGGGCGCTCTGGAATTCGATCAGCGCGCCCTTGAGGTTGCCGCGTCTCCACTCCGCCCTCGCGCGGCGGTGATGTTCATCCGGAAGCGCGAGCGCGCCTCCGCCCGGTTGAGCGATCACAACGCGCTTCCCTCCTTCCCGAGCTGGATCGCCAGGTTGCTGTGCCCCACAGGAAGCCCGAGGGCTTTGTTCGACTTCGCCAGCCCCGCCCGCCCGAAGAGGTTGGTGTCCGAGAGCGCAACGGCGTGCTCGAACATGACCTTCGCCTGGCTGTCCAGCCCGGCGAGGAAAAACACTTCTCCCAGCCCCGCACATGCCTGCGACGAGCCGGGCTGAATCTTCAGCGCCTTCTCGAACGCCGCTTTCGCCCCCGCGAGATCGTTCTTGCCGAGGTAGCTCATCCCGCGCACGGTCTCCACTCCCGCCACAGCCTCGTCCCGCGATGTCGAGCCGGGCAATGCCCCCATGAGCCCCTCAACGTACTGGAGCGTCCGGAGCGCCCCGTCGAATTCCCTGTTCTGGAACTGTTCTCCCGCCACTGCCAGCCGGCGCGCAATATCGTCCGCAGGGAGCGACGCCACCACCGGGGACGCCTGGCACGGACCGGGCCCCGGCTGAGGCGCTCCGAACGCCGTCTCTTGCGCCTGAGCCCACCCGGCTGTCGCCTGCACCGCCGCAGGTGTGAACCGTGCGATACAGAAGCCGGCTTTTTCCCTGACAGACGTGATGATTTCGAAGCGGCTGTCCGAGGACATCTCACGGAAGCTCCGCTGGTGCTTCACGTGGAATATGTCGTCGAGCGCGACAATGCACTCCCCTTTGATCAGGGAGAGAAGATATGTGAACTCGACGTACCCCATGTGCCCGCCGCTGTCGAGGAGCACGAAGTCCGGCTTCCCCCCGAATATCGCCATCACGCGCCCCAGGAGATCGTCCGGGACGTCCGGGAAGTTGGTTTCCGCGATGTACCTGTCGACGCGCTCCGACGGATCGTGATCGACGTAGACCGGCTCCGTGCCGATGTTCAGCACTGTCCGTTCCTCAACGTCGGCGCGGTCCGGGAGAAGTTTCCGCGGCACGGAGAGGCCGTTCAGGAGCTGCACGAACGGGGAGAGCCCGGACTGCTCCAGGTTCTTCCTCGCGATCGCGTGGAGACCCGGGTTGACCTCGATGGAGTAGAAGCGCGCGTCAGCGATCCCCAGGTCTCGGAGGGCTGAGGCGATCACGGTGGTCGTGCCTTTCCCGATAAACGTGCCGGTCTCCACGAGATTTGCGGGACGGTGTTTTTCGAACAGCGACCGGACTGCACGGGCGAATGCCGAATCCGTCTTCACGGCGGTGATATCGTCGATCGTCCCGCCGGTGACCGGCGCCTCCTCGCGGGGCAAGGAGGGAGGCGAGGTGTTCCCGAGAGCTGCCATCCCTTTCTTCGCCGCCGGGTTCGCCGGGTCGTGCTGGAGCGCCCAGCCGTACATCGTCGATGCCTGCTCGGGGAGTCCCCCGAGCCGGAAGACGTCGCCGAGACCTGCGCAGGCCTGTGCCGAAGCGCCGTCGATCGCGAGCGCCTCGCCGAACGCCTCTTTCGCGGCGGTGAGATCCCCCAGGGAGAGGTGGCAGAGCCCCAGGAAGTTTCTGTATGCGCACTGCGCCTCGGGCGGGATCCCCTCCGCCTCGGCGACGGGGCCCGCCTCCAGTGCCGCCCTGAGCGCGCCGGCAGCGTCGCCGCGCTCCATCAGCTCCCCCGCCCGCGCCATCCCCCGGAGCAGTTCCCGTGCGGAATTCATCCCCTCGGTATTCATCTGAATCTCCTTTCCAGTGTACCGTGCCAGTATCGATTCCAGTTCATCCCACTCCCGTGCCTGCGGACGCGCACGCGCGGTCGCGAGACCTCCCCGCGCGATCTTCTCCCTGAGCGCCCCGTCGCGCAGCAGACGCCCCAGCGCGGCGGCGAGCGATTCGGGCGATCGGACCGGGACGAGGAGCGCATTGTCGCCGTCGACGCAGTATTCCCGCGCCCCCTCCGTCGCCGTGCACACCACGGCGGCCCCGGCCGCCATCGCCTCAAGAGGAGGCCGGGGGCAAGAGTCGTAGTGGGACGCGTAGACGAGTATGTCCGCCGCTCCGTAGAGTTTTCTTTTCTCCGCCTCCGGCGGGGCGACGTGAAACTCGCAGGGGAACCCGGCGAAAATCTCCCGGGGCGTGTTCGAGATTCGGACGGTCGTGAAGCGCTCCCCCCCCGATTTCAGCAGCTCCAGTGCCTGCCGGATATCGGCCATCCCCTTGAACGCGAGCGGTTCAATCTCCGACCCCCGGTTATCAGGCCCCACCACGAGCACGCGGGGGATCCCCGCCGGTCCGGTTTTCGCGGAAGGGGTGAACAGGCGCAGGTCGACGCACACGGGGAGTATCCCGTCCGCCTTCCGGCCGTGTGCGCGCTCGACGCGTGCGGCGAGGGCCCCCGAATTGGCGATGAACCGGACGCCCGGGATCAGGTACGACATGCGCGACATTTCCTTCAGCAGGCCGTGGAGCTTCCTGACCTCCGGGTCCCGCGCCGTGCATCGATCGTCGAAGACGAACTGGTCCCCCTGGGCGAAGTAGATCTTCACCGGGCAGTCGATCAACGCGAGCTCGGCGGTATTCATGAAATACGTGCTGATCACCGCGTCGGAATGGGGAACCCAGGGCGCCATGGGGCCGGAGGCCGGGACGCGGATGATTTCCGGGCGGATCGCGCACCAGTCGGGAGCGGCGGATCTCGTGACGATCGTGACACGGTAGCCCCGGTCGTGCAGGGCGTTCGCCTGCGCGAGGAGCGTCTGGTTTCCGCCGGTCACGCCGAGGATATTCGTGATCAGGTACGTGATTGACGGGCGGGCTTGTCCCGCCTGCGGCGGGACGCAAAGAGCGCGCTTCGGCAGCCCTGCAGGCTGCCTCGCAATGACAGGTCCTGCAGGCTGCCTCGCAATGACAGGTCCTGCGGGCAGTGTGACAGGAGCTGTCATTGCGAGCGTTTTTTGCGAAGCAATCTCAACCGTTTTACCGAGACTCCGCTTATCCCCGTAAGAGGCGAGGATCTCCGCGGCGCGGGCGCGGGCCAGGGCCGTCGCGCGTTCCGCGCCGAGACTCGTCCAGCCGGCGTCCGGGAATAGCTCCGGAAGCGTGTGCCGCTCCAGGAGACCACGCACGATGCGCGCTTCGAACTGCGTGTCGACTTTTTTCCCCGATCCTGCGCCGAGATTCCCGCCGTGCCAGCGCCACCGGTAGACCGTGTTCGGGTTGTGCTTGAAGAGCGCAGCCGGGATGAGCCGCGACCACCATTCATAGTCGTGTGCCCTGCGGAACTCTTCGTTGTACGCCCCGGCTCTCCCGTAGCAGGAGGTCCGGATGAGCGTTCCCCCGTCGGGGATCACGTTCGCCTGTATCATCGCCGCGGGCATCCTCCCGTTGCGGCCGAACCACTCCTGGTAGCGGAGGAGCTGCACATCGTTCAGCGACGCGTCGCACAGGAGGATGTCACCGTAGACGACATCCGCGGCGGGGTGGGCGGCCATGACCGCGGCCTGCGACGCAAGCGCGCCGGGCGCGAGCGCGTCGTCCGCACCGAGCCACACGATGCACTCCCCCTTCGCCTCCGCAATTCCCCGGTTCCGCGCCGCGGGGGCTCCTTTGTGCTCCGCACGGACATAGCGCAGACGGGCATCCTCCATCGATCCGACAATCGCGGGAGTTTCGTCCGTGGACCCGTCGTCGACGACGATGACTTCGAAGTTGTCGTAGTCCTGTGCGAGCGCGCTCGCGATCGTGTCCCTGATCCAGCGCGCCGCGTTCCAGGCGAAAATAATAACGCTGATCATCGGGTGACGGAGCGTTTCCGCCCGTACGGCGATGCGCATCGCCGCCGGCGCGATGCTCCCCGGCGATTCGACGAATCCGTAAACTCTTTCCACGAGATCCGCCGGGGATGTAAACATCGGCAGGGCGTCGCCAAACCGCTCCCGGATGAGCGGGTCCGACTCGGCAATGACG
>Ga0335071_10006880_pt1 | contig 11733 bp, 13 predicted proteins | sample Lox_Sample_15_FD_206724 | JGI IMG/M metagenome (GOLD analysis project Ga0335071, IMG submission 206724) | Soil microbial communities from Loxahatchee National Wildlife Refuge, Florida, United States - Lox_Sample_1.5 | ecosystem: Environmental > Terrestrial > Soil > Wetlands | place: USA...
CCAGGAGATCGCCAAGCAGCTCTACATCTCGGTGCGTACGGCCGAGACGCACCGGGCGCACATCATGCAGAAGCTCGGGCTCTCCACCCGGGCCGAGCTCGTGCGCCATGCGATCGCGCACGGCCTGCTCACCGACGACGTCGCGTCGTAGAAACGGCCCCGAAACGGCGAAAGGCCCCGAAGGGCCTTCCGCCGGCGCGAGGGGGCGCGAACTAGTGCGCTGCAACCGCCTCGGTCTTGTGGCCGGGCACGTGGACCATCTTCTCCCGGTTGCGCAGCGCGCCACCGAGAGCGAGGATCGCGAACCCGATGCCGCTGAGGAGCAGCGCCACCCCGACCACGATCCCGAAGACTGCGATCTGGGAGGCCAGGTAGCTCGTGTTGAGCGCCGTGGTCAGCGCAGTCTCGGTGACCCAGAGGTCGCGGGTCGGATTGTCGAGCGGCTGGCCGCTCGAGCTCTTGAGGGCCTTGGTCGCGTCGTTCGTGCCCTTGCCGTCAGCGGTCGCGTAGCGGGGCATCGCGGCGTAGGTCTGGCCGCCGGTCGCCTCCAGCGTGTGGATCCGCATGTACTGCGCGAAGCACCGCGCCCGGGCGCCGGAGTTGATCTCCTTGCCCGCGACCGAGCAGGTCGGCATGTCGGCGACGTTCTTCAGGCCGGCTGCCGTGGCCTCGGCCTTGATCCCCGACGGGGTCATGTCGGGCGTGCCGGTGATCCCCTGCAGCGACAGCTCGTGCTGAACCGTGTTGTGGCCCTGGACGCTCATCACGAGCGCCCCGATGCCGAAGCCGATCAGGACGACGGCTGCGACGAGGCCACCAATCTCGAATGCCTTACGCATGATTCTTCGCTCCTTACCTCGCGTTGGGCCTTTTGGGTCGGCCTTTCTTGAGGCACAGATTCGGGGCTGCGGGGTTCTACGGCATCAGCGCACGCGCCGACAGCGGTTGTGGTTTATCCGCAGATGTCGGGAGCTACTGCTTGGCGAAGATCACGAGCACGGAGAGCTGCTCGTAGGCGCTGAAGCGGTGGTCGGCGCCGGCCGGGACGAAGATCGCCTGGCCCGGGCCGAGCGGGAACGACGCGCCCCCGATCTCGAGCACGCCGTTGCCCTCGAGAACGACGTAGACCTCGTCGTCGTCGTGCGGCTGCTGCCGGTCCGGCTCGGGTGCGACGAGCACGTAGACGCCGAGCTCGAGCCCCGGGCTCTCGTGGACGACCTCATACCCGCCGCCGGTTTTCTGCAGCCGCCGCTTCGCATCGTCCACGCCGAATGGGTGGGAGCCCACTCGGTCACCTTACGGAATTCCGCTGATGTGACGTCTTCGGGCCGGCGGCACCCTCCGCCCATGAGCCCTGCTTCGAGCTACGCGATGTTCTGGTGGTTCGACGAAGGCCCGAGAAGCGCGGGCCGCGTCGAGATCGGGGACGACGCGTTCTCGCTCGCCTCGACGAGCCCGATCACCGGTCTGGACCGGATCCGCTTCGTGGACATGGGGGGCGTGAGCCTCGAGCGCGGCCTTCTGCATGTGCGGCGGCGCTGCGAGCCGACGGTCCACATCGGCAGCCTGGACGGGCCCGGCGCGCTGAACGAGCTGGCAGAGCAGCTCTCGCGCAGCTCCGCCGGCTGACCGTCGTCGTCCTGCGTCATGCCCGCGCACTCGCGCTGCGCTAGCCTCGCGCCGATGGGTCGTCGTGTTGCGATCGCGGCCGGGGCGGGGCTCCTCCTCGCCGGGACGGTGCTGGTGTTCCGCGCCTTCGACCGCCACTCGCACTCGGCGAGCGACACGCTCCGGCCGTTCGTCCTGACGATGGCGCCCCTGTGGATCGCCGGCGTCGTCGCGGCGCGCGCGGTGCTCCTGCGGCGCGGCCGAGTCGCCCGGACGCACACCGATGAGTTCGAGTAGCCCGACGAGTCTCTTTGCCAGAGTGAGTTGAACCCCGAACGAGGAGGCATTGCGATGACGCGGTACCTGATCTCATTCCCCGGCGGAGCGATGGATCACATCCCCGTCGAGGATTTCCCGGCGGTGGGCGATGCGGCGCACGCGGTTGTCCGGGAGATCAAGGCTGCCGGTGCCTACGTCTTCAGCGGCGGACTGAACGAGGAGGTGGGGCCTGTGATGGTCGCCGCCGACGGGTCGGTCTCCGCGGGCACGTACCCCCAGACCAAGGAGCTCAGCGGCGGCTACACCGTGATCGACGTGGCGTCACGGGACGAGGCCCTCGAGTGGGCCGCAAAGATCGCGACCGCGTGCCGCTGTGCGCAGGAGGTTCGCGAGTTCATGGACGACCCGCAGGCGTAACGTCCACCGGAGGTACCGGTGACCTGCACTGACGCGGCCGATCGGCTGGGCGAGCGTCGTTGCACCTGAGACGACGCGCGCACCGAGGAACGTCATGCGCCCGGCAGGAATCGAACCTGCGACCTTTCGCTCCGGAGGCGAACGCTCTATCCCCTGAGCTACGGGCGCCGGGGAGTGCGTAGTCTAGCCCGCGTGGAGTTGCGGGCTTCCAAGGCGACGCTCCGGCTGGCGGAGACGTTCACGATCTCGCGCGGCGCCGAGGACGAGGCGGACGTCGTCCAGGTCGAGCTGAGCCACGGCGGCGTGACCGGCGTGGGGGAGGCGGCGCCGATCGAGCGCTACGACGAGTCGGCGGAGTCGGCCCTCGCCTGGCTCCAGGGCGTCGACGTCGGCGAGGACCCGTTCGCGCTCGACGAGATCGCCGACGCGTTCCCGCCCGGCGAATACGCGGCCCGCGCGGCCGTCGACGCGGCGCTGCACGACCTGCAGGGCAAGCTCACCGGCCAGCCGGTGCACAAGCTGCTCGGCCTGCGCCGGAGCGGCCCGCCGACCTCGTGGACGATCTGGCTCGGCGACCCCGACGACATGGCGCGCCGCACCGAGAAGATCGCCGGACGCGGCTTCCGCCGCCTGAAGCTGAAGCTCGGCGGGCGCGACGGGCTCGACGCCGACCGCGTGAACGCGGTCCGGTCGGTGACCGGCCTGCCGCTGCAGTGCGACGTTAACGAGGCGTGGAGCCTCGACGAGGCGCTCGAGTACCTGCCGCAGATGGATCTCCAGTACTGCGAGCAGCCGCTCGTCGCCGGCGACCCCGACGGCCCCGAGCTGAAGCGCCGCTCGCCCATCCCGATCTACGTCGACGAGGACTGCCACACGCTCGCGGACGTCGCCGCGTGCGCCGAGCGCGCCCACGGGATCAACATCAAGCTGGCGAAGTCGGGCGGCATCCGCGAGGCGGTCCGCATGGTGCACGCCGCCCGCGCGCTCGGTCTCGGCGTCATGCTCGGCTGCATGGTCGAGTCCGGGCTCGGCATCGCCCCCGGCGCGCACATCGCAAGCCTCATGGACCACGTGGATCTGGACGGGAACCTGCTGCTCGCCGAGGACCCGTGGCCGGGGGTCGCGTTCACGGACGGCGTGCAGCTGCCGTCGTCGGCTCCGGGGCTGGGCGTTGCGCGAGCGTAGGCTGCTGATCCTCGCCGAAGGCCGCTCGGGCGACCCGCACTACGGGAAGACGGCGCGCGGCGTCATCCGCTACCGGCCCGGCGACGTGGTCGCCGTGCTCGACTCGCAGAGCGACGCAGCCGAGCACGAAGGCTTCCCGCTCGTCCGCACCGTCGCGGACGCGATGCAGTACGAGCCGACGGCGGCGCTCGTCGGCGTCGCGACCCAGGGCGGACGCTTCCCGCCTGCCTGGCGCGAGCTGCTCAAGGACTGCATCGAGGCGGGCCTCGACGTGGAGAACGGCCTGCACGAGTTCATCTCCACCGATCCCGAGCTCGCCCCGCTCGCCGCCGAGCGCGGCGTGGAGCTGCGCGACCTGCGCCGGCCGCCCGCCGGCCTGAACGTGCCGACCGGCGAGAACCTGACCCACGGCGCGACTTCGATCCTGATGGTCGGCTCCGACTGCGCGATCGGGAAGATGACCGTCGCGCTCGAGCTCGACCGCGAGGCCCAGGCGCGCGGGATCCGCAGCGAGTTCATCCCGACCGGCCAGACCGGGATCGCGATCGCCGGCTGGGGGATCTCCGTCGACGCCGTCGTCTCGGACTTCGTCGCAGGCGCCGCCGAGCAGCTCGTGCTGGAAGGGGTCAGACGGGGCGGCGAGGTGCTGTTCGTCGAGGGGCAGGGGTCGCTGCTCCATCCCGCGTACTCCGGGGTGACGCTCGGGCTGCTCCACGGCTCGGCGCCGCACGCCTACGTCCTCTGTCACAAGGCGGACGAGCGCTTCGTCGACGGCGACGAGCGCTTCCCGATCCCGCCTCTCTCCGAGCTCGTCGCCCTCCACGAGCGGATCAGCCTGCTCGCCCGGCCCGCGAAGGTGCTGGCGGTCGCCCTGAACACCCGGGACCTCGACGACGACGCGGCGCGGGCCGCGATCGCCGCCGCCGAGGCGGAAACCGGGCTTCCCGCGGACGATCCCGTGCGATTCGGCGCCGCCAAGCTCGTCGACGCACTCGCGCCGATCCTCGAAAAGGGGTAGGCCCCACCGACGTCGAACGTGAGCCGCGCGGCCCGCGTGCCCCTGCGCCGGCCGGCCGATGCGACCTCCGATTCGTTCGATCGAGCCCTAGGGGGGAAAACCTGATGAAGAGAACAATCGCGGCCTGCGTCGCGCTGCTCGCTGCGGCGCTCGCCTTCGGTGCGGCCCGGGCGAGCGCCGACAACGTGCGCTTCGGGGTCAACGACGACGAGGGCATGTTCGAGAAGGGGACCGGCCCGTTCTTCTCGACGCTGACGTCCCTTGGCATGTACGACAACACGATCACCGTGCGCTGGGACGAGTCGACCGCGAGCGGCTTCGAGGACCTCGGCGGCGGGGTGACGCTCCAGAGCTTCCTGCCGGCCGCGGTCGCCGCCGCGAACCTCGCCGGCGTCCGGCTGACGTTCGACGTCTATCCGCGCCACTCGCTCGCCGCCGGCAACCCGTCCGCGAACGCGCCGCGGTTCGCGGCCTGGCTGAAGACGCTCGCGTCCACCTATCCGTCGGTGACGCACTACGTGGTGATGAACGAGTGCAACCAGCCGCTGTTCGTGAACCCGCAGTACGACGCGAACGGAACCCTGCTGTCCGCCGCCGACTGCGGCCAGTTCCTGGCGGCCGGCTACCAGGCGCTCAAGTCGGTCAACCCGAGCATCTTCGTGTGGGGCCTCGGGCTCTCGCCGCACGGCGCGCACGTCGACGGGAAGGTGCACCGTGACGCCAGCCCGTTCGACTTCCTCGCCGCGCTCGGAGCCTGGTACAAGTCGAGCCCGTACGCGGGCTCGAAGATCATGGACGGGCTCGACCTGCACCCGTACCCGATCCCGCAGTCCGTCCCGTTCGCCCAGGGGAACGGCACCGGCAACGGCCCCGCCTACGGGGTCGCGACGCTGCCGCTCGTCTACCAGGCGTTCTACGACGCGTTCAAAGGGACCGCCCAGCCGACCGTCGGGCCGGGACGGCTGCCCGTCAGCCTGAACGAGGTCGGCATCCAGACCGTGCCGACCGTTGCCGGCTACACCGGCAGCGAGACCCCGAACTGGGGGATCGACGGCACGACCGGCACCCAGGACTTCCAGGCGCAGTGGTACAAGCAGCTGATCGACACCGTCCAGTGCGACGCGTCGATCACGAACGTGAACATCTTCAAGCTGCTCGACCAGTCCGACCTGTCGGGCTGGCAGAGCGGGCTCTACCAGCTCGGGTGGGTGCCGAAGACGTCGGCCGCGGTCGTGAAGAACGAGATCGCCACCGTCAAGAGCTGCCCGACCGGCGCCGCGTCCTACTGGTCGCCGGGCGGCGCAGGCACGGGCGGTTCCGCCCCGACGGGCTCCGGCGGATCGGGCGGCTCGGTGAGCGGCGACCTGACCGCGTTCAGCGGAGGGTCGAGCGCCTCCGTCATGGGCGCGCTCTCGAACATCGGCACCGCCGGCTCCCTCGGCGGCGGCGCGAGCGCCATCTTCCAGGCGCTCGGCGTCCCGGATCTGAGCGGTGACGGGACGGAGTCGCTCCTCGCCGCGGCCGCGAGCAGCTCGAACACGACCCGGCGGCTCGCCTCGGCGAAGCTTCCCTCGCGGCGCTTCTCGTTCACCAAGGGAACGGGGATCGCCGCTCCGCCGCTCGGGGCGGTCCGGGCCGGCACCTACCGGCTGAAGATCGTGCTCCGGCCGGCGGGTGCCAAGCCCGTGACGCTGCTCTCGGCGCCGTTCACGATCGACAAGCACGGGAAGCTGAGCGCCGCGAAGGCGAAGCCCAAGCGGAAGCCGAAGCCCAAGAAGAAGAAGCACTGAGCGACCCCGCGGAGGCCCCGGAGACGGGGCCTCCGCCTTTCGGGGTAGGCCGCGCGGCCGGCCTCGATGGGACGGGGGGACCTGTCCGTCGGCCGACGCGGGCGTCATCGTGCGGGGAGGGCGCGATCCCGCGGCAACCGATCAGGAGGACACGGCACGTGAAACGGCTCGTTGCGCTATTCGCCGTGCTCGGCGCGCTGGCCGTCGTCGGCGGCGCGGGGGCGGACCCGCTGCGCTACGGAGTGGCCGACGACTGGCCGAAGTTCCACGCGTGCGGCGACGTCTGGTGGCAGTCGGCCCACGACATCGGCTACACCGAGCTCCGCATGACGGTGCAGTGGGACGCGGCGAACCCGACCGTGATCCCGTCTCAGGCGAACATCCAGGCGGCGGTGGACTGCGCGCTCCTGCAGAACGTGACGCCGGTGCTCGCCATCTACCCGGCGAAGCCGAGCGCGATCGGCGAGAGCGACGGCGAGCAGCAGGCGTTCGCGGGCTTCGTCGCGCTCGTCGGGCGGGCCTTCCCCGGCGTGCAGAACTTCATCGTCGGAAACGAGCCGAACGTGAACCGCTTCTGGCAGCCGCAGTACGTGAACGGCCAGGACGCCGCCGGGAAGGACTACGAGCACACGCTCGCCTACAGCTACGACGCGCTGAAGGCGACGCGGCCCGACGCGATCGTCTGGGGGCCGGCGATCTCCTCGCGCGGAAACGACGACGCGAACGCGAGCTCGAACCCGTCGCACTCGCCGGTCTGGTTCATCAAGGACATGGCAGATGCGTACAAGGCGTCCGGCCGGTCGAAGCCGATCTTCGACGAGTTCGACATGCATCCCTACCCGCCCACCCAGGACACCGACCCGTTCTCGAAGCCGTTCCAGTGGCCGCAGGGCGGCGCCGCGAACCTCGACCGGATCAAGCAGGCGCTGTGGGACGGCTTCAACGGCACGGCGCAGCCGACCCCGGCCGAGCAGGCGGGCGGCCGCACGGCGCAGAGCGCCCGCTTCGGCGGTCAGGGCCTGCCGATCGACCTCGACGAGGTCGGCGAGCAGACGAACGTCCTCCAGACGAGCCACGCGAACGCGTACACGAGCCCGCCGGAGAACGTGACGCCGATCGACGAGCCGACCCAGGCCGCCCACTACACGGAGCTCGCGGAGATGGCCGCCTGCGACCCCGACGTGAAGCGGCTCCTCTACTTCCCGCTGATCGACGACCAGGCGGTCAACACCGGCTTCCAGTCCGGCCAGCTGTACGTCGACCTGACGCACAAGCAGTCGTACGACGCGATGAAGCAGAAGATCGCCTCGGCGAAGGGCGAGTGCCAGGGCGGCGTCTCGGGCGTTCCGACGACGTGGCAGCACACGACCCAGGTGATCGGGGCCCAGGCGCTCTTCGGCCCGGCGGCCGACCCGACCGGCGCGCCCGCGAACAGGCCGACCGGGATCGGCTCGCTGCAGGTGTCGGTGACCGCGAACGAGGACGCGACGTTCTCCGCGTCGCTCGTGAACGCCGCCGGCCAGCCGTTCGGTGCGCCGGTGAGCGGAGCGCTGCACGCGTACTTCAAGCCCGCGATCAAGTGGGTCGGGCGGATTCCCGACGGGACGTACACGATCAAGGTCGTCCTCACCGCGGCGACCAACCCCGCGCGCACCTCGACGCTGACCTCGAGCCCGTTCACGGTCGGCTCCGGCGGCTCGAGCACCGGTTCGACGGGTTCCGGCGGGTCGGGCGGCGCGAGCGTCAGCGGGCCTCTGGGCACGCTTGTGACGACGTCGACGGTCACGGTGATCACCGCGCTCACGACCTACCGGAACGGCCAGCCGGTGACGACCTACATCGCCCATGTCTTCACCGTGCTCGGCCCGGTGTCGCAGGACGTGGTCGGCACCCTGACGCTGCTGCCGCTGCGGACGACGGCGACGGCGCTGCCGCATGTCGGCGGAAGCTCCTTCAAGGCGAAGAAGGGCCAGACGATCGCCGTGCCGAGGCTGAGCGGCCTTCATGCCGGGACGTACCGGCTGCGGATCGCGATGCGGCCGGCAGCCGGCGGGAAGACCGTGACGCTCACCTCGCCGGCCTTCACGCTGAGCGCGAAGGGCAAGCTCGCGAAGCCGAAGGCCAAGCCGAAGAAGAAGCCCAAGAAGAAGTAGCAGTGCGGCTCGCGGTCGTCGCGGACACGCATCTGCCTCGGGGGGCGCGCGCGCTCCCCGAGGCGTGTCTGGAACGGCTCCGCGCCGCCGACCTGATCCTGCACGCGGGGGACATCGTCGCCGCCTCCGTCCTCGACGGGCTCCGCGCGCTCGGGCCGCCGGTCGTCGCCGTCCACGGGAACATGGACGAGCCCGAGCTCAAGGCGGCGCTGCCGAAGGAGGCCGTCGTCGAGGCGGGGGAGGCGCGGATCGGCCTGGTCCACATCCCCGGCCCGCTCGCGGGCCGCGAAGCGCGGCTCGCGGCGCGCTTCCCCGGCTGCGACGCCGTGGTCTACGGGCACACGCACGTGCCGCACGTCGAGCGCCTGGACGGCGTCTGGATCCTCAACCCCGGCTCGCCGACCGAGCGCCGCAGCGCGCCCGCCCACTCGATGCTCGAGCTCGCGGTCGACGGCCGGAAGCTCGTGCCGAAGCTCGTCCGGCTCGACCCTTGACAGACCGAACACGTGTTCGCTAGGATGGCGAACAGATGTTCGCACGCATTCTCATCCTGGTCGGCCTCGCCGTCGTCGTCTGGAGCGTCTACGCCCGCACCTCGCAGGCGCACGGCGCCCGCCAGGTGGTGACCGTGACGCCGTACGAGACCCTCTGGCAGATCGCCGAGAGCCACTACGGCGGCAACGTGCAGGACGCGATCTGGCGCATCGAGCAGGCGAACCACCTGCGCGGCGCCGACATCCGCGTCGGCCAGAAGCTCGTACTTCCCTAGCCGCGGCGCCGCCGCTGCGAGACTAGGCGGCGGCATGGACCTGGACCTCGTCTTCCTCGGCACGTCGGCGAGCACCCCGACCGCCTCCCGCGCGCCCGCGGCGCTGCTCGTGCGCCGCGGCGGCGAGCGGCTCCTCTTCGACTGCGCGGAGGGGACCCAGCGGCAGCTGATGCGCTCGACGTTCGGCCTCCCCGACCTGGAGGAGATCTTCCTCACGCACTACCACGCCGACCACACGCTCGGCCTCCCCGGGATGCTGAAGACGTTCGCCCTGCGGCAGCGCGAGCTCCCGCTCACCGTCTACGGGCCGCCGGGGCTGCGCGAGCTCTTCGGCGACCTGCGCCGGATCATCGGCAAGCTCAGCTACCCGGTCGAGACCGTCGAGGTGCGGGCAGGCGAGGCGCTCGAGCGCGACGGCTACCGGATCCTCGTCGTACCCGTGCACCACGGCGTCTCCGCGGTCGGCTACGCCCTCGACGAGGATCCGCGGCCCGGCCGCTTCGACGTCGAGGCGGCGGACGCCCTCGGTGTCCCGCCGGGGCCGGAGCGGGGCGCGCTCCAGCGCGGCGAGTCGATCACGCTCACCGACGGCCGTGTGATCACGCCCGACTCGGTGCTCGGCGGCGCGCGTTCCGGGCGCCGCGTCGTCATCGCCGGAGACACCGCGCCGACCGAGTCGGTCCAGGTGCTCTCGGAAGGGGCGGACGTGCTCGTGCACGAGGCGACCTTCGGCGAGGAGGAGCGCGACCGCGCGATCGAGACGCTCCATTCGACGGCCAGGCAAGCCGCCGAGGTCGCGGCGGCCGCCCAGGTGCGGCTGCTCGTCCTCACGCACCTCTCGCCTCGCTACTTCGGGCGCGAGCTGCTCGAAGAGGCCCGCGAGGTGTTCCCGGCGACGGTCGCGGCCCGCGACTTCGACGTCGTCGAGGTGCCGTTCGCCGAGCGCGGCGAGCCGCGGCTCGTCAGGCGCGGCGCCCGCCCGCCGCGGGGGTCACAGCTGCCAGAGCCCGCCGCGTAGCACCGGCACGCGCTCGCCGGACGAGGTGAGCCCGGTGACCGAGACCTGGTCGCCGCCGATCATGAAGTCGATGTGGATGCTGCTGCGATTGATGCGGTCGCGATCCTCGGCGTCGACCGTCGTCTCGTAGGCATTTCCGAACGCGAGGTGACTGGCCGCGTTCTCGTCGAGCAGCGTGTTGAAGAACACCGTTCCCGTTCGGCCGATGCGGCCCTCGCGGTCGACGAGCGCAACCTCCCCGAGCCGCGACGCGGCGTCGTCCTTCGCGCAGCGCGCGCGCAGCGCGTCCGCGCCGGCGTCGGCGTCGATCTCGACGGCGCGCCCGTTCTCGAACCGCACCCGCAGCCCCTCGACGACCGTGCCGCCGACGTCCAGCGGCTTCGTCGCCGTCACGACGCCTTCGGTCCGCCGCGGGTCGGGGGCCGTGTAGACCTCCTCGGTCGGCAGGTTCGCCACGAACGGGACGCCGTCGACCGTCGTGGAGCCCGGCTCGTCCTGCGAGAAGCGCGACGTCGGCAGCAGCCCGACCGTGAGGTCGGTCCCGGGGCCTTCGAAGTGGAGCGCCGAGAACCGCGCCGAGTCGAGCTTCACGCCCGCCTCGTGCAGCTGCCGCACGCGGTCCCGCCAGGCGGCGTCGGCGTCGTCCTCGTCGAGGCGCAGCACGTAGACGAGCTCCTCCCAGAGCCGCGCCAGCGCGGCAGCGGGCTCGAGCTCCGGATGGACGACATCCGCCCACGCCTGGGTCGCCCACGGAACCACGCACCAGTTGGTCGTCTTCGCGTTGATGACCGTGTAGTGCTCCGGGAGCGCGGGCAGCTGGTCGCGGCCGGCACGCGCGGGATCGACGCCGGCCATCAGCCCCGGGGGCGTGTTCGGCTGGATGGAGATCCGCGAGCCGTGCGCCTCGCTCAGCTCGAGCAGGCGCGTCGGGTACCACGGCGGAGCGAGGTCCAGCGTGTCCTCCGGTGCAAGCTGCGCCCGGATCCGCTTCACGTGGGCGTCGAAGTACCAGGGGTCGACGAACACGGCGCCGCGGGCGTACGCCTCGGCGGCGATCGCGCGGACGAGGCGCGCCGACTCGGGAGCCGCGATCACGAGGACCTGCTGGCCGCGCTGCACGTTCGCGCCGACCCCGGCGATCAGCCGGGCGTAGCGGGTGAGGAGTGCGTCGTCCATGAAGGGAGAACCTACTCCGTCCGGCCGGATCGTCTACGATGCGACCTGCACGCGCCCCTTTAACCCGGTCCAGCGAGGCCGGAAAGGAGTCGAATGTCTCACGCTGCCGTCACCCCGGAGCACCGCATCCTGCTGGACGAGGAGCAGGTCGCCCGGACGCTCTCCCGCATCGCGCACGAGATCATCGAGCGCAACGACGACCTCGACGCCGTCGCGCTCGTCGGGATCCACACGCGCGGCGTCCCGCTCGCCCAGCGTCTCCGCCGGCTCGTCGAAGAGCGCTCCGGCGTCGAGCTCGCGCTCGGCCAGCTCGACATCAC
>Ga0335071_10006881_pt1 | contig 11733 bp, 10 predicted proteins | sample Lox_Sample_15_FD_206724 | JGI IMG/M metagenome (GOLD analysis project Ga0335071, IMG submission 206724) | Soil microbial communities from Loxahatchee National Wildlife Refuge, Florida, United States - Lox_Sample_1.5 | ecosystem: Environmental > Terrestrial > Soil > Wetlands | place: USA...
AACCTATCGGCACTGCAGCGTGGCCACCGATGTCTCGGCGCTGGTCGCGGAAAAGGGATTTGACCTCCTCGATGCGCCGATCCGTCTCGTCACGGCGCGGGATGTCCCCATTCCCTTTGCCCCGGTCCTGGAGAATTTCGTCCTCCCCCAGGCAGAGAACGTCGTGGCGGAAGTCGAGAAGCTCCTCGCCGACGCGCGCGGGGGCTGAGCGTGGCCGCCGCCATCCTGATGCCGAAACTCGGGCTCACCATGGAGGTCGGCCTCGTCGTGTCGTGGAAGAAGAAGGAGGGGGAACGCGTCGAGAAGGACGAACCCATCCTCGAAGTGGAAACGGACAAGATCGTCACTGACGTGCGATCTCCGGCTTCCGGCGTGCTCCTGAACGTGCTCGTCCCCGAAGGGACGGAAGTGAAGGTGCAGACGGTTTGCGCGGTCGTGGGCGAGCCGGGAGAGGACATCTCGGCGTTCCTGCGCTCACCGGCGGGGGAAGCCCCTGCCGCCCAGGGGTCCACCGCGCCGACCCGGGCGGTGCAGGAATCCGCCGCCGCCGCGGAAGGCAGCCGACCCCGGATCACCCCGCGGGCCCGGAAGATCCTCGCGGACGCCGGGTACTCCCCGGCTGACCTGGAGGCCCTGGGCAAATCACGCATCTCCGAGGCCGACGTCCAGGGGTTCCTGGCGGGACGAGCCACGACGAACGCCGCCCCGGTCTCCCCGGCCGCCGAAGGAGCATCGGGAGCCTCGGGAGCCGGGCAGCTGAAGCCCATGGGCAGGATCGAGAAGATCGTCTCGGATCGAATGACCAGGAGCTTCCGCGACATTCCCCAGTTCAGCGTACGCTTCGTCGCGAACGTCGACGGGCTGCTGGCCGCCCTTCCGCGAATGAAGGAATCGTCGGGGGTGGCCGTGACGATCAACGCCCTCATCCTTCGCGCTGCGGCGATCGCCCTCGCACGGTTTCCCGATGTGCAGTACCAGTTTCGCGGCGACGGCATCTTTGTGCCCGCGTCCGTGAACCTCGGGTTTGCCGTGGCGGTGGGACGGGACCTCGTGGTGCCGGTGATCCGTGACGCGGACAGGAAGAACATCGAGGCGATCGGCCGCGAGGCGGCCGCGCTCGTGCAGCGCGCGAAGAGCCATCGGCTTGCACCGGAGGACCTTTCGGGCGGAACGTTTACCGTGAGCAACCTCGGGATGTTCGGGATTTCCTCGTTCGTACCGATCGTCAACCCCGGCGAGAGCGCGATCCTCGGCGTCGGCGCCGTGCAGGATGTGCCGCGGGCCGCCGGCGTCGACATCACCGTCGGCAAGGCGCTGGAACTCACTCTCGTCTGCGACCACCGCTCGGTGAACGGGGCAACCGCCGCGGAGTTCTGCGCGACACTGAAGAAGGTCCTGGAGCTTCCTCAGGAGGAGACGTGGTGAAGCTCCTGGAAGGCAAGTCCGCGATCGTCACGGGAGCCGCGCAGGGCATAGGTTTCGCGGTCGCGCGGGAGTTTGCGCGGCATGGCTGCAACGTGCTGGGCTGCGACGTGCACGGCGAGGCGATGTCGGCGGCAGCCCGGGAGATCTCTCGAGAAACCGGCCGGACCGTCGTCGGCGCATACGCCGACGTGGCGAAAAAGCCGGACGTCGAGTCGGTCGTGAGCAGGGCCGTCGCGTTGTTCGGAAGAATCGACATCCTCATGAACAACGCCGGTATCCTCATTCACGCTCCGGTCCTCGACATGGAGGAGGAGGACTGGGAAAGGATCTTCGCGGTCAATGTCAAAGGGTACTTCCTGTTCGCCCAGGCGGTCGGACGTCAGATGGTGAAGCAGGGCAGCGGTCGGATCATCAACATGTCGTCCTGCTCCGCCAAGAAAGCGACGCCGAACGAGGCCGCCTACTGCGCCACCAAGGCCGCCATCCTGGGCCTGAACCGCGTGCTCGCGCTGGAGCTGGGACCGCATGGCATCAATGTGAACGCGGTCTGTCCGGGAGCGACGGACACCGAAATGGTGCGGAGCACATTCCTCACCAGTCCAGAGATAGAGCGGGAGTGGATCGACAAGACGGCACTGAAGCGGCTGGGAACCCCGGAGGACCAGGCGCGCGTGGCGGTCTTCCTGGCATCGGAGCTTTCCGCGCACATCACGGGCGAGGCCCTGGTGGTTTCCGCCGGCGAGATGATGAGCCAGTAGGAGACGGCACATGGCAAAGATCGGCGTTTGCGCGGAGACCTTCTTCTCGGACCTGGCTTACGAGCAGCGCCTGCGGGAAATCGCGGCGGCGGGCTTCACGCGATACGAGCTGTGGTTCCACGACAAACGATTTGACGGCTCGGAGTTGTACGACGAGCCGAAGGATTTCCACCGCCTTGCGGAGTTGAACGCGGAGTTGGGCCTCACCTGCACCGACTTCATCTTCAATCATCCGGATGCGGGCGTGAGGGCAGCGATGATCGATGCGAAGGATCGCGCGCTGATCCTGGAAAGTCTCGGCGCGATGATCGAGAACGCGCGGACGATCAAGTGCCGTGCTTTCATCAGCGGGGCGGGAAACGTCGTGCCGGGGCTCAGCCGTGAAAAGGCCACCGAGAACATGATCGAGACCCTCCGCCTGGTGGCGCGCGTCTGCGAGAAGGAGGGCATCACCATCCTCCTGGAGCCCTTCAACACGAAGGTCGACCATCCCCAGTACTTCCTGGATTCCGCCGACGAATGCCTGTCGGTCCTGAAGGCGGTGGACAGCCCGTGTGTTCGAATGCTCTACGACATCTACCACATGCAGGTCATGGGCGGAGACATTGTTGCATTCATCAGGAAGAACATCTCGTGGATCGGCCATTTCCACGTGGCCGGAGTTCCGGGCCGCCACGAGCCGCATGAAAGCGAGCTGAACTATCCCTTCATCCTGAAGGAGATCGACCGCCTGGGTTATGCCGGGTACGTCGGGCTGGAGTACTGGCCAACCATTGATTCCCGCGTGTCCCTGCGCCAGACGAGGGCCTGGCTGGAAGGGTAGCGGCCCGGCACGGGACGGAGGTGCCTGGATGGACCTGCAGGGCAAGACAGCCATTGTCACCGGCGCGGGCTCCGGAATCGGGAGGGAGCTGGCCCTGGGGTTCGGGCGAGCAGGCGCTCGCGTGATTTGCGCCGGGCGTCGTGAGCACCTTCTCGAAGAGACCGTTGGACTCCTGAACGCGTCCGGGGCAGGGGGATTGACGGTGCGGGTCGACGTGACTGACCCGGTCTCAGTCGACTCGATGGTCGACAGGGCCCTTGCGGCATATGGTTCCGTGGACCTGCTGTTTGCGAATGCGGGCAGCTTTCAGAGCATCGGACCCGTCTGGTCTTCTGATCCGGAGCTTTGGTGGCGGGATGTCACCACGAACCTGAGGGGAACGATGCTGTGCTGCCGTGCGGCTCTCCGCCCCATGATGACGCGCAACGAAGGGGTGATCATCACCATGGATGGCGGTGGTGGGGCCGACGGCGTGAATCTCGGGGGCTCCGGCTACGGGGCGTCCAAGGCGGCAATCGTCCGATTTACCGAGGGACTGGCCCGTGAGCTCGAGCAGGCGGGCTCCCGGGTCATGACCTTCTGCATCAATCCCGGCTTCGTGCGGACCCGCATGACGGAGGGCATCGCCTCCCATCCCGAGGGCAGGAAGTGGCAGGGCTTTGTCGGGACATGGCTCGAGTCGGGCAGGAACATTCCGCCTGACACGTGCGCAAAGGCCGTGCTGCGGCTCCTCGAAAACGCCTGTCCCGAACTGAGCGGCCGCACATTCACGGTCGAGACTGACTTCACGAGAGCCCGTGCCGAGGGGGCGGCAATACGGGCGGAAGACAGATACGTCATGCGCCTGAAAGGAAATTGATTGAGTTTGAAATGAGGGTTATTGTGCGGGTCATGAATGAAGCCAACATCGACCGTGTCCCCCACGGAGTCCTGATCAAGATCCGCGCACTATACGACACGCTGAAGAGCGCCGAGCGCAGGCTCGTCGATTATCTCCTCGAGAACCCGGTCGATGTGCAGGGCTCCACGATTGTCGAGATGGCGGGGCGCGCGGGATGCAGCGAGGCGACGATTGTCCGGATCTCCAAGAAGCTGGGCTTCGAAGGCTTCCCCGAGCTCAAGGCGGCATTCGGATCCGAGGACGGCCAGTCCCGGAAGTTCGAATACGAAGGGATAACTGCCACCGACGATAGTGTGACCGTGATCAAGAAGGTCTTCGACGCGACCCGTGACGCGCTGAACGACACCTTTGAGCTGCTCGTACCGGCGGATCACGAACGTGCCGTGGAAGCCTTGCTGGGGGCGTCACGCATTGTATTTGCGGGCTTGGGAGACGCGGGCGTGGTGGCAATGGAAGCCTGCCAGCGGTTCCTCCGCATCGGGTTGAGCTGCAACGTGTCGGAGGACCCGGACCTGCAGCTCATCTTCGCTGAGCACCTGCAGAAAGGCGACGTGTTCTTTGCCATTTCGCATACCGGCAGGAGCCGGACGATTCTGGACGCGATGCGCCGCGCTGCCAAGGCCGGGGCCACCGTCATCCTTATCACCAACTATCCGGTCTCTCCCCTTGCGAAACACTCGGACGTGGTGCTCCTCACCGCGGCTTTCTCGCGGCACCTTACCGGCGAGGTGATCTCCAAGCGCGTGGCCGAGCTGTGCATTATCGAAAGCCTCTACATCAGCTACCTCATCCGGCGGGGAGACGGGGCGCTCGAGCGGCTTGCGCGTTCCAACGAGGCGGTGAAGATCAACAAGCTGTGAACGGGGCTTCGCGTCCGGTTTTCAGCCTACCGCGCCGGGCTGGGCTGTCTCCCGCTCCTTACGAGTTGCTCGAAACGAGCCTGGATGTCGCCCTCACCCTGGAGAACCGCGTCTTCAGAAACCACGACCGGGAAGGCGCTCTCGGAGAGGCCTCGCTTCGCCAACTCCGCATCCAGCACAGTGAGCTCGGCCGGGTCCTGGATGTTGCGCTTGTGAGCCCGGATCAAGGTCGAGGTTGCCCGTGAAACCGCCGGCAGCGTCTTCCCGAGGAAATCAATACAGCTTCGACAATTCGGGTCATAGAAATAGGAGAACTCGAAGACGCCGCTGGCACCCGATCCTGGCGATGCCTCGACGTCGCGCTCCAGCCCCGTCGTCCGGACGAAGTAGTCGTTGTAGCGCATGACCCGCTCCCGAACCGCCGCATCGTCCGCGTCCTTCAGGTAATCGAAGAGCACGAAGCGATTCTCCAGCCGCTTCGCCCCGAACCGCGGCGCGCGCAGGCGAAGGATCCCCACGCGGTTGCCGTCCTCCCCGGGCGAGTAGACGAGGGCGCCGCCGGCGGCTGCCCCGTCGATGAGCTTCCTTTCGTGGCCGACGATGACCGCGGCGATCCCCCTGTGCCGGGAGGCGATCCGTGATGCCGCGGCCACGCTGCCGTGATAGAGCACGACCGCGAAGTCGACTCCCGGCCAGGACGCGAGAGATCTCTCGATGACCACATCGGGAGGTTCGAACCTGAGCCGCGCCCTGAACTCCTTCGGGTAGAGGTCGAAGGATTCCTGGCCGGTCAGGGTCATGACGAGTACCCGCAGCCCGCCTTTCTGCAGGAGGAGGGGACTGCGCGACCCGATTGGCGCTCCATCCACCTCGAGGTTCTGCGCGCGGAAGGCGCCCGCCCGGACGTCGGCCATGAAGGCCTCGAGGCCGTTGGACGTGTCCTGCTCGCCGGCCGCAACGGCATCGTATCCGAGCTCGCCGTATGCCTCGCGGAGCTCGCGAGCGAGAAAGACGTTCGGCCCCGCCTCGTAGAGGTCACCGGCGTCCAGAAGTATGGACGAGGCCCTGTCCCGGGCACGCAGCAGGCGGGCGGTCTTCACCAGGCCCGCAGTGGGGTAGCCGAAGCACGTACAGCCATCGAGCTTGCCGTCCAGCGAGGCCGTGTAGTAGATGTCGACCTCGCGCGCGCACGAGGCGGCGGAAAGGACCGCGAGTGCACCGAAGGCAAGGCGCCACGGGAGGCTTCTCTTCACGGTGGACGCTGCCTCAGGAGGAGTCCGATACCCGCATGATGGTACGCCGCCCCAGCTTCCTGAGCTGGCTGTTGCGAAGGGAATCGATGAAAACAGCCAGGAAGATCATGAGCGCCTTGACGATTTCCTGCTTGTAGACATCGACGTTGCTGAAGACGAGGCCCGCCTGGATCATCTGGATCATGACCGTCCCGAGGAGCGTGCCGGGAAAGACGGTCCCGATGCCGCCAAAGAGGCTTGCCCCGCCGAGAACCGCCGCGGCGATCGCGTTGAACTCCTCCCCCTTGCCGAAGTCCGCGTTCACACGTCCCATCTCGGCAATGGAGATGAACCCACCGAGGGCCGCGCAGAGCGCGCAGATGACGTAGGTCGAGGCCACGACCGGCGTGGTGCGGATCCCCGCCTTCTTTGCGATTTCAATGTCATTCCCGACGGCGTATATTCTTCGACCGCCGGTTGTGCTCCTCAAGTACAGGGCGGCCGCGAAAACCACCGCCAGGAAGATCACGACTTCGATGGGGAAGAAACCGAAGACGTCCACCGTGGCCAGCAGCGTGAGAGAATCCGGGAAATTGACGGCAACGGACTTGGTCAGCATCAGGCCGAAACCCCTGCCGGCGAGCATCGTCGTCAGGGTGGCGATGAAAGGCACCACGTTGAGACGGGTGATGATGAACGCGTTGATCAGGCCGAAGACCAGGCCGACGAGGAGACAGGCCGCCAGGCCCAGGCCGATGGGCAGGCCCAGCTGGTTGACGACGAGGCCGGCCACCACCGCCGAGACGTACATCGTCGACCCGACCGACAGGTCGATCCCGCCGGTCAGGAGGACGAACGTCATCCCGACGCCGACGATCCCGATGTACGACGCGTTGCTGAAGATGTTGGTGATGTTCTTTCCCGAGAAGAACCGCGGCGCCACCACCCCGAAGAACACGAACAGGGCCACAAAGAGAACGATCGTGCTGTTCTTGAGAACGAAGTCCCGGACCGCATTGATTGACCTGCTCATGATGATCCCTCACGCGTCCAGCACGGCGGCATCTTCCTGGCGGAATGCCGACCGCATGATGCGTTCCTGCGAGAACTCGTGCCTCGGGAAATCGCGGATGATCTCCCCCCTGCTGAAAACAACGATGCGGTCGCAGATGCCCATCAGCTCCTCGACCTCGGAGGAGATGAAGAGGATGCCGGTTCCCTGCGACGCCAGCTCGTTCATGATCGTGTAGACCTCGAACTTCGCCCCGACGTCGATGCCGCGGGTGGGTTCGTCCATGATGAGCACCCGCGGCCTCGTCATGAGCCACTTCCCGATGACGACCTTCTGCTGGTTGCCCCCGGAGAGGCTCTTTGCGTTGAGCCGCTCATAGGAACCGCTCTTGATCCGCAGCTCCGCGCCGATCCTCCCGACGGCCTCCCGGAGCCTCTTGCGGTCCACGATCCCCCCGAAGCGGCGGGAAAACTCGGCCAGCGACACGAGCCCCAGGTTGTCGGAGATGGAGACGTTCATGAGGAGGCCTTCTTCCCTGCGGTTTTCCGTGACGAACGCCATCCCGCCGCGGATCGCGGCCACCGGGTCCCGTGCAGGCAGGACCGAGTCTCCGACCGTGATCGTCCCCGTCTCGTACTCGTCGAGCCCGAAGATCATCCGCGCCGTTTCGGTGCGGCCCGAGCCCATGAGCCCGAAGACGCCGAGGACCTCGCCCGCATGGACCTCGATGGAGATGTTCCGCGCGATCCCGGTCTGCGAAAGCGCGTCGACCTTCAGGATGGTTTTCTGCCCGGGGCGCGAGGTCTTCGCGGGAAAGATGTTGTCAAAATCCCTGCCGATCATGAGGGTGATCATTCTGTCGATGCGCAGGTCGGCGACCGGGGCGTTCGCGACGAGCTCTCCGTCACGCAGCACCGCGACCTCGTCCGCCAGCGCCCGCACATCCCCGAGGATGTGGGAAATGTAGACAATCGCCTTGCCCTCACCGCGGAGGCGCTGGATGAGAGAGAAGAGGCGTTCGCGCTCCTTCGCCGTGAGCGACGTGGTCGGCTCGTCGAAGATGATGATGCGCGATTCGTAGGAGAGCGCCTTGGCGATTTCCACGAGCTGCCGCTCTCCCGGCGCGAGCGCCTCCAGCTTTGTCGACGGGGAGAAATCCATGTTCAGGGACGCCAGGAGCTGGCGTGTCGTGTCGGCAAGGGTGCGCCGGTCAATGAACGGCAGGCCGCGCATGCGGGGGAAGCTCTCCAGGAAGATGTTCTCGGCAATGCTCAGGTTCGTGAAGAGGTTCAGCTCCTGGTGAATGAAACCGATCCCCGCTCTGGACGCTTCGTTGGGGTCCAGGGGGCGGTACAACTGCCCCTGCAGGAACATCGTTCCCTCGTCGGGTGGGATGACACCGCCGGCGATGTTCATCAGCGTCGATTTGCCCGCTCCGTTCTCACCCACGAGACCGAGCACGACCCCGGGACGAAGAACGAGGCTCACGTCCTTCAGGGCGTGGATGCCGAAGAACCGCTTGCTGATTCCCCTGAATTCGAAAATGGCGCTGGTTTCCATCTGGTGATCTCCGGGTGCGCGCTAGTTCCGGGCAGCCATGGCTCGCGTCCGCATGACGTCCATGAGGGCCGCGAAAAGGATGACGCCTCCCTTCACCATGTCGATGGTGAAGAAGGACAGGTTCAGGAGGTTGAGGGTGTTGGCCAGCACGACGTAGAACAGTACACCGAAGAAGGTCCAGGTCACCTTGCCCTTCCCGCCCGCCAGGCTTACTCCCCCGATTACGGTGGCGCCGACGATGTCGAGGAGCTGCCCGGAACCGAGCGTCGGCCTTCCCATCTCCAGCCTCGCCGAGTACAGGATGGAACCGATGGCCGCGCAGAATCCGGATATGGCGTAGACCGAGACGATGACGCGCGTCGTCGACACCCCGGAGACGCGGGAGGCCACGGGGTTGTTCCCCGTGGCGTACAGCCTGCGTCCATACGCAGTCCGGCTCATGAGGACGTGGGCGGTCACGGCGAGGGTCACCGTGATGATCATGGCGATCGGCACGATCCCGAGGTTTCCCTGCCCCAGGGCGAGGTACTCGTCCGGAAGATGCCTGATGTTCTCTGATTTCGTGAGGAAGATGGCCACGGCGCTGAAGAGGAGCTGGGACACGAGCGTCACGATGAACGGCGGCATGCGGATGAAGGCAACGCACGCCCCGTTGCCGAGGCCGATGATGGTGCCCACGAGGAGCATCGCCAGGATTGCCACCGGGACGGCGGCGGGGGATCCGGCGAGTGGTCCTCCCTGCTCCCCGAGAAAGATCCCCCAGAAGGGGCTCTTGGAGAAGAGGACCGGATCGAGTCCCCGTGTCATGATCATGGCCCCGATGACGCTCGTTACGGCCATGATGGAGGTCTGGGACAGATCGATCCCTGCGCTGACCAGCACGAATGTCTGGCCGACCGCGATGGCCAGGAGCGGCCACATGTTCGAGAGAATGTCGCCGACGTTTCTCTGCCCGAGGAGCCAGGGGATGAAGGGCCAGAGGACCAGAACGTAGGCCACGGTTAGGATGAGGACAAAGTACTCGGAAAGGATCGCCCTTCTCGGCCACTCCGCCAGGGGAGGCAGTGTCATCCGCGTTACTATCCCTTCTCTTGCTCGTTGCATTCAAGCACCACCCTCGTGAGTTGCTCTGTCGGCAGGCGGCCCGATAAAGGAAGCGGGGCCCAAGGGCCCCGCTGCACTCAACGCCAGGAGCGGCCGCGGCCGGGAAACAACCGGTCGCGACCCGCTCGGAAGCTGCCCGACGCCCGCTATTTCGTCTTCTCCGCGAGGAGCTTGCAGCCCCACATGTCCATGGACTTCTGGGCGTAGTTCGCCTGGGTCAGCGCGAAGCCCGGGTCCAGCATCCATTTTTCGGGGGTCTTCTGCTTCGCGGCAATGGCTGCCTTCATGGCATCCATGACCATCTTTGCCTCCGCGAAAACGTCCTGCACGCCGGTCGAGTCGAGGTAGCCGTCCTTGATGAGCCCGCAGGCGGTAACATCTCCGTCCAGGCCGCCGAGGATCACGTGGGCCTTGTCACCGACCTTGTTCCACTTGTTGAGCGGCGCGAGCACCGACTTGATCACCGGGAACAGGAAATCGGACGAGGTGAACAGGAAATCGATGTTCGGGTTTGCCTGCACGGCGCTCTGCAGGTTTGCCAGCGCGACGTTCGCGTCCCACTTCGTGGGGATCTCGATCGCCTTCCCGGTCCAGAGCTCGGGGTACTTGGCGATTACGTTGAAGAATCCCTTCCTTCGCCCGACGGCGTTCGGATCACCCAGGTCCCCGACCATGATGGCGGGAGTCACCTTGCGTCCGAGCTTTTTCGCCTGCTGGGCCATGTATTCGACGGCAGCCTGCGCGATAACCTCGTTGTCCGCAACGGCCACGATCGCCTTCGCGTCCTTGCTCGAGGGCGGGCGATTGAACACGGCGAAGGGGACCCCGGCCTTGTTGCACTCTTTCCCGATTGTCACGGCGCTTTCACCGTCCTGGGGAATGATGATGACGCCGTCCACACCCTGCGCGATGACGCTCTTCACCTGCTCGAGCTGGCGATTGGCGTCCTCGTTTGCGTTCTTCTCGATGACGGTGATGCCGTCTGCCCTCAGGGTCTCCGTGATGGCTTTGTGGCCCGCGACCCAGAACTCCGTCTCCAGGTCCTGGAAGCAGAAAGCGATCGTGATCTTCTTGCCGTCAGCCGCGAAGAGCGCCGCGGGAATGAGCAGACCGGCAACCAACATGAGAAGAATGATTCTCTTCATCCCTTCCTCCTTGAGCTAAGTTTTCAGAATTGTATCGTGGAAAAGAAAATCGGCAAGAACGACTTTCTTGACATTTTGTCGGTTTATTTGATATCGAGGGCTTCAGAACTTGAACTTGCTCGCTTCGTGGACGGCGAAGCTGGTTTCGGGCTCGGCGCGAAGAACGGGGAGAGCAATGCCGACCGAAGTCCCCGAGTCCGGGGAGCTTTCAAGATCAATCCCGTATGCGTCTCCGAAGTGGAGATTGATGCGTTCGTGGACGTTGAGAAGGCCGATGCTTTTTCCCGGCACGGTTCCGCGGAGCTGCCCGCTGATCATCGCGAGCCTCTCGGGGCCGATGCCCCTGCCGTTGTCCGCGACCTTCAGCAGTACCCGGTCTCCGTCCATCCGGCCCGAAATCTCCAGTTTTCCACCCCTGTCTTTGCCGTTGAAACCGTGAAGGATTGCGTTTTCGACGATTGGTTGCAGGAGGAACTTTATTGTAAAGAGCGGCATGACGACGGGGTCGATGTTGAAATGTGCCTCGAAGAGAGCGGGATAGCGCATCTCCTGGATGGCGAGAAAGAGACGGACATGCTGGATTTCCTGCCGTACCGTCACGTACCGTTCGCCACGCCCGATGCTGGTGCGGAAGAGGTCGGCAAGGATCCGGACCATGTCAGTCGACCGGGGATCCTTCATTGCGATCATGAAGTTTATCGTTTCGAGGGTGTTGTAGAGAAAGTGAGGGTTGATCTGCGCCTGGAGGGCCTGCATCTGGGCGTCTTTGAGCGTCACCTCGATTTCACGCTTCTCGATCGCCTTGAGAGCCTTCAACTTGTCGAGGAACTGGTTGAAATGAGTCGAGAGCTCCTCCACTTCGTCATTGGACTTCACGTACAGCCGCCGGCTCAGGTCCGCTTCGCCCTCGGCG
>Ga0335071_10006882_pt1 | contig 11733 bp, 10 predicted proteins | sample Lox_Sample_15_FD_206724 | JGI IMG/M metagenome (GOLD analysis project Ga0335071, IMG submission 206724) | Soil microbial communities from Loxahatchee National Wildlife Refuge, Florida, United States - Lox_Sample_1.5 | ecosystem: Environmental > Terrestrial > Soil > Wetlands | place: USA...
TGGCTAGGACAGCGAGTACGACGATTCGGAGCTTCATTCCCATAGGATTCCCTTTCCTTCAGATGTCGGCATCCACGAGCTGCGGAGAGATCGACTGCTCGAACGTGGACAGGAATGCGTTATACCTGCCCAGGAAATCTGTCCAGACAGGGTCGTCCGGATTCAGTATGTAGCGGGCCTTCAAGGCCAGGTACATCCTGCCGGTCACGTAGGTTCGAAGTGACAGGGCAGCAAGCGCGTTGTACCGGTAGTTCAGGACCAACGCCCCCGCCTGATGCGTCAGCGGGTAGTAGAACTCCTGCTGGTACTTGGTTGCCTCGTCCTGCCCCTTCTCTTTGAAGATCTGCGCTGCCGTTTTCACGACTTCGTCCAGCTGCTTTTTCGATACCAGGTACTGGCCGTAGTAGTCCGCTACATCCCTGGCGTAGTTGTCCAGCGCGTCCTGCAACGTTGCCATGGTGCCGACCGGATCCGCCAGCATCGAATCGAGCTTGTCCTGGTTCCACTTGCTGTAGTCGATCTGGTCGCTCTTGATGGGGATAGGATCCCCTGGCGGCTTGCCCAGCGGGACTTCGGTCCCCTGGGCCGCGGTGAGCTGGACCGTCTTGCCACCGGACTGCACATCCACTTCACCCGAGTCCACCGTGATCAGAGACGACCCGTCCGCACCCGCGAAAACGGTGAACTCGGTGCCTCGCACGCCGGCGATCGCGCCGTTGGTGCGGATGGCGGGCTCCGAGCCGCTGAGCTTTCCGTACTTGTACTTGATCGACCCGAGGGCCGTGGACATGACGGTCTGGGTTTTCCCGTTCACGTCACGTTCCATGAGCGTGAACACGGTCCCGCTGCTGATCTTGACGGTCACCCCGGCCTGGCTGAGCTCCGCCAGCCCGTCTGACCCGGTCTTCAGCGTGTCGCCCGTGTTCATCTTGTCACCGATCTGGGCGTCCTGCTGCTTCCCGTTCTTGAGCTTGAGGGTGGCATCCCCCTCGGTGTACGTGATGTCGGCCGGTACGGCGAACGCCGCCCAGGCTGCCAGGAGGAACACGGCCGAGAAGGCGATTGTTCGGTTCATCAGAAGGGTCCTTTGAAGCCCTGGATGATCTTCTTCGAGAACAGGCTGTCCTTGATGAGGAGCAGGACCGTCGTTCCGCCCGACGTCTTGAGCTCCAGGAGCCGCGTGTCCTTCTTCACGTAGTTCTTGAAGAATGCACGGACTTCCATGGTATCCGCAAACTGCTTGTAGCTGTCCGGCGTAGCGGGCGCCGTCATTCCAAGCTGCGGACCCTGCACCTTGTAGCCGGCCTTGACGATCCCGGTCCAGAACCCGGCGACGTCCGCCTTCAGCGGAACTACCTCTCCGTCCACGAGGAACGGCGATCCGCTCATCGAGGCCAGCTCGGCCGACTTGCCCGAATTGATGAGGTCGGCGACCATCGTGACGCTGCCCTGGTCCCACCCGTGCTGGAGGGAAGCGCACGAAGACAGCGCGAGCAGGATGGCGCAGGCGGCCGCCCCGACGAGTTTTCTGATGGGCGATTGCATTGTTATCAATTGTATAACACGGGCCCTGGAAATCAAGAAGTGGGCGCGGGCGCTTCGGCGCGCGGCGCTGCGGCGCGCCGCGCAACCGTCGAGACCTACCAGCGGTGGTGCACGTCCTGGCGCACCAGGCGATCGTAGATTTCCCGTACCTGGCGCATGACGGCGCGGGAGAGGCGCGGGGCCGACGCGGCGGCGCAGTTGTCCATCACCTGCTCGGGAGTCTTCCCGCCGGGGATCACGCAGGAAACCGCGTCGTGCATCAGGATCCACTTCAGCGCGAACTGCGTCATCGTCATGTCGCGCGGGAGCAGCTTCTTGAGCTCTTCCACGGCCTCCAGGCCGCGGGCGTAGTCCACGCCGGAGAACGTCTCGCCGCGGTCGAATGCCTGGCCGTAGCGATTGAACTGGCGGTGATCGTCCGCGCCGAAGCGCGTCTTGGCGGTCATCTTGCCGGTGAGCATTCCGCTCGCGAGCGGGACGCGCGCCAGGATCCCGATCCATCGTGACTTGGCCTCGCGGAAGAACAGGTCGGCGGGCCGCTGGCGGAACATGTTGAAGATGATCTGGATCGTCTTCACGCCCGGGTACTCGATGGCCTTGAGCGCCTCTTCCACTTTCTCCACGCTCACGCCGTAGTTCCTGAGCTTTCCGGCCTTCACCATGAGGTCCAGCGCGTCGAACATCTCGGGGGTGTAGAAGACCGCCGTGGGCGGGCAGTGCAGCTGCAGCAGGTCCAGTGCCTCCACGCCGAGGTTCTTGAGGCTGGCCTCCACGAACTTGCGAATGGCCTGCGGCGTGTATTTCTCCGCCACGTGCGGGTTGAGCTTGCGGCCGGCCTTGGTGGCCACGTAGATGGTCTCCTTGCGCTCCCGCAGCAGCCGGCCGATGAGCTTCTCGCTCTTGCCGTTTCCGTAGACGTCCGCGGTGTCGATGAAGTTCACGCCGAGGTCAATGGCCTTGTTCAGCGCCGCGTAGGAGACCTTGTCATCCACGGGACCCCACGAGGAGCCGATGGCCCACGCTCCGAAGCTGACCTCGGAGACTTTCATTCCGGTACGGCCGAGAAGTCGGTAGTTCATGCTGTCACTCCGGCAAGAGATCGTCTTACCCGCCGTTATAACATGCGCCCGGAAGGAAATCAAACCGAGTCACCGCCCTGCGCCGTAGCCGCGCCCCGTAGCCGCGCCCCGTAGCCGCGCCCCGCCGCTTCCCGGGTGGGGAGCCCCGGGCGGCCCCCCCCGCGCCTACTTGACCGCGAAGCTTCCCGACTCGTCGAACGCCAGGGGAAGCGGGTCCTTGCTGATCTCGTCCGGGAGCTTCACCGACGCACTCCCGCGGAGCCGGAAGTCCCCCTTGCGGCTGGAGAACAGGTCTTTGACGTTCTTTGACAGGCTCTTGGAGCTGAACGTGCTCACCACCGTGATCAGCGAACGCGCTGCTTCCTGCGTCACGCTGGTGCTCTCCCCGGCCACCAGCTTGTCCCCGTTCACGTACAGCTCGTATCCCAGCTTGGGAAACGAGAGGTGCGCTTTTGCCTCGTTGGCGAGCGAGATGGTGAAGCTGACCGAGACCGGCACGTCGATGTCCGCGGGATCGATCACCGCCGCGGCCGGCTTTTTCCCCTGCAGCACGTTCTGCAGCGCTCCAAGAGCCTTGCTGGGATCCACCTTGCTCCCGGCCTTGACCAGGGAATCTCGGACCTGCTCACGCGAGGGCGGCCTCACCGTGAAGTCCAGCACCGAGACCTTCGGCTTGATGGCGGGAATCTTCTGCTTCAGGGAGTAGGAGAAAGAGTACGTGCCCGGGAGCCCGGGCAGGCGCGGCAGCGGGATCACCAGCGTGCCGTCGATCACCGTGTCGAGCACGTCCTTCGACGTGTAGTCCTTCACCAGCTTGATGATCGTGTCATAGGACATCGTCACGTTGAACGTGTTGGATTTCGTGCCGTTGCCGGGAACGCTGAATCCCCCCTGCGACTGCGCTGTGAACACCTGCGAGCCCTCCACCTTGAAGGCGAGGTTCATCCCGCTGAAGGACAACGGCACGGGGTACGGGTTCTTCACCGTCAGCTCGAAGAGGAACGTCACGTCCCGCAGCGAGATGGAGGATACCTCGAAGCGCGTCAGGTTGGCCGTGGGCGTGGGAAAGGAAAGCGCCCACGCCGGGATCACGCCGGCAAGCATGGCGATGAGGGCAAGGGTCCGTCTCATGCGCACAGGGTAGCACCCGCGACCCGGCGGCTGCAACCCGGCGCCGCCCCATTCGCCGGCCGTCAGCGCGCGGCGTTCTCGGATATGAGCAGCGAGTAGGCCACGTTGACATCCTTGCAGCGCTCGAGCCCCGAGGGATCAGCGTCCGGGTGGTGTCGCATCATGAGCTCGCGGTAGCGCGCGCGAAGCGCATCCACGGAGCACTTCCCGTCCGGGAAGCCCATGACTCGCCACGCCCACGCGCTGCGGGACTCCTGGCGTGATCCACGCGGCGAACCGCCGTCCGCGCGGCCATTGGTCCGGCCGCCGCGCGCTCCCCGGGTTTCCTCCCCGCGGGACCACTCCTCCGGGTCCATGAACCCCAGCTGCGCGGCGGCAATACGAAGCCGCTCCACGAGCCCTACCACCAAGGCGTGGCGCTCCAACAGGTGTCGACCCAGCATCCGCCGAAGCCACCTCGCCGCGGTGATCGCCGCCTCGCGGGGCAGCCCGTTGAGCACGCGGAAGGACTGGGCGCATTCGTCGATCAAGGGCTCCACGTCCACGTGGGTTTCGAGGTAGATGCCCACGGACTTGCGCACGCTGCCGGTGTGCCGGAGCATGGACTCGAGCTCGTCGGTGAGGATCTCGTGCGCCGCCGCGTAGCGCCTGCACCGAAAGAGGAATTCCTCGGCCAGCCCGATCCCGAGGGACCAGGGCAGGAACAGGCCGGCGCTCACGAGCTCTCGCTCCGCATCCGCTCCGTACAGGGTCTCCAGGACCGTGACGAGATCCCCGACGGTGTCCTGCGTCCAGCCGTCCACGGCATCCGCGAACCCTATACGGTCTCGCGCGCCATGGATGGTCCTCCACAGCGTGACGTGGTCCAGGCCCAGGAGCGCCGCCAGCTGCTCCGGGGACAGTCTCCATTCGCCCTCGGATTCCTCGTACGAGTCCGCCAGGTGCTCGATCAGCGCGGCCAGTCCTTGCATGTACCGTTTCCCGGGCACTATCTTCTCGATCGATGAGCGGGAGGGCAAGCCCGGCCGGAAGCGAATGGCCGGCGACGGATCCAGAAGGGCGCGCGGTGAGGTTCACCACGCGGGAGAGCCGCCCGCGGCCGGATGAGCTGGAGCCGGTACTGCAGGGAACCCACGTCCGCCTGGAGCCGCTTCGGCCTGCGCACCTGGAGGCGTTGTGCGCCGTGGGCCTGGACCCCGAGGTCATGCGGCTCATGCCGCACCCCGTGAGCACGCGGGACCAGATGGCGGACTACGTCAACGCCGCAATCTCCGCGCGGGCCGCGGGCACGGCCATCCCGTTCGCCACGGTGCACCGGTCCGCCAGCGGGCAGACCGTGGTCGGCAGCACGCGCTTCATGAGCATCGACCCCGCCAACCGGCACCTCGAGATCGGTTCCACGTGGATCGGCATCCCCTGGCAGAGGACCGCCGTCAACACGGAGGCGAAGTACCTGATGCTTCGCCACGCGTTCGAGACGTTCGGCTGCCTCCGGGTGGAGTTCAAGACGGATTCGCTGAACGTGCGTTCGCGCCAGGCGCTGCTGCGCATCGGTGCCACGGAGGAAGGGACGTTTCGCAGCCACGTCATCACCTCCGAGGGCCGCATCCGCCACTCGGTGTACTTCAGCATCACGCTCGAGGAGTGGCCGGAGGTTCGCAGCCGACTGGAAGGTTATCTTTCACGCTGACACGAGAGCCGTGCAGATCATGAAGGCAGCCCCTCTTGCGGTTGGGATAGCACAGACGCCTCGCAGTTCCATCAGCCCTCACTCGACTGGCCCTCGCGCCCGCAGGAACTCCTCGATCTCGGCCCTCAATGGTATGGAGGGTTGCGCCCCCATGCGGGTGACCGACAGCGCCGCCGCCGCGGAGGCAAATCGCAGCGCATGCTCCTGGGAGAGGCCCTCCGCGAGTGCGACCGCCAGGGCGCCGCAGAAGGTGTCCCCGGCGGCGGTCGTGTCCACAACAGCAACCGGGAATGGCGGGATGTGCCGCCGAAGGGCCCCGGCCGCTGCGTATGCCCCCTGCGAGCCCAGCGTGATGACAACGGCCGCGGCGCCGAGGGCCAGCAGGGCGGAGGCGGCATTCGCGGCGTCATCTTTACCGGAGATCTGCACACCCGAGAGGAATTTCGCCTCCAGTTCGTTGACCACCAGCACGTCCACCTGGCGGAAGCATTCGGCGGAAAACGCGCGCGCAGGGGCGAAGTTCAGGATCACCCGAGCCTCGGCCGCCTTCGCCTTGGCTATCGCGTACGAGAGGGTCGCCGCCGGGATCTCGTACTGGAACAGGAACACCATGTCACGCCGGAAGAGCCGTGCCGCCCGGTCGATACGGCCGGGATCCAGAAGGTAGTTTGCGCCGGGCGCTACCGAGAGGTAGTTCGCCCCTTGCTCCCCGATCATCACGAGGGCGGTCCCGCTGCTGCAGCCGGTCTCCCGGAAAACGAACTCCGTGTGGATGCCGTCTCGACCCAACGCTTCCAGCATGCGCGGCGTGAGCGCGTCGTCACCCACGCAGTTTACGAACCAGACGTCTCCCCCCGCCCGGGCGGCGGCGACCGCCTGGTTGGCGCCCTTGCCGCCAAACGTCTGGAGGAAGACGGCGTCGGTGATCGTCTCTCCCGCTCGCGGCAGCCTCTCCATCTTCATGATGAAATCGATGTTGGAGCTTCCGACGACGGCGATGGCGGGCCGGCTCACGTACCGCTCCTTTCCTCTTCCCACGCGACTACGACACCGTCCCAGGCAGGGACTTCCGCCATCCACGCTCCGTTGACTCGTGAAAGTTCACCGCTGCCCTTGCTGCTCCGGTTGCCAAGCCGCTGCAGACGGGAGATCGACCGACGAAAGCTCAGCGTGACGGCGAGGTCACGGGCGGAGTGGTTCACCAGCACGGTGTAGCCGCGGCCGCCGCCGAGAACCGAGCCAGCCTCGACGTGTGGCGAATCGGTGCGGACCGCGGCGGAAGCGTGCGCCTCGATCGACAAGGCCCGGTAGAGGCGCCACGCAGCGTGGGCCTCGTCGAATGCCGCTGGCGTGGCGCCCATCATCGCCTCCAACGGAATTGCGCACAGGACAGCCAACGCGCGCTCGTGGCGGCGAACCACCAGGGCGGGGCGGCCGCTCTCATCCTGCGCGATCACCTGGCCGTCGGTCACCTCGAGGGTAGCCGGCCACAGGGCGTGCTCCGATGCGTTTCCACGGAAGTGGAGCGCCTCTCCGGGCTGCAGGCCACCGAAGGCGCGGACCACCGTGAGCGTGGCGCTGCCTGTCGGCCGGTGATCGGCCAGGCGCGCGCCGAACAGGTCTTCCATTTCCGGGACGGCAGCATCCGCGCTGGTCGATGCATACAGGGTGCCGCCCTTCCGCACGAAGCGGCGCGCTTCGTCCCAGAAGGTGGTGTGCACGTGCGTGATGTCGCACTCCGTGCCCGTGAGCGGAGAGGGGAGCACAAGGAGCCGAGCCTCCTGCCATGGCCGGTACTCGCGGAAGAGCCCCGGTTTCTGCCCGCTCTGGCGGAGGAGAATGAACGCGGCAAGCTGTGCAGCCATGAAGCGCAGGTTCTCGTCGCTGAAGGTGCGGCGAGGAAGCCCCTGGACCAGGCCGTTGTCCTGGTGATGGGCAAGGTACTGACCCGGGGCCGGGTTCTCCATGCCCATGCGGCTGTAGTCGCCTTCCGGCTTCGACCACTCCCAGGGAACGATCATCGCCGCGGTGGCGGGTTCAGGCTCAAGGCCGTCCAGGTCCATCTCGGCGAGCACACGTGCAATCTCCCTGAAGGTCTCGCCGGCCGGCCGCGGGGCCCGGTCGTGTGCCATCAGCCCGAACTGGGTTTCGTGCGGCGCGGTCTTGTAGGGCGCCTGCCGCCATGCGCCGGCAGCCGCATCGATGACGTCCCACAGCAGGAAGCCGTTGGCACCCGCAGCGAGGGCCGAGTAGATCGAGGTTCGATCGTAGCGGGCGATGGTGTCGGGAAGATACTGGGCCGCGGAAGCTCCCAGTTCGTGAATCATGACGGGTTTGCCGGCGCCGCCGGAGAGCGCGGTCTGGAAGGCGCCCGCGTAGGTCATGCGGACGGAGAGCATGGCATCCGGGAAGAGCGACGGCATGTAGATGGGATACTGGTGCGAGGAGAAGAAATCCACTTCCTCCGCGATGAGGTCGGGGCGGAAGGGCCCTCGCCGAAGGTCCTCCTGGTCGGTACCGAGGCACAGGAGATGGCGGGGATCCGCCCGTCTCACGGCCCCCGCGACCAGGCGCGTCCAGTTGATGGCCATCGCGTCGGTGGTGTGTGGCGCGCGGACGATCCAGAAGGGGGGTTCGTCAGTAAGGTCCCAGGCGAGGATGGCCGGCTCGTCCTTGTAGCGCGATGCGATCTGCCGGGCATGATCGGTCTGCAGCCGCAGCATGTCCGGGTCGGCATGGGGATGGCGCCCGTGGCGGTAGGGGATGTCGTAGTACCCGGTTTCTCCGCCGATGAACATGCACGGGTGGAGATATATCTCGAACTCGTGCGCCAGGTGGACAAACTCGTCCAGCTGCTCGAAGGCCTTCGGATTGTACTGCCCCGGGTACGGCTCGAACCATGCCCAGAAGAGGTCGATGCGCACCGTGTTGAAGCCCAGGGCCTTCATGGCCCCGAAGTCGCCGCGAAGTTCCTCGGGCTGCCACTGGACCGGCCAGTGCAGGCCGCGCGAGGATACCCAGTGCGCTCCCAAGGGGATGAATCGGCCCTTCTGATTCCTCGTGTAGGTGCCGTCGAGGGTTACAGGGGTGAGGCCCACGCGATCGACTCCGCCCCTACTCCCGTGTCGTGACCTTGCGCGAATGACTGAACTCACCCGGCGTGCGGCCCTGCAGGTGTCCCAGGGCCAGCGTCATCATCTGGATCGGGAGAATTTCCAGCATCGGCAGCGCATTCACCGCGGTCTCCGCGATATTCCAGGCGCCCGGTCCGGCCGCCTGCCGGACAAGGGCGGCTTTTCCACCGAGGCGGATGGCGTCTTCAAAGAGGCCGGCATTGAGGGACTCCCCTGCCCCGGTCCCGGAGAAGACGACGAGCATCGTCTGCGCGCCGATCATCTCGAGGGGCCCATGTCGGAAGGCGCCGCTGCTCATCCCTTCCGCGGGAACGTGCGTGGATTCCTTGATGATGAGGCCCCCGGTGCACGCGGCGGCAAGGGACCCTCCCCGTCCAGCGAGGTAGACCTGGCGTATGCCCTTCAACTCCGACTGCATGTTCTCCACGTGCGTCTGCCAATGCTCCAGGTAGCCGGCAACTGCCTCCGCCGCCGCCAGCAGGTGCGACGCTTCGGGCGGCGCTCCCAGCAACAGGTCTCCGAGCAGGGACTGCGCGGCCAGGCACGCGAGGTAGGTCTTGCAGCTCACGGTGGCCTCGGGTCCGACGTCGGACACGAGGGACGCGGCGGCCTCTTTCGCCAGCGGACCTTCGGGCTCGTTCGTCAAGCCGACGATCGTGCACCGATCGCTCCGCGCGCGGAGCATGTGGACGATTTCCCCGCTGGCACCGGACTGGCTTGCCGCAACGATGAGCGGCCGGCCCTCCTGGTACAGCGCGGGAGCGTCGGAAAGCAGCTCCGAGGTCTCGATGAGCCAGGCGTTCTGTCGCGAGCCGATGAGCCGCAGGAACAACGGATGAAGCGCCCAGTACGAGGAGCCCATGCCGGTCAGGACGATGCGATCGTACGAGGCGCGTTCCAGGGCAGACGGCAGGGCTCCCTTCCGGCAGGCCGCCGCCATTCGATCGATCGATGGGGTCAGGACGCGGGCCTGCGCGAGAATGTCGCGCACGTACGGAGTATCGGAGGTGAGGGCTGGTCTGCTCAGGCTTTCCATGACGGCTCCTTGCTGGAGTCTCGCGGCGTGCGAGTCTCGCCGTGATTCCGTGAGGCCCCCGGAGGCCCCGCCGCGCGGCGGAGCCATCCGGAGACTTGAAGGCGCTATTTCTTGTTCGCTTTCAACCACGCGTTGAGCTGGGCATTCTGGTCCGCCAGCAGCTTGTCGATGCCGCCTGCCTTCAGCTTGGCGAGGAACTTCGCGTAGGTCCCGTCCGCCCTGGCGTCGACGGTCCCGGATGAGATCTGGGGATCGAACTCCGCCGCGATGTTCGTGAGCACGCCGATCTCGTTCTTCATGTTGGTCGCATCATAGGTGAACCCGAGCGCCGAGTTCCTGATTGCGAGCGTGTTGAAATCCTCGAGTCTCTTTGCCCCATTGGGGGGATCGCCATCGAGATCGAACAACAGGGCCTGGTTGCCGAACTCCCACACCTGGTTGTAGTACAGCGCGTTGGCCGGATCGTTTGCCGGTGTAAAAGCAATAACGTTTCCGCCCTTTTTCACGTAGTGCTTTCCTTCGACGCCGTAGACAAGGAGATTCGCAACGGTCCTGTCCGTGTGCATGAGGTTGAGAAGCATCATCGAACGCGCGGGGTCCTTTGCCTGCCGGGGAATCGCCCACATGGCTCCCTGGACGAGGCTGGTGGAAATGATGGGCTTGATGACGTTGAGGTTCACCAGCTCGTACCCATACTGGCGGCTGCCGACCTCTTCGGAAAGGTATTGCGCCTCCTGGGAATAGCAGAAGGTCTTGCCCGCTTTCATCTGCTCCGTGGCATCTTCCTTCGTGGTCGCGATGTCCTGGTTGGTGAGTCCTTCGACGAACCACTTCCGGGCGATGTCCATGGACTTCCTGTAGTAGTCGGTATCATAGAAATTGATGTACTTCGGAACCTTGTCATAGACATTGATCGTGGTGACCTCGAACTGGCCCTGGCGGTCCCACGGCCCCAGCCAGGAGAGGAGCTTGCTCGGTATGCCGTAGTACGGAATGATCTCCGGCTCGTTCTGCTTGATGACTTTCAACAGCGGCTCGAGGTCTTCGGGATTGAAGACATCTTTCACCGAACCGCCCGAATAGCGGCCCTTCACCTTGAAATTCACCGACGGGCCGTACTTGTCCAGCAGGTCCTTGCGAAGGAAGAATCCCCTGCTCTGCGCCAGCAACTGGTACGCGGGGATGGCATACAGCTTGCCGTTCATGCGCCCGACGTCCACGATCCACTTGTAGCTGCTGTTCAGGATTCCCTTGCCGTATTTCTGCACGAGGTCTGACATGTCGAGAAACGCGCCCTTCGGCGCATTGGTGGTAAAGCCGCACCACGGCGCGGTGAACATGAGGTCAGCTTCTTCACCCGATGCGATGATCAGGTTTGCCTTGTCATTCCACGCGTCCCAGTCGTACTGTTCGAGAACCACCGTGGCATTGAACTTTGGCTTGACATAGGCGGTCAGCGCGTCGTTGACCAGCTGGACGTCCTTCTGCGGCGGCCCGCACGCAATGATTTTCAGAGTGACGGGCGCGAGCGCCTGGGCCGTCGCCGACACCGCCGGCATGAACATGCAGACAGCCATGATCGTCACCAGGAACCAGAACTTCGGTTCGCGTTTCATGCAAAATCCCCCTTCCTTGAGTGCAGGCCGGCAACCGGCCTGGATTTGAAGACCATCTGCGATTCGTCGAAGGCTCCCCGTTCGCGCAACCCTCCTTCCCCGTCTCAGCCCTTGATCGCTCCCACCGTCAATCCGCGGATGAAGTATTTCTGGAAGAACGGGTATGCCACGACGATCGGGCCGATGCCCACCACTGCCATGGCCATCCGGACCGTTTCACTCGGTATCGCCAGCTTGTTCACCTTGAACGCAACATTCGGGTTCGACAGCATGAACTGGAGGTTCTGCATGGTCTTCAGCATGTAGTACTGGATGCTCACGTTCGCACGGTTGGAGATGAATAGCAGGCTCATGAACCAGTCATTCCAGTACACCAGCGTTGTGAAAAGCCCGATCGTGGCGAACGCCGGCAGGGCGAGAGGCATGACGATGCTGAACAGGATCCTGATCTCGCTCGCCCCGTCCAGCTTCGCCGATTCCACCAGGGAATCGGGGATGGAGC
>Ga0335071_10006883_pt1 | contig 11733 bp, 10 predicted proteins | sample Lox_Sample_15_FD_206724 | JGI IMG/M metagenome (GOLD analysis project Ga0335071, IMG submission 206724) | Soil microbial communities from Loxahatchee National Wildlife Refuge, Florida, United States - Lox_Sample_1.5 | ecosystem: Environmental > Terrestrial > Soil > Wetlands | place: USA...
TCATGCTCGGGATCGTGATGTTCGTGCTCGTGGTTCGCCAGGGCATGTTCGGCGTGGCTGCGATGATCCCGCCAGTTCCTCCAGGCCATCCAGCCGGCGACGGCGATGATGAGCAAGCCGGAAATAATCTGGAGGTAGGGCTCCGCGCCCTCCGCCGTCCATTTCGATCCGAGATAGAGTCCGCCGAGCGCGATGAACCAGACGATCGCGGTGTGGGAGAGGGTGGCGGCGAGGCCGAGCAGGATCGCCTGCGCCACGGTTCCGCGAATGGCGATGATGAATGCCGCCATCATCGTCTTGGAGTGGCCGGGCTCGAGACCGTGCAGCGCGCCGAGGAGAATGGCGCTCGGCGCGAAGAGCCATGCGTTTCCCGCTCCGACATTGAGGATTTCGGCCAGATTGGACATTTTGGGCTTGGCGCCTCTTCGCTCGCTTGATCCCTAGGCTCTTGGCCGTTCGCCGTGAGCCGTTCGACGCCGCTCCCCAGTTTTTCGGCCCGAAGCGCGCCACCCTTAGCCCCTGGGGCGAGGCCAGAGCAAGCCGCGTGCGGCGAAACGCGCAGGCGCGATGCGGACCCCTTGGCGAAGCTGCGCGAGCGTTCTAGAGTCTTCCCATGCCCCAGGGACCGACGGCGCCGTGAAGAACACGCCGAAGCATGGCCTAGCTTGAGAGCCGTGAAGGTCCCGCGCCGCTTCAATGCGGAAAGCAAGCAAACGAGGGCGGTCGGGAAGGAAGCCATGTCGAAAGTGTCGAGCAAAGGGAAACCCGCGCCTGATCGGACGGCGAGAAAAGGGGGCAAGACCCCGGGGAAATCGGTGGGGCTCGGAGCCAAATCGCTCGTCGGCATGGGACTTGCCGTCGTCCTGCTGTTTGGCGCCTTCGTCGCCTATACGAGCCGGCCGGTTCCGCCGCCCGTCATCGGCGGCCCGTTCCAGCTGATGACGCAGAACGGTCAGGGCTTCTCCGACAAGGATATGCTCGGCCGGCCTTATCTCGTGTTCTTCGGCTACACGAACTGTCCCGACATCTGCCACACGACCCTCTTCGAAATGTCGGAGATCATGCGTGCGCTGGGCCCCGAAGCGAAGGTCGGCGGCCTCTTCGTCACTGTGGATCCCGAGCGCGACACGCCCGAGCAGCTCAAGCATTATCTCGAGAGCTTCGATCCGCGCATCCTGGGGCTGACCGGCGGACACGAGGCCCTCGACCCCATGCTTAAGGAATACAAAATCTTCGCAAAGAAGACGCCCGTCGAGAACGGCAATTACGGCGTGGATCACAATACGGTCGTCTATCTGATGGACAAGGACGGCCGCTTCGTGACGATCTTCAATGTCGCGCGCAAGCCTGCCGACGCGGCGCGCGAGCTGCAACGGTACTTGTAGCGACGCGAGAGAGAAATGCGGCTTCCACTTTTTCGCAGCGCGCTCTAGCATGCGTCATGCTTCGATTCTTTCGCGCTGAGGGCGCCACCGAATCCAGTTCCTCGCAGCTCGTGCTCCGGCACGCCGGAGAAACGATCGTCGTCGCGCTGCGTCGCTCGCGGGCGGCGCGCCGCTATACGCTGCGCGTGCGATTCGCCGCGCGCGACGCCGTGCTCACGATGCCCCAGCGCGGATCGCTGCGCGACGCGCGCGCCTTTGCGGAACGGCACGCCGCCTGGATCGCGACGCGACTGCGCAGGCTTCCCGAGGCGATCCCCTTCGCGCCCGGCGCCGTCGCGCCGCTCAGAGGCGTGGATCACTTGCTGACGCATCGGCCGGATGCGCGCGGCGTGGTCTGGAGCGAGCCGCTGGCCGGCTCCCGGCCTTTCGCAGAGCCAATCGAGAGCCCGGAATTCGCGCTCTGCGTGACGGGCTCGGCGGAACACATGCACAGGCGCGTGAGCGACTACCTCAAGCGCGAGGCGAGGCGCGACCTGGAAGCCGCCGTGGCGCGTCACACGGAGGCGCTGGGCCTTCCGGCGCGCCGGGTGGGCCTGCGCGATCCGGTCAGCCGCTGGGGCTCCTGCTCGGCGACGGGATCGCTGAATTTCTCATGGCGGCTGATCATGGCGCCGCCCTTCGTGCTCGATTATCTCGCCGCCCATGAGGTCGCGCATCTCGTGCATCTCGACCACTCCCCGCGCTTCTGGGCGCTGACCCGCAGCCTCTCGAGCGAGGTCGACCGCGCCGAGGCCTGGTTGACGCGCCAAGGCGCCCAATTGCACAAATACGGGCGAGCCCCCGAAAGCCGCTCCTAGCGGGCGCGCGCATTGCGCCGCCAAAGGCGGCGATGCTATAGCGCCGTGAATAACCCGGAGCCTGCTCCCAAAAAGCGCGACGCGGCTTTTGAAAGCAGGCTCGAAACCTTGGAGCGAATTCTTCTCGCAAAAGTCCGCCGACTTTTGCGGAATTCGCTCTGGAGCGGAGTCCCTCATGACGGTCGATCCGGCGCTCGTCCATCGCATTGCGCATCTCGCCCGCATCAAGGTCGAGGAGGACGAGGTCGAGCGGCTGGGCCGGGAGCTCTCCGCCATTCTCGCCTTCGTCGAGGAGTTGAATTCCGTGGACGTCTCGGGAGTCGAGCCGCTGACCTCCGTGCTGCCGATGAAGATGAAGAAGCGTAAGGATGTCGTGACCGACGGCGGGAAGGCCTCGGACATTCTCGCGAACGCTCCCGAGCGAGAAGATCAATTTTTCGTCGTGCCCAAGGTCGTCGAATGACGCGCGGCGCCCCGGAGCGAGTTCCGCAAAAGTTGACAGGCTTTTGCGACCAAAGTTCGCTCCGCCTGTTTGGTCTGGCGCGATTTCTTGATCCTCGAGCGATTCCGTTCGAGAGACAAGCGCGCTAGCGCCGCGATCGGAATGGCCTCATGTCGGACCCCACGCATCTTTCCTTGAGTGAAGCGCGCGACGCCCTGCGCGCCAAGCGCCTCTCGGCGAGCGAGCTTGCGAAAGCGCATGTCGACGCGATCGAGCGCGCCGATCTGCTCAATTGTTTCATCACCAAGACGCCGGAACTCGCGCTTGCGCAAGCCAAGGAGAGCGACGGGCGATTGGCGACGGGCGAAGCGCGCCCGCTCGAAGGGCTGCCGCTCGGCATCAAGGACCTCTACTGCACCAAGGGCGTGCGCACGACGGCGGCGAGCCGCATTCTCGACGATTTCACGCCGACCTACGAATCGACGGTCAGCGCCAATCTCCGGCGCGACGGCGCGGTCACGCTCGGCAAGCTCAATCTCGACGAGTTCGCAATGGGCTCCTCGAACGAGACGAGCGCCTTCGGTCCCGTGGTCTCGCCCTGGCGGCGGAGAGGGAACGGGGGGTACGACGAAGCCAGGATCGTGCCCGGCGGCTCGTCGGGCGGCTCCTCGGCGGCCGTGGCGGCGAGGCTCTGTCTCGGCGCGACGGCGACCGACACCGGCGGCTCGATCCGTCAGCCCGCGGCCTTCACCGGCACGGTCGGCATCAAGCCGACCTATGGACGCTGCTCGCGCTGGGGCATCGTCGCCTTCGCCTCCTCGCTCGATCAGGCCGGTCCGATCGCGCGCACGGTGCGCGACGCGGCGATCCTGCTGAAGTCGATGGCCGGTCACGATCCCAAGGACACGACCAGCGTCGACGCGCCGGCGCCGGATTATGAGGCGTCGATCGGCGCCTCGGTCAAGGGGCGCCGCATCGGCATTCCCAAGGAATATCGGCTCGAGGGCCTTGCAAGCGAGATCGCCGCGCTCTGGGACCAGGGCGTGCAGTGGCTCAAGGACGCCGGCGCCGAGATCGTCGAGATTTCTTTGCCGCACACGCGCTATGCGCTGCCCGCCTATTACATCCTCGCGCCGGCCGAGGCCTCGTCCAATCTCGCGCGCTACGACGGCGTGCGCTACGGTCTGCGCGAGAAGGGCCGCGACGTCAACGAAATGTACGAGAACACGCGCGCCAGGGGCTTCGGGCCGGAAGTGCGCCGACGCGTGATGATCGGAACCTATGTGCTTTCGGCGGGCTATTACGACGCTTATTACGTGCGCGCGCAAAGAATCCGCACGCTGATCAAGCGCGACTTCGATGAGGCCTTCGCGGCGGGCGTCGACGCGGTGCTGACCCCGGCCACGCCCTCGCCCGCCTTCGCCTTCGGCGAGAAGGGCAAAGCCGATCCGGTCGAGATGTATCTGAACGACGTCTTCACGGTGACCGTGAACATGGCGGGGCTGCCCGGCCTCGCGTTGCCTGCGGGAGTTTCCGCGAACGGCCTGCCGCTCGCCCTGCAGCTCATCGGCAAGCCCTTCGACGAGGAGACGCTCTTCGCGCTCGCCTCGACGATGGAGCAGGCCGCCCCCAGGATCGAGCCGCCCGAGCCCTGGTGGGTTCGATGAGCGCCCCATGGGGCGACGGCGCGCTTTCGCCGCAGGAGGAGATGGCGGAGGTGCGCCGGGTCATCGACGCGCTCGACGAGGAGCTCGTCGCGCTTCTGGCCAAGCGCCAACGTCAGATCGAGCGCGCGGCGCGGGTCAAGCCGCTCCTCGACATGCCGGCGCGCGTGCCGGAGCGCATCGACGAGGTGCTCGCGCGGGTGCTCGAGGCCGCCAAGCGGGATGGGCTGTCGCAGGAGCTTTCGGCCGAGCTCTGGACCCGCATCATCGAATGGTCGATCGACTATGAGGAACGCCTCATGGGCGAGCCGCACTCCGCCGATTCTCGCAGATAGCCAGACGCGCCAAGCGCCAGGTCGCTTCGACGGTCAGACGGGGGACGTATTGTCGCTGGCCTTCGGCCTTGCCACGCGACCCCTTCCCAAATAGGTTGCGCGCGCATCTGCGATCCCGGCGGCGAGCGGTCGCAAAACTTCATCAAAGCGTGGAACGGCGGCCGGTTTGGCGGGCCTTCCATTACCGCCGCTCCGAGGAAGAATTCCGCATGTCAGTGCTGATCGACAAGAACACCAAGCTCATTTGCCAAGGTTTCACCGGCAAGACGGGAACCTTCCACTCCGAGCAGGCGATCGCCTACGGGACCAAGATGGTCGGCGGCGTCTCTCCGGGCAAAGGCGGATCGAAGCATCTCGATCTTCCGGTTTTCGATACGGTCGCGGAGGCCAGGGCGAAGACCGGCGCGGACGCCTCGGTCGTTTATGTGCCGCCGCCCGGCGCCGCTGACGCCATCTGCGAGGCGATCGACGCCGAAATCCCGCTCATCGTCACCATCACCGAGGGCGTCCCGGTCCACGACATGATCCGAGTCAAGCGCGCGCTTTCGGGCTCCAAGTCGCGGCTCATCGGTCCGAACTGCCCCGGCGTCGTCACGGCCGGCGAGTCGAAAATCGGCATCATGCCGGGAAACATTTTCAGCAAGGGCTCGGTCGGCGTGGTCTCGCGCTCCGGCACGCTGACCTATGAGGCGGTCTTCCAGACGACGGCCGAGGGGCTCGGCCAGACGAGCGCCGTGGGCATCGGCGGCGATCCCATCAAGGGCACGGATTTCATTGACGTGTTGGAGCTGTTCCTGGCCGACCCCGCCACGAAATCCATCATCATGATCGGCGAGATCGGCGGCTCGGCCGAGGAGGACGCCGCTCAGTTCCTGATCGACGAGGCCAAGCGCGGCCGCAAGAAGCCGATTGCCGGCTTCATCGCCGGGCGCACGGCGCCCCCCGGCCGCCGCATGGGCCACGCCGGGGCGATCGTCTCGGGCGGCAAGGGCGACGCCGAGAGCAAGATCGCTGCGATGGAGGCGGCGGGCATCCGCATTTCTCCCTCGCCGGCGCGGCTCGGGAAGACCCTGGCCGAGGCGCTGAAAGGCTGAAGCGTCGCTGCTCGGGCGTCAGCGACGCCGTAGCCGTCAGCCCCCGGCAACGTTTAGGGTTCATGAACCGTCCGCCCTCGCAAGGCGGGCGGCGTCGGCGTGCCGTCGCCGCGACCTTGTCCGTTTTTCAGCCTTTACTCAGGAGAGTTTGCGTCCTCTATTCGCAGGAGGGGATAGCTCAAGGACGGGCGGCCGCCCGAGCGGCGCCCGGCCGACCCCCGAGGAGAAGGACCGCGAGATGATGCGTCCCGTAGCGACGGAAGGCGAGAGAGCGACGATGGTTCGCCATGCGGCGGGCGCCGATGACGTCGCGAAGACCTCCTTTCTGTACGGCGGCGACGCCGCCTATCTCGAGCAGCTGCTCGCAGACTTCGAGGCCGACCCCGCCTCGGTGAGCCCCGACTGGCGCGCCTTCTTCTCGCAGATGGGCGTTCTTCCGGGCGCCGTCAGCGCCGCGACGGGCCCTTCCTGGGCCGGCGCGGGATTGCCCCAGGCCAAGGACGATCTGCTCGCCGGCTTCGAGGCCTATTCGGCGGAGCCGAAGGGGGCGCCCGCTGCGCCGACTCCCGCGCTCCGGCCGTCTCGCCCGCCCGAGAGCGAGACGCTGCGTCAGGCGACGCGCGACAGCATCCGCGCGCTGATGATGATCCGCGCCTACCGCGCGCGCGGCCATCTGCACGCCAATCTCGATCCGCTCGGCCTCGAGCAGCGCCACGACCACGGCGAGCTGCATCCCGCGACCTATGGCTTCACCGACGAGGACTTCGACCGCAAGATCTTCATCGACGGCGTGCTGGGACTTCGGCACGCGAGTCTTTTCGAGATTGTATCGATCCTGCGCCGCACCTATTGCGGCTCGATCGGCTTCGAGTTCATGCATGTTCTGAACCCGGCCGAGAAGTCCTGGCTGCAGGCGCGCATCGAGGGCCCCAAGAAGGAGATCTCCTTCACGCCGGAAGGCAAGCGCGCGATTTTGAACAAGCTCATCGAGGCCGAGGGCTTCGAGAAGTTTCTCGACCTGAAATACACCGGCACCAAGCGCTTCGGCCTCGACGGCGCCGAGTCGGCCGTGCCGGCGCTGGAGCAGATCATCAAGCGCGGCGGCGCGCTCGGGGTGCAGGAGATCGTGCTCGGCATGGCGCATCGTGGGCGGCTCAACGTGCTATGCCAGGTCATGGCGAAGCCGCATCGCGCGCTCTTCCATGAGTTCAAGGGCGGCTCCTTCCTCCCCGACGAGGTCGAAGGCTCAGGCGACGTGAAATATCACCTCGGAGCCTCCTCCGACCGCGAGTTCGATGGAAACAAGGTGCATTTGTCGCTGACGGCGAACCCCTCTCATCTCGAGATCGTCGATCCGGTCGTGCTCGGCAAGGTGCGCGCCAAGCAGGATCAGCACGAATGCCCCGACGACGACCGCAGGGCCGTGCTGCCGCTCTTGATCCACGGCGACGCGGCTTTCGCGGGACAGGGCGTCGTCGCGGAATGTTTCAGCCTCTCGGGTCTCAAAGGCCACCGAACCGGCGGCTCGCTCCATTTCATCATCAACAATCAGATCGGCTTCACCACCTATCCGCGCTACTCGCGGTCCTCGCCCTATCCATCCGATCTCGCCAAGATGGTCGAGGCGCCGATCTTCCACGTGAACGGCGACGATCCCGAGGCGGTCGTCTTCGCGGCGCGCGTGGCGACCGAATTTCGCCAGCAGTTCCAAAAGCCGGTCGTGATCGACATGTGGTGCTACCGGCGCTTCGGGCACAATGAAGGCGACGAGCCCGCCTTCACTCAGCCGCTGATGTACAAGAAGATTCGCGCGCACAAGTCGACGCTCGAAATCTACGGCGAGAAGCTCGTCGCCGAAGGCCATGTTTCGCCGGCCGATCTCGACAAGGCGAAAGCCGAGTGGCGCGCGAAGCTCGACGCGGCGCTCGAAGCCTCGCAATCCTTCCGACCCAACAAGGCGGACTGGCTGGACGGCTACTGGGCGGGGATGAAACCCGGCTATCAGTCCTCTGACGATGAGCGGCGCGGCAAGACCGGGGTCGCGATCGAGGCGCTGCGCGACATCGGCCGCCGCATCACCGACGTGCCGCCGGACTTCAACGTCCACAAGACCGTTCAGCGCTTCATGGATGCGAGGCGCGCCGCGATCGAAAGCGGAGTCGGAATCGACTGGGCCACGGCGGAAGCCTTGGCCTTCGGCTCGCTGTTGCGGGAAGGCCATCGCGTTCGCCTCTCCGGGCAGGACAGCGAGCGGGGCACGTTCTCCCAGCGTCACTCCGTGCTGATCGACCAGGAGAATGAGAGCCGCTACGTCCCGCTCGCCCATGTCGGAGACGATCAGGGACGTTTCGAGGTCATCAATTCGATGCTCTCGGAAGAGGCGGTGCTCGGCTTCGAATACGGCTATTCGCTCGCCGATCCGCAATCGCTCGTGCTCTGGGAGGCGCAATTTGGCGATTTCGCCAATGGCGCGCAGGTGATCTTCGATCAGTTCCTCTCGGCGGGCGAGCGCAAATGGCTGCGCATGTCGGGCCTGGTCTGCCTGCTTCCGCACGGCTATGAGGGCCAGGGTCCCGAGCACTCCTCGGCGCGGCTGGAGCGTTATCTGCAGCTCGCCGCCGAGGACAATATTCAGGTCGCCAATTGCTCGACGCCGGCGAACTATTTCCACATTTTGCGCCGTCAGCTCAATCGCAACATTCGGAAGCCTTTGATGCTGATGACGCCGAAGTCGCTTCTGCGCCACAAGCGTTGCGTCTCGCGAATCGAAGATCTCGGCGCCGACTCGACCTTTCACCGGCTGCTTCCCGACGAGGCGGAGACCAAGCGGCCCGGCGCCCTCACGCTGCGGCCGCCCGAGCAGATTCGCCGGCTCATCCTTTGCTCCGGCAAGATCTATTACGACCTTGCCGAAGAACGAGAGAAGCGCGGGGCGGACGACGTCTATATCTTGCGGGTCGAGCAACTCTATCCCCTGCCTCTGAGGCAGCTTGCGCTGAGGCTCTCGGGGATGCGCGGCGCGGAACTGGTCTGGTGCCAGGAGGAGCCCCGGAACATGGGCGCCTGGAGCTACGTCGAGCCCTATCTCGAATGGGCGCTGGGACAGGCAGGGGGAAAATCCAAGCGCGCTCGCTATATCGGCCGTCCGGCCTCGGCCTCCACGGCCGCCGGCACGATGGCGCGGCATACGGCGCAGCTCAGAGCGCTGCTGGACGAAGCCTTCGCATGAGGCGTGCCGCCAAAACGCGGAACGGTTGCAAGGACGGTCAGGATCGAGGCGCGGAGCCGCTCTCCGACGCAGGGTCTTGTACGCGAAAAGAGCGATCCGGCGCAAGAAAACCTCGCGCCGCAAACTCAGCGCGCGCGGGGACGCCAGCCGGCGACGTCGGCGAGAATTCTCTCGCCGGTCCGCGAGTTGATCCAGTCCCCCGAAATCCGCCGGCAGAGAAACGGCAGCAGATAGGTTCCGTTGTGGTCGATGCAGAGGAGTTCGACGGGGCCCTCATCGTCGGGCATTCGATCCACGACGAATTCCGCGATGCGATCGTTGAGCGAAGTCAATTTCTCAGTCCAAGTTGATTCGCCTGCGCGAATTGCGCCCCTGGATAAGAGTGTAGGGCTCGATTGCGGCTCTGGCATGGCGTGAACTTCGCCGTAGCTTTAGTTTCGCGCCTTCGAAGCCGCCCTTGCGACGTTCATGACGACCCGCGCCGCCTCGATATGAGCGAGCGCGGCGTGGGCGCGCGCGCGCGTCTGCGCGGCGCGAAGCCTCTCGATCGTCTCTAGCAGACGATCCAGGCTCCAGCGCTTGAGATGCGCATCGATGATTTTGTCGGGAACCGAGAAGAAGCCGCCCCTCTTCACCGCCATGACGCCGCCCCCGACGCGTCCGCGATGCAGAGACAGCGCATAGCGCAAGGCGCCGGAAATGAGTTGCGTGGCGTCGGCGCCCTTCGCCAGCGCCTCGTCGAGCTCGGTTTCCGCGGCGCGCATGTCGCCCGAGAAAGCCTCGAGCGTCGCTGCGTCCATCGCGATCGACGAGGCGTGGGCGACGATATCGGCGACGTCGGCCGCCTCGATCCGCCCGCGCCCATCCATATAAAGGGCGAGCTTTTGCAGTTCCGCCCGGCTCATGAGCCGGTCCTCGCCGAGCGCCGCCTGAAGAAGCGCGCGCGCTTCGGGCGCGATGGCCAGCGAAGCCTCGGAGAGACGCTGTTCGATCAACGCGGCGACCTCGGCGTCGTTGTCGGGGGCGCAGTCGATCGCGGCGCCCAGTTTGGAGCCTTCCACCAATTTGCGCAGCGGCGCGTCCTTGCGCAGCGCGCCGGCGGTGACGATCACGCTGCAGTCGACGGGCGGCGCGCGCAACAGCATTTCGATCCCCTCGACGAAAGATTTGGCGCCCGCCTCGACGAGCAGCGCCCGCCGGCCGCCAAAGAGCGGCGCGGTGTTGGCTTCGTCCAAGAGCGTCAGCGGATCCGCGGCGATCGCGTCGCCCGAAATCTCGACGAACTGAAACGGATCGTGGCGGTCGTCGACGCGGCGGCCGACGAGCCGCAGCGCGCTTTCGCGCACGAGGCCGGCGTCCGCGCCATGCAGCAGGAAGAGGAAGAGCGGGTCCGGGGGGGCCGCGACGAAGCGCTCGACCTCGCTCTTCCTGATCGCAACCATGGCTCGTCTCTGCGGCGCCGGCGGCGGCCGCTACTTGCCGGCTTTGATCTCGGCCGTGGCCGTCGCCAGCATCTCGTCCATCATGCGGCGCACCTGATGCTCGGACTGGTCGACGCCAGCAGCCCGGAAATCCTTGACCACGCGCTCCAGCACGATCTGGCTGGCGTTGGCCGCGGTCTCGGCGGCGACGAGGTCATTGGCGTAAATGCGCGCCTGCTCGGGCGTCTTGCCGAGCTTTTCCGCCGCCCAGAGACCCAGGAGCTTGTTGCGGCGAGCTTCGGCGCGAAATTGCAGCTCCTCCTCGTGGACGAAGGTCTTTTCGAAGGTTTCCTCCCGCTTATCGAAGGTGCTCATATTTCGTCCCCAAGGCTTCCGGCTTTCTCGTCCGCATCACGGCGGCCTGCAAGGCATATACTGAGATCGACGCGAGAATCCAATGGCCGAGCTGCCCATCGGGGTCGGAAGGGGCGGCGTCGCGGCGCGCCGGCAGGATGCGGCTCCGCTGGGCAGAGATTCGCAGGGCCGCCGACGAAGCGCTGCTCAAACTTCCTAGCGGGAGGTGAGATCGGAGCTTGCTGCGCAATTGCGGCTCTTATGGCATAGTCTTCAGAATGTTATATTTCTTCATACGAGGCGAAGATGGCGAAGGCGGCAATTGGCTCAAGAGAAATCCGAGCGTCAGTCGATCCCAGGCCGAGCAGGAAAAAAGCCGTCGGTACGGGCCGTTCGCCGGCGCGGGCAACCATCCCCTGTTTGTGTTCAACCAGCTCCGTCACCGCGGTTGGCGTCGCCCTTGCGGTCCTTTGTTCCCTCGCGCTGAGCGCCAGGGCTGAGCCGAGCGTCGGCGCGCCCGATGGCGAGGCGCGAAGCGCCGCAAAGAAACTGAGTGCGGGCGAGCCGGGTCAGCTGAATATTTCTCCGATTTTCAGCGAGCTCGTGTTGTTTTCCGCGCCCAAAGGCTTCAAGCTCGTTTTCGAGCAGACAACCAGCGCAGGCAAGTTTTACATTCGCGAAATGGTCCTGGAAGGCGAAATGGCCGAGCGATGGTCGCAGATGATCACGGTCACTGGCGCGAAGGGGCTCGCCGCCAATCCGAACGTGACGCCGGAATCCTATCTCCAGAGCATGGTGGGCGGTTTCAAGGATGTCTGTCCGACGACTTTTTCATCAAAGCCTCTGGGCGCGAGAAGAATCAGCGGGCGTAACGCCTTCATCCTCTTGGCCGGATGCGGAGCCGCGCAGGCGCAAGGAGAAGCGCACAGCGAAGCCGCGCTGCTCATCGGCG
>Ga0335071_10006884_pt1 | contig 11732 bp, 8 predicted proteins | sample Lox_Sample_15_FD_206724 | JGI IMG/M metagenome (GOLD analysis project Ga0335071, IMG submission 206724) | Soil microbial communities from Loxahatchee National Wildlife Refuge, Florida, United States - Lox_Sample_1.5 | ecosystem: Environmental > Terrestrial > Soil > Wetlands | place: USA: Florida...
CCGGTGGGGCTGAAGGGGGTGCGGATTCTCGCGGATCGGGCGCTGGAAGGCCGGCGCGACATGATCTCGGGCGCCAATCGGGACGATACCCACCTGCGGCACGTAACCCCCGCCCGGGACATCAGTGCGGAGTATCGCGACTTGCGCGTGGTTTCGGCGGGCGATCTATGCCCCAAGTGCGGCCGCCCGCTGCGCATCACCGTGTCGGTGGAGTTGGGCCACATCTTCAAGTTGGGGCGGCGCTACTCGCAGGCGATGCACGCGACGGTGCTGGACGAGAACGGTAAGGAATCGCCGCTGGTGATGGGTTCTTATGGCATTGGGGTGGAGCGCATCCTGAGTGCCGCCGTGGAGCAGAACCACGACCGCGACGGCATGTTTCTGCCTGCGGCCATCGCTCCCTTTGAGGTCATCCTGACCGCGGCGAACATGGACGACGAACGGTTGCGGTCGGCCGCCGGAGGTCTTTACGCTGAGATGCGAGCGCAGGGAATCGATGTGCTCTTTGACGACCGCGCCGAGCGCCCCGGCGTGAAGTTCAAGGACGCGGACTTGATCGGCGTTCCATACCGCGTGACGATCGGCAAGCGCAAGTTTGAACAGGGTTTGGCGGAGATCTTCGAGCGCTCGACAAAGAAAATCACGGATGTTAAGCTGGAGGCCGTTGTTGCCAATCTGTTGGAGCGGAAGCGCGGGTAACCGAAGCACGGTCGCAAGCAGGGGTAAGCCAATGGCGCCGTCCGAGTCGGGAGCGGGCACGATTAAGACCTTTCTTTCCCTCGCGTTCATCGTAGCGGTCATCTACTGCGGGTTCAAAATCATCCCCATTTACATCAACGACTACCAACTCAACGATTACGTCCAGACCCAAACGCCTTATTGGCTGACGCAGCGTGCCCCGTTGGAGGGGATACGGAAGAGCATTCTGGCCAAGGCGGACAGCTTAAGCCTTCCCCTGGGGCCGGACGATATGGCGATTGATGCCAACTCGGAACGGGTCCAGATCAGCATCGACTACCACGTGCCGGTGGATTTGAAAGTGTATACGCTGCAACTTCACTTTCGCCACTCTTCGGCCAACTCCGCGCTACAATAAGAATCGTGGCTGTGAATCCAACTTCGGGAACGAAGACCCCCGCGCGCGGGGCGATGAAGATTCGGCCTGCCAAGCGGCGCAAACCCTTCTCGGCGAGATGGAAATATATTCTGGCGGCTGGCCTGCTGTTCGTGCTCGTCGCCGGCGGCATCTTCACCTACTACTATGTGCGCTTCAGCCGGGTGATCGACGCGCGACTGAGCGGAGAAGTGTTCAACAACGCTTCGTTGATCTTTACCGCGCCCACACCAGTGTTTGTGGGAGAGATGGTCACGGCGGACGAGGTTGCGGCGCGGCTGCGCAAAGGCCTCTACGCGGCCACCGACGGCGGGTCCAAGGTCGGCACCTATTTTCTCAAGGGTGATCGGCTGGAGATTCGTCCGGGTTCCGCCTCGCTTTTCCAGAGCGATCCGTTCAAAGCAGGCGCGGCAGCCCTGGAGTTCAAGGACGGCCAGATCAACTCGATCAGTGCGCTGCCGGACGGGACCCCGCTGGAGACTTACAACCTCGAGCCGCAACTCATTACCACGTTGTTTGATAGCTCGCGCAGTAAGCGTCGCTTGGTTCGCTACCAGGACCTTCCCAAGTCGGTCATCGACGCGGTGGTGGCGGCGGAGGACCACAGCTTCTTTACCCACCATGGCGTCAACGTATACCGCATTATCGCGTCCGGACTACATGACCTTTTTCGCTCCGACGAAATCATGCAGGGAGGAAGCACGCTCACCATGCAGTTGGCCCGCAACATCTTTGGGCTGACGACCAAGCGGCAATTCGGCCGTAAGCTGAAGGAGATGTTTCTGGCGGTGCTGCTGGAACAGCGGCTGAACAAGGAACAGATTTTTGAGCTTTACGCGAATCAGATTTATCTGGGCCAGCGCGGCAGTTTCTCCATTTACGGCTTTGGCGAAGGGGCCGGCGCCTACTTCAATAAGGATCTCGGCAGCCTTACTCCGGCGCAAGCGGCGCTGCTGGCGGGAGTGATTCGTGGGCCGAACATTTATTCGCCGTTCAAGTATCCGGCGCGCGCGCTGGAGCGGCGTAACTTCGTGCTGAAGAGCATGCTGGAGCGCCGCATGCTCACGCCGGAGGAGGCGGACAAGGAAATCGGTTCCCCCCTCGGCGTGGTGCTGCGAAACGTCGAGGCTACTCAAGCCCCGTATTTCGTGGACATGGTGAAGGACCAGTTGCTCTCGCAGTTCTCCGACCACGATTTGCTGACTGCCAGCTATCGCATCTATACGACGCTCGATTTGGACGTGCAGGACGCTGCCTCGGCTGCGGTAAGCGAAGGCGCGGAGGAGCTTGACAAGCGCCTGAAGAAACGGAAGGTTGTGCCGGGGGCGCCGCCACCGGATCCCTTGCAGCCCCAAATCGCACTAGTGGTGCTCGATCCCCATACCGGTTGGCTGAAAGCGCTAGTGGGCGGACGGGATTACGGTCGCAGCCAACTGAACCACGCCTTGGCCAAGCGCCAACCTGGATCTTCTTTCAAGCCGTTTGTTTATGCAGCGGCGCTGAGTTCCGGCGTGGACGGCTCCCAACCTCTCATTACCGTCGCCACGCAGCTTAAAGACGAGCCCACCACATTCCAGTTCGGGGACGATCAAGTCTACGAGCCCGATAACTTTAAGCATGAGTACTTTGGCCAGGTGGACCTCAAGCAAGCGTTGCAATTTTCGCTGAATATCGCCACGGTAGGCTTGGCCGAGATGACCGGATACGACAAGGTCCGCAGCCTGGCGTTATCGGCGGGATTCAATAGCGATTTGCTGGCCACGCCGGCCATGGCGCTAGGTTCTTACGTGGCCACGCCCTTGGAGGTAGCCGGGGCCTACACGATTTTCTCGAATGGCGGAACCTACGTGGCGCCGCGCTTCATTTTGGGAGTCAACGACGCCAGCGGCAACCCCCTGTGGAGAAGTCCAGAAGTTAGCCGTCAGGTACTGGATCCGCGCGTGGCTTACATTATGGTGGACCTGCTCGAAAATGTGATCGACCACGGTACGGCGGCGGGAGCGCGCTCGCGTGGGTTCACTCTGCCGGCGGCGGGCAAGACCGGCACTTCGCACGACGGTTGGTTCGCCGGCTTCACTTCGAACCTGCTGGCCATTTCCTGGGTGGGTTATGACGACGATCACGACATCAAACTGACCGGAGCGGACTCTGCCTTGCCGGTGTGGACCGAGTTCATGAAGCGCGCCACGCAGTCGCCCGGCTACAAAGACGTAAAGCCGTTCGAAGCGCCGCCGGGAGTGGTGGCGGTGCCCGTTCCCGTGACCGTCAAGCTGCCCAATGGCGATCAGACGAACACCTTACGCGACGAGTATTTTATCGAGGGGACCGAACCGCTGCAGGAATTACCGCGCCAGGGTTTGAGCGGTGTTCTGAGCCGGCTGTTCCATCCCGCGACCAAGCCTGCTCCCGCTCCTGTCGCGGCGGCGGCTCCTCCAGTCAGCACGCCGGCGGCGCCGGTCGCGACACCGCCTCCTGCCACTGCCCCGCAACCGGAGGCCAAGCCGCAGGAGAAGAAAGGTGGTGTGGTAAAGAAATTCTTCTCTCTCTTCAAGAGCAAGAGCGCCAAGTCGACTGACGCTGCTCCCCCGGAAGAGCCGGAGAAGAAGCCGCCGCCGAATCAGCCTTAAGTGCTTGCCTTGGATGCGCCGCGAGGTTCCACCCATGAACGTTCCAAGACCATGCGCCGGACTTGCCCTGATTTTTATTGGCTTGTGCACCCCCTGCCTTCCCTTGGCGAGCAGCCAGGAATCAACCGGCCCCACCGGCATGCCTACGGCTGCTCCTCCCAAGGCGCTCACGCTCGAACAGCGGGCCGACATCTTCATGGCGCGGAAGAATTATGCTGACGCCGCAGACTACTACTATCAGGCGCTGAAGAACGGCTCTTCCAGCGACCCCGTAGTCTGGAACAAGCTGGGCATTTCGCTCCAGCAGCAGACGAAGTTTCACACAGCCCGCCAGGCATATAGTCGTGCCACACACTTGGACAAGACCTTCGCGGAGGCGTGGAACAACATCGGCACGACGTACTTCCTGGAGAAGAAGGTCAAGCGTTCGGTGAAGTACTACCAGCACGCCATTACCGTCAAGCCGGCCTCGGCTTCGTTCCATCTGAATCTTGGGGTGGCCTATTCGGATTTAAAGCGGTTCCCCGAAGCGGTGCAGGAATATCGGGAGGCACTGGGGTTGGATCCTGAAGTACTGAAGCATCAATCGGCCGTGGGCACCACGATGCACGCCGGCGGCAGCGACGTGGACTATTACTTCTACATGGCCAAGGCCTTCGCTTCGATGGGCGACGCAGAGGACGCCGTTCACTATCTCCGCCGCGCACTGGAGGACGGCTTCAGCGACCACAAGCGGATCGATACGGACAAAGACTTTCAGAAGATCAGCAAATATCCCGCCTTCGTCGAGTTGATGAAAAGCCCTCCGGTGGCCATTAAAGACTAGAACGGCAGACGGTATACGGTGGAACAGTCGGCGCTGACGCGGCCGAAGAGCAGTAGACGGCAGGCCTACAAAAGGGCGGGGACGGAACGGCGGCGTGCCCCCGCGCGCCCCATCTGCAAAAGCTGCCGACCGGGGACCACCGGACTGCGCTCCGCTGCAGTCCGGCCCGACTCCGGTGCTATAATGAAGCGCCGGATTGATCTTGATGCGAAAGCGCTGCTTAATACTCACATTTCTATTGGCTTGCCCGTGGCCGGTGTGTGCCTCACAGGCGGTGCACTCCTTGTTGGTGTTCCCTTTTGAGAATCTTAGCTCGCGCGCGGACTTGAACTGGATTGCCGAAAGCTTTGCGCAGGTGCTCTCCTCGCGTCTTCCTCAGGCGGACAACTACATTCTGGATCGGGAAGAGCGCAACGCTGCCTACGCGCAGCTTGATATACCGGCGGACGCTCCGCTGACCCTGGCGAGCGAGTTCAAGGTAGCGCAAACGTTGGGTGTAGACTGGGCGGTCCTGGGCGATTTCCAGGTGACGGGCAACGATCTGGTGGCCCACGCGCAACTGTTGGACGTGAAGCAACTCAAGCTCTCTCCGCCGATGGAGGTAGCGGGGGACTTGCCGGAGCTGGTCGATTTGCAGACACGCTTGGCTTGGCGATTGCTGGCTGTGCACGACTCCGGCTTCACCGTCGGCAATGAGGAGCAGTTTCGGGCGCGTTTTCACGATATCCGTCTCGACGCCTTTGAGAACTACATTCGCGGCCTCGTGGCCACGGATGACACTAGCCGGTTGCATTTTCTTGCGGAAGCGGCGCGTCTGGACCCTACCGACCACCGTGCCGCGTTTGCCCTGGGCCGATTCTACTTTTCCCAGAAGGATTATGCCAATTCCGCCAAGTGGCTGGCGAAGATCGAGGCGGCGGACGCCGACTACAATGAGTCCCTTTTCCTGCGGGCGGTGGACGAGTTCTTTCTGGGGCGCGAGCAGGTGGCGGAGAGGGAGTTTCAGGCGCTAGAGCGTGTTCTGCCCTTGGACGAGGTGTCGAACAACCTCGGCGTACTGGAATTCCGGCGCGGCCGCTACACCGAGGCCGGCGAGCACTTCGAACGTGCCTACCAAAGCAATCCTTCCGATGCTGACTTTTGCTTTAATCGGGGCGTAGTCCTGTGGTACGAGAAGCATTACGCGGAATCCGCCGAGTCGCTGGAGGCGGCCGTGGCCTTGGACTCCGAGGATGCGGAAGCGCACACCTTGCTTTCGCTCGCGTACGGCAAGTTGGGTAAGGTCGACGCGCAGCGTGGGGAATCGGACTGGCTGGCGGAACACGACGAGGAGGCGACTACCGGTGACGGTGCGGATGTATTGCCGCAGCCGCGTCTGAAGAAGCGTTATGACGGCCGCGCCTTCCGCCTGCTCGAATTGACGCTGCACAACGCCGTCGAAGAGCGACTGGCCAGCGCCTCCACCCAGCAGCATATCGATGCCCATCTGGCGCAGGGGAAGCACTTTCTCGCCCAGCATCGGGGTGAGGAAGCCGAACAGGAATTGCGTGAGGTTGTGTCGCTGGCTCCTGACGACCCGCAGGCCCACGCGCTGCTGGCGGAAGCGCTGGAAGACCAAAATAAGCATTCCGAGGCGGTGGAGGAATGGAAGGCCTGCTTGCGGTTCCGCGAGACGGCGTCTGGCCATCTCTCCCTGGCGCGTGTCTATATGGCCATGAACCAACCGCAGTTGGCACATGGGGAAATTGACGCTGCAATCCGCCTCGAACCCAATAACCCGCAAGCGCAACAGTTATTGCTGCAGCTTCCGGCCGAACCGCCGGCGGCGAGGACAACGCCTTGAAACCCAAAATCCAGGGTGCCTTATTGCTGCTCACCATTTTGTTGGTGCTGGGCCGATCCTCCAGCGTACTCGATGCCGCTCGGCCCGGTCCGCGCGTGATGGAAATCCGGCTGGGTTCGATGATCCACCAGGTCAGCGCGGAATACATCGAGCGCGGCATTAGCTACGCCAACGAACGCCACGCCGATGCCATCCTGCTGGAACTCAATACGCCGGGCGGATTGGTGTCCGCCACGCAAGAACTGATCCAGGCCATCTATGCGTCGCACGCGCCGGTGATCACCTACGTTGCCCCTAGTGGCGCTACCGCGGCTTCCGGCGGTTTCTTCGTGCTGCTCGCCGGTGATCTGGCGGTTATGGCTCCTGGCACGAACACCGGCGCCGCTCATCCCGTGCTGTTGCTGGGTGGCCAGCCGGACAAGACGATGGGCGAGAAAATCGAGAACGACCTCGCTTCTTACATCCGGTCCATCGCCCAGAAACGCGGGCGTAACGTGGAATTGGCGGAGCAAGCGGTGCGCAAGAGCTCCTCCTTCACGGACAAGGAAGCGCTGGAAGGCAAGTTGATCGATGGTGTAGCGACGTCGCCCGAAGCGATCTTCGACCAGTTTGAGGGGAAACCCGTGCGCCGGTTGGATGGCGGCACCAGCACGCTGCATTTGAAAGATGCGGATGTCGAAGCCTACTCGATGACGCGTATTGAATCGTTGCTGGCGTGGGTGGCGGATCCTAATATCGCCTTCTTGCTGGGCGCCATCGGCTTGGTTTGCCTGTACGTCGAGTTTACCCATCCCGGTATGGTAGCGCCGGGAGTGGCGGGAGCACTGTGTCTGATACTGGCGCTCTATGGGTTTAACTTCGTGCCTATCAACTACGCCGGCGTGCTGCTGATCATCGCCGCGCTTGTGCTGTTCGCGCTGGAGGCCAAGGTGACCGCCCACGGGGTGTTGGCGGCGGGCGGGATCATCGCCATGGTGCTGGGCGCGATGATCCTGGTCAAGTCGCCGCTGCCCGAAGCGCGCATCCATCTGCCCACAGCGCTTAGCGTGACCCTGCCGCTGGCGGCGATCACCATTTTTCTGCTTCGGCTGGCCATCGCCGCCAAGCTGCGTAAGACGGTGACGGGGAACGAGGGGATGATCGGCGAGGTTGGGGTGGCGCAGTCGGCGCTCGCCCCGGCGGGGAAGATTGTGGTGCACGGGGAAATTTGGGATGCGCGGGCGGCGGAAAGCCTGCCTGCCGGGTCCCGCGTCCGGGTCAAAAAGGTTCAAGGATTGATGTTAGAGGTTGAGCCGGAGAAGGAAAGGTGATAGAACGAGCGGGCGGGTTTTTGCCGGCAGATCAGCCAGGCTTCCCGTAATCGCTGTATCTGCCATCTGTTCCCGCTACCTGCCTGGGACAAGGAGACCTTTATGCCGGTGGAAGTGGCGGTTGTATTCCTCATCATCGTTTTCTTTTGGGTGGTTTCGTGCATCAATGTTCTGCGTGAGTATGAACGGGCCGTGGTCTTCCGGCTAGGGCGAGTGCAGCCAGTGGATAAGGGGCCCGGCATCATCTTCGTGTGGCGGCCCATCGACAGCCTCGTCCGCGTGAGCCTGCGCGAGTTGGCCTGGGAAATTCCACCGCAGGATGTGATCACGCGCGACAACATTTCGGTGAAGGTGAACGCGGTGGTGTTCTTCCGCGTGCTGAGCGCACAGAAGGCCATCGTGCAGGTGGAAAACTACCGCTACCAGGTCGAACAGTTGGCGCAGACCAGCCTGCGCTCGGTGCTGGGCGAAGTTGAATTGGATGATCTGCTCTCTCAGCGCGAGAAACTGAACTCCCGGCTGCAGACGATTCTGGACGTACACACCGAGCCCTGGGGAATCAAGGTTACCAAGGTCGAAGTGAAACAGGTTGACTTGCCCCAGGAGATGCAGCGCGCCATCGCCCGGCAGGCGGAAGCGGAACGCGAACGCCGCGCCAAGATTATCAACGCCGATGGCGAATTCCAGGCTTCGGAAAAACTTTCGGAAGCGGCTGCCATCCTGTCGCGTGAGCCCGTCACGATTACGCTTCGTTATCTTCAGACTCTGGCCGAAATAGGGACGGAGCGCAATACCACCATCGTCTTCCCGATTCCGGTTGAGCTACTCTCGGCGTTGCTGCCGAAGGCTGCGCCCCCAGCAAGCAACGACGCAGCGGGAGCGAAAGCTAAGGCATGAGGTTTTGACAATATGGATGTGGGATCTCTCTTGAATCTTGACTCTCAGCTCCCCGACCCGGGGGATGGTATCCCTGCCGAAGTTAAGGGGCACGAGGAGCACGGGCATTCCGCGCGGAACCTCGCTCTCCTGTTTCTGCTTTGCGTTGCCGTCTTAGCGGTGTTCTTCTCCATGGGTTTTCTGGTGGGGTACCATGAACGCGGCTCGATCAGCGCTCCTACTACCGAGGTGGTCAATGCGCCGCCGACCATCCCCCCGACGGTAAACCGCCCGGCAGTCACCACCGGGTCGGCGCCCCAGGATTTGGGTGCCAGCAGCGCGCCAGCCGGTCAGGGCCTGGAAACCGAGGTCGTGCCCTCGCAGGGGGGCGGAGCGGCCGCAAGCGCACCGGCTCCTGCCAAGCCGGCGCCTGAACTGAAGCAAGTCGTTCCGCCGCCAGCCAAGCCTGCCAGCAAACCAACAGCGGTTGCCGCGGCGGCGCCTCCCGCCGCTGTGAGCGGGGGCGTGACCTTACAGGTTGCCGCGTTGCGCACGAAACAGGATGCTGAACACCTGGTGGAGATCCTCCGGTCACGCAGCTACCCCGTCTTCCTCGTGACTCCGGAGCATGCGCACGCCGGCGACAATCTTTACCGCGTTCAAGTGGGGCCGTTCCGCACTCGCGACGAGGCGGAGAAGATGCGCACCAGACTATCGCAAGAAGGCTTTAAGCCCTTCATCAAACACTGACCATTTACGATTTTCGATTGCCGATTTTCGATTGCAGCCCGCGCCGGGGGGGAATTGTTCCCAGGCGGCGGTTCCGCAGAGGCGCGACCTCGTGGGCGGCTCATCCAAAGAGCGAGGTTTGCGAATCTAAGAGATGGTGGAAGTCATTAAAGCCGTGGCGATGAGCAAGGGACAAAACGGTAATGCGCGATCGTCGAGGCGGTTGCCAGTACCGCCGGAGGACGATCTTCCCGTCGCTCCGAACCCGCTATGGCGAATCGAAGTTTTGCCGTGGCTGGCGGCAGCACTAAGTGGGCTGCTGCTGGTGGCTTGCTTCCCGAAGCTCCATCTGCCGGGGCTGGTCTGGTTTGCGTGTCTGCCGTTGCTCGCCGCCCTCTCGGGTGAGAAGCGCTTGGGGCGGGCCTTCCTGCTCGGTTACGTTTGCGGGCTCGCTTTCTTCTCGGCCAGTTGCTATTGGTTTGTGATTGTCATGCAGTTCTACGGACACCTGCCGGGCTGGCTGGCGGTGCTCGCGTTGGTTTTCTTCGCGTTCCTCGACGGCACCTTCTTCGGCGGCTTCGGCTTGGCCATGGGATGGGCGGCGCGGCGCTCGGCGGGATGGGCACTGGCCTTAAGCCCCTTCCTTTGGGTGGCGATGGAGTTGGCGCGAACCTATCTGATTTCCGGTTTCCCTTGGGACTTGCTGGGCTATGCCGTGCAGTCTTCCGGCATCCGGCAGATGGCTGCGATGACCGGCGTTTACGGTCTGTCGTTTCTGGCCGTGGCGACTAGTGCTTTGCTGGCCTGGGTGCTGGGATTCGGCAGGGAAGTGAGAGCGGCAGCGGCTGGCTCCGCGGAGAGCGGGTCTCGCTGGGCGGCAATTCGCTCGGGGAGCCGCCGCTTCGAGCGGGGGCCGGTCACGGTGCTGCTCACCTGGATTTCCTTGCTGCTGCTCACGCAATGGTGGCTCGCACCCCCGCGCGTCGTCCCCGGCAACGAGCTGGCAGTCCTGATTCAGCCGGACGTGCCGCTGGACGCCGACTCGGTGGATGCTTGGGTACCATGGCGGGATCCCACGCAGCTTCGGAGTCTCGTCCAGTTCAGTGAGAATGCAGTTGACTCAATCGCCAATCGTCAATCGTCAATCGCCAATCCTTCTCGTGCGCCGCTGCTGGTTTGGGCGGAGAACCCGGCTCCGTTCTATTACACTCGCGACCCCATCTTTCGCAATGCCGTGCAAAACATGGCGCGCGACGCCCACGCCTACGTGGTGGTGAATACGGTCATCCCCGTCGATGATAAATCGGAAGCCATCACCAACAGCGCCATTCTCGTGAATCCAGACGGCCGGCAGATTGGCCGCTATGACAAGATGCACTTAGTTCCTTTCGGGGAGTACGTGCCGTGGTGGGGACTGCCGGGGCTCGTGCACAAGATTACGACCGAGGTGGGCGCGTTTGTGCCGGGTGCGAGGTACACGGTGACGCCATCACCCGAGGGCGGGATTGGTGTGTTCATCTGCTACGAGGCGATCGACCCGGTGATCGCGCGTCGATTGGTGGCGAATGGCGCGGGCGTGCTGGTGAATATCTCGAACGATGCGTGGTATGGGGAATCGGCCGCCGCTTATCAGCACCTGGAGATGGCCCGGATGCGCGCGCTCGAGAACCACCGCTATCTGCTGCGCGCGACCAATAATGGCGTGACGGCAGTAATCGACCCCTACGGACGTGTACTGGCCTCGCTTCCTCGTAATAACCGCCTGGCATTGCCCGCGCGTTTTGATTTCGAAACCGGCCAGACGTTCTACTCCGCGCATGGCGATGTGTTTGCCTGGCTTGCTGCCGCGCTGGGCGTGTTGATGCTGCTTGGCGGGCGGACGCCACGAGTGAGAAGCGAGAAGCTGGAAGTGGGGAGCGCCGCCTGACGGCATCGCGGCGTGGCTCGGTGCGTTCGCGACCACCCGTCTCACCCGCGCGGAAGAGGAAGCTTCGAGCGTTGGAAACAGAAGGCGTAAACAACCAGTTCCCACCAGAGTAGCGCGATGAACGTGACTACAAACGTGCCGGCCACCCACTTTGACAGGAGATGATCCAGGGAGATTCCGCGCCTTACGGCGACCCGGACGGTGGCGCCGCTGAGGGCGACGGCAAGCAAGGCCAGCCAGATGGCGATCTTGTGTTGGGGTGAAACCGGGCTGCGCAGCGCATTCTCCGTGGGAACCGAGGTCCGGTACCAACGCGCTACCCACACACCGAGAATCGCTATACCGAGCAGCGAGCTGACATGCTGAAGCACGTTGCAGAAGGGACGGTCGCCCGCGATCGGTAAGCTCACCAGCTCGCGGAGAATGGCCCAGTGATGGTAAGGCCATGTCTCGGAATGGGTGAAGGCGTCCCAGACCACG
>Ga0335071_10006886_pt1 | contig 11731 bp, 9 predicted proteins | sample Lox_Sample_15_FD_206724 | JGI IMG/M metagenome (GOLD analysis project Ga0335071, IMG submission 206724) | Soil microbial communities from Loxahatchee National Wildlife Refuge, Florida, United States - Lox_Sample_1.5 | ecosystem: Environmental > Terrestrial > Soil > Wetlands | place: USA: Florida...
AACATCTCGTCGCCGCGCTCGGTGCGCTGGACGATCATCGCCGGGGCGATCGTCATGATGAGCCCCAGGAGGCAGTGGCGGCGGTACTCGGCCCAGCAGCCCTCCCACGAGAACCCCTGCACGCCGTGCTCGCAGAGCGTTTCGTGGTACTCGGCGACGAGCGCCTGCTCGTGCGCGCGGCGCAGCTCGACGGGCAGGCCGCCGCCGACGAAGTACGCCGCGTCGGTCATCGCGCCGCCCCAGCCGACCGTCTGCCAATCGACGATCGTGAACGGCCGCGGGCTCCCGGGCTCGCCGAAGAGCATGTTGTCCAGGCGAAAGTCGCCGTGGACCAAGCCCAGCGGCGGCCGGCGGTCGCTGTGCCAACCGTCGAGGCTCGGGACGAAGCGCTCGCAGGCCGCGCGGTGCTCAGGGGCGACGCGGTCGCCGTAGCGCTCGAGGAACGCCGGCAGCAGCTGGGTCAGCAGCGCCTGGTTGAGCGGCATCTCCTGGTTGAGCCAGGGCGTCGCACCGAGCTGGGGGTCGGCGAAGACCGGCGCGTGGATGCGCGCGAGCGCCCTCAGCGCCAGCCGCGCCTGGGCGACGCCGCACCCGGCGATCTGGTCGCCCTGGACGGCGGGCGCCGCGTCGTCGAGCACGAGCGTGAACCAGCCGTCGCTCGGGTCGATCAAAGCTGCGTGGCAGGTGGCGAGCGGGCCGCCGATCCGCGGCGCCAGCTCGCGGTAGAAACGGATCTCGCGCTCGTACGCGCCCAGGCCCACGCCGGTCGCGCGGCTGGTCGGGTCGGTCGCGGCCAGCTTCACGACGACGCTCGCCGGGGCGCCGGGTGAGGCGTCGCCCCAGTCCAGCGTCACCCGGTGGCTCTGGCTCATCTGCCCGGTGCCGATCGCCTCGGCACGCAGCCCGGCGATCGGGCCACGGCCGAGCACGTCCGCGAGCCACGCGGGGGTGAGCTCGTCGATCGAGCGGATGACAGCCACCTCGGTCCTCATGGCGCAATCACATCACGGGGCGTGCGCGCCGGTCGCCCGGCGTGCAGGGCACCCGTCCTGCGATGCTGCCGGCGATGAGCGGCGCGCGCGACCCGGCCGAGCCCGTCCTGCGCGTCTTCCCCGCCGGCACCCATCGCGCCCAGGACGGCACGCTGGTGATCGGCGGCTGCCGCGCCGATGAGCTCGCCGCCGCGCACGGCACCCCCCTGCTGCTGCTCGACACCGGCCACGTGCGGGCGACCGTCCGGCGGTGCCGGGCGGCGCTCGCACGCGCGTGGCCGGGCGCGCATGTCGCGTTCGCCTCGAAGGCGTTCGCCGCCACGCCCGTCTACCGCCTGATGGCGGGCGAGGGCGCGTGGGTCGATGTCGCCGGGCTCGGCGAGCTCGAGCTGGCCCTAGGGGCCGGCGTGGACCCGGCCACGATCATCGTGCACGGGAACGCGAAGGGTGACGAGCTCATCGAGCGGTCGCTCGCCGCGGGCGTCGCGTTCGTCGTGATCGACAACCTCGACGACATCGAGCGGCTCGAGCGCTTTGCGCGCCGCGCGCAGCCCGTGCTGATCCGCCTGAATCCCGACGTGGCGCCGCCCACCCACGCGGCGATGAGCACCGGGGGCCGGGCGTCGAAGTTCGGGCTGCCGCCGGCGCTCGCGCGCGAGGCGATCGCGCGCGTGCGGGCCGCCCGGCACCTGACGCTCGGCGGGGTCCACGTCCACATCGGCTCCCAGATCCACGAGCTGGCGCCGTTCGCCGAGGCGGTCCGGGCGGTGCGCGAGCTCGTCGATGAGCTCGCGATCGCCGACGCCGCCGTCTACGACCTCGGCGGCGGGCTCGGCGTGGCGCACCTGCGCGACGAGCACGTTCCGGGCATCGAGGCGTGGGTGGCCGCCCTGGCCGCGGCCGCGCACGCCCACCTACCGTCCGGCGCGCGCATCATCGTCGAGCCGGGGCGCGCCCTGATCGCCACGGCCGGGGTGAGCCTCTACCGCGTGGTCACGGTCAAGCGCGCGGCGCGGACGTTCGTCGCGGTCGACGGCGGGATGGGGGACAACCTCGAGGTGAGCCTCTACGGGCAGCCGTTCGAGGCGGCGATCGCGGCTCCCGTGTCCGGCGGCGCGCGGGCGCTCGAGCGCTGCGAGGTCGTCGGGCAGCACTGCGAGTCCGGCGACCGGCTCGTGGAGGACGTCGAGCTGCCCGCGCCCCAGGTCGGCGACCTGCTCGCCGTCCCGGTCACCGGCGCCTACACGTACGCGCTGTCGAACAACTACAACGGCGCGCTGCGCCCGCCCGTGGTCTTCGCCGAGGCCGGGCGTCACGGCGCGGTCATCCGCCGGGAGATGCTCGAGGATCTCAGGCGCCGCGATCTCCCCGGGGTCTGGTAGGACGAGCCCCTGCCCGGGGCGTCGACTAGATTGCCCGCCATGAAGCGCGCCGACCGCTACGCCAATCTCGTTGCGGTCTTCGGCCCGCTGCTCGCGCTCGCCGGGCTGATCCCGGTCGCCGTGCATCACGACCTCGCGCATCTCAGCGACCTGCTCGTGTTCGCGGTCATGTACCTGCTCTGCGGGATGGGCATCACCGTCGGCTACCACCGGCTGCTGACGCACCGCTCGTTCCGGACCTACAAGACGCTCGAGTACACGTTCGCCTGCCTGGGTTCGCTGGCGATCCAGGGCGGGCCGCTGGACTGGGTCGCCGACCACCGCAAGCACCACGCCCACACCGACGTCGAGGGCGATCCGCACAGCCCGCACGTCGGGCATGGCGCGGGCGTCCTGGGTGCGCTGCGCGGCCTCTGGCACGCGCACGTCGGATGGACGTGGAAGGTGCACGGCATGGCCACGCACTCGCGCTATGCGGGCGAACTGGTCGAGGACCGCGGGATGCGCGTCATCCACTACTCGTTCCCCGTCTTCATCCTCGTGTCGGCGGCCGTGCCGTTCGGCCTCGGCGTCGCGATCTCGGGGACCGTCGCCGGCGGGCTGACGGGCCTGCTGTGGGGCGGGCTGATCCGCATGCTGGTGCAGAGCCACGTGACCTGGAGCGTGAACTCCGTCTGCCACTTCTTCGGACGCCGTCGCTTCGATGTGGACGACCGCTCCACGAACGTCTGGTGGCTCGCGCTGCCCTCGTTCGGCGAGTCGTGGCACCACAACCACCACGCCTTCCCGCGCTCGGCGTTCCACGGCCTGCGCAGCTGGGAGCTCGATCCCTCAGCCCTGATGATCCGCGCGATGCGCCGCGTGCGCCTGGCGTGGGATGTCGTCGAGATCGGCGCCGAGCGCCAAGCGGCGCGGCTCGCGCCCGGCGTCTCGTAGCTACGCGCGCCCGCGCAAGCGCAGCTCGCGGCTGGCGCCGCGCACGTGCGCGCCGCCGTCATTCGGCACCACGACGACACGCAGCAGCGTGCCGCGGCGCGGGCGCCGGATCGTGAGGGCGTAGCGCGAGCGGTTGCCGCCCAGCGGCTGGACGCCGGTGCGCTGCACGACCACCCAGCGCCCGCGGGGCGTGAGGCGCTGCACCGAGACGGCCGCCTGCGGGACGGCCGGGCTGATCGTGCCCGTGAGCCCGGCGAGCGCGCGTGTGCCGCCGGCTCGGCGCACCCCGACCCGCACGCGGCTGGCGACGTCGACCGGCGGGCTCGCGGCCTTCACCGTCGTGCGCGTGACGACGCGCAGGCGCACCGCCGACCACAGCGGGCCGACCGCCACGCGGTAGCTGCCGTCCGCGGCGGCGCTGAAGGTGCGCGGCACCCACACCGGCCCCGTGAAGGGGAAGTCCTGGCGCTCGACGGCGAGCCCGATGCCGCCGACGCCGGCGCCGCTCACGCGCCCGGTGAGCGTCACGCTGCCCGACCAGATGACCGGGTCCGGCGTCGCGGCGTCGATCGTGATCGCCGACGGCGCACGCAGCGTGGTGAGGGTGCGGTCGGCGCCGCGCGCAGTGCCCGTGGCGTTCGTCGCGACGAGGCGAAAGTGGTACTTCGTGTAGGCGCTCAGGCCCGTGATCGGGGCGCTCACGCTCCGGCTGCCGCTGCCGTCCGCGGTCTGGTCGGCGGTCACCGAGCCGTACTTCGTCGTGGTCCCGTACTCGAAGTGGAAGCTCGTCGCCGCGCCGCGCGGGTCCAGCGACCCCGTCAGCGTCGCGCTCGTCGCCTGCGTTGCGCGCGCGTTGCCCGTGACGACCGATGGGGCGCGCGGCGGCGCGGTGGTCGTGAAGGTGTGGTCCGCGCCGAGCGCCACGCCCGCCGCGTTCGTGGCGACGACGCGGAAGTGGTAGGTCGTCGCGCTCGTCAGGCCGGTGACCGGGACGCTGACCGCGGCAGCGCCGCTGCCCGAGCCGGCGGGCTGTTCGGGCGTGGTGAGCCCGTAGGCGTCGGACGTCCCGTACTCCACGTGCCAGGTCGTGGCCGAGCCCTTCGGGTCGACCGTCCCGCCAAGCGTGGCGGCGGTCTGCGTGATCGCACTCGCGGCGCCGGTGCTCGCCGCGGGCGGGACGGGATTGGCGGCGATCGCGGGCGAAGCGCCGGCCGCGAGGACAAGCAGGGTTGCCAGGAGGGCGAAGAGCCGTCGCATGCCCGCACCGACACGGGGCGCGGGCGAAAGTTGTGGTCCCGCGCGGCCCCGGCCGAGCACACCCGCAGCCTGCCTGGTCGAGTTGTGCACGGATAGCGTGCCAAGCGCGCCCAGGTGGGCGCCGCGGGCCGTCAGAGCGTGAAGCCGCCGGCGCCGTCCAGGTGCAGCTGGCGCCCGGCGAGCGGCGCGTCCACGATCGCGGCGAGCACGCCGGCGTCGCCGGAGGAGGCGACGGTGCGCCGGCCGTCATCGAGCAGCGCGGTGACCGACGCGACTGCCGGCGCGCCGTCGCGGCCGTAGACGATCGAGGCGGCCTCGCCAGTGGCGGCGCCGGCGATGCCGGCCGCGGCCTCGCGCCGAGGCGTCGCGTCCACCTGCGCCTGCACGTTCGCCGCCGTGAAGCCGCGGCGGGGCTGTCCGCCCCCCAGGACGCAGGTGGCGTGCTTCGTCAGGTACCAGCCGACCGCCGTCGTCAGGCCGAGCGCGCCGGGGTCCTCGCGCAGCCGCACCGCCATCGCAGCGAGCGCGTGCGTCACGTAGTTGTTGCCCGGGCCGCCGGCGAAGGTCAGCCCGCCGGTGACGGTCGGCGCACGCGCGTCGGTCCAGGGGTCGACGCCCAGCTCGCGGCACGCGATCTGGACGGCGCTCGGGAAGCACGAGTAGATGTCGAGGTGTGCGACCTCGTCGATCGTCACCCCGGCGCCCGCCAGCGCCCCGCGCCCGGCGAACCGGATCGCCGGCGAGGAGTGCAGGTCCTCGCGCTCGCTGACGGTCCAGTGGTCGCACGCGTGGCCCGCGGCGAGCACGTGCACCCAGCGGTCGCGGTCGACGCCGAGCTCGCGCGCGAGCTCGTCCGAGCAGACGATCAGCGCCGCGGCCTGGTCGGTCTGGATGTTCGAGTTCAGGAGCTTCGGGTACGGCTGGGTGACGAGCCGGTTGTGCGGGCCCGGCGTCGCGATCTCCTTGGCCGATGGGATCGCGCCCCGCCACCAGGCGTGCGGGTTGGCGACCGCGGCCTGGGCGAAGCGCGCCCACAGCTCGCCGAGCCGCGCGCGGTGCGCATCGATCGTGCCGCCGCGCTCGGCCCACAGCGCGCTCTCGAACAGCGGGTACATCGCGACGGGCGCGATCAGGTTCGCGGCGACCTCGGCGTCGCTGGCGGGAAAGCGCTCGGAGCCGAGCACGCGCGTCGGCGCGGCGCCCTCGTCGAGCGCCGGCCAATCGGGCTCGGCGCCGGCCTTCATCGCGGCCGCGAGCGTCGCGAGCGCCTCCGCGCCGCACACGATGCCCACGTCGAGCGCGCCCTCGGCGATACGCGAGCACATGTCGCTGAGCAGCACCTGCGGGCCGTCGCCGCCGAGCGTCGTGCGCAGACGCTCGCGCGGCTCCAGGCCCAAGCGCGCGGCAACGAGCGCGGCCGGGTCGCTCCAACGCCTGGAGGCGATGTCGACGACGCCCAGCGAGCCGGCGCGGCGCAGCAGCGCCCCACCGGCGCCGGCGTCGCCGGCGGCCGCAGCCACGACCTCCGCGCACATCTCGATCGGATCGGGCGCACCGGCGTCGCGCCAGGTCGCCTGGGCGACCCCGACGATCACCGGATGTGGCACGGCGCGCTGCGGATCCGGCTCAGCTGCCGGAAGCGGTCGGCCCGCCGCCCGCAGGCGGCGGCGGAGCGGGTGGCGCATCCTTCCCGGTCCCGCCGGCGTCGGAAGCCACCGTGACGGGCGTGCCCGCCTCCGCCTGGGCGGGGAACTCGCTCTCGGTCTCACGCCGCAGCACCACGACCCCCAGGATCGAGACGGCGATCAGGAACAGCACGAACAGCGGCCGGCGCGCGGCCGGAAGCGGTGCCCAGAGGATGAAGACGAGCAGCAGCGCCGCGACGACCCCGTAGGCGATCTCCGGGCGGTCGCGCAGGTACGGGGCGATCATGCGGCGGAACGCGGTCGCCGGCTTCGAGGGGCCGCCCAGCCAACCGGCGATCAGGACGCCGATGCCGATGATCACGGCCTGGATCCCGAGCGTGCGCAGGAGTGAGGTGCCGATGTCCCAGGCGGCATTCGCCGCGGGTCGCACCGCCGCCTCCGATGCGAGCGTGCTCGTCACCTCGCCGCCGATGATGCGCCGCGCGATGAGGACCAGGAAGCCGGCAACGATGAAGGCGAAGCCCACCCCGAGCAGGGTCTGGCGCCGGTGTCCCTGGGCCAGCCAGACGGCGAGCACGAACATGGCGAACACGAGGATGGGCAGCACCAACGCCAGCGCCTTGAGCGCCTTGGCCGCGTCCTGCGCGGTCTTCAGCTGCTTGGATTTGAAGATCACGATGTTCGCGGCCGACGACGGGATCTTGGCGAGCAGGCCGGAGGGGATCCCCACGCGATCGCCCACCTTCGTGAGCACCCGCTGCAGGTTCAGCGTCACCACGCCACCCTGCGTGCTGACGTTCGGACCGCCCCCGTTGATGATCTTCACGAACTCCTGGTGCGCGGCCCTGTTGGCGTCGGCCCAGATCGCCTGGACCGCAGGGCTGGCGAGCGCGTCCTCGGCGGCGCTCTGGACGAGGTTGCGCAGCCCGGCGGCGGCCGCCGGGGCGAGCAACTTGAGGTTGCCCGGAAGCCGGCTCTGCAGCTCGCCCGTCACGTCGACGTTCGCGTAGAGCTGGTCCGTGAGGTAGGTCGCGGTCTGGTCGCGGATGGCCTTGTTCTCGAGCAGCTGCGAGCTCGTCTTCGTCCACTGGTTCGTATCGAGCAGCTGCGTCTTCGCCCACACGGCGAAGATGCTCACGAAGCCCAGGACGGTCGCGACCGCGATCAGCGAGCGGACGGTGATCCGCCGGCCGCGCGAGCGGTCCCACGCCGTCTCCTCGGAGGGCGTCGCTTCGGACTTGCCGGTGGTTGCCGCTTCGGACTTGCCGGTGGTCGCCGCGCTCTTCGCGGCGGTGTCGAGCTTCTGGGTGGCTGCGGCATCGTCGCCGGCCGGCTGCTGCTCCTCGGTCACCTGGGCTCCTTGAGGACGGAGGTTCAGAGCGGGAGCCTTCCACAAACGGGCGCGCCGCGCCTAGACCGAATCGGCTGAGAGGATCAGCCGCCCAGCAGCGCGTGCAGGAGCGCCAAGCCCGCGAACGCGATCAGCGCGACGCAGAGCGACAGCGCGATCGCGACGGCCGTCACCGCGATCAGGACTCGATCGAGCGCGCGGCCCACTCCCGGGCGTGGCCGCAGCAGCGCCCGCCGCAGCCGGCCGAGCGGTCCGTCGCCCCAGGCGGCGAGCTCGGCCTGGCGCACGCGCACGCGCCAGCGACCGGCCATCTCGCGCGCTTCGCGCCGAGCCATCACGCGCCGGCGGGGGAGACGCTCAAGGCGCCCCTCCCAGAACGCCAGCGCGTCACGCGCCTCGTGCAGCGGCGGCGCCGCGCACAGCTCGCGCAGCAGTGCGGCGTCGGGGTCGGCGCCGCGCGTGTGGGGCCGCTGGAGCATGCGCTCGATGGTACGCCAGGGCGGGTCGACGCTCTACGCTCGAACGGGTGCCCCCGCCGCCACGATCGTCGTCCGCGCGCCGCAGCGCGGCGCTCGATGGCCTGCGCGCCGTCGCGGCGCTCAGCGTCTTCGGGTTCCACGCGTGGCTCTACACGCTGCCGGTCGTGCGCGCCGCCGCCGGCCGCGACACCCTGCCGGGCGCGATCTTCGCTGAGCTGCGGATCGGCCTGGTCCTGTTCTTCGTGCTGTCGGGCTTCCTGCTCTTCCGCCCGTGGGCCGCTGCGCGCCGGGACCGCGGGCGCGCACCGCGCACCGGCACATACGCCCTGCATCGCCTGGCGCGCATCGTGCCCGCCTACTACCTCGCGATCCTGGGGTCGGTGGTCCTGCTCTGGCCGCTTGCGGGGGAGCCCGGGGTTCGCCTCCCGCCCGCGGGGCTGCTGTGGGTGTTCGGGATCTTCGCGCAGAACCTCAGCCCCCAGACCGCGCTGACGCTCGACCCGCCGATGTGGACGCTCGCCGTCGAGGCGGCCTTCTACCTCGTGCTGCCGGTGCTCGGCTGGCTCGCGCTGCGCGGCGGGCCGGGGCGCGCGCGGCTCGCGCTCGTGCCGTGCGCGGCGATTGCCGGCGGCCTGCTGTTCAACGCGCTCGTCGCGCGCCAGGAGATCCCCGCGCAGGCGCTGGCCAAGAGCCTGCCCGCGATGCTGCCCTACTTCGCCCTCGGAATGCTCGCCGCGGTGCTCGCCGATGCCCGCACCCCGTCGCGCCGGCTGGCCTGGGCGCTGCTCGCCGCGGGCGGTGCGCTCGTGCTCGCCGACGGCTGGCTGCACGCCCATGCGGTCGCCGGCGGCGAGCTCGCGCTGCGCCTGCGGATCGTGCGCGACCTGCCCGCCGCGGCCGGCTTCGCCGCGATCGTGGCGGTCGCTGCGACGCGCCCGCCACGCGCGCTCGCCTGGGCCCCGCTGGCCTGGGTGGGCACCATCTCCTACGGGCTGTACCTCTGGCACGTCCCGGTCCTGCTCGTCCTGCGCGCCGACGGCCTGATGCCTGTCTCGCCGCTCGGGGCGTTCGCGGTCGCGCTGCCCGTCTCGTTGCTGCTGGGCTGGCTGAGCTGGCGCTTCGTCGAGGCGCCGGCGATCGCGTGGAGCCGGCGCCGCCGGATCAGCAGACCCGCGCTGCGAACCCCGCGAACAGCGCCCGCCCATGCGCATTCCAGCGTTTCAGCGAGCCGTCCGTCAGCCCCGCTCTCAGCCGCCCGGCGGCCGGCCCGGGACTGATCTCGCGCGGATCCTCGAGCAGTTCGGCGATCCAGTCCCCGAGGATCTCCGCAGTCACCTCGGGGTGGTACTGCACGCCCCAGGTCTCATCCAGGCGGTAGGCCTGCACGCACACCGGGCTGCGCGCGAGCACGGTCGCGCCCGGCGGCGGCTCGAGGGCGTAGCTGTGCCACTGCAGGGCGGTGAAGTGCGCCGGCGCGAACCCCAGCAGGGGGTCGGCGGCACCCGCCTCGAGCAGCTCGACGTCCAGCCAGCCCAGCTCGCGCTCGGGGGCACGCACGACGGCGCCGCCGCCGGCCTGCGCAAGCAGCTGCGCGCCGAGGCACACCCCGAGCGCCGGCCGCCCCCCGGCGAGCCAGTCGCGTGCGAGCTCGAGCTCGGCGGTCAGGTACGGGTAGCGGTCCTGCTCGCAGACGTTCTGCTCGCCGCCCAGCACCACCAGTCCGCCGAAGTCGGTCAGCGGGCGCGGCGGCTCGGGCTCCTCGGCCGGCGTCCACTCCTCGATCTCGCGGCCCGCATCGCGCGCGCCGTCGTGGAACACGCCGCTCGTGCCTCCGCCGGGATGCAGGATCGCCAGGATGCGCGTGCTCACAGCGCCTCAGCGTAGGCCCGCCCGGCCTGCAGGTCGCGACTGGACGCCCAGCCGACGCACGCGCCGACCACGCACAGCGCCGCGCCGGCGAAGAACGCGGCACGGTAGTTCCCGCCGCCGCCGAGCGAGGCGACCAGCCCGGCGAACGGCGCGCCCAACCCGACACCGAGGTCGAAGAACGCGGTGAACGCACCCATCGCCGCGCCGCGGCCGCGCTCGCCGACCCGCCGCACGACGATCAGCGCGAGCGACGGGAAGACGAGCGACATCCCGGCGCCCATCACGACCGCGCCGGCGATCGCGACCGGCCACGAGTTCGCCGCACCGACCAGCGCGAGGCCGCAGGCCTCAACGAGCCCCGCCCCGAAGGCCGTGCGGCGCGGGCCGATCCGGTCGGGCAGCGCACCGACGACCAGGCGGCTGAGCACGACCGACGCCGCGAAGATCGTGAACGTCGCCGCTCCGTGGCCGATGCCGCGCTGGTCCAGGAGCAGGACGACGAAGGCGGCCATCGTCCCGTAGCCGGCGTTCGCCAGCGCCAGCGCGACCCCCGGGCGGATCGCCTCGCGCGGGACCCAGCGCCGGCGCTCCGGCCCGGGTGTGGCGCCACGCTCGCCCGGGGCCTCCTCCGCCGGGGTCAGGCCGAGCTCCGCGGCGGCCACCTCCTCGGCGACCGGCTGCGCGTGCGGCGAACCCTCGTCGATCGTGCGGGCGAGCACCACGCCCGCGAGCGGCGACAGTGCCGCGAACGCCCACACCGCGTCGTAACCGCCCAGCGTGAACATCGCCTGCCCGACGACCGAGCCGAACGTCAGGCCGCCCCAGATCGCCAGGCCGAAGATGCCGATCGCCTGCCCGCGGCGCGCTGACGGCGAGAGGTCCACGATCCACGTCACGCCGGCGGTGAAGACCCACCCGTCCCCGAAGCCGACGACCAGGCGGGCGAGCAGCAGCCCGGGCACGCCGGAGGGGAGGAACAGCAGCGCCCCGCCGAGCGCGCAGATCAGCATGCCCCAGGTGTGCACCGCCTTGCGCCCGCGGTGGTCGGCGATGCGCCCGCCCAGCGGCCGGCTGACGAGCGCGGTGATCGCGAACGCCCCGATCACGACGCCGACCGCCACGTCCCCGGCGCCCACCGGGCCGCGCACGTAGCGCGGAAGGATCGGCAGCACCGCGCCGATCGCCAGGAAGCACAGCAACGTCGCCGAGAAGACCCCGGCGAAGGAGGCGAGCGCGGGACGCGCCACGCGGGCCCCGCCAGGGCGGGCCGGCCGCGCGGCGTGCATCGCCGCCCAGCCTACCGGCAGGTGCCGTTCGCCCGGCGGGCGAAGCGCGGGCCGCCGCATTCGCCCGAAGGGCGATGCCCGACGGCCGCGGAGCGCGCGAGAATGGCGGGCGTGGAGCCCGAGACGCTCACGACGGACGATCAGTCCAGCTACGTCCCGCTGACCGCCTGCCGCGATGAGCTGTACGAGGCCGACGGCACGCCGCGGCCCGCGGCGCGCGCCCTGATCGCCGGCCTGGAGCGCCTGGGCCGTGAGGCGCTCGGCGACGCCGGCCGCCGGCGCGACGCGATCTTCCTGCAGCAGGGCATCACCTTCGAGACCGCCGGCGAGGACGGCCCGACACGCGAGCGCCCGTTCCCGCTCGATCTCGTGCCGCGGATCATCACGGGGTCCGAGTGGCAGGAGCTGCAACAGGGCCTCGCGCAGCGGATCCGCGCGCTCAACCACTTCGTCGACGACGTCTACCACGGCCGCGAGATCGTGCGCGAGGGCATCGTGCCCTGGCAGCTGATCGCGGGGCGCTCGCACTTCGC
>Ga0335071_10006888_pt1 | contig 11730 bp, 8 predicted proteins | sample Lox_Sample_15_FD_206724 | JGI IMG/M metagenome (GOLD analysis project Ga0335071, IMG submission 206724) | Soil microbial communities from Loxahatchee National Wildlife Refuge, Florida, United States - Lox_Sample_1.5 | ecosystem: Environmental > Terrestrial > Soil > Wetlands | place: USA: Florida...
GAATTGGCGCCTCCGGAAATGCGCCGCGAAGTGGCCGCGGATCCGTTCGGCACGCCAAGGGAAAGATTCTATGAATATCTGACAACCGTTCAGTCTACCGATCCGGCATTGAAACGATACGCCGCGGTGCTCGGATCGGCCGGCGTCGGTCTGATTCCAACCTTGAGTCTCGAGTATCTGGATATCCCGGACCATGAGAATCCCTGGAAAGAGCCTGTCGCTGCGATCCTCGATCCCAAGGACATTCATCTTCCGGCAAATCCCCTGACCGGAGTGCGTGACAGGAAACCGGGCAATGCCGCGGACACTTTTCCGCCCGATTTAACCGAAAGCCTGTTCAGAATCGAGCGGGAGTACTGCAAGGCAGGGGCAAAATACTTGACGGGCAGCGGCACGACCGCATTCGGTACAATGCCCGGAATATCTCTCCACACAGAATTGCTGCTGCTTACAAAGATAGGATTGACCCCGAGGCAGGCATTGGCCGCGGCGACATCCAATTTCGAAACACTCTTTGGCTGGTCTAAAGTGGGAAAGATTCAGGCCGGGTATCGTGCGGATCTCGTGGTGCTCGACGCCAACCCAACCGTGGACATAAGGAATGCAAAGAAAATACACTCCGTAATTCTAAGCGGCAGGGCACTGGACAGGGATCGCCTGCTGAAGCAGCGGTAGCCCGCTCCGATCTCCACATTGATTTGGACGGGAAGTATTAGCAAAAGGATGCAATGGATCTGCTGTTATCCAGTGGCATTAAGCCTACGCAGGCAAGATTCCGAAGCCCTTGGCAGAATGGAATTGCTGAACGCTGGATTGGAAGCCGTCGTCGAAAGTTCCTCGATCCCGTAATTGCGCTCAGTGATTTTCATTTGCGCCGGCCGATTTAGGATTATATCTCCCATAATCACGCGGACCGAAGTCCTGAAGGGACGTTACGGTAGAGCCCAGGGTGGAAGCGCACGCGAAGCGGGCTCTGAAGCCCTGGGATATGAGTGTGCGCACAGATAGAGCTCTGAAGGGGCGACGCAGACTGCATCGCCCTTTCAGCATCAAGCCTACGTTCATTACCACACTTCGATTTTTTTTATTCGTTTAACGGAACGGCCGCCGGTGCTGTCTTCACCGGTGACAGACATTGCAAACCCATCTGTCGGTGATAACGGTTTCCCGTCTTTGACCGTAGCGATAACAACCTGATCCCCAAGGCGCGAGTTGAAAAGCTCGCCGAAGGAATAGGTTGCGCAGTAGCCGTCATCGCTGGTAATGAGCACATATCGGTTGTATGGGGCCGGATCGGGAATGGTCAGGATCTTGTTCAGGAGAGTGGACAAAGGCACGCCATCCAGGGAATGGATGCCGTGGAAGCCCTCACATTCGCCGATCATAACCGCATTGGGCACATGGATGGTCGGAAGCCTCTTGAGATCCGCCGGCTTGATCACCTGCTGTTTTTTGCTGACCTGGTCAATAAAAGTGAATTCGGTACTGGGAGGACGCACCTTCTTTTTCGCCTGGTCATCATAGGCGAGGAGTTCAACTTCCACACGAGCAACCTTAATTTCGGCAATATCGGTCATCATGCGCCCGTCGTGGATATCGGTTGCCACCACCAGGGTGAGCGGACATGGCCTCTCGTCCTTCTCGTAGGCGAGTAAAGTGCTGCGTCCGATGCTGGAGTAAAAGATCTCCCCGAATGAAAACATGAGTACCCGGTTATTTTTATCGCGGACCTGAATGAATACTCCCGGCTCCCATTTCCGTTTGTATTTCAATCCGGCTTTCCAAAGAACATCCCGCAGCAGGACGCCGCGAAAACCGGTTTGGGTCACCTTTTCCTGATCTTTCCTGTCGCGGATGCGCTCCGGGATCACGGGCACATCCCGGATGAGGAATGGCGCCATTGCTTTGATGTCGGCAAGGGATAGCGACAATTCCTTTTGCAGTTCGCCTCGAACCAAGATTGTAGGTTCCTGGCACAGGGCATTCTTCGCCGGGAATGGAGTGAGCAAAAAACAGCATAAGCAGGAAATCATCCAACAGGCCCTTCGAGCCCGGGAGAAATGCAATCTGAATAATGAGGACATCGGAAGCTCCCTTTAAGTGTGCGGCAACCGCATCGTTGCCGTCTCCTCAAGGGAGATTTAACAGGCAGGCAGAATCTCCTGCTGTATGTTTCCCGGAGGGAGACGCAATGACGCGGTCTGATGGGTCTTCAGCATTTGCACGCCGTGCAACCAACGCCGCGTTCAGGTTTTTCTACTATAGATCACCATATTTCGCCTCGGTCGTTGAGTCTAGCACAGGCAATTGGGATTTCAACTCCAGAAGTCAAAAGCAAGTAAGTACCCTCCGGCAGAGCAGGAGGCATTAGGTCGTGAGCCGCTCAAAGCGGCTTAAGCAGTATTATCGGGGTCGGTATCGGAATCGCTATCGGTATCGGATATCGCAATCGGATTTTGGTGCTCCGCCTGTTGTGCCAAAAAACGATTCCCGATAGCGATCCCGATTCCTGTACCGACCCGAATGGCGCTTAATTGGTTTCCATCGCGAAACACCTATACCAGCCCCGAAGGGGTGGCAGAAAATAGCCCCGGGCGTGAGCCCGGGGTAAGGATTACGAAATTAGAAAGCCCTGAAGGGGCGACACTAAATCCAATTCGCGGAGTACATTGTGCCGCCCCTTCGGGGCTATACATTTGTTTTCGCTCGACCCCGGGCTCACGCCCGGGGCTATTTTCTGCCGGCCCTCCGGGCCTCAGGTTGCGAGTTTCGCGACAGAAGCTAATCAGGCGCCATTCGATACAGACCCCCGATCGACTTGGCGATGCCGGACATTTGACCACGGATATCAGCGCGCGTTGTTTGAAAGAAAACGGCTATGCACGCGGGGCGTAGAACGTCGGGATTTTGCCGGTGTGCCATCCATTTCAGGAGTGATATTATTAAGAAACTCGATGAGGAGGCTTGGTGAATTCCTTCGATTTCCGGATGCTCTCGATGCAGGGATATAAGCAGGAGGACATCCTCCACAATTCGAACATAAATATGCTGGCTCGGTGGACTCCCTTTGCCTGCGGCACCTTCGGGGCTCTGGGGCTATTGTTAAAATCCCCGGTTTATTTGTGGCTTTTGGGATTATTGACGTTGGTTGGTTCCATTGCCAATCGAAGCATTTATGACTACCTCTACCAGATCCTTCTTTCTCCCTGGATAGGCTTGGGCAGCATGCCGCATCACGGCGCACCTCGTCGTTTTGGGTGTGCGATCGGAGCCGCTCTTTTCCTCCTTAGCGGAACGGGATTCCGGTTGCAGCGGCCCATGCTTTCCATTATTCCGGTCCTTGTGATTGTTCCGCTCGCATTCATTGCCGCATTTACCCAATGGTGCTTTGCATCTGCTCTATACCGGATGCTGTTCGGCAAGGATGTCAACTGCTGTTAACCCGCACGATTAAGGATAGAACAAATCCGGATTCAGTTGGGTGTTTCTATCGGGATGGCGACGCGGACCGTTGTCCCCTTTTGGAGCGTTGATTCTATTCTGAGACTCCCCCCCAGCGGAGCGATCCTTTCTTCCATATCGATAAGACCCAGGCAGCGATCAACGTCTCTGCGAACCACGGAGTAATCGAAACCGCACCCGTCGTCCTCTATGAGGAGGAGGATCTTTGAATGCTGCCATAAGATGATTACGCTCGCCCGGGATGCAGAGGCGTGGGAGATGATGTTGTTCAGTGCCTCCACGGCCACGCGGTAGAGACTTATCTCAATCGGGGCGGGAAGACGTTTTTCCTGCTGCGGGGGGAATACGTATTGATAATCGATCACCAGTTCCTTGTGCGCCGAGGCCAATTCCTTAATATAACGGCCCAAAGCCAATTCCAAGCCGTAGTCATCCAGAATCGCAGGCCGCAATTGCACAGCCATCTGTCGAACCTCATCAATGAGGCCGCGAACCTGCGCTTCACAGCTTTGTTGGATTCCCTTGAGAAGCTCATTCTGGCCGGCATGAGCCTGCATCTCCAACAAAAGCGCCGACAGCGATTGGCATACCTGATCATGCAGTTCCATGGCAAAGCGTTTGCGCTCGTCTTCCTGGTAGGAGAGCAGCTTGCCCATCGATTTTTCTCGAATACGCTTCGCATTTTCACGGGCAAGCTGCTGGGCAAGTGCTGCCCCCGCCGCGGCCGCGGCGGCTTTCAGAAAATCGAGCCGGAAAGCATCCAGCTCATCTCCGCTGTTGAGGTAGAGGTTTATGACCCCAAGAACCCGGCCTTCATGGCTGATGGGCATCACCGCGTGCCAATGCTCGCCCAATCCATCATAATGAATGCTATGTTCCTCGCCGGCCGAAGAACCCGTGATGCTGCGGCCGGTTTGAGCCACTTTCCCACAAAGACACTCTCCCAAGGCCAAGCGCTCGCAACGTTTTATCTGCTCGGGGCTCAAGTTCCGCTGAGCCGCCATTTCCAGGTTTTGGCCTTTTACCAGAAAACCAACAGCGTTGGCGGTCGTTCCCAGCCAGGACAAAGAGGTGATCTGATCAATGAGCGTTTCCAGAATTTGCGCGCTATTCTGGCAGTACTGCAGGCTTTGCAGGAGGCTGCACAAAGCACTGTGGTGCTCCAGGCTTCGCAAAAGGTGTTCGGCGGTGTTCTTGGTCTCGGTAATATCGTGGGCAAAATGCAGATAGACAGGCTTGTCGTCGCCGGTGACCAGCGGGGTTGGAAAGATCGCCAACTTCATCCATCGAGCGTCCTGGGAGTCGAATACCTCTCGTTCGACGGCCCCTCCTTTTTCGATAGCTTCAACAAGGGGACACTCCGCGATAGGAATGTCGCGGCCGTGAACCACAATCGGGCAATACGCGCCAACGACTTGTTCCGGGCTCAATCCGAAATCCCGCTTGGCCGTGCGATTCACGGCAAGGATGTGATGCTCAGAGTCCACGAGGAGCACATAGAAAGGAATCGCATCCAAAATATGCTGGATCTCCTGCCCGGCGGCCAGAAGATGGCTTCCTTTCGGTTCTCCTATTTCAGTCACATTTTGCGCCAAAGTGCTCTCTCCTTTGAGAAGCATGGCTGTGCTCCGATGCGATGCTCTCTCCATGGCATCTTATAGCACTGACAACGCTCTATATGAATCCGTTGAAATATATGAATTTACGAACGATGTATCAGTGGAAAATACGGATAATCGACTGATCAACCGGATACTCAACAACCCATGTCTCGGAGCCTAACCCGCACTATTCATGAAGGTTCGTAGCAAGGCAGTGCAGACGGGTAATGCCGCGTAATTTTTGCAGGCGAAGCTTTCGGAGTGCGTGAGCTTGCTTGCGCTTTTCGCGAAATTCTTGAAAATCCGGCTGTTCTTAAAAGCGGAAGCAAGCTGCCGCACTCCTTATGCGCTCTCCGGACGCGAAAACTATGTCGCATTAGGTGCGGACCTGCCGTTCAGCTCATCAATGACTTGGATTTTTTCAAAACTACAAAATATCATGCGCAGGGTTTTCTCGTCGATCCTACGCATTAGTTGTGCTTCATACTCATCAGCCTCAAGATCCTCTTCTTTCTCGTGGAGATTGGGCTTACTCTCCGATGTAGGATCTCGTGTGGTCGGTATTGCATTAGTCGTATCATCGATCTTATGGGCAACCCGTCTGTTGCGCTCGATCCATCGAAAACAGTCATCGTGCGAGCCAACGTATAGAAATACGATATGGCCATTTCTTCGAATAAACACAAGGCGGTGCCCGCATCCCAAGTCATATTTTCCGCAATACTTAATCCGATATTCTCCGTGGCGGGTAAATCTGAATTTTTTGCGCAGGTCCCCTTCATTTATGCCCGTAATCTGGCGCATTACAGCTTCCGCTTTCGCAGCGGCCATCGAAGCCGTCCCGCCCTTTTGACGAAGATCCTCGAGATTTCGGCTAAAAACTGCGGTGCGATGAACAAAAAGGACCTTCCCCTCTCCCGCCTGGTTGGCATTCGACATCTCTCCTCCTCCTGGCCGGTGATCAAATCCCGGATATCCAAATCAAAGTCATCCTCGGCAAACCACTACGATGCTTTCCCGAGAACTATGAGAATGCGGTCCAGCATAGCTGGCGGATCGACCCACTTGCCAATCGCATTCCGTATAGCGCAGATGATCGCGTGCATGTTTGCCAGAGAACGGCTGATTCCGGCATTCCAACCAAAAAGTCTAACAAACCAATAAATCAGCCATTGTCCCCGTTCCCGCTCATGGACTCGCCCTCTTGATCGGGAAACGGGGATCTAAAAACAAGACGCGTCTACGCCTTGCCAAGCGCCTTAAGCACCTTGTCCGGCGTGGCAGGCGGATCCACCCATTTGTCAATCGCGTTGTAAATCGCGCAGATGATCATATGCGTGTTTGACATGGAATGGCTGATGCCGTTGGCCCCGTAAGTTCCGTTGCCTGAGCGTGTTTCAACCAAACTCGTATTCAGCTTCGGCACATCCAGCATGCCCGGTTTTTTATACTCGATCATGTTGGTGTTGAGTTTTACGCCGGTGGCCTTGTCGTAAAAATAATCTTCAAACATCTGGCATCCCTGGCTGAAAAACGCCACCTGGTCGAGCTGGCCCTCGAGGGAGATGCGCCTGATGATCTTGCCCGAATCCACCGCGGCTCCGTACTTCAGGATTTCCACCTGTCCGGTTTCTGTATCCACCGCCACTTCGCAATACAGAGTATTCAACGTGTCATACTTGCTGGGCCATAGTGGTGCAGGAGGATGCCCGGCAAAGGTTGCATATACATTGGACGTGAGACTCTTAATCGGTACCCCGGCCGTCTTGTCCGACTTGAGCACTATTTTCCCACCCGCTAGATCCAGATCCTCCGGCTTTTTCCCCTTCAACGGGTTTGGAGGCAACTTTCGCGGCGGACCGAATCCTCCGGCCGCCGGCTTTTCCGCCTCAGCAATCGCCGCTTCAAAGATGCGCTGCCTGAATATATGACAGCATTCTTTCAAAACCCAGCCTGTTGCTACAAGCCCGTCTGCCCCTCCGCTGATGGACACGAACATTGCGTTGGGATCATAATCTATGCTGATGTCCGTGGCTTCAAGGCCGAGCTCTTCAGCGGCAATCATGGCAACGCCTTCAACGGAAAATACCCCTGCATGGGGACCCTGGATCGGCATGTGTACGACTCCGTCCCGAAGCTCGAGCACAGCATGAAAATCACTACCCATTGCATGCCTGGGGCACATCTGATATCTGAAACCGGCCCCGTGCATCCTGCCGTCAGGCAGTTTCTTTGCTCCGTTTTTGTGCCAGCTCCAGTTCATCATTTTCTTTCCGGCCTCGATGCAGGCGTCAAAGCTGGGAACCGGCCTTGTGTCTTTCTGCCCGTCCGGTCCATGGAGGTTCAGCCTGGCAATTTCAATCGGATCTTTGCCCAGTTTTTCGGCGATCATGTGGATCGCCATTGTTACCGAATCCCAGTTGAAAGGACAGAATTGCGAACTGAAAGGCATAAGACCGCGATTGCTGTCCACGATGTCCATTCTCTGCCGGATGTTCAGGCATTTGGTTCCTATGTAAGGTCCGTAACCCTGATCGCCAATAGTCCCGAAAAATGAATTGCCCGTAGTGCCGCCGTCGGCGATGGAGAAATCATCGAAGGCCGTAATCAGGCCGTCCTTTTTAAATCCCACCTTCATGTGAATAAAACGCTGCTGAATCATGAAATCAAAGGTGTCCCTGCGCGTGTTGATGCAACGCACGGGCCTTCCGGTCCTCTTTGCGAGAAGCGGAGTGATCTGCTGGGATCTGCGTATCGTCCAGTCACAGTATTTGCCCCCCTGGAAAAGACCTTCCTGCACGGTTTTTTCGGGTGGCAGGCCGTACAATTGTCCAATTGCATTTTTGCCGCCGCTGGCGTGCCAGACAGCACCCTCGATGTGGAGACTATCTCTTCCCAGGTAGGGATCATCGAACCACCATGCTACGGAACTGTGAGGATTGGGTGAAGCGGAAGCATACGTAGGCATGTTCAGGTCGTACTCAATAATGTAATCGGCTTCTTTGAAACCCTGCTCTACATCTCCCTGGTTCTGATTTGAATAGGAAACATTCCCCTTTTTCGGAGGATTATTATTGCCTCCCCCTCCAAAGGGATTGCCGGGGCCGCTTCTATCCTCGGGCCGGATCACCGGGGCGTTGGAGTCTCTTCCTTCTTTGATATCCACGATAACGGGCAGCATCTCCCATTCAACATCAAGTGCTTTTAAAGCCTCATCGCAGATATCCCCATTTTCCGCGACGACGACGAATCCCACTTCCACATTTTCTTCTTCAGCGACATCGGAAATGAAGGGCTGGGGCGAACCGCCCATGCCGCCGCGTTGCAGCTTTTTTAAGTCTTCATCTTTCCATGTAACGATGTCCACAACCCCGGGAACAGCCTTGGCCTTTTCCAAATTGTAACTTTTTATCTTCGCGTGCGCGTGCGGACTGCGCAGGAATTTCGCTTCGAGCATATTGGGAACGACATAGTCGATTCCGAACTTAGCCAGGCCTGAGGCGACCGCCCATGACAGTTTGCCGGGCAGGTTTGCCTTCCCGACCACCCTGAAATCTTCTCTTTGTCCGTTAATTCCCGTTAAATCAGCCATAGTAGTTACTACCTCCTTTTGAGGAAAGCGCCTGCCGTTACAATTGTTTATTGCATCCGCTTTCTTTTCTCCTTCTGAAGCACAATTGACAATCGATCGCTAAACTAATTTTTCTATAATTGGTTGTAATCTTGATTGCTCAAGTCCGACTGAAAAGGCGTCTATATTTTCCGTTGCCTTAAAGGATCCTGATTTTGACTTTGAATCCATAAGCACCATGGTTCCTCCAAGGCGTGGTTTCATGATTTCCACACGGCTTTGAATTTGCCCGATAATTTCCGAGTCCGAGAGGTCTTGCTCCATTACAAACTCGATGCTGAGATCCGGACTGTTGACTGTCCGCTTGTGGATATCCGCAAATACGGGCGTTTCTTTCAGATCCTTGACAACAGACAGAAAGATCATTCTGTGATCAAGAACGGAAGAGGAGTCTCCGTTCCGATTTCTCAACAGTCTTTGGGTGGGAAGTTCAATCGGAACATAATACGAATTCACTTCTCTTGCCAAAGGCATCTTAAAAGCTATGTATCTGTCGAGTTTCTTTGAATGAAAAATGAATTCCGGGATGCGCTTGGCTGGGTGATGGAATTGGCGTCCGAAGGCAATCTCCCGGATCTCGGTAAGAAGAGGTTTATGGTCGTCATCGAGAGCAACCCCAAACAGTTTATCGGGTTCCAGCAGAATAATAAGGGCAAGCGCAGCCCAGGTTTCATACCCTATCCGAAACATTGCGGTTGCATCTGCTGCAAGATCGCCTTCCACTATCCTTTCAAAATCATCTTCGGGTATTTTCCCCTGCACCAGTTCAAACAGACGGCTATAGATCAGGCGCATCATGCCTTCTTTAGGGTTACGAAGAAAGCTAGACAGATCCATCGGCATTTCGATATTGAGATCTAATGTTCCGGATAACGTATTCTCAGACGCCATAAAATTTTTCGAGAGAGAATAAACATCAAAATCAAAGGAGCTTTTGCATGATTCAATAACGGCCTCTCGGATGTCATCAAAATATCCATAGAATCTGCCGCGCAAATCTTCGGGTATGCAAACTTCACATTGGTCAATGTAAATTTCCGGATTTGACGAAATATAGTCTTTTAGAGTTCCATACATGGGCTTCCATTGTGATATTAAGGCCATAATTATTATTTCCTACTGCGATCACTTTTCGGGCCATCCGACAGTTCGCGAAACACCCTGCGCATATCCGCAACGATCACATCGGTCCCGAACCTCGCCTTCCCAGCAGCCAGGGAATGGGACAATTTGCCCGGTACGTTTGGCTTTCCTACAGAATTGAATTCCGTTCGTTAACCATTGCTTCCTTCTGTATCCGCCATAGTAAATCCTTTCAAAACGCCACGAATTACACGAATCCAATTTGTGTAATTCGTGGCTAAGAGTTGTTAGACGGTCGCCAGAAGTGCACGTTTTACCAGGGTCCTGGCAATCTGAACTTTGTATTTCGTTGCAGGCAATGCCTTGGCATCTGCAACGGCGGCGGTTCCGGCCCCTTCTGCATTCGCTTCGTTGACCGGCTTGCCTGCGATGGCAGCTTCCGCTTTGATTGCACGATAGGGCTTGGGCCCAACCGCATTCAACGCAATCCGCGGGGCTCCGCCGCCGACCATCACCGCGCAGTTCACAATCGGGAAATCGATCGATTTGCGAATCGCAAATTTGATGAATGCGCTCTTCGCGCCGGCCGGCGGCGCCGGGATTTGGATCTCCGTGATGATCTCGCCAGGAGCAAGCACTGTGTTGCTTCCGACTTTGACATCAAAGAAGTTCTCCGCAGCGATCTTGCGCGTGTTGGTCCCGATGGTGGCATTCAGCGCAATCAACGCCGGAGCCACATCGCTGGGATGCACCGCGATGCATCCGTTGACAGCGCCGAAAATCGAGTGATAGCGATTATCGCCGGCCATGGCAAAACAGGCCTTTCCGCCTTTGCGAATGCAATCAAATCTGTTCTCCGGTTTACGGAAATACCAGCAACGGTGCAGCTGCGCTATGTTTCCGCCGATCGTTCCCATATCGCGGACGTGAGGCGTTGCTACACGCAGAGCTGCTTGCGCCAGCGCCGTGTATTTCTGTTTGATGGCCGGGTCGGCGGCAATATCCGCGAGGCGCGTGGTGGCCCCAATTTTGAGAATGCCCGCTTCTTCCTTGACGTAATCGAGACTGGGACTAATGGTTTTGATGTTGATCAAGGATGCGGGATAAGCAGGAAGAACGTTGTCCTTTAGTGTGCCAATTAAGTCAGTGCCCCCGGCAATAATGGTTGCCTTGCCGCCGGCAAGAGCGGTTTTAGCCTCCGCCAAGGTTTTTGCGTTTATATGATCGAATGCTTTCATCTCTTTCCCCCAAGAAAGTTCCCGGTTTCCAGTTCTCGGTTCCCAGATGACTGCCATTCACTTGGAACTGGGAACTCCGAACTGGGAACTCCGTTATTATGCTTTTCCCGTAGCGAGGTTGTAGGACAGTTTGCCGGGGAAAAATTTAGGTGTCCCGACATACTTGAAGTCTTTTCGTTCTCCGTTGTATCCAATAAGATCAGCCATACTACGCGCCTCCCTTCATCACCTGCGCCGCTTCCATGATGGCAGTGGGATGCCGCGGATACGTTCCGCAGCAGCAGATGTTGCCGGCCAGCGCCTGTTTGCACTGCTCTTCCGTCGGATTCGGATTCTTGTCCAACAGAGCTTTGGCCGAGACCACGAAGCCGGGCGTGCAATAGCCGCACTGCATCGCGTCCCATTTGCAGTAAGACTGGATCAGGGGGTTCCACTTCTTGTCGGCCGCGATCCCTTCCACCGTCTCGATCTTTTTGCCTTCGCATTCAACGGCAAGCGTGGTGCACGAAAGGACGACCCTCCCATCGATGATGACGGAACAGGAACCGCATACTCCGCGGTCGCACATCTGTTTCGCCCCGGTCAGGCCCAGCTTGAACTGAAGCGTTCGCTGAAGAGTCCAGTGCGGTTCGATCAGGACTTCGTAGTCCTTCCCGTTGACCTTCAGTTTCGTGGTCACGGGAAGCACGCGTCCCTGATGGGCCGTGCCGAAATG
>Ga0335071_10006889_pt1 | contig 11730 bp, 9 predicted proteins | sample Lox_Sample_15_FD_206724 | JGI IMG/M metagenome (GOLD analysis project Ga0335071, IMG submission 206724) | Soil microbial communities from Loxahatchee National Wildlife Refuge, Florida, United States - Lox_Sample_1.5 | ecosystem: Environmental > Terrestrial > Soil > Wetlands | place: USA: Florida...
CCTGAAATATCCAGCGCGTATCACACCTGCAATTTCTGCAGGTAGGGGACGCTGGCCTTCATCATCTCGAGTTTCATCTCGACGAAGTAATTCTTAATCCCGCCGGTCTTTGCGGCAGTGAAAATCTTCTTCCAGTCGAGCGTGCCTTCACCGACCGGAACAATCTTCTTTGTTGGAGCGGACCAGTCCTGCACATGCATGGAGATGAATCGTCCGGGGTATTTCGTGAAGTACTCGGCGGCGTCGTAGCCCCGGCTGATGGTCGAGACCTGAAACTGGAACTTCACCAGCTTGGGATCGAGCAATCCGAACAGCACGTCGTAGGTACGTTTGCCGTCGACGGTGGAGAGCTCGAACTCCTCGTTGTGCAGGCCTTGCTGGATGCCCGCATTCATTGCCTTCTCGCCCATTTTGTTGTATTCGTCGGCGGCGCGCTTTACATCGTCCATGGTGGGATTCTTCGGCCCGGATAGAGTGGCTACCAGCATTTGAGTCAGTCCCGCATCCTTGGCCCACGCGATGGCGGTGTCCTGATCCTTCCTGAGCTCGTCGAGGCCAAAGTGCGCGCTTACGCAGGTGAGGCCGGCATCATTAATCATCCTTTTGATTTCTGATCCCTTGTACTTGGTGAGAGGACCAAATCCGTTATCCGCATAACCCGCGGGCGAGCACATTTCGATCGCCTGGAATCCAGCGGCGGCGAGTTGTTTCAGAGTGCCGGGAAAGTCTTTTCCGATCTCGTCGCGAACCGGCCACGTCTGGCAGCCAATCGGAATTCCAAGAGGATTGGCGCGGAGTTTCATGACACCTCCGGAGATCAGCCCAGCGACGGCAGCTTGCGCCGCGGCAGTCTTGCAGAAATCTCTTCTAGAAATCGTGGACATAGGAAGCCTCCTGGAAATAAGAGTTGTTACAGTTCCCATCCCTTACGGCGTTCCGGACGAATGTATTTCTGCGCCAAATCTGAATTGTTAACCTGCATCTTTGCCGGATCCCAACTCAGCTTCTCGCCCGTAAGCAGCGCGATATTGCCCAAGAGAAGCGTCTCAGTCACCAAGCCCTCGAATTCGAAGTTGCCGCCGGGCTTGGTCTTCCCGCCTTTGCAGGCGTCGAGCCATTCACGTTCGTTGCCGGGGGAGCGAGGAAGCGTTTTCGGCGGCTGCTTGTATGCGTCCATCTTCGACTGGGGAATCAGCCTTGGATTTCTCCCATTGAAACCGCACAAGATCTTGCCGCTGTCACCGATGAAAAGCAGCCCTTCATCCTCGTCGGTCTCTCCGCGGAACGGTTTGTCGGGTTCGAGTTCTTCCGGTCGGGGTGGTTTGAGACCGCCGTCGTACCAGGTGAATTTCAGCGGCGGCATGTCGCCGCGGGCGGCGAAGTTGTAACGAATGATGGAAGCCTGCGGATATGTCTCTTCGTACCGGTCAGTAGAGCTGGCTTCCACGCTGGCCGGAGTTTCGAGTTTCATCACGCGGAAGATCGTGTCGTAGCTGTAGCAGCCCATGTCACCCAGCGACCCGCAGCCGAAGTCGGTCCATCCACGCCACACGAACGGTAGATACGCTTTGTTGAAAGGACGCTCGGGAGCCGGACCGAGCCACTTATCCCAATCCAGGCCTTCCGGCACGGGCTGCTGGTCTTTCGGTCTCTCGATTCCCTGAGGCCAAAATGGACGACTCGACCAGTTAACGACTTCGCGCACTGGACCGATGGCTCCTGCCCAGATCCATTCGCACAGCAGGCGGGTATCTTCCGAGGCTTGGTTGGCGACTGCAATCTGCGTGGCGACGCGAGTCTGACGCGCGATGGCGGCGATCTCGCGGGCTTCGTAGATGGTATGCGTCAAGGGTTTCTGGCAAAAACAGTGCTTGCCCTTCTTCATGGCCGCGGCGGAGATCACCGCATGCAGGTGGTCCGTGGTACAGACGACAACGGCATCGACGTCGTGCTGCTTCTCGAGCAACTCGCGGAAGTCGTTATAGGCCACGCAACCGTGATAGTTTCCTGAGCGTTGCTGCTGGCCGTAGCAGGCGTCGACAATTTTCTGGGCGGGCTCGCGTCCGGCAACTCCGTTGGTTGCGGTAAGCGTGTGCGACAACTGAATCGGCTGGTCAGGACTGAGCCAGTCCCAGCCGCTGTCGACCCCAAGCAGCTTGCGCACGGAATTGCAAAACTCGTGCGTCGACCATTGCGGATAGCCGTCGCTGCCTTTGTTCACATCGCAAACGGCAACGCCCTGGACGTCGGGCTCGCGCAAGAAATGCAGCATGACGCGCAAACCCTGAGCACCGACTCCAATGAACGCGATATTCACCTTATCGCTCGGAGGAACGTAACCGACTCCACCCAGAACGCGCCGGGGCACAATGGTGAATCCGACGGCGGCGGCTGCGGTTGACGAGAGAAACTTCCGGCGGGAGATGGAGTGCCCTGAGATGGGCCGAGCAGGAAGATCTTTCTTCATGATCCCTCCTTGCAACGCACGATTGTACGCTCGGGAACGCCCAAGTGAATCGATTGAATTGAGGGTTGAGGGTTGGCCGCCGGCTGGCGGTGTGCGAAAGCGGTCTGGTGATGATGGGACCGGCTGTAGCTGTTTCCGAAACGAATTCTACAAACCATGAATGTAAGCCTGTAGAGAATTCAACTGCTCCTCTTCGCTTCGCTCAGAGTCGCAGGGGCGGACAAATGCGTCCGCCCCTACATGCGCGCGAGTTGTATCAGCTTCGGCAGCACGTCGCCCAGGGAGTTTTCAGGGACGCCAAACTGGAAGTACAGCTTGCGGTAGAGTTCGTACAGCTCGGCATAGGTTTCTTGCGCTCCGGGCTGCGGCTCGAAGACGGTGTAAGATGGGCAGACTCGCTTTTGGGCTTCGTCGATCGTGGGGAATATCCCTGCCGCGAGAAAAGCAAAAATCGCGGATCCCAAACCCGTGACCTTGCTGCTGGGAACCAACACGGGCCGCCCGAGTACGTTGGCGTAGACCTGGTTCAGCGTGGAATTGTTCTGCGGAATGCCTCCGCCGTTGATGACCCGTTGCGTGGGAGCGCCGTACTCGGCCATGCGGTCGAGGATCACGCGAGTGTGGAATGCGGTTCCCTCGATCGCCGCGAAGAGTTCGTCCTGCGCGGTGTGCTGGAGATTCCAGCCCAAGGTCATACCACCGAGGTTGGGATTCACCAGAACCGTCCGATCGCCGTTGTCCCAGGTCATGCGTAGCAACCCGGTCTGTCCGGCGCGATAACTCGACAGACCTTTGCTCAACTCCTCTACCGTCGTGTTTGCGCGCCGGGCGATGGCACTGAAGATGTCTCCTGTGGCCGAAAGCCCGGCTTCAACTCCCGTGAACTGCGGGTGAACGCTGCCGGGAACGACTCCGCAGACACCGGGGATTAGCTGAGCCTTTGCGGCATAGGCGATGATGCAGGTCGATGTGCCGACTACGTTCACGACATCGCCTTCCTTGGCGCCGGCGCCGATAGCGTCCCAGTGAGCGTCAAAAGCGCCGACGGGAATCGGGATTCCGGCTTTCAACCCAAGTTGCTCAGCCCAGTAAGGCGTGAGAGTCCCGGCAATCTTGTCAGAAGTCGCATAGGCTCCCTCGAGGTTGGTACGCACTCCCGCCAGCAGAGGATCCACCTTAGCGAGAAAGCTCTCTGGTGGAAGTCCCCCGAGGGAAGCGTTCCACATCCATTTGTGGCCCATCGCGCAGATGCTCCGCTTCACATGCCGCGCATCGGTGATACCGCAGAGAGTGGCGGCTACCATGTCGCAGTGCTCGAAGGCACTGACGAATTTCGCCCGCTTGTCGGGATTGTGGCGAAGCCAATGCAGCAGCTTGGAGAATCCCCATTCCGACGAATAGACACCACCACACCATTCGATGGCCTGCAGCTTCTCGAGCCGGGCCAATTCGGTGATCAGGGCGGCTTCTTTCTTGGCGCGGTGGTCGCACCACAAGTAGTAGTCATCCAGCGGTGCCAGATTCTCGCCAACGGGAACGACGCTTGATCCCGTGGTATCGAGGGCGATGGACTGAATTTCATCTCCGGAGATTCCGGCGGACCGGACCGCAAGACGGGTAGCCTCGGCCAATCCGCGCATGTGATCGGCATGAGATTGCGTGGCGAAATCGGGATCTTCGCGCTTGCGGTGAAGAGGATATTCCGACACGGCGGAGGCCAGCAGTCCGCGCTCGCTGTCCACGATTGAAACACGCACGCTCAAGGTGCCGAAATCCACCCCCGCCACAATAGCCATAAATAAAGCCCTCCCGAATGAACTCCACGATGCAGGAAAGAGTATCGGCGCTAGCGCGCCCGATCATGATAGGACCGCTGATTGTGAATCAGAAGCAAGCTTGCGCTCCCTGTTTACCTCCGGGCAAGACTGCGCAATTAACTTCTCTAAAGACTTCAATTCTTGTGCCAGTACATTTTCCAACCCAAGTAACGGGAGGCTGCCTCGTGTACCGCTGCCGCGGTGGTTGAGAAGTTCGCGGCCACGTGGTGCTCGAATCCGTTCTCGCAAATATAGTGCAGTAGCTTCTGCAATTCGGGAATTTGCACCACCCCGACCCCGCCGAATGTATTCAGGGAATCGTTGGTGAAGTTCCCTTCCCCGACATAGCCGCGAATGATCCCGGCGGTATCATCCGTCGAGAAGCGGGCGTAGCTCATGGCGCCGGGTTTCACGCGACCCACCACCGTACCGAATGTGTTCTCTTTCCCTACAGTGCCCGCGATGATCTCCTGGTAATCCATGCGGACGTCCTGGAAGAAATGCTTTGGCAGGTTGCTGCAGTGAAAACAGACGGCCTTATTGGGGTCGTCCCCGTAGTTGTTGTTCCAGTCGAGCAGTGCGCTAGGCGTCTCTGACGCCAGCGCGAGAGCGTGCATGCTCAAGGTGCCGCAGACGTCGACTTCGCACGCGGCGGGCAACAACTTGTTGCTCATCATGCTCATGATGGTGCAGGGCACGACACCGAAATACTCCTCCATCGAAGTCCAGCACTGGACTGCGCTGATCTGCACGTCTGTCTGTTTCATCCATTGGTCGATAACGTAGCCCAGTTTTGCCATCTTGATCAGCGCCGGGTCGGGCACGCCGCCCGTTGTAACGTACTTGCGAATTTCGCCGAGCTTCCCCTGAACGCCGTCGTCATTGTCTTTCAACCGCGCGATGCGGCCGAAGACCTCCGAGAGGTCCAGAGTCTCTGTTGAGATACCACTCGATTCCAGTAACTTCTCGCTGTAGCGAACGGTATTGAAAGCGGTGGGACGCGCGCCGATGCTGCCGATACGAAGATTGCGGAACCCGTTGACGATCCGGCAGACTGCGGCGAACCAGGCCAGGTCCTTCTCAAAGTCCGCGGTATCGGGACGCACCGTGTGAAGGCGCGTCAAGGAATACGGGATTCCGTATTGCCGCAGGTTGTTGCAAGCCGACATCTTGCCGCAGAAGCTGTCACGCCGAAAGGCGATGGTCATCCTGGCTGCATCGTCGGGCGTGGCCTGGATCAGCACGGGGACATTGAGCGTGGCCAGACGCAAGGTGTCGGCAATGGCGCGCTCGTCGCCGAAGTTGGGGAGCGAGACGATCACGCCATCAAGGCGCTCCTGATTTTTGCGAAACAACGCCGCACAGCGCTTGGCTTCTTCATGGGTCTCGACCGCTCCGTGTTTGCTCTCTTCTGGCCCGAGCACGACACAATCCATCCCGGCTTTCGCCAAGGCCTGGATCATTTCCTCGCGACCCGATTTCGCCAGCTGATCCGGGAAAAAACCTCGATTTCCGATGATGACGCCCATCGTCATTTTCTTTTCAGGCATATGAGTCCTCACAATGACAAACCGCAGAACTAAGAGTCTTGAGACATTCGTTTGCGTTCTTTTGCCGGGGAAAAATGAAAACAGTAGACCAAGCCGAGGATCAGCAGTAACGCGCCCCACCAAACATTGGCGTGCAGATCGAAGAGGACGACTTTCGCTTCAGGAGGGTGGATGAGTTCGTAAATGCCCCGGACAAAGATCAGGAAGCCATTCACGCCCAGGCACAGTCCCGTGAAGAACCAGATCGAGAGGGATCCACCGGCTTTCATGCGTTCCTCCTACCAGAAGATGATCTGCAAAACAACGAACACAACGGCAACAACCGCGCCCCAAAAGATCGGACTGTGAAGAATGCTTACGTGTTCAGCTTTCGGAATCGGGGTGAGGCCGTAAACAAGATCCTTCAATTCCGATTCAGGTTTCGGCCGCGTCAGATAGCTGACGACGACGGTCACGATCACGCAAATCAGGCAGCACCAGAGGGCGCGGAACATGTTCTGCGCCTGGTCCTGCGCGTCCATGGAGAGCGCTACGTATCGAACCGCGCCGGGATCGACCTTGACCCACAGATACATGCCAACGGAAGAGAGCGTCCCTGCCAGCAACCCCGCCCACCCGCCAGCAGGTGTTGCGCGCTTCCAGAGCATGCCGAGGATCACCGTTCCAAACAGCGGCGCGATGAAGAAGCTGAATAATGCCTGAACGTAATCCATGATGCTAGGGAAACCAGCCGCGATATAAGCGGTGCCGACACTGACGATCACTCCGATCACCGTCACCCAGCGGCCCATCTTTACCTTGCTTTCATCGCTGGCATTCTTGTTGATCAGCGTTCCATAGATGTCGTAGGTCCAGACGGTAGTGAATGCGCTGACGTTGCCCGCCATGCCCGACATAAACCCGGCGATGAGGGCGGTGATGCCGAGGCCGAGGAGACCGGGTCCGCAATAGCGAGCCAGCATCAGGGGTAGGACCTCGTCATAACCGTGCAATCCCTGAGCCTGCCCCGCGGGGGACCAGGCCAGGTCGGCGGGCACGAGCCGGATCAGACTTCCCGTGTGCGGATCGCGCAAGAGCGCAAGACCGAGGAGACCAGGCAGGATGACGATGAAGGGCACCATCATCTTGAACGCCGCTCCGATAATGGGAGCCAGTTCCGCCGAGCGGAGATCCTTGGCTGACAGGACGCGCTGAACAACCAGGAAATCGGTCGTCCAATATCCCATCGCGATGACGGCGCCGAGTCCAAAGACGATCCCGGCCCAGTTGATTCCCATCGGGTTGCTGCTGAAGTTGCCTAGCGTAGACCACAAATGGGTATAGGCGCCTGGATTCGCCACATGTTGCTCGGTGAGGTTCTGAAGGATTTTCGCTTTAAGGCCGTTCCATCCTCCGGCTTCGATCAGGCCGAGAATCGGGATCAATAATGCGCCCGCCCAGATCAGAAAAAATTGCAGCACTTCGTTGAAAATCGCGGAGCGCAAGCCGCCTAGAGCTACGTAGATTGCGACGGTGATCGATGACACCCAGATGCTGAAGTTGATGTCCCATCCCAGCACGACCTTCATCACGACCGCCATGGCGTACATGTTGATCCCGCTCATGAGGACGGTCATAAAGGCGAAGGAGACGGACGAGATGGCTTGCGCCCCCTGTCCGAAACGGAGCTTGAGATATCCCGGAACCGAGTGGGTCTTACAGATGTGATAGAACGGCATCATCACCAGGGCAAGAAACAACATCGCCGGGATGGCTCCGATCCAGTACCAGTGGGCCGCGAGAATTCCATACTTGTAAGAATTGCCGGCCCATCCCATCAGTTCGAGCGAGCCCAGGTTTGCGGACAGGAATGCCAGACCGGCCACCCACGCAGTCATCTCGCGTCCGGCCATAAAGAAGTCTTCGCCCGTGTTGGCCTGCTCCTTCAGGTACAGCCCGATCGCCAGCACCAGGGCAAAATAGAAGACGATGATGACGATATCGACCGGCGAAAGATTGACAAGAGTGTTGGAGCTCAGCAGCAGCAAAGCAGGATTCATCGGGGCTTGACCTGTCCGTAATAGGCGTTGCGACCGTGTTTGCGTAAGAAGTGCTTATCGTGAAGTTCCCGCGGCAGTGGGCCCGCTTGTGCATTGATCGTGAGGGAATGCGTCGCCATGCGCGCTACGTATTCGAGGACGACGGCATTATGGGCGGCCGCATCGGCCGAGGGGCCCCAGCAAAAGGGAGCATGTCCGGCGACCAGGACTGCCGGGATCGCGTCGGGATCAAGCCGATTGAAGGTGCGGCAGATCACGAGTCCAGTCTCCAGTTCATACTCGCCCTGAATCTCGGACAGGCTGAGTCGCTCTGTGACCGGAACCGGGCCGTGAAAATAATCCGCGTGGGTCGTGCCCAGGCAAGGAATCGGCTTCTCGGCCTGTGCCCACGCGGTCGCGTACTCCGAGTGAGTGTGGGCCACGCCACCGATGTTGGGAAAGTGCTTATAGAGCTCAAGGTGGGTGGGCAAGTCTGACGAGGGGCGGAGATTCCCATCCACGATCTTGCCGTTCAAATCTGAGATCACGATGTGGGCCGGCGTTAGTTCTTCGTAAGGGACTCCGCTTGGCTTAATCGCGACCAGATTCTGGGTGCGGTCAAATCCGCTCACATTCCCGAACGTATAAAGGACCAGCCCCCGCCGGACTAACTCGAGATTGGCCTGGAGTACTTGTTCGCGAAGTGTTTTGAGCAGCATGAAAGGTATGGGCCGTTAACGTTTCCGAAAAGGAGAACAAAGCTGGTTGGGAAGACACCTTTTCAGTAACCGCCCATTTAACCGGACCCCGCCAGCTTTGTCAAAGTATGGTTGGGATGCCGTCCCGCCAAAGAGGAACAGTTCCCATGGCTCCGGTGCACAAGCGCTTGAGCGACGATGAGAGCGGTACACTGATAGGCCATGCACTATATCTATGGCATCAATGCTGTGGCGGAAGCCTTGAAAGCCCGTGGGCGGGCGTTTGAGTGGGTTGGGATGGCGAAAGAGCGCCACGACCTTCGCCTGCAACGATTGATCGAGGAATGCCGCCGGCTCAATATTCCCGTGCGCTTTGTGCAGCGCACGGAACTGGACCGCATGGCCGGGAACGCCGCGCATCAGGGCGTGGTGGCGGTCACCTCGGCAAAACAGTACAACGATCTGGACGACGTGATCGCGGCCCGGCGGGGAGAGTACTCGCTGGTTGTCGTTCTCGACGGCGTGGAAGATCCGCACAACCTCGGCGCCATTTTGCGTACGGCTGACGCAGCCGGAGCAAACGGGGTGGTGATTCCCGAACGCCGCGCCAGCGGAGTAACAGGCACGGTCACCAAAGCATCCGCGGGAGCCAGCGAACATCTTCCGATCGCGAAAGTGACCAACATTGCCCGCACCGTCGAAGACCTGAAGGATCGTAATGTCTGGTCTGTTGGGCTGGACGAACGAGGCCCACAGACTTACGACGCGCTCGATTACAAGATGGACTGCGCCCTGGTGCTGGGCGCCGAAGGCAAGGGGCTGCACGACCTGGTGAAGCGGAAGTGCGATTTCCTGGTATCCATTCCGATGCTGGGGAAGGTTCCGTCCTTGAATGTTTCCGTAGCGGCCGCGGTTGTGCTTTATGAGATCGTGCGGCAGCGGCGGTCCGCCGTGGGCGCATCCAATCGAAAATGAGGTCTGGTCCTATACCTTTTCGGAGAACGATTCCGGCCATTGCAGCTCTTCTCCTTGCGTCTGCCTTAAGTTGTCCAGCCCTGGACCGGAATGCTTTCGCAATTACGAACTACCGTCTGACGGTCCAACTGGATCCGGAACAACACCGCCTGGGGGCGCGGGGAACGATCACCCTGCGAAACGATTCAGGAACTCCCCAGAAGAACGCCGTTCTGCAGATCTCGTCGTCTCTCGACTGGAGATCGATCAGGGCCGGCGGTCTGCCCGTTCAATTTCTTCGCCAGCTGTATACCTCCGACATTGACCACACCGGAGCGCTCTCGGAAGCGATCGTCACCTTGCCGAAAGAAGTCGCCGTCAAAGGAACCATCGATCTGGATGTTGCTTACGAAGGCTTGATCCTGCACGATGCAACACGTCTGACACGCATTGGCGCTCCTGAGGATGTGGCAAAAAACACCGATTGGGACCGAATCGACGCACAGTTTACCGCTGTGCGTGGTGCGGGAAACGTGGCATGGTATCCGATCGCGACGGAAGCAGCGGATCTTTCTCAGGCAGATGGTTTGTTTGAAGTTCTGGCCGAATGGAAAGCCCGGGAAATCGGCGCAACGATGGATCTGGAGTTGCAGAACCCGGTAGCAGCGGGTGAAGAGACACCGATGCTGGTAGTCTGCAGCGGGAAAGGAAGCCAAAGCGCGAATCCCGAGAACCATGCTGGAAGCTGTCACTACGACAATCTTGCCCGCCCACCCTCATTCGCGGCAGGGGCCTTCGGCATCGTCGAACGCCCTTCGCTCAGCGTGTTTAATCTCAACAATCATGCCGGGGTCGCCGAAACTTACGCCGGCGCATCGGAAAAAGTTCTGCCATTGATCACGGATTGGTTTGGGCCCGTGAAGGGAAAGCTTCGGGTCGTCGACCTTCCCGAATCTCAGGATGCGTCGTATGAGACCGGTACCCTGCTATTCACGCCGCTGGCGAGTTCGGATCCTCAGACCGTCGGACTTACGGTCGCGCACCAGTTGGCGCACGTTGCATTTGCATCTCCCCGACCCTGGGTTGAAGAGGGACTGGCGCACCTGGCACAGGCGCTCTATCTGGAGCAGGAGAAGGGACGCCAGGCGTCACTTGCTTACATGGAATCGCATCGCCCGGCACTTGCAGAATCGGAGAAAGCGGCCAGTTCCGATCAAGACAGGGTTCGAGCCAAGGGATCCCTGGTCAACCCCTCCAATGAGGAGACGTACCGCGACAAGGCGCTCTACGTGTGGTGGATGCTGCGCGACATGATCGGAGATGCGGCGCTGAAGAAGGCACTCGCGCTTTATCATCCCTCAGATGACACGGAGCCGTCGTATGTGTTGCGTCTCATCTCGAGCCAGACGCATCGCGATCTGGGATGGTTTTTCGAGGATTGGATCAACCACGATAAGGGGTTGCCGGATTTCAAGATCGTTACAGCGTATTCCAGTAAGACGGCGCAGAACGGCTATATCGTTACGGTTACGCTGGATAACTCCGGCGACGCTGGGGCCGAGGTCCCGGTTGAGGTTAAGTTCGCCGGTGGAACGGTTGCGAAGAGGCTGGAAGTCCACGGAAGCAGTCGAACCGTGACTCGGATCGAGACTTCGGGCGCTCCGCAGGAAATCATCGTGAATGATGGAAGCGTGCCCGAGAAAAATATCAGGAACAACACTTTCAAAATCGAAGCCGCGACGCAGTAACCGTCCCGCAGCAATGAGGACGGACGTAGGCTCGATGCTGCGGTTCGAATCTCGTGGTAAGGTGATCGTTGTTACAGGAGGAAATTTGGCTTACATCCAGTTTCTCGGCGCTGCGGGAACTGTTACCGGATCGAAACATCTGATCAACACGGGAGATGCTTCCGGGAAAAGCGGGTTCCAGGTTCTCGTGGATTGCGGAATGTTTCAGGGGCAGAAAGACTGGCGCGAGCGGAATTGGCAGAACACACCCATTCCGGCGAATGCCATCGACGCCGTGATCCTGACTCATGCGCACCTCGACCATTGCGGATGGATTCCCCGCCTGGTGAAAGAAGGCTTTCGCGGACCGATCTACGCCACTTCTGCCACGATCGACCTATGTGGAATCATTCTTCCAGACTCCGGACACCTTCAGGAAGAAGACGCGAACTTCTACAACAAGACTAAAAAGTCGAAGCACGATCCTGCCCTGCCGTTG
>Ga0335071_10006890_pt1 | contig 11726 bp, 8 predicted proteins | sample Lox_Sample_15_FD_206724 | JGI IMG/M metagenome (GOLD analysis project Ga0335071, IMG submission 206724) | Soil microbial communities from Loxahatchee National Wildlife Refuge, Florida, United States - Lox_Sample_1.5 | ecosystem: Environmental > Terrestrial > Soil > Wetlands | place: USA: Florida...
CCGTGCGCGTCGATCGTCCCGAGTGCGTTCGGGTCGGCGTCGATGACGAGGTGGCCGGTGACCCCGGCGAGCGGCCGTCCCTTCGCGTCGACGATCGCGCCCCGCGGCGCCTGGAGGTCGACGACGCGGAACGACTGCGAGTTCGCGATCGACGTGTACTGCGGCCCGTGGAGCACCTGGATCGACCAGGCGCGCAGCACGAGAACCGCGATCGCCACGCCGACGAGCGCGGCGAGCCCGCCGACGCGGACGAAGAAGCCCGGGCTGCGGAAGTACGGCGCGTCAGCGCGGGAGTACGGCTCGAGGCGGCGGCTCGAGGGAAGGCTGCGGGGAAGCGTGACCCTGCGGCGGTCGTCAGGCGTCGAGGTCGACATGCAAGCGGCGATTCAGTGTAGGCACTACTCGTCCGCCAGCTCGTCCGCGAGGAGCGCGAGCGCGTAGACGCGCCAGGCGAGCTCCGGGTCGCCGCGGAGCGCATCGAGTGCGTCCGTCACCGCCGGGAGGCCGTCCGCGCCGGCCGCGAGCCCGTCGAGCGCCGCGGCAAGGGCGGCGCGGCGGCCGGGGTCGTCGAGCTCGTCCGCGAGCCGCACGACCGCGACGTCGTCCGGCGCGAGCTCGCGGTGCGGGTCGCCGCCGGCCGCGAGGACGAGCATTGCGCGCCGCCGCGCGGCGTTCAGTTCCGGCTCGTCCACCGGCACCTCGGCGAGCACGAGCCAGACGAGGACGGATGCGAGCGACTCCGGCGGGAGCCCCGACTCCTCGAGCTCCGCTAGCCGGGATCGCGACAATCGCCGGCCTCGCCCTCGCAGCAGCCGAGCTTGAACCGGCAGCGCGGGCACTGCCACGTCGATTGCCGCCATTCCATCTCGGCGCCGCAGCGCAGGCAGATCTCCTTCACAGCGCTCACCCCGAGGAGCGTACGTCCTGCAGCCGACGGAACTGGCACGTCTTCTCGAAGCCGAGCCGGCGGAGGATCGGCGCCGACATCGCGCCCGCGGACACCGCGAGCGCGGGCGTACCGCGCGCGACGGCCGCGTCCCAGCGCGCGCGGACGAGCGCGCGGTACACGCCGCGGCCGCGGGCGGACGGAAGCGTCGAGCCGCCCGACATGAACACGCCGCGGGGCGACAGCATCGCGCGCGCGTAACCGGCGAGCTCGCCGTCGAGCCAGGCCGCGTAGACGACCTCGGCATCCGCGCCGCGCCGCAGCTCGAACTCGGCGGCGAGCGCCGCGGGGTCGGCACGCCGCCCGGCGGGGAGGTCGAAGCTCTCGTACATCGATTCGGTCGCGGCGACGTACTCGTCCACGGTCTCGACCGGCCGCGTGACGACGTCGGGTGGGCCGGCGGGAGGCTCGTCGGTGAGCAGCAATCCGTCGAGGTGGTAGTCGCCCTCGACGACGACGAGCCCGCCGGCGAGCAGCCGCTCTTCGACGTCGCTCGGTGTCGAGAGCTCGGTGAGCCACCAGCTCGCGATCTTCGTCCGTGTCGTGCGCATGAAGTCGCGGACGGTCTCGACCGCGTCGTCGACTCCGTCGTCCTCGAGCCGGATGCGCTCGACGCCCGCCCAGGTTCCGCCGACGTCGCCACGCAGCACGAGCCCCGGCGTCGACAGCGTCATCGTGCCCGGCCCGGCGGGCGCGAACGCCGACGGCGCCTCGACGAACTCTTCGAGCTCGGCCCGCGTCATGCGCGGAGCGTATCGCCGTGAACCGATGCGAGTTTTCGGGTCGCGAATTTTTGAAGATTTTTCGTCGCACCCTTGCGCATGTCCGATCGATGCTCTATCCTCCGGGCGACGATGAACGAGAACATGCACACCGATACACCGACGTTCGCCGAGGCGGCCCGTGGCCGGCTCGGGTCCGAGGGATCCCTCGCAGCGAGGTGCGCGCGCTAGGCGACTAGCCGCATAGCAGCTCGACGCGAGGGCGACCCAACGGGTCGCCTTCGACGTTTCGGGACGAAAACGACTCACCGAAAGGACGATGCTCAGCTTGAAGAAACGGACACCGGGGACTGAGGCCCCGCCCCAGAGAGAAAGGTCCTCCGTGCTCTGACACGGAAAAACCGAGGCATATTTCAGGCTTCTGCTTTAGCCTGCGGTTTTTCGGAAGAGTACGCGAGCGCCGGGCTCCAAAACTCCTCCACGTAGGACGCAGAAGCGGCCGTTCGGCTTCGGCGATCCAGGGTCGAAGGGTGGGCGAGTGGCTTGGACAACATCGTTCGTCGAAGGGCGGACGAGACAGAGCTCGCGACACGGTGCCGTGCACCGGGCCTGCCGCTGCGTCGACCTCCAGAGTCGGAGGTGGACGGAGGGCGGATCCTGCCGCCCGCGTCGCGATCCGGGATCGTCCAACCGGCAGGACGCCACGCTCTGACCGTGGAGATCGAGGTTCGACCCCTTGTCCCGGAATGCACACGGGCGGATAGCTCAACAGGGAGAGCGCCTGTCTCACACACAGGAGGCCGCTGGTTCGAGTCCAGCTCTGCCCACTCACTTCTTCTCGACGGCGGATAGCTCAGTCGGAAGAGCGCCTGTCTGATACGCAGGAGGCCGCCGGTTCGACTCCGGCTCCGCCCACCAACTCGTGACCGTAGCTCAGCCGGGTAGAGCGCTCGTCTGAAACGCGAGGCGTCGCAGGTTCGATCCCTGCCGGTCACGCTTCGGCTTCGTAGCTCAACAGGGAGAGCCGCCGACTCTTAATCGGTGTGGTGCAGGTTCGACTCCTGCCGGAGCCATCGCGGAAGGGCTGCCGCCGGAGTGGCATCCCGTCTCGAAAACGGGTGGGCCTCCGGGCCTTGGGGGTTCGAGTCCCTCCTCTTCCGCTCTTGGAGGCATGGCCGAGAGGCCGAAGGCGGCGCGGTGCTATCGCGCAGGCGGGAGACCGTCCGCGGGTTCGAATCCTGCTGCCTCCGTTTCGCTCCGGTGTGGTCGAGTCGGCAAAGACGCGCGGCTGTTACCCGTGAGGCGCAGGTTCGAGCCCTGCCGCCGGAGCTTTCACGCCCCCGTGGTCGAAACGGGAGAAGACGCCGGGCTCTCAACCCGGAAGGTGCGGGTTCGAGCCCCGCCGGGGGTGCTCTGTTCGTTCGTCTGGTCGTAGGGGAGCGTGGCCACCCCGCCGGCTTCGGGAGCCGGAGACCGCAGGTTCGACTCCTGCCGGCCAGATCGATTCACCAGCGCGGTGGAGGAGCGGCTGTCCTCGCGAGCCTCATGAGCTCGAGACCGTGGGTTCGAATCCCACCCGCGCGATCAACGGGGGCGTAGCTCAAAGGGAGAGCGCTCGCTTGTCAGGCGAAAGGCTGCCGGTTCGAGCCCGGCCGTCCCCGCTTCGTGGTGGCCGTGGTGTAACGGCAGCATTCGAGGTCGTGATCCTCGCGGTACCGGTTCGAGACCGGTCGGCCGCCCCTTCGTTCATGTACGCGGACGCTGAGCACGGGAGAGCTCAGCAGGCTGTAACCCTGCCGCCTCGCGCTGTGGTGGTTCGAATCCATCCGTCCGCACTTTCCTCGGGGATGTAGCTCAACCGGAAGAGCGCCTCGCTTGCAACGAGGGAGGTGTCGGTTCGACTCCGACCGTCTCCATCCGAGCCTCCGTAGTGTCAACGGCAGCATGCGCCCGTCGTACGGCCGTGGAGCGGGTTCGACTCCTGCCGGAGGCTCCTCTTCGAACGCTCGTAGCTCAGTGGACAAGAGCACCGCCTTGCGAGGGCGGAGGTCGCTGGTTCGACTCCAGCCGGGCGTGCTTCACGCGGATGTAGCTCAGAGGGGAGAGCGCCGGAGTGCCATTCCGGAGAGGCCCGTTCGATCCGGGTCGTCCGCTTTCGCAAGCCCGTGGTGTAACGGGAGCACGACGAGCTCCAACCTCGTCGGTCCGGGTTCGACCCCTGGCGGGCTTGCCATTTCGTCGAGATCGTCGCGGGCCGAAGCGGTCCGGTTATCAGGCAGAGGCCGCACGGCCCAGCGGGTTCGAACCCCGCAGCCGGCCGCACCTCACGACCGCGACGTTCACGCACCGCTGCGGGCCGGAGACGTCGCCGTTATCGACTCCTCATCGACAGGACGCGGGTTCGAGTCCCGCCCGGAGCTCTCGTGCTCCGGTAGCTCAGTAGGCAGAGCAGTTCGGCCGTCATCACACGACCGCAGCACACACCAACACAACGACCTCGGAAGGAGGTGGCCGGATGTCGTACCTGACGCGACAGAGCACGCGACACGCGCCGCAGTCGGCGCCGATCCCGGGCTCGACGCAGATCCCGAACAGCGCGGGCGGCTTCGCCTGGGCAGTCGACGACTGGGCGCGGCTCCGCCGCTTCCTGATCCTCGGCTCGGAGGGCGGCAGCTACTACGCGCGCGAGTGGAAGCTCACGCGTGAGAACGCCGTGGCGGTCGAGCAGTGCATCGAGACCGACGGCGTACGTGCGGTCCGCGAGATCGTCGAGATCAGCGACGCGGGCCGCGCCCCGAAGAACGACCCGGCGATCTTCGCGCTCGCGATGGCGGCCGGTCTCGGCGACGTGGACACGCGGAAGGCCGCGCTCGAGGCGCTGCCGCGCGTGTGCCGCACGGCGACGCACCTGTTCCGGTTCGCGACGTTCGTCGAGGGCTTCCGCGGCTGGGGCCGCTCGCTGCGGCGTGCGGTCGGCGGCTGGTACGCGCGTCGTTCGCCGGACGCGATCGCCTACCAGGCGGTCAAGTACCGGCAGCGCGACGGCATGACGCACCGCGACGTGCTCCGCCTCGCACATCCGGCGGCGCGGGTGAGTGCCGGCAACCCGACGCTCGAGCTGACGGACGAGCATCGCCGTCTGTTCGAGTGGATCGTGCGCGGCGGACCGGCGGACGGTCTGCCGCGGATCGTCGAGGGCTTCACGCTCGTCCAGTCGGCGGAGACGCCGGCACGGGCGGCCGAGCTCGTCCGCGAGTACCGCCTCCCGCGCGAGGCCGTCCCGAGCGAGCACCTGGCCTCGCCCGAGGTCTGGGAGGCGCTGCTCGAGGACATGCCGATGACGGCGATGATCCGCAACCTCGCGACGATGACGCGGGTCGGCGTGCTCGCGCCGGCCTCGGCGGGCACGGCGACGGTGCTGGCACAGATCGGCGACCGGGAGCGCATCCGCAAGGCGCGCATCCACCCGATCGCCGTCCTCGCCGCGCTGCGCACGTACGCGGGCGGACACGGCGTCCGCGGCAAGCACGCCTGGACGCCGGTGCCGCGGATCGTCGACGCGCTCGACGCCGCGTTCTACACGGCGTTCGAGAGCGTGGAGCCGGCGGGCAAGCGGTTCCTGCTCGCGCTCGACGTGTCGGGCTCGATGACGTACGGCCAGGTGGCCGGCGTACCGGGCCTGTCGCCGCGTGACGCGTCGGCTGCACTCGCGCTCGTCACGGCGGCCACGGAGCCGGCGTACGAGACGGTCGGCTTCTTCGCCGGCCGGCGCGGCTGGCTGTCGGGCCGTCCGGCGGCGTGGGGCAACGGCATCACCGGCCTGACGCCGCTCGCGATCGGCCCGCGCCAGCGTCTGGACGACGTCGTGCGGACGGTGAGCGACCTGCCGTTCGGCGGCACCGACTGCGCGCTGCCGATGCTGTACGCGCTCGACCGCGAGCGTGAGATCGACACGTTCGTGATCTACACCGACAGCGAGACGTGGGCCGGACGCGCTCATCCGGCGGAGGCGCTCGCGGACTACCGCCGCGTGTCGGGCATCGACGCCCGTCTCGTGGTCGTCGGCATGGTCTCGAACGGCTTCTCGATCGCAGACCCGAACGATCCGGGAATGCTCGACGTCGTCGGCTTCGACACCGCGACGCCGCAGCTCGTCTCGGACTTCGCCCGCGGCGCGCTCTGAGCGGAGTGCGCCGCCGGGCGCACCCTCAGACGAAAGGAGACCAGGATGCACCGCCTGTACCTGGTCCGGCCGGTCAAGTCGGCGCCGCAGCCGAGCGCTACCCGCTCGGCGAAGGTCATCGCACTGCGTGCCCGCCGCGAGGCGCGGCGCGACGTGCGACGTCCACTGGTGCCGGACCGTCCGGACGCCGCATGACGCGGTGAACGGATGACGACGCGCCCCCGCCGGCCGGAGCGGCGGGGGCGCCGCGGCAGGATCCACGCGGATGTAGCCCAACCCGGCAGAGGCGCCGGTCTCAGAAACCGGTCAGTGGGGGTTCGACTCCCTCCATCCGCACTTTCACGCCTCCGTAGCTCAACGGAAGAGCGCCGGGCTTCGAACCCGGGCCGTTGGAGGTTCAAGTCCTCCCGGGGGCTCTACGACACCGTGGCCGAGCGGCAAAGGCACGCGCCTGCAACGCGCGTCGACGGCGGTTCGAATCCGCCCGGTGTCTCTCTCGAAACGACGACAATGGGAAAGGAGGAACGCGCAATGGGCACGATCAAGACGTTCGGCACGGTGGACGCACGCAGCCTCGAGCAGCTCGAGCGTTGCATGAGCGCCGGCGACGCGGAGTTCGGCGTGCTCTGCGCCGACCACCACCCGGGCTACAGCCAGCCGATCGGCGGCGGCATCGCCTACGAGGGCCACGTGTCGCCGTCGGGCGTCGGCTACGACATCGGCTGCGGCAACAAGGCCGTGCAGACGGCGCTCACGCGCGCCGACCTCGACGCGCTCGGCGGCGTCGAGTCGATCATGCGCGAGATCACGCGCCGCATCTCGTTCGGCATGGGCGTGCCGGCGGCGGAGCGCGTGGACCACCCGGTGCTCGACGAGATCCGCTCGGCGGACTTCGCTCCCCAGCGCAAGCTGGTGCAGCTCGCGGAGTCGCAGCTCGGCACGGTCGGCTCGGGCAACCACTACGTGAACGTGATGGAGGACGAGGACGGCTTCGTGTGGGTCGGCGTGCACTTCGGCTCGCGCGGCTTCGGCCACAAGACGGCCTCGGGCTTCCTCGCGCTCGCGCAGGGTCTCCCGTTCGACGGCAAGGCGCACGAGGGCGAGATGGACTCGCCGCCGGTGCTGCTCGAGATCGGCAGCGAGCTCGGCGACGCCTACGTCTCGGCGATGGAGCTCGCGGGCGCGTACGCGTACGCGGGCCGCGACGTCGTCGTGGCGAAGGTGCTCGAGATCCTCGGCGCCGACGCGGTGCGCGAGGTGCACAACCACCACAACTTCGCGTGGCGGGAGGAGCACTTCGGCCGCACGTTCTGGGTCGTGCGCAAGGGCTGCACGCCGGCGCGACCGGGCCAGGAGGGCTTCGTCGGCGGCTCGATGGGTGACGAGTCGGTCATCCTCGAGGGCGTCGAGAGCCCGGACGCGGACGCATCGCTCCACTCGACGGTGCACGGCGCCGGCCGCGTGATGAGCCGCACGCAGGCGGCGGGTCGCGTGCGTCGCCGCAAGCGCTGGGCGTGCTCGCACCGCGACTGCGAGCGCGTGTTCGGGACGGCCGACGCCGCCTGCCCGGATCATCCGACCTCGCGCGTGCGCAAGGTCTGGGTGGAGGAGCAGGTCTCGCCGGGCGTGGTCGACTGGCCGGCGGTGAAGGCGCAGCTGCGCGAGCGGGGCATCGTGCTCGTCGGCGGTGGCGCGGACGAGGCCCCGGAGGTGTACAAGCGCCTGCCGGAGGTGCTCGCCGCGCACGGCGACACGATCCGCGTGAAGCACACGCTGCGACCGCTCGGCGTCGCGATGGCGGGCCGAGAGGTGTTCGACGCGTACAAGGACTGAGGGCCGCGAAAGCGGCCCTCAGTCGTTTCTGCGTCTAGTCGGCGTAGTACTCGTCGGCGATCGCAAGCACGTCGTCGAGGATCGCGACGCCTTCGTCGAGCTCCTCGCGGGTGATCGTCAGCGGCGGGCAGACCATGATCACGTTCCAGTGCGTCATCAGGTAGAGCCCGCGGTCGAGCGCGGCCTTCGCGAGCCGCGACACGGGCGCCGCCGCCTCGCCGCTCCCGTTGAACGGGACGAGCGGCTCGCGCGTCTCGCGGTTCTTCACGAGCTCGACGCCCCAGAAGCAGCCGAGCCCGCGCACCTCGCCGATCGACGGATGCTTCGCGGCGAGCCCGTTCAGCGCCTCGCCGAACGCAGGCCCCATCTCCGCCGCGTGCTCGACGATGCCCTCCTCGCGGAACGCCTCGATCGACGCGACGCCGACCGCGCACGCGAGCGGATGGCCGCTGTACGTGAGCCCGCCGGCGAACATCTTGTCGCGCACCCACGCGGCGATCGGCTCGCGGATCGCCATCGCGCCGAGCGGGATGTAGCCGGAGTTGATGCCCTTCGCCATCGTGATGATGTCGGGGACGACGCCCCAGTGGTCGACCGCGAACCACGCGCCGGTGCGGCCGAAGCCCGCCAGCACCTCGTCGGCGATGAGCAGGATCCCGTGGCGGTCGCACACCTCGCGGATCGACTGCAGGTAGCCGTCGGGCGGGACGATGATCCCGTTCGTTCCGGTCACCGTTTCCACGATCACCGCGGCGACGGTGTGCGGCCCCTCGTACTGGAGGATCTCCTCGAGGTGCGGCGCGCCGGTGCAGACCGGGCACGGATCCGGATGCCCCGCCGGGCAGCGGTACGTGTACGGGTCGAACATCCGCACGACGCCGGGGATCCCCGGCTCGGCGGGCCAGCGGCGCGGGTCGCCGGTGAGCGTGATCGAGCCCGCGGTCGCGCCGTGGTACGAGCGGTAGCGCGCGATCACCTTCTGGCGGCCGGTGTACCAGCGCGCGAGCTTGATCGCGTTCTCGTTCGCCTCGGCGCCGCCGTTCGTGAAGAACGCCATCGACATGTCGCCGGGCGTGACCTCGGTGATGAGGCGCGCGAGCGTCGAGCGCGGCTCGGTCGCCATCGGCGGCCCGATCGTGCACAGCTTGTCCGCCTGCTCCTTGATCGCGGCGACGAGCTTCGGGTGCTGGTGCCCGATCGAGACGTTGACGAGCTGGGACGCGAAGTCGAGGTAGCGGTTGCCGTCGTAGTCCCAGAAGTAGCGGCCCTCCGCGCCCGCGACCGCGATCGGGTTCAGTGCGTTCTGCACCGACCAGGAGTGGAGGACGTAGCGCTTGGCCTCGTCCCGGACCTGCTCGCCGAGCTGTGGGTTCGTCTCGATCGTCGCCATGCCGGGAGCCTAGCGCTAGGCTCCAGTTCATGACCGAGACAATCGTGGCGCCCACGGCGCTCAAGCAGATCAGCCATTGGATCGGGGGCCGCACGGTCCCCGGCGAGTCCGGCCGCAGCGGTGCGGTGTACAACCCGGCGACCGGACAGCAGACCGGCGTCGTCGACTTCGCGACGGTGGAGGAGGTCGACCGCGCCGTCCAGGCGGCGAAGGCGGCGTTCCCCGCCTGGCGCGCGGTGTCGCTCGCGAAGCGCGCCGAGATCTTCTTCCGGATCCGCGAGCTCGTGCACGAGCGGCGCGAGGAGGTCGCGAAGATCCTGACCGCGGAGCACGGCAAGGTGCTCTCCGACGCGATCGGCGAGGTGACGCGCGGGCTCGAGGTGATCGAGTACTGCTGCGGGATCCCGACGCTCCTGAAGAGCGAGTACTCGGAGCAGGCGTCGACCGGGATCGACGTCTACTCGATCCGCCAGCCGCTCGGCGTCGTCGCGGGGATCACGCCGTTCAACTTCCCGGCGATGGTCCCGATGTGGATGTGGGCGCCGGCGCTCGCGTGCGGCAACACGTTCGTGCTGAAGCCGTCGGAGAAGGACCCGTCGGCGTCGCTCTGGACCGCCGAGCTGCTGCAGGAGGCGGGCGTGCCGGACGGCGTCTTCAACGTCGTGATGGGCGACAAGGTCGCGGTCGACGCGGTGCTCGCGCACCCGGATCTCGCGGCGGTGTCGTTCGTCGGCTCGACGCCGATCGCGCGCTACGTCTACGAGACGGCGACGTCGACCGGGAAGCGCTGCCAGGCGCTCGGCGGCGCGAAGAACCACATGATCGTCCTGCCGGACGCGGACATCGACATGGCGGCCGACGCGGCGGTGTCCGCGGCGTACGGCTCCGCCGGCGAGCGCTGCATGGCGATCTCGCAGGTCGTCGCGGTCGGCGACGTCGCGGCGCCGCTCATCGACGCGATCAAGGAGCGGATCCCGAAGGTGAAGGTCGGCGACGGGATGGACCCGTCGTCGGAGATGGGCCCGCTCGTGACGGCGGAGCACCGCGACAAGGTCGCGTCGTACGTCGAGAGCGCGCCGAACGAGGGCGCGACCGTCCTCGTCGACGGACGCGACGGCGCGCCGGACGGCGGCTTCTTCCTCAATCCGTCGCTCATCGACGACGTGAAGCCCGGCATGCGCGCGTACGACGACGAGATCTTCGGGCCGGTGCTCGGGGTGACGCGCGTCGCGACGTACGACGAGGCGGTGCGGCTCGTCAACGACAACCCGTACGGGAACGGGACGGCGATCTTCACGCGCGACGGCGGTGTTGCGCGGCAGTTCCAGTTCGACGTGCAGGCGGGGATGGTCGGGATCAACGTCCCGATCCCGGTGCCGGTGGCGTACTACTCCTTCGGTGGGTGGAAGGCGTCGCTGTTCGGCGACCGCCACATCTACGGGCCCGAGGGGATCGACTTCTACACGCGCGGCAAGGTCGTCACCTCGCGCTGGCCGGACCCGGCCACGTCGAAGGTCGACCTCGGCTTCCCGCAGACGCGCTAGCGCCTGCGGGAAGCCGGAGATCGCTCTAGGAGACCTGCGCCTCCCAGTCGTCCTCGGCAAGGGCGTTGCCGACCTGCCATTCGATCTTCTGGTAGGTGAACTGGATCGTCTCGTTGCCGCCGTGCTGGTCGTACTGCGCCACGCTCGCGTTCGTGAGCGTGATCGTCTCGACCGTCTTGTCGGCGGTCGTCAGCGTGATCACGACCGTCTTCAGGTTCTCGTTCGTGACGAGCGCGTTCAGGAACAGCGGCGACGACGCGTCGACCTCCTTCGTGATCGTGATCGGCTTGTGCTGCCGCTTCCCCGTCGGGAGCCCCGACGCCGGGTCGCGCGGCGACACGATCTCGTGCGACACCGCGGTGACCGGGATCGGGTCGTTGCTGAACGGCCCCTGCTTCTGCCCGGTGACGGTCACCGTCGCGGCGACGTCGTCCGGGTCCGGCGGGTTCGTGCCCGACACGCCGGCCGGCCCCTGCGGGCCGGTCTGGCCGTCGCGGCCCGCGATCCCCTGCGGGCCCTGCGGCCCGGCCGGGCCGACGGTGTTCCAGCTGATCGCCGTCTCGTCGCGCCGGCAGTTCGCCGCCGCCGAGACGAGCCGGATGTCCCCGTTGGCCTTGACGCAGGCGTTGATCGTCTGCGTGGTGCTCGCGCCGGACGCCGCGAGTGCGTACGTCGTCCCGGCCGCAGCAAGAACGGCGACGAGCGCCGCTCCGATGGCGAATCTCCTTCTCATTCCCTACCCCCTGTGACCCCTGTTGACCGGCGGATCCTAGGTCGAAGAGGACGGTCTGCCTAGACTCCGCGCGGCAGGCTTGACGGAAAGGACGACGAATGGCGTTCATCGAACTGGAGGACGGCGACGACCAGAACTCGTCGCGCGCGTTCGCGGCCCGGCCCGCGGTGCTCGCGGCGTGGCAGGAGCTGAACGGCGCGATCAAGGAGTCGGGCGGCGACCTGCGGCGGTACGAGCTCGCGACGCTTGCCGCGGCGCGGCGCCTCCGCTCGAGCTATTGCTGCCTCGCGCACGGGAAGGTGCTCGCGGAGCAGTTCTACGACTTCGCCGCGGTGCCCGCGCTCCCGGCCGGGCTCGACGAGACGGACGCCGCGA
>Ga0335071_10006891_pt1 | contig 11726 bp, 8 predicted proteins | sample Lox_Sample_15_FD_206724 | JGI IMG/M metagenome (GOLD analysis project Ga0335071, IMG submission 206724) | Soil microbial communities from Loxahatchee National Wildlife Refuge, Florida, United States - Lox_Sample_1.5 | ecosystem: Environmental > Terrestrial > Soil > Wetlands | place: USA: Florida...
CTTAAACTTAAAAGACCTTTTTTATCAGGGCGTTAACCACTTGTTGATACTGTCGATGATATCGAGAGAAATCAGATTCATCTTCCATGCCAAGACTTTTATTAGATCGGGTAAGCTCAGCTCTTTTCATGCGAACTTGGACTACGACGTGTTCCAAAAGTCCTGTTATCCGTTTATCCGGGAACAGACCGGCGATGCGGGGAAGAAAAGCGATAGAGGAGATCTTATTTCTCAACATCCCTATGTTATTTATAGTGCACTGAAAAATTCATATCGATTCTCATATGAACAATTGATAAAACAACTCGACGACCTCGTCGATATGGATATCGCCTTCAAGACAACATCGAGAGACCCGAAGGTTATGCTGCAACGCTTCATCATTGATGTCTGCACATAAACGGAAATGCCAAAGTTATCAAATGACAAGCTTAATATTTGGATTATTCTTTCTCTAGTCATTTTAACTCTGGCAGTATTTTGGCAGGTGAAGGATAACGAATTTACAAACTACGATGACAATCTCTATGTTACAGAAAATCCCCGCGTGCAGGCCGGCCTGACTTTTGAAAATGTGACCTGGGCATTTACAGCCTTTCATGCAGGTAACTGGCATCCTCTCACCTGGCTTTCCCACATGCTGGACTGTCAGCTGTTCGGATTGAAACCGGGGTGGCATCATCTAATCAACCTCCTGTTCCATATTGTAAACACACTTTTGCTATTTCTGGTTCTTCATCGTATGACGAGGGCCTGCTGGCAAAGCGCCTTTGTGGCGGCCATCTTTGCTCTGCATCCCCTGCACGTGGAAACCGTTGCCTGGGCATCTGAACGGAAAGACGTTCTTTCCGCCTTGTTCTGGATGCTCACCATGGGAACATACCTGTTCTATGTGGAAAGGCCGGGACTTATGCTATATCTCCTCATTATTTTCTTCTTTGCCCTGGGACTTATGGCAAAACCCATGCTTGTGACCCTACCATTTGTCCTTCTCCTTCTTGACTACTGGCCTTTGCAAAGGTATCAACCGGCCGGGCCAAGACTTCCGAACAGCGGCTCCAATGTACCAAAAGATAAACGTTCAAGACTTAAAAAAAAACCGTCACAGGGCATTGAAGGGGGAAAAAGTCTTCGTCTCCTTTTTCGTTGGCCATCAATCCGTCCACTGATCCTGGAGAAAATACCCTTCCTTGCCCTATCTGCAATATCCAGCGCAGCGACAATTTATGCTCAAAATAAAGGTGGCGCATTGTCGTCTATACGGGCATTGCCTGCAGATGTGCGCATTGAAAATGCCTTGATTTCCTATGCCCATTATATCGCAAAGACGGTTTGGCCTCAAAATCTTGCCGTATTATATCCATACACAGACGTTTTGCCCTTATGGGAGGTACTTCTCGCCGGTCTCTTGCTCCTCTGTATAACAGGCGTTGCTGTTCATCATATGAAACAAGCGCCTTATCTGATTGTCGGATGGCTATGGTTTCTGGGTACGCTTGTACCGGTGATTGGCTTACTGCAGGTAGGCATACAGGCATACGCGGACCGATATACATACATTCCACTGATCGGTTTATTCATGATCTTAGCCTGGGGAATTGCAGATATATCTACAAAGTGGCGTTATCGAAAAATTATCCTGATCTCTGCCTGCAGTCTGATTTTTCTTTCCCTGTTAGTCCAGGCACGGATACAGGTCGGTTACTGGCAAAACAGCATCACTCTGTTCGAACATACAGTCCGGATTACTGACCGGAACTATCTAGCTCATAACAATCTGGGGATCGCCTTGCGCAGCACAGGGAAAATTGATGAGGCGGTTTCCCACTATCAGGAATCTATCCGGATCAGGCCAAATTATGAGCAGGCACATTATAACCTGGGTAATGCGTTAATGGCGCAGAAAAAAATGGATGATGCAGTTTTCCAATATCGTGAAGCCATTAGAATAAAGCCAAACTATGCTATTGCGCATCTTAATCTAGGAACGGTTCTGATTTCACAGGGAAAGCCGCAAGAAGCTCTCATCCATTTCCGTGAAGCCTTGAAATGGGATCCTGAAAATGCCGGGCTGCACTACAACATGGCTCTCACCTTGGTGATGGTCGGACAGAATGATGAAGCCATAAATCATTTTCAGGAGGCTCTGCGTATAAACCAGGGCTTTGCAGAGGCTCATAATGAGTTGGGACGATTGCTCGCAATCCAGGGCAAAAGAGAAGAAGCTATCGCTCATTTCCGCGAGGCCTTATGGCTAAAACCAAATTTTACCATCGCTAAAAAAAACCTTGAAATGGCCTTAGCGGCAGGGAAAGGCAGAAGATAGGTTCTTGTCTACACAACATTCTGACCTTACCTTAGCAATTGACACTTTTATTATAATCTTGTTCTCGGTGATCAATGTTTGTCTTATATAATATTCTGCTCCTGATCGCTGCACTGCTCGCGCTTCCATATTACGCATTGAAGATGATGCTCACAGGAAAGTACAGAAAGAGCCTTGGTCCCAAGTTTGGGATCATGAGTAAGAAAATCTTTGATGAAATGAAAGGTTCTCCGAGGATATGGATTCATGCCGTTTCGGTAGGTGAGGTTACAGTTGCAGCCCCTGTAGTCGCTTACCTACGTATATATTTCCGTGGCGCCTGCATAGTAGTCTCGACAAGTACAGAAACAGGTCAGGAAATGGCTCGCAGGATTGTGGCAGGAGCCACATCCTTCATCTACTATCCTCTGGACGTCCCTTGGGTAGTCAAAAAAGTTATAAACCAGGTTCGACCCGATATATTTATTATGACAGAGACAGAACTATGGCCTAATTTTATCAGGATTTGCAAAGAGAATAACGTGAAAGTAATATTGGTCAATGGCCGCATCTCACCCAGGTCGTTTAAGAAATATGCCGCGACCCGGTTCTTCTGGAGAAGCATCCTGAATGATATTGATGAAGCAGGCGTAATCTCAGAAATTGATGCAGTGCGACTGAATGCACTCGGCATACCGTCAACGAGGATTCACGTCATGGGAAATGCAAAGTATGACAGCTTGGCAGCGAAAGCGTCCCCCGCACTGCAGGAAGAGATTGCCGGAACGTTAAACCTGAAAAAAGATGAAAGAGTTTTAGTGGCAGGAAGTACCCATGAAGGTGAGGAAAAAATCATTATCGAAGTTTATAGAGGTCTGCTCGCCGCATATCCCGACAGCAAATTGATTATCGTCCCCCGACATCCGGAAAGAGGACAGGCTGTCGTTGATCTGGCTAAAGAATCTGGATTTGGTGATTGCATAACTATGACGGCTATCATCGGCGGCAGGCGTCGGACCGACGAACGCGTCATCATCATCGATGTCATCGGTGAACTATTTAAGATATACAGTATGGCTGCTGTCGTTTTTTGCGGAGGATCCCTTGTACCAAAAGGGGGACAGAATATCCTTGAGCCTGCTGCCTGGGGTAAGGTAGTTTTTTACGGGCCCTACATGGATGACTTCCGGGACGAGATGAAACTCCTCGAAGAAACTGGTGCCGGTATACAAGTTGAAAGCGGCAGGCAATTGCTTTCCCACATCCTAGAACTTATGCGTGATCCTGACGCAATTGCCAAGAGGGGCGAAGAGGGCCGGGAGATGATTCTCGCAAATATGGGCGCCGCTGAAAGATACGCCACATTGATAAAAAAACACCTGGTAAAATCCTAAATTCTAAATCTCTAATCCCTAAACAAAAAATACGGATATCCACAACATCCAGAATTTCGATTTTTGAAATTGTTTCAAATTTAGTTTTTAGGATTTAGAATTTCGATCGCTATCCTTCTGCCTTCTTCATATATTCATTCCATCGGGTATCAACCCACCTCTGGAACTGTCTGAGCTGCTCGATGCTCATCTTCCTGAAACGCCCCTGTCTTTCCACATAGTTAATCACCGGAAGTTTATTCCCCTTCTCAGCAAGGGTTTTGCTTCTTCCTGTGAAACGAAATTTCCCGTCCTCAATCTCAAAGAGAACGACGACACCCGTTTCTACGGCTAGCCTTCCGATCCGTATGGTATCCTTGGGGGCATAGCCCCATCCCGGCGGGCAGGGGACAGCGATCTGCATATACCTCGATCCCTTTATACGTTTGGCCTTAACAAATTTATCATAAAGGTCGATAGGAAAGGCCGGTGAGGTGGTTGCGATATACGGCAGGTCGTGGGCTTCCATGATTCGCAGCATATCCTTTTTGGGCTGTTGTTTGGTCAGCACCGGCGTAGTTGTAGTGAGCGCCCCCATCGGGGTAGCGCTGGAACGCTGGGTGCCCGTATTCATATATCCCTCGTTGTCGTAACAGACGTAGATGAAGTCCGTTCCCCTTTCGACTGCACCGCTCAGGGCTTGGATGCCCATGTCGAAAGTTCCCCCATCACCGGCTATAGCCACGACAGTGATGTCCGTGCGTTCGAGGGCGTTCAGACCAGCGACGATCCCCGCCGCAGAGGCCGCCGTACTGGCAAACGTATTATTCAGAGTAGGAACGGTGACGGACGTCATTGGATAAAGACCATGGAGAACAGTCAGACAGCAGGCCGGGAATGTAAGAATCGTATTCTCACGCAATGCCTTAAGGACGTAGCGGTACGCGAGGGACAGGCCGCAGCCCTGGCATGCCCGCTGCCCGGGAAGTACATACTCTTCAATATTAACTTTGAACAGATTCTCCGGCATATATTTACTCCGTAATACAATTCAACCATTTCGGTGCAGGCTCTGCGTCTCCTGAGGTAATGGCATCACGTGATAATCGGACAGCCTCGGCGAGTTCTCTTGCCTTGACGTCCCTTCCTCCGAGACCGACAATGTAGTTGTGGATGGGAAGCCGGATATCGGTCCCGTAAAAGGCGGCCTTGATTTCGGAACAGAGGGCACCTTCATATCCATAGCTGATTCCCTTCTCGAAGATGACAATGGCGTCCGTTTTCCTGAAAGCATCCCTAGCGTCTTCTTTCGGAAAAGGCCTGAAGACCCTAATCCCGACAACACCTGCCCTGACGCCTTCCTCCCTCAGCATATCCGCCGCTGCCGTAGCCTCGGTGGCCACGGAACCCATCCCCGTCAGTATTATCTCTGCGTCATCAGTCTTGTATTGCCATAACAAGCCGCCGTGATCTCTTCCGAATGCCCCGGCAAATGCTTTACCGGTGGCAACTATTACATCACGGGATTCTCCGAGTGCCTTTTGGAGCTTGAAGCGCATCTCCATGTAGCCGTCGCACATGACCCCTTCTGCATTGGCACGTCGCCAGGGGAAAAGAACCGGGTTGATGTTCATGGGGGTCTCCGGAGAAAGGATTGTGTGGGGCTTATAGGGAGGCAGGAAATCGGAGACAAGCTCGGCATCAGGAATCTGGACGGGCATCATAGTATGAGACATGACGAAACCGTCATAACAGATCATGACCGGCAGATACACGGACTCAGCGATGCGATATCCCTGGATGATGGAGTCGATGATTTCCTGGTTGTCCCGGCAGTAAATCTGAATCCAGCCGGTGTCACGCTGGGCTATGGAATCCTGCTGATCGTTGAAGATAGTCCAGGGTGCACCCACACCGCGGTTGACACAGCACATCACAATGGGAAGCCGGGAACCGGCAGCCCAGTGCAGCTGCTCATGCATATAGAGGAGTCCCTGGGAACTGGTGGAGGTAAACACGCGGGCCCCGACCGTGGATGCCGATACACAGACCGTGAGAGCCGAATGTTCGGACTCAACGCGGATGTACTCAGCTTTGAGCTCGCCGCTTTCGATAAACTGAGAAAGGATTTCCGTTACAGAGGTTTGAGGAGTTATGGGATAGGCAGCGACGACCTGGACGTGACTTAGTTTAGCCCCTAGAGCTGCGGCTTGATTGCCCGTCATGATTTGTACTTCAGCCATTTTTGCCGTCCTCGTTCACCATGATGATCGCTTTTCCGGGACACTCCTCCGCGCAGATACCGCACCCTTTGCAGTATGCAAGGTTGATCTCTATTGGGATCGTCGCCTTGATTACTCCTTCCGGGCAGTAGAGCCAGCAGAGAAAACATGCGGCCTTTTTTTTGACGCAGGGAATGCATTTCGATGGATCATAGACAGGCCTCATATCGCGCCAGTCCCCTGTCTTACCTGCTTCTCCAATGGCGGGTTTTGCCATGGCGGAAATATTATCGTCTTTTTTCTTCACAAGTATTCTCGGCCTGCTTCTTTCATTGAAGTTTGTTCAAACGCATCTCTCAAGGCGGCAATGTTGGCAGCGGATACCGTCGCCGACAATTTGCTTTTCAGTCCCTTCTCTAGAGCTTCGACGGAAACGAGTCCTGATGCCTTAGCAAAGGCTCCCAGCATGGGAGTATTCACGATAGGTTTCCCCTCCCTTATAAGGCGGTGCTTCATCGCAATGCCTCCGGCATCTGCAGTTGCGATACTGATGTGTGCATCCAAGGCAAGTTCGTCGGGTTTCAAGGGAGTATTGATGATGATCAGTCCCCCCTCTTTGAGTGTCCCCAGGATGTTTACGACAGAAAGCAAAGACGGGTCTAACACGACGGAGATATCCGCATGCTCAATCTGCGAAACCATCCGAACAGGATCAACAGATATCCTAGTTGAGGCCGTGAGCGGAGCGCCGCGCCTTTCCGGGCCGAAGGTTGGTGCTGAAGTGACACCTCTGAATCCCTGAAGGTAGGCTGCTTCTGCCAGGATCTGGGCAGCGATTACAACGCCCTGACCGCCCCTCCCATGCCATATTACTTCGTACATGCTACTTACCTTTATTAATTAAGCCACTTCGACTCGCTTCACTCGCTCAGGGTCAATTCGACTAAGTCATTTTTCTACGGCTTTGCCTTGAAAAAGGCCAAGTCTCATTGAATTAAAAAAGGCCATGGTCTTTCTGCCCATGGCCTTTAGGATGATCTAAAATTTGTTTCTATCTTTTCCTAAAAACGACGGGTGCCGGGATTTGACCCGGCAAAAGAAGAGCGAGGAGGCGCAAGCGTTCGTCACACAATATGAAAAACTCTCTTCTTCTAAATCCGCAGTTCATTTATAGAAAACTCTTTCCGCTAAGTGATTTGTGAACATAGATCAAATGGAAAACGAAGTCAATAGACAAAATAGAAAAGGCATTGTCATACATAAATCGTTATAAGCCCAACATATGATTCAGTGCGGCAGATTCGAGGAGAGTTAGTTTCCACGGTCATACGTTAACAAATTTTAGAGAGCATCATCGGGCATTTTTTTGTTGAGCAAGGGCAACCTGAAGATTGTTGAGCGCCTCTCTATAACCTGGTCTTATCCGTAAGGCTTCTTGAAAATGTGAAATAGCTTCATGTAATTTCCCCTGCCGTGCTAATGTGGCACCTAAACTGTTGTGAGCATCCGCGTTATCAGGTTTAATCTCCAACGACTTAGTCAAATACATCGCGGCTTTATCGAGGTTTCCCTGTTTTGCGAATACCCTTCCCAATATGTATGGTATTTCTGGGTCGGATGGAAGTATTCTTAATGCCTCCTGCAGTCGGGAAATGGCCTCATAAAGATAACCCTTCTGCATCAGGGCGATCCCAAGATTCTTATGAGCTTCTGCATAATCCGGTCTTGTCTGGAGCACCCTATAAAAATAAGAAATCGCCTCATCATAATTCCCACGCCTTGCCTGGATCACTCCCATGTTAAGGTTAGCTTCCTTATCTGCAGGCATGATCCGGATTGTCTCCCGAAAATGCTGACTCGCCTGTTCGAGATCACCCATCTGCATAAAGGCAAGCCCCAGGTTGTAGCGTGCTTTTAAAAAGTCTGGTTTTATATCCAAGGCTTTCTGAAAGTAAGGTATGGCCCCTTTGATCTCTCCCCGCTGAGCCAGGACTTCTCCAATGTTGTAATACGGTTTCGGGTCTTTGGGATCAATACGTGCAGCCTCCATATAATGGAAAATAGCCTTATCCATATCGCCCTTTTCTCTGAAGGCAGTTCCCAGGTTATTATGAGCCGTTGCATTTTGCGGCGTCACATCGAGTGCATGTTGAAAAAGTGTCACACTTTCATGCCAGTAACGGACTTGTAGCCAACTTCCTATAACCATCATCGTGATTATAAATCCTGCCAGAATGCCCAGCATTATTCTTTGGTGGCGCCACGTTTTTGCAAGTTCCGGCAAACCCCAGACAATCATGACAAAGACACCAATGAGAGGAATATAGGTGTATCGGTCAGCCATAGCCTGCGCTCCTGCCTGCACGATCCCGATTACGGGCACCATAGTCCCCAGGTACCACAGCCATCCAACGGGGAGATAGGGAAATTTATTTGCTGCCCGGACGACGAGATAGGTAATTAAAGCGAGAACCAGTAATGCCCCGAGAACCTCCCATACCGGTAACATACCCGGATGGGGATAGAATACGGCAAGATTTTGGGGCCATATCATCTTCCACATGTAGATGACATATGATACGACGGCATTGGAAATACGCGTGCCTAGCGGCAGTGCCTCTAAACCCGACGCAGCCCCCGCTCCCTGCGCGGCAAGAACCGTAATCAGACTTGATAAGGCGGATAAGATGAAAAAAGGTATTTTTTCCTTCACCAGATGAGGCAGTGAACTGTAGTGTGGTGCAACTTCCACTGTCTGCCTCTTTGTTTTCTTCTTCTTGGAAGACTGCTTCCCGGAAGTCAGTTCCGCAGATTGCGCAGCTTCGTCAGAGCTGCCGAGTTTAAAACGCCTCAGAGGCCAATAGTCCAGGAGCAATAACACAAACGGCAAGGTCACCAGCATGGGCTTGCACATCAGCCCGAAGATAAACAAGAGCAGCGTCACTATGTACAATTGAACCTTCTGCCGTTTCACATAGCCGGCATATGAAATCATGGCCAATATAAAGAATAGAGTACTTAAAACATCCTTGCGTTCCACAACCCAGGCAACCGACTCCACATGGAGGGGATGGATGGCAAAGAGAGCCGCCACGGCCGCACTCTGCCATACCGCCTGCGTCATGCCCGTGAATAGAAGAAATAACAGCAGCGTATTGATCACATGCAGAAAAAGGTTGGTCAGGTGGTATCCCGACGGATTCAACCCGTATAACTTATAGTCAAGAATGAATGAGAGCCATGTTAATGGATGCCAGTGCCCCACATGATAATTTGTGAATGCCCAGGCAACTGTAGATGCGTCAAATCCTTCTTTGACATGAGGATTGTCAACGATGTATTTGTAATCATCATAATTGACGAAGTCATTATCCTTCAACTGCCAGAAGGCAATGAGAGTGGTAATGGACAGGAAAAGGCAGATGAGGATAATCTGATTTTTTTGAGGGGGCATGATAATTCTCTGGTAGAGACATTGCTTTTGGTCACCGGAGTATAGGGGTCAGTCATTCATGTGTCAAGAAAAAGATAAACCGACAAGACGGACAAAGACAGTAAAGCTTCCCACTCACGGGCGGAAAGCTTCACTGTCTTAGAAATGACAATATTGTGGTCAAAGTGCATTGCAGCGCTTGAGATGGCAGGATAGAGACATCCGTAGTAAATGGGCCTACCGCACCTGCAGTGTTCTGCCAATGGTCATGATCTCAGCTTCTTTGGTCCCTTCATAGAGTTCGAGGATCTTCGCGTCACGGTACCATTTCTGGACGTTATATTCATCTATATAGCCGTAACCCCCATGGAGCTCCACTGCATAATTGGCGCAGAATACAGCCGTCTGCCCTCCGAAGTACTTAGTCATTGCCGCCAAAGTGTAATCAGGCCGGCCCTGATCGATAAGCCATGCCGACTTATAAATGAGGCCCCTCAATGCCTCGATCCTGATAGCCATCTCGGTAAGTTTCATCTGGGTCAACTGAAATGAACCCAAAGGGGCGCCAAATGCTGTTCTTTCCTTAACATACTTGATGCTCGTCTCCAGGCATGCTTCAGAAAGTCCCAGCGCCTGCGCTGACACCATCACCCTCGTCACGTCAAAAAAATGCATCAATTGGCGGAAGCCAGCACCTTCTTTACCAACCAAATTGGACTGTGGGACACGTACATCCTCAAAGGCGATTTCTGCTGTGTCACTGGACCGGATGCCCATCTTCCCATGAATCTTATTTCTTGTCACACCCGCGGTGTTTGCCGGAATAATAATAAGACTAAAACTGTTGTGCTTCTTTTCCTCCGGGTTTGTAATGCACTGGGCAACCATGAAATCGCAGACAGTTCCGTTGGTGATGAACATCTTGTTTCCGGTAATAATGTAATCGCCTCCACTTTTTACGGCCTTAGTCCTGTATCCTGCGACGTCAGTACCGGCGTTGGGTTCCGTAAAAGCCCCGGAGCTGACCTGTTCCCCGCGGCATACGGGGGGGAGGTACGTCTTTTTTTGCTCCTCCGTCCCATACTGGAATATGGCCTCACACCCGAAACAGGAGGCGACGACATTCAGGCCAATGCCCATGTCCACCTTGGACAACTCCTCAGTAATTATGGCGTTGCCCAGGCTGCCCACTCCTGATCCACCGTATTCTTCCGGCACCCAGGCGGCAACCAGCCCATTTTCCGCAGCCTTTTTGCGAATCTCCGGTGTGTATTTTTCCTCTTCATCGCATTCACGAGATACCTTTGTAAATTCAGTCTGAGCAAATTTGTATGCCATGTCCTTCAACATCTTCAGTTCATCGGTCAATTCAAAATCCATTTTTCATCCTCCTATCCATATAATTTTCTCAATTGAATTTTATTAATCTTGCCCACACTAGTTTTGGGAATCCCATCAACAATGAGGTAGCGATCTGGTACGCCATATTTCGGAATTTTGCCTTCTTTTGCAAATTTAGTCATGAATTTCTGCAAATCTTCACTGCTAACCTTATCTTTGTATTCAGGCCTCAAGACAATAATCAGTAGTGGGCGCTCCCCCCATTTGTCATCAGGGACGCCGATAGCTGCCGCTTCCGATACAGCCTCATGCTGGCTGATCAGATTTTCCAATTCGAGAGAAGAAATCCATTCCCCTCCTGTTTTGATAACATCTTTGGTTCTGTCCGTAATCTGTATGTATCCGGCCGGGTCAATATTGGCGACATCTCCCGTATAAAGCCATCCACCTTTCCATAAATCTTTCGTCCTTTCAGGATCCTTAAAATAAGTTTCCGTAAGCCACGGCGCTCTTAAAATCAGTTCACCCGTCGATTCGCCGTTATGCGGCACTTTTTTCCCTGAATGATCTACAATTCTTGCGTACACAAAGGGTATCGGGAGCCCGGTCATGATCAATTTATCAATCTGATTTTCCTTATTCCAATCAAGCATGTGTGGCTTGAGGGTTGCCAGTGAGATTACCGGGCAGGTTTCAGACATCCCGTAACCGGAAAAAACCTGAATGCCCAGATCCATCGTTGCTTTTGCCAGTCCCTTGGGCAGCCTCGAACCGCCGATAATTACCTTCCATCTTGATAAGTCCAATTTCTTGACTGCGGGACTGCTCACAAGCATGTGAAGAATCGTCGGAACACAGTGGGAGAAAGTGACCTTCTCCGTCAAGATAAGCTTCATAAGCATCTCCGGCTCGTATTTGCCTGGATAGACCTGCTTCACACCCAGTAAGGTCGCCACATAAGGGATTCCCCATGCATGGACATGAAACATAGGTGTGATCGGCATATAAACATCATTTGACCGGAACCTGGCGACCGATTCATAGACGCCTAA
>Ga0335071_10006892_pt1 | contig 11725 bp, 7 predicted proteins | sample Lox_Sample_15_FD_206724 | JGI IMG/M metagenome (GOLD analysis project Ga0335071, IMG submission 206724) | Soil microbial communities from Loxahatchee National Wildlife Refuge, Florida, United States - Lox_Sample_1.5 | ecosystem: Environmental > Terrestrial > Soil > Wetlands | place: USA: Florida...
GGCCAGAGAAGGCGGGGCGGTGATGAGGATCACACTCAAGAGACCCTCGTCTATCGCTTGGGCGGGCAGATGATTGGTATCACGTCGCGTTTGTTCCGGCGGTAAACGCGGAAATCGGCTTCATCTAAGGTAATGATGGAATGGCGAGGATGGAGCTCACTCATGCGGATCAGGCACAGGTCCGCTAGGTCGGGATGGCGGTCCGTGTAGCGGCGGGCGAGATCGTATAGCGACTGAGCGTGGGCCGTACAATCGAAAGCGATTTGCACGACATTATCTCGGAGGAGTCCGAGAACCTGCGCGCTCGATCGGAGATGAAATGCAGTTTCCGCAAGGACCGCTTCGCACGTCAGAACTGGCCAGGAGATTTGAGAGGTTAATTCTGCAGCCCAACCGTGGTATTCGTCATCTTCATGCAGCATCGCGACAAGAAAACCTGTGTCGGCGATAACATTCATTCCCGCGAAAATCCTTTGCGTGAAGACAGATTTCTGGGACCACCCTTAACAATGCCCACGTATTTCTTCCACGCTGGCTCCGCGCCTTCGATTAGGGAGTCCTCGACCGCTTGGCGCACAACGCGATTCACTGGCAGGCCGGTCCGGCGAGACTTCTCCCGCAGCCGTCGAATGACCTCTTCAGGCAGGCGGATTGTGATTGTGTTACTCATATGGCAGAATTGTAACACACCGCCCTTAAGTCCGCATTCCCAGTTTCTCCGCGTGCAAGGCCTGCAGCGCCTGCACATTCACCTCTCCCCGCTGCAGCGCGGCAATGCCCTCCGCCGCCGCCCGCGCCGCGCTCAGCGTAGTGATCGTTGGGATCCGCGCCGTCACCGCCGCCCGTCGTATCGCCTTCTCGTCAAAATAAGGGTCAGGCCCGTGCGGCGTATTGACAATCAACTGGATACGCTCAGCCTTGATGAGATCAACAACGTTAGGCCGCCCTTCTTTCACTTTGTAGACGCGGTCGACCACCAATCCCGCTTCTTCAAGCTTGTCGGCGGTGCCATGGGTCGCGACCAACTTGAATCCCATGTTCACAAACCGGCGCGCCACGTCAACCACTCCCGGTTTGTCGTGATCGGTAACGCTGACGAATACCGTGCCCTGGGTGGGCAGCTTTTGCCCGGCGGCGACCTGGGCCTTGGCAAACGCTTCACCGAAGTTGTCCGCGACGCCCATGACCTCGCCGGTCGACCGCATCTCCGGTCCAAGCACGGTGTCCACGCCCGGAAACTTCGACCACGGAAACACAGGCGACTTGACGAAGAAGTTGCGCCCGGTGTCGAGATCGGCCCTGCGCTCGATGTACTCTGACAGGAATTCGCGCAGTTTGCGCCCGGTCATCAGCCGGGCTGCAATCTTCGCCATTGGAACGCCCGTGGCCTTGCTCACATAGGGCACGGTCCGCGAGGCGCGAGGGTTAACTTCTAGTACGTACACCTTGTGTTCTTGATGGCCGTTGCCTGTAAGTCCATTCCCGCGCGGAATGGCGAATTGCACGTTCATCAGCCCGATTACCTTCAGCGCCCGCGCCAGCTTGAACGTATAGTCGCGCATTCGATTCAGCAGCGGCTCGGGAATATCCACCGACGGCAGCACACAGGACGAATCTCCGCTGTGAATGCCGGCTTCTTCGATGTGCTGCATAATCCCGCCGATGACCACGTCTTCGCCGTCAGAGAGCGCATCCACGTCCACTTCGATCGCGTCTTCGAGAAATTTGTCGATGAGCACCGGCCGGTCCTGCGAATATTCGACCGCCTGCTTCATATATTCGACGATCGTCTGCTCGTCGAAGGCAATCACCATGGCTCGCCCGCCAAGAACGTAACTTGGGCGAACCAGGACAGGGAATCCGATCTGCTTCGCAGCTTCAACCGCGGCCTCAACGGAAGTAACCATCGCCCCCGGAGCCTGCGGGATTTCCAGCTCTTCGAGCAGCGCGCCAAACCGCTTGCGATCTTCCGCAAGGTCAATCGACTCAGGCGACGTGCCAATGATGTTCACGCCCGCGGCTTTAAGCGGAAGCGAAAGATTCAACGGCGTCTGCCCGCCAAACTGCACAATCACGCCAACCGGCGCGCCCGCCGAGCCCTCATGCTCGCAAATCGCAAAAACGTCCTCGAGCGTCAACGGCTCAAAGTAAAGCCGGTCGCTCGTGTCGTAATCCGTCGAGACCGTCTCTGGATTGCAGTTGATCATGATGGTCTCGTACCCATCTTCGCGCAGCGCGTACGAGGCATGGCAGCAGCAGTAGTCGAACTCAATTCCCTGCCCGATGCGATTCGGCCCAGAGCCAAGAATCACGACTTTCTTTTTCGCCGTGGGCGCAGCTTCGTCCTCTTCCTCGTACGTCGAGTAGAGATAAGGCGTGTAGCTCTCGAACTCGGCGGCACAAGTATCCACGCGCTTGTAGACCGGATGCAGCCGATGCTTCTTCCGGAAGTGCCGCACCTTCTCCTGTCCGCCTCTGCCGTCGAGCCGCCAGGTAAGCGCCAGCCGCCCGTCGGAGAAGCCCATGCGCTTCGCCTCGCGCACAATCTCCGGCGGAATCGACTCCATCGGATGCTTCTCCAGCTCCATCTGCATGTCGTTAATCTCTTTGAGCTGGTAGAGGAACCATGGATCGATCGAGGTCATCTTCGCGATCTGCTTGATCTCGTGTCCCTGCCGCAGTGCGTAGCGCACATAGCTCAGCCGCTCCGGATGCGGCGTTACCAACCGCTGCGTAAGAATCTTCGGCTCGATCTTCTCCGAGCCAACCTTCTTGCCGGTATCGAGCGCGCGAACGCCCTTTTGCAGCGCCTCTTTAAACGTCCGGCCGATGGCCATCACTTCGCCGACCGACTTCATCTGCGGACCCAGCCCCTCATCGGCCCCGGGAAATTTCTCAAACTGCCACTTCGGAATCTTCACAACGACGTAGTCGAGGGTAGGTTCAAAACACGACGGCGTCTTGCGCGTAATGTCGTTTGGAATTTCGTCCAGCGTGTAGCCAACCGCAAGCTTGGCCGCGATCTTTGCAATCGGAAAGCCGGTAGCTTTCGAGGCCAGCGCCGAAGACCGCGAGACGCGCGGATTCATCTCGATCACAACCATGCGCCCGGTATTCGGATTCACGCCAAACTGAATATTCGACCCGCCAGTCTCAACGCCAATCTCGCGAATCACGGCGATCGAAGCGTCGCGCATCATCTGATATTCGCGGTCAGTAAGAGTCTGCGCGGGCGCCACGGTAATCGAATCGCCGGTATGCACGCCCATCGGATCGAAGTTCTCAATCGAGCAGATGATGATAACGTTGTCTTTGGTGTCGCGCATCACCTCAAGCTCGTATTCCTTCCATCCCAGCACCGATTCTTCAATCAGGCACTCGTGTACAGGCGAGAGATCGAGCCCGCGGGCTAGCACTTCCATCAACTCTTCGCGGTTGTAAGCAATGCCGCCGCCAGTCCCACCCAGCGTAAAGCTAGGCCGAATAATGACTGGAAAGCCGATTTTTCCGGCGAACTCAAGTCCATCTTTAAGATTCGAAACCAGCGCGGACTTCGGCACGTCCAGCCCAATGCGCTGCATAGCGTCTTTAAAGAAGAGCCGATCCTCAGCCTTCTTGATCGCAGCAACATTCGCGCCAATCAAATGCACGTTGTACTTTTCCAGCACGCCCCCATCGGCAAGATCAATAGCAAGGTTCAGTGCGGTCTGCCCGCCAACGGTAGGCAGCACGGCAAAGCCGGCGCCGGGCGCCATCTCGCGCTCGATGCGAATAATCTCTTCGAGATACTCGCGAGTAAGCGGCTCAATGTAAGTGCGATCAGCCGATTCGGGATCGGTCATGATGGTGGCCGGGTTCGAGTTCGCCAGCACGACTTCAAAGCCCTCGGACTTGAGCGCCTTGCAAGCCTGCGTGCCGGAGTAATCAAACTCCGCCGACTGTCCAATAACAATCGGCCCCGAGCCGAGGATGAGGATTTTCGAGATGTCAGTTCGTTTGGGCATTTAAAATCTGTTGTCAATGACCAGTGGTCAGTTGTCAGTCATTCGCGGTCATGCGATCAATCAACGGTTACGGTAACAAACCAATCCGCAGTCCCATCATCTTCAAGCCGTATCCCCTGCTCAGAGCAAACGGTGGTTGACTTCTCTTTCGGCTTAAAGCTCAGCGATACCTGGTATTTTTTCCCATTCCAATTCGCCATCAGCAGATAGTCGCCAGCCTTTACTCCCTTGAATTCAAACTCGCCGTCCCTGCCAGTGATCGTCCATCCCGAGCTTTTCAAAATGCAGCACGACGGATTCTCGCCCGACTCATACAATTCGAGCTGGACATTCCTAAGGTTTTTTCCCTTTTCTGAATACTTACTTGGGCGCTTCTTGTCCGGAATTCTCTTCACGTATTCGACACGCCCACAGACACGATCAACATTCCACGGCTTGCTCTCCTGCGCATTTAGCATCGGCACTACCAACAGAGCTGTAATGACGCCCCCTACCCGTTGAAAAGCAATGCGGCAAGCCACTGCCCACTCTTCACCGACCACTGGGCCTCCACTCTTCCATCATCTTCACAAAATCCTTAAACAAATAATGCGAATCATGCGGCCCCGGCGCCGCCTCGGGATGATACTGGACGCTAAACAAGGGCAGATTCCGGTGCCGCAATCCCTCCAAAGTCGAGTCATTCAAATCTATGTGCGTCAGTTCTACCTCACTCTGCGGTAGCGAATCCGGATCGACAGCAAAGTTGTGGTTATGTGCAGTAATCTCCACCTTCCCAGTAGTCAACTGCTTCACCGGATGATTCCCGCCATGATGTCCAAACTTCAACTTGAAAGTCTTCCCGCCCAATGCAATCCCGGTCAGCTGATGCCCCAGACAAATCCCAAAGATCGGCTGCCGCCCCATCAACCGTCGAATGTTATCGACCGCGTACGTACAAGGTTCCGGATCCCCCGGCCCATTCGACAGAAACACGCCATCCGGCTTCAGGGCCAGCACATCTTCCGCGGTAGTCTGCGCGGGAACGACCGTCACCTTGCACCCCTCCGCCCGCAGCTTCCGCAAAATGTTTTGCTTGATCCCAAAGTCGTACGCGACCACATGAAACCGCGGCGGCTCGTCTTTCACTCCGACTACTTCGTCGGGCAAGTGCGACCGCTCCCCCATCTCCCAGACGTAAGTATTCTTCGTGCTCACGACCTTCGCCAGGTCAGTCCCATCCATTTTTGGAATGGAGCGAGCCTTGGCCACCAGCCTCTCGGCATCTGACTCCAGCGTCGAGATCACGCCCCGCATCACGCCGTTATCCCGCAGATGCCGAACCAGCGCCCGCGTATCGATATCGGCAAGCACCGGGATCTTGAATTGTTCCATGTACTCGTCGGCCACCTGCTGCGAGCGCCAGTTCGAGCTGACCTTCGAAAATTCGCGCACAATCAGCCCCTCGATGTAAGGGCGCGTGGCCTCGCTGTCTTCGGGCGTGGTTCCGTAGTTGCCGATTTCAGGATTAGTTAAAACGACGATCTGCCCGGCATAGGAGGGGTCGGTAAAAATTTCCTGGTAGCCGGTAATGGAGGTATTAAAAACGACTTCGCCGGAGCACTCGCCCTTGGCGCCGTAGCCTTTGCCTCGGAAGACGCGACCGTCTTCGAGGGCAAGCGTAGCTTGCATCTCTACTCCTGAGAGTGGATTTTATGGATTTTAGCAGGGATGCCTTGTGGATATCAGGGAAAGTTGCGCCGCAGCGCGGCTGGCGCCGGGCCCTCGATACTAAAATGTCTCCGTGAAGCACTGGGACGCGATCATCATCGGCGCCGGCATTATCGGCCTCTCGCTCGCCATCGAACTCAATCGCCGCGGCATGCGCGTTCTCGTTGTCGATAAGGGCGAGCCGGGCCGCGAAGCATCTTGGGCAGCTGGCGGCATGCTCGCCGACTTCCCTCTCGAACTCCCGTCTGCCCTCCACGAACTAGCCGCAGTCAGCGCCGGCATGTATCCCGAATTCGTCCGCGAACTCGAGGACGCATCGCAGATGAAAATCGATCTGCGCTCGCAAGGCACGATCCTTTTCACCAATCCCAATCCCAATTTCAGCAACCAAGCGAGCGCTACCTCCGCGTCCATCGATCCTCACTCACTGCCCGCCTCTTTATCCGAACTCGAACCCATCCTCGCGACCGAAAAGCTTTCCCCGATGAACGCCCACTTCCTCCGCGAGCGTAGCGTCGATCCGCGCGACCTGGTCTCCGCCGCAATCGCGGCAGCCAAGCGTCGCGGAGTCGATTTCTCATCCGGCGATCAGGTTCTATCCATAGAAGTCGACTCAGGGAAGACATCGGGTGTGTGCACCAACAAGACGACATTTGCGGCGCCCGTGGTAGTCAATTGCGCCGGAGCCTGGTCCAGCCAAGTCCGCGCCCACGCCGATACTTCTTCCGCCATGCCGACCCTCCCCACCCGCCCGGTAAAAGGTCAGATGCTGTGTGTCGTGACGCCTCAAAAAGAGTTTATCCACCACGTAATCCGCACCCCAGATGTCTACCTGATCCCCCGCAGCGACGGACGCCTCCTCATCGGCGCCACCCAAGAAGAAGCGGGCTTCGACAAGCAAACAGTTCCAGCAACTATTCAGAAACTCCACCACTCGGCGCTCGATATCGCTCCAGCCCTTGCCGGCGCTCGCATCCTCGAAGCGTGGGCAGGCCTCCGTCCGGGAACTCCAGACAACTTGCCCATCCTCGGGCCCACCGAACTTCCCGGTTACTTCGTTGCCACGGGACACTTTCGCGACGGCATCCTCCTCGCACCGATAACGGCGCAAATCATGGCACAGGTCATCACCGGCGAAACGCCTGCCTTTGATCTCGCTGCATTCACGATCGCGCGCTTTCAGAAGTAAACGGCCTAGCTTTGATTCTTCGCCCGCATCGTCGCTTTCTGAAACCGCCGACAGTGCCTTCTTCCGCGCCTGCCAGCCAACGCCTCAACCCACACCGCAGGTATATACTGAATCGTTTTCGGCGCTCTTCCCGCATTCATCTCCTTGGCGCCAGAAAGGTCATCACCTATGGCATCTGCAGCAGTCGATTTTGCGCGTTCCAACCAATCCCGCTTCTTAGACGAACTCAAAAATCTGCTTCGCATTCCTAGCGTCAGCACTCTTGAAGAACATAAAGACGACGTCAATAAGGCCGCTAACTTCGTCGCCGACGAACTCCGCCGCATCGGCATGAACAATGTCGAAGTCATCAGCACCGAGGGCCATCCTCTCATCTACGCCGACTGGCTCAACGCTCCCGGCAAGCCCACCGTTTTGATGTATGCCCACTATGATGTGCAGCCGCCCGAGCCTCTGGACGAATGGAAGTCGCCGCCCTTCATCGATGAGAACGCTTACCCCCTCGAAGACGACGCCCCGAAGAAGAATTGGACCATGCCGTCCGAGCGCAACGACAACCTCTACGCCCGCGGCGCCGTCGACGACAAAGGCCAGCTCTGGATGGAAGTGAAAGCTCTCGAATCGCTCTTCCAGGCCCACGAAGGCAAGCTGCCCCTTAATGTAAAAGTGATTTTCGAAGGCGAAGAAGAAGTCGGCGGCGAAGCAATCGCCGATTACGTGCGCAAACAAAAAGCCAAGCTGAAGGCCGATTTCGCTCTGGTCTGTGACACCGAGCTCTTCGCGCCCAATCTCCCGACGCTCTGCGTTGGCCTGCGCGGCCTCCTCTACACCGAGATCGAAGCCCGCGGCGCCAAGACCGACTTGCACTCCGGCGTCTATGGCGGCGCTGCTCCCAACCCTCTCTTCGCGCTCTGCGAGATAATCGGCAAACTGAAAGATTCCAAGGGCAAGGTTCAGATCCCCGGCTTCTACAGCAAAGTGAAAGCGCCGACCAACGACGAACTTAAAGCCTGGAAGCGCCTCCCGTTCAACGAGGAAAAGTACCGCAAAGCGGAAGTCGGTTCCAAGGTCCTCACCGGCGAACCCGGCTACTCCGTTCTCTATCGCACCTGGGCACGTCCCACGCTGGAAGTCCATGGCATGCCCGGAGGTTTCACCGCCGCTGGCGCAAAGACCGTCATCCCGGCCAAGGCCACAGCCAAAGTTTCCATGCGCCTCGTTCCGAACCAGGATCCCGACGACATCCTCAAGCGCTACACCGCCTTTGTGAAAAAGAACACGCCGAAGGGAATCGACTTAAATATCAAAGTTCACAGCAAAGGCCCGGCCTGCGTAGTCGGCACCGACAACCGCTTCATCAAAGCGGCCACCGAAGCCCTGCATGACACCTTCAAGAAAGAGACAGTCTTCATCCGATCCGGCGGCTCAATTCCAATCGTCACCGATTTTCAGGACGTCCTGAAGATTCCATCGGTGATGATGGGCTTCGGCCTGCCCGACGACAATCTCCACGCCCCGAACGAGAAGTTCCACATTCCGAACTTCCATCGCGGGATTGAGACGATTTGCCTGTTTTTCGAGAAGTTAGGCTAGAAAATATTACTCAGCATCCGGGGAGTGAGCACTTGCTCATTCCCCACCTTTTTGCGCCGATCCAACCGCAGGTAGGGCTCCTCGCAAAAACGTTCTTAGTGCCCCGCCCCTATCGCGCCCTTCCCTTTCGCCTTCTTCAAGGCAAATACAATCGGAATGCAGACGAAGCACACCAGAGCCATGTAGCGAAAATCGTCCACATACGACCAGAGCCGCGCTTGGCCGTTCAAGGTCCCATTCACCAGCGCATAGGCCCGTGAAAGCGCGTCCGGAGCCGAAGCTCCTTGCGAAATCAAATGTTCCTTCGCCTGCTGCACCGCTCCCTGAAATTGAGGATTGGTGGGACTCAGGTTGTGCGAAAGTTCCGTGCGATGCAGTTGCGCGTGCCGGATGACGAGCGTGTTCACGATCGCAATCCCGATGCTGCCGCCAATATTGCGCAGCAGGTTATAAAGCCCGGCAGCATTGCCGATCTCTTCGTTCGGAAGTCCGGCCATGGTGGTCGTTGACAGCGGGACAAAGATGCACCCTGAGCCGAAGCCGCTAATCACGATCGCCCACAGCAGCGTCCATTGCCCGATGGAAAGATCGGCCTTGCCAAAGCGCAGGCTGCTCATCCCGAATAGCAAAAACCCAAACGCAATCAGCCACCGGTTGTCGATCTTCGCGGTCAATGTGCCGATGATCGGCATGGCGCAAATCGCTCCGATCCCGCGTGGACTAACGGCCATGCCCGCCGCGAGCGCCGTGTAGCCAAGCAGTTCCTGATAAAAGAGCGGGAGCAGCGTAATAGTCCCGTAGATAGATGCGCCGAACAGTCCGATGAGAATACAGCCAATGGCAAAGTTCCGGTGCCGGAACACGCGCAGATCGACCAGCGGCTTATCGTGAATCAACTCGCGAATGATGAAAGCGACGAAGCAGATGATGAGAATCGCCGCCGCCCAGCGAATCCAGTTGGCTCCGAACCAGTCGTCTTCCTGGCCCTTGTCGAGAATGATCTGCAGGCAGCCAAGCCACACAGCGAGAAAACCGAGGCCGATGGCGTCCAACCGGCCCGGCTTCGCATTCTTCACGTAAGGCGGATCTTCGACATAGCGCGAAATCATGAACGCCGCAAAAATTCCGACCGGAATGTTGATGTAAAACGCCCATCGCCATGAGTAGGCGTCGGTGAGCCATCCTCCGAGTGTTGGCCCGAGCACCGGCGCCACCACTACGCCAAGCGCAAACACCGCCATGGCTACGCCACGCCTTTCAGGTGGAAAGGTTTCAAGCAGGATGGATTGCGAAAGCGGTTGCAGCGCGCCGCCGCCAGCGCCCTGAACGGCGCGCGCGATCAGGATCATCGCAAGGCTCGTCGACGCTCCGCAGAGAAACGACGAGATCGTAAAAATGATGATGCATGAAATGAGAAATCGCTTGCGCCCGAAGCGCAGCGAGAGCCAGCCGCTGGCCGGAAGCACGATGGCGTTCGCGACGAGATAGCTGGTCAGGACCCACGTAGCCTCGTCGTTCGTCGCCGAGAGGCTGCCCGCAATATACGGAAGCGCAACCGCGGCGATGGAGGTATCGAGCACCTCCATAAACGTGGCCAGCATCACCGAAATGGCGATCACCCAAGGATTCATGGCCGGTTTTGCGGTCGCGGCGGGCACGGGCTTCTGGGTAAAGCACTCAGATGCAAGATTGACAAAGGAAGTTTCGCGAACTTGAAGAGGCAGCGAGAGATAGGCTGGGGCTTGAAGAAAACGTGCGGAGAAAGATGCTAGGATTTTATGGGGTCGTTTCCGATGACATCACTTGCCGATAAAACCTGCGTTCCATGCCGCGGAGGGGTTCCGCCGCTCAAAGGAAAAGAACTGGCGGACATGCATAGCCAGCTTCCGGAGTTCGCGCACTGGAACGTGATCGACGAGCATCACATTGTGCGCAGCTACAAATTTCCCGACTTCAAGTCGGCGCTTGATTTCGTCAATCGCGTTGGTGCAATCGCCGAAGAACAGGGCCATCATCCCGACATCATGCTTGCCTGGGGCAAGGTTGAGGTCACAACGTGGACTCACAAGGTCGATGGCTTGACTGAGTCGGATTTTGTTTTGGCGGCGAAGATCGACAGGCTGCAGCGGCCTTAGCGCGACATTTGGCTCGCGCGATGTTTCAGTGAAGTGGTCTCGCGGGCGAGGGTGCCCGCGCTACACAGCCTCCTCATTATTCTTCCGAATCGCCAGCCACCACAGCATCGCAGGAATCAACATCAGTGCTCCAGCTGCTCCGGCTACGTGGCGCGCCGCGAAGCCCCAGTCGACAAATCTCCCCGCGATATAAGCTCCACTGGCGATTGTGAACATGCACAGCCCGAGGTCAGCGGCAAATACCCGGCCCCGAAACTTGTCACCCGTTTGTAGCTGCAACAGGGTGGTCGAGAACACCCAGACAATTGAACCGCCCACATGCGCGATCATCACACACAGGCAGGCAAGCCACAGACGCCCTGCGACGCTTAGCAGACCGTAACCTACCGCGGTGCTCAAATAGGCGTAGAGAATCGCCCGCTCCAGACGCGCGCGCACGTGTCCAGCCCAGGGAGCCGTGATCAGGGGCCCCAAGAGCGCCCCAATGCCGCGCGCCCCCAATAATAGGCTCATGCCGAGAAACGCGCCCCGCGCCGGATCAAGTCCATGCCAGCGCACAGGAAATTCGCGCTGCCCCATCACGGTAAAGAGCACCCAACTGGGACCGATGATCAGGTTGCCGGCCTTTACGAGAATGGTGGAACGCAACCGCACTTGCGATCTCACATAGCGAATGCCTTCAAGCATCGGAGAAAAGTCGACCAACTCGCTCAGTCGAAATGGACGCGCGCCCTCCGCATGTGGTTCGGCAAAATGCATTCTCAAAATCAAGAGAGCTGAAATCAGGAATGAAAGCGCGTTGAAGACGAACACTGCATCGCGTCCAAACAGCGCCGCAATCACCCCTCCCGCCGTCGAGCCGAGCATTAAATTCACGGACCATGTCGCGGAAGACAACGTGTTGGCCAGGACAACATCCTGGCGCGCGACGATGTTGGGGATCACCGAACTGCGTGCCGGCTCGAAGAACGCCGCAAGCAAGGTCTCCGCAACCAGCAGAGGATAGACAAGCCAGACCATCTCGCGCGAGCGCACGAACAACATGCAGAAGACGATCGCCATTCTTCCCAGATCCGCGGCGATCATCACGTGCT
>Ga0335071_10006894_pt1 | contig 11724 bp, 14 predicted proteins | sample Lox_Sample_15_FD_206724 | JGI IMG/M metagenome (GOLD analysis project Ga0335071, IMG submission 206724) | Soil microbial communities from Loxahatchee National Wildlife Refuge, Florida, United States - Lox_Sample_1.5 | ecosystem: Environmental > Terrestrial > Soil > Wetlands | place: USA...
GCCGATTTCGACGGCAGCACCTACCCCTTCGACAGTATCATGATCTACTATGGAAATAGCAGAAAGGCCGCAGTTGAGGCTGTCGGAAATCAGCTGTGCGGGCGTATAGGTACCGTCTGAAAATATGGTATGTAAATGCAGGTCGGCATATTTCATTTATTCTTCTCAAGCCGTATCTTGTCCAGTATCGCATTTACGAATTTTCCGGCTTCAATACCCGAATATTTCTTGGCAAGCTCTACTGCTTCGTTAATGGAGACCTTGGGAGGTATATCATCGCAAAATACCAGCTCAAAGCAGCTCATCCGCAAAACATTCCTGTCCACAACCGCCATGCGCTTGAGCTGCCAGTTAGCGGCATACTGGGAGATCTTCCTGTCTATCTCATCAGAATGCTCTGATGTGCCCTTTACCAGCTGCTCGGCAAAAGACCTTATCTCCTCCTCCACCTCTTCATCAGTATGGGCCTGCCAGAATTTTTGTAAAGAAACTTCCGGAGACTCTTTGGTTATATCCACCTGATAAAGGACTTGCAAGGCAAATTCTCTGGAACGCGTGCGTTTCCTCATCGCTTATTTTATCTGCGTTAGAAGATTCACCATTTCAATCGCTGAAAGCGCGGCATCTCTGCCTTTATTCCCGTCTTTAGTCCCTGCCCTCTCTACTGCCTGCTCAATGGTATCTGCGGTTATCACCCCGAAGATAACCGGTAGACCGGAATCTTGCGAGACCTTAGCTATACCTTTAGCAACTTCAGAGGCGATAAAATCAAAATGTGGGGTTGAGCCGCGGATAACCGTACCCAGGCAGATTACCGCGTCATACCCTTTAGACTTTGCGAACTTCTGCGCCACCAGCGGGATCTCAAAAGCCCCAGGCACCCAGCTAAGGGTTATATCGCTATCTTGCGCCCCATGCCTGATCAACGTGTCAAAACATCCGGAGATCAACTCCTTGGTAATAAAATCATTGAAGCGCGATGCAATAACTACGAACTTCTTACTCTTTGCAATCATATTCCCCTCAATCGTCTTTACCATACCTTACCCTCCTAAAATCTGTTAACCACGTTATCGAATTTTACCTCCCGATACCCAGTACCAGGGGGACCGTGCCGGTGGAGCTTTATAGATTCAAATGGTGCCCCAGCCTTTCCTTCTTTGTCTTCAGGTACTTGATATTCTCGGGATTTGGCTCTACTTCAAGCCCCAAGCGTTCTACAACCTTAAGGCCGTAACCTTCAAGCCCCACGATCTTGCGCGGATTATTGGTAAGCAGCCGGATATTTTTTATACCCAACTCAACCAATATCTGCGCCCCGATGCCATAGTCCCTCAAATCCGGCTTATGTCCCAGGGCCTCATTTGCCTCTATCGTATCCATCCCCTTATCCTGCAAATTATAAGCCCTAATCTTATCTACCAGACCGATACCGCGCCCTTCCTGATTCATGTAGAGGATAACACCTTTTTTCTCTGCGCCGATTATCTGCATAGCCTTATTAAGCTGCCTGCCGCAGTCGCAGCGCAAAGAACCAAAGACATCGCCGGTGAGACACTCAGAATGTACCCTCACCAAAACCGGATCATTGCCAAACTCACCCATTATAAGGGCGGTATGAATTTTATTATTGGTCAGATCGCGAAAAAGCGATAACTTGAATTTACCGAACTCCGTAGGAAGCTCCGTTTCAACCACCCTTTCGATCAATTTTTCCGAACGCCTGCGCTTCTCGATAAGTTCGGCTATAGAGTGGATTTTGAGGTCATGCGCCTTGGCGAACTTCAGTAGCTGCGGCAGCCTGGCCATCGTCCCATCATCATTCATAATCTCGCAGATCACCCCTGCAGGATACAGCCCTGCCATGCGCATCAGGTCTATGGCCGACTCAGTGTGTCCGGCCCTCACCAGCACGCCTCCCCGGCGCGCCTTCAAAGGAAAGATATGCCCCGGCCTGATAAGATCTTCAGGCTTTGACTGCGGATTGATCAGGACCTCTATGGTTTTAGCCCTGTCATAAGCGGATATACCGGTGGTTATACCGGATGCGGCATCCACGGAGATCATCCAGGCAGTGGCAAAGGGGTCTCTTCCTCCGCTCTTTTCCTTTTCCTGCAGCATCGGTTCAAGCTCAAGTGCCTTGAGCCTCTCTTCTTCCATCGGCACACAAATAAGCCCTCTGCCGAACCTGGCCATAAAATTTATGTGCTCAGGCCTGACAAAAGAAGCAGCCATAACCAGGTCGCCTTCGTTTTCGCGGTCTTCATCATCGACCACAACTACGATCTTGCCGTTTTTAAGATCATCCAGAATTTCGGATATAGTATTGAACATAATCTTTTTTTGATGCCATACTTGCCACGAAACCGATGACATATAAAAAGGAATCTTACGTGGCAAGTATCATTTTTTCCTACTTATGGGCAGTATAGAAAAAATGAGCCCGAAGATGGTCTTCGGGCATGAGTTATTAATCTTCTTTTTTCTGGACTTTACCATCGGCTCTGGAATTTTACCAGGTCAATCCCACACATTACTGAGCACCCAGCGCTTAATCAGTATTGCGCTGGTGCCCGCCTGTGCGGGACTCGCGGGCTTAACCGCCGGTCAGGATTTGCACCTTGCCCTGAAGACTAATTGTGGGTAGTATAGCATAAATTCTTATCTTGTCAATAGCTTAAAAACAACTATAATATAGAATTAATGGAACATATTGTTAATCAAATACATAAATCCCTGATAAAAAACAAAAAGACCCTTGCTGTCGGAGAATCCTGCAGCGGCGGGCTCCTCTCCCACCTTTTAACCTCCATAGCGGGGAGCTCCGGTTTCTTCCTGCTGGGAGTGGTTGCCTATAGTAACGCCGCAAAAACAAAGATCCTCAAGGTACCGCCCAGTGTAATCATACGCTATGGGGTGGTATCGAAAAGAGTGGCAGCTTATATGGCAAAGAATATCAGGATAATCGCTGGCGCAGATTTTGGGATAGGGATAACCGGGATAGCCGGACCAGGAGGTTTTACTCCCGGCAAGCCAGTGGGCACGGTTTTTATCGCCGCAGCCAGCCGTAAAAAGGTAATCTGCAGAAAATTTACTTTCAAGGGGAAGAGGGCCTACGTACAAAGGGAATCCGCGCTTAAAAGCCTGCAGTTATTGAAAGAATTATTCTAAAATGAGGGCTTTTCTCGCAATTGACCTGCCTGAAAATATCCGGGATACGCTCGCCGGCATCCAGGGAGAATTGAAGAAGGGTGCTGCGGATGTAAAATGGGTATCCCCGGGCAATATCCACCTTACCCTTAAATTCCTGGGAGAGATTAACGATAACCAAGCGGAAAAGATTAAGGCAATTCTGGCTGAAACTGCCCAACACCATCAAGCCTTCTACATAAAGATCAACTCACTCGGAGCATTCCCTAAGCTGGATTATCCCCGCGTAATCTGGGCTGGCGCCCTGGAGGGAAAGGCTGAAACTGAAGCTATTGCCGCAGAACTCGAAGAAAAGATTATCCAGATGGGTATCCCTAAGGAAGAGAAGCCCTTCGCCTGCCACATAACGCTGGGAAGGGTGCGCTCTTCCTTAAATAAGGAGAGGCTCGTGAAAGCCATACTTGGTCTAAACGATAGCCTTAAAAAAGAAACGATGGAATTCCCCGCTTTTAAAATAACCTTTTACAAAAGCACGCTCACCCCGAATGGCCCTCTCTACCAGATCTTGAACGAAGCGGTTCTGAAGACGAACTGAAGGATGGCATTGGTATAAACTGCGGCGATAATATCATCGCCCATTACCCCTAAGCTGCCCGGAAGATCCTGCAGGGCCCCCGCAGGGAAAGGCTTAAGCGTATCCAGTATCCTGAATAACAGGAAACCCAATAGCAATAATTTTATATCGTAAGGAAGAAAGAGCAGGCTTAAAAGCATACCGCTTACTTCATCTATGACTATGTGGCTTGGGTCCTTTCTCCCGGCAATCCTCTCCGCACTCCCGGAGACCAGAAAACCGAGCAAGGTCATAACTAAAGCTAATATGATGCAGGCAGAGGGATTATTCCTGGCCGCAAAGAATAAAACCAGCCCTGCCAGGCTGCCGAAAGTACCCGGTATGAACGGAAGATAACCGATATAAAAAAATGAACTCAGGGAGGATACGAGGATTTTCCTAAACTGCATCTTGTTTTCTAGAATCTTGAGATTACCTTACGGTTTTCCCAAAGGTAAGAAAGCCCGGAATAGAGCGTAAGCCCCACGGTGATCAACATAAGTATGTATATCCCCTGCCTGAATATCGCTTCCCAGGAAGGATTCCAGGTAAAATAAGCCAGCATCACTTCCTTGGTGACCACAAATCCCAGTATCGCAAATATTACCAGCATCTGGGATACCGTCTTCTGTTTGCCAGCACGCGTTGCCGAAAGGACCTTGCCTTTATTAAGAGCGAAAAGCCTTAATGAGGTAATCAGGATCTCCCGCGAGACAATGATCATGAACATCCAGGCCTCGATAAGCTGCATCTGCACAAAAGCGGCAAAAGCAGAAAGGACCAGTATCTTATCGGCGATGGGGTCCATCAGCCTGCCGAAGTCAGTGACCATATTTTTCTTGTTGGCGATCATCCCGTCCAGGAAATCGGAAAGGGCCGCAAAGATGAAAATGGCAAGGCTAAAGACCTTCGCCCATACGCCGTGGCAAAACAAGAAAAACATAAAAATGAAGGTAAGAATAATCCTAAGCATGGTTAATCTATTTGCGATATTCATTCCTGTACCTCTCCTATCAAATCGTATTCCAGGGTATCGGTAATCTTAACCTTTACAAAATCCCCCGGCTTTATATTCTTTACGCTGCGCACAAAAACCTGCCCGTCCACCTCCGGTGCATCCTGCCGGATACGCCCCAGGTAATAGCCATTATCCTTCTCTTCTATTAAGACATCGACGAACTTACCCAGGAAGCCGTTGTTTATTTCGCGAGAAATCTGCTGCTGCGCCGACATTATCCGGTTAAAACGCTCCTCTTTTACCTTCTGCGGTACCTGGGGTTTGAAATCATAAGCAGATGTGCCTTCTTCGGGCGAGTAAATAAATACCCCCAGCCTCTCAAACCTTGCCTCCTCTACGAACTTAAGCAGCTCATCGAATTCCTTATCGGTTTCGGAAGGAAACCCCACTATCAAAGAGGTGCGCAAGGCAACGCCGGGTATGATCGACCTTGCCTTCGCGATAACTTTAAGGATATCGGCCCTGCCGGTCTTCCTGCGCATCAATTTCAGGATGCGTCCATTAATATGCTGGATGGGCAAATCTATATACCTGCAAAGTTGGGGCTCTGCGGCGATAAGGCGTAACAATTCTTCGTTTACGCGCGAGGGATAAAGGTAAAGCAGCCTCAGCCACCTGATATCAGGCGCTGATTTTAATATCCTCTTAATCAGCCAGGCTAGCCGGGCGCCTCCGTAGTTGTCCATCCCGTAACCGGTGATATCCTGGCCGATGATATTTAGTTCGGATATTTTCTGCCGGTTGAAAGCCTCTACTTTCTTAAGGAGAGAGGCAGTATCCAGGCTCCTGAATCTTCCTTTTATCTTAGGGATAACGCAGAAGCTGCAGTTATTGATGCAGCCTTCGCAGATCTTAAGATAGGCATAGTGCTTAGGCGTTAAGGGAAACCTTTGCGTTTCGTGGTTTAGGGAAACCTTGCCTACGAAGGCATCAACTTCCGGCAGGCTCTTTCTTAATTCATCCTTATAGCGCTGCGCGAGGCAGCCGTAGACGATTATCTTTCTTAATTTGCCTTCTTTTTTCAACTCCACCAGGTCCAGGATAGCCTCGATAGATTCTTTTCTGGCGTCTTCTATGAAAGAACAGGTGTTCACCAAAGCGACGTCGGCTTTGGTGATATCATCAGATACGGAAAACCCCTTGCGCTTGAGCCTTCCCAATATATTCTCGGAGTCAACCAGGTTTCTCGGACAACCAAGACTTAAGATACCGATTTTTTCCTTCATCTTACCTGATAGTCAGCCCTTCTTTGGTAATAACTATATTCTTCAGGGATTGGCCCCGGCGGCCTAAATTCAGGAAAGGACGATTATTTATCTCCAGCTCTACTCCGCCGGCATTTGCCACCGAAAGGCTGAATTTGTCTTTTGCCTTCCAGCTTTCAAATCTCCCCTTCTCCAATACCCGCTGGAAGACCAGCTTCCCGTCAGCCTTCAGGGATACCCAACAATTCTCTTTGGCCCTGATAATCAATTTTATACCTGTTGAGGTTTCTTTCTTTTCAATACCTACTGTATCTTGCGGAAGAACGGTGCTTGTCGAGATAGCCGCCTTAGCAGCAGTTGTTTGCACAGTCTTAGTTTTAATCACGGCAACCTTAGCCGGCGGCTGCATCCTTGATAATCTCATGCGCTTTGAATCTTCCGGATTACGGCGGGAAGAAACGAACCTTCCCAGCTGGAATAAAAAGAAAAACACGAGCACGCCAGCTGAAATGATCAATATCGCCTTCTTGACCCTCTTATTCGGCCTAATGGTCACCAGCTTAACTGAAGCTGTCTTAAGCATGGAGGTACCCTTAGCCTGCTTTTCCTGGATAGGGACTCTCTCTTTTGCTTCCCTATAGCCCAAAATGTAATCCTTAGGATCTGCCCCTAAGAACTTGCAGTATATCTTTATAAAACCTTTTAAATAAACAGGGCTCAGGTCGGTAAGCCCATCCCCTTCTATGGCGCGCAGGATATTTAATTTTATCCTGGTCTTCTTCTGGACCTCTTCAAGGTTAATCCCTTTCTCCAAACGTAATTTTTTAAGCCTGTTCCCTGCTGATTCCATGGTTTACTCCTGGCTACCCTCTCCGGCTAGGTCTTTCTGCAGCCACTCTTCTCTGTTGACCAGTATCTTCCTGGGCTTACTTCCTTCATAAGGCCCGACCAGCCCCTCCTGCTCCATACTATCGATAATCCTTGCTGCCCGGGTATACCCTAACCTCATGCGCCTCTGCAAAATGGAAACCGAAGCCTGGTTACTCTCCATGATAACCCTTACCGCCTGATCATACAATTCATCCTTCTCTACGTTTGCCAACTGAGACTTATGCTGCTCCTTTAGAATCTCCTCATCGTATACCGGCTCAGCCTGGGACTTGATAAAAGCGACCACCTTTTCTATCTCTTTATCTTTTACCAGGGTACCCTGGATACGGATCAATTTTGATTCTCCGGGACGCAAGAATAACATATCGCCTTTACCCAGAAGTTTATCCGCGCCGTTCATATCCAGTACTGTGCGCGAGTCAACTTTCGATGCCACTTTAAAAGATATACGCGCCGGCAGGTTTGCCTTGATTACCCCGGTTATAACGTTGACCGAAGGCCTCTGCGTGGCAAGCATCAAATGGATCCCTACCGCGCGGGAGAGCTGAGCCAGGCGGGTAATCGCATTCTCTATCTGATCGCGCGCAACACTCATCAGATCGGCAAACTCATCGATAATCACTACGATATAAGGTATGCTTTCCTGTTTTTCGTTATAAGCCTCGATGTTCCTGGCGCCCACTTTTGCCAAAAGCTGGTAACGTTCCTCCATCTCATTGACTACCCAGTTAAGGGCTATCGAGACTTTTTTGGCATCAGTTACCACCGGGCAGAGAAGATGCGGCAGGCCGTTAAAAGGCATAAGCTCTACCATCTTAGGGTCAACCATGAGGAACTTAAGGTCATTAGGGCTGGCCTTAAAAAGCAAAGAAAGAATAAGCGAATTCACGCAGACGGTCTTTCCCGAGCCGGTAGTCCCGGCGATCAAAAGATGGGGCATATCATCCAAGTCATCTACTATTGGCTTGCCGGTTATATCCTTTCCCAGGGCAAGTGTAAGCATGGATTTTGTTTCCTGGAACTCTTTTCCGCTTAATACCTCCTTCAGATACACGAAGCTGCTCTGCATATTAGGCACTTCTACGCCGACCCTCCCCTTACCCGGGATAGGCGCGATAATACGCACTGACTGTGCCTTCATCGCCAGGGCCACATCGTCACTAAGGGCGACAATACGGTTAAGCTTAACTCCCGGAGCCGGATCCAATTCGTAGCGCGTGATCACCGGTCCCTGTTCGATATCGGTAACTTTAGCGGATATCCCGAAATCCCCCAGCGTCTCCTCCAATACCCGGGCACTGGCGGTAAGGTCTTCTTTTATCTGCCTCTCTTCAAGTGGCGGAGGAGAATCCAGTAAATCCAGGGAAGGTAACACATAATTCCCGATTTTCAGCTCCTGCGGCCGGGTCTTTACCACCTCATCGGCCTGCGGTTTAGTCTTTATCTGTATCTTAGGCTTAACTGCCGCCGCTGTCCTGATCACCGGCTCTTTACTGGTATCCTCGGCTTCTTCAGCCGGAGTTTTCTTTAATTTAAATGCCACATTCGCATCCGGCTTGGCCCTCTCTGTCTTTTTAAAATTAAATTTACCCAGCGCAGCTTTAATCTTGGCGAAGAAATTCAGGAATAAAGAAGAGATCAGGATCTCCGTAACTAAGGCCAGGGACAAAATGGCAAAGGTGGTAAAGATGATGAAAGCTCCGATCCTACCGAAATAAATAGTGACGGCCCTGGAGATCATCGCCCCGATAAAGCCGGAACGGTAAAAGGCAAGTGACTCATTAGAGGAATTGAACATCCCCAGCAGCGAACCTGTGGACAAGAGGAGGACCAAGACGCCGATTAGACGAGGCAGGCGCAGATCCGGCTTCTCCTGCTTGAAAAGTTTTACCGCCAACATAAAGATAAATACGGGCAGAATATAAATTGACCAGCCGAATAAGAAAAGAAGAAATCCTGAAAGGTATGCACCGAATGCGCGGATAAAATTCCTGGGGGGATTATTGGGATGTGAAGTGTAAAAGGGAAGGTCAAAGGGGCTAAATGAAATCAGGCTCATTATAATAATGAGCCCAATTGCTACCAGGATTACTCCCTTAAACTCATTTAATCTTCTTTCTTTCACCTTCTACTTACTCGTGCTCTGCCTGTTTCTTGCTTAAGTTTATCCTGCCCAATTCATCAATTCCGATAACCTTGACCTTGAATTCATCCCCCAGTTTTACTACGCTGTCCACATCCTTGACAAAGGTGCTGGATAACTCTGAGATGTGTACAAGCCCTTCTTTTCCGGGGGCGATCTCGCAAAACGCGCCAAAGGGCATGATCCTTTTGACCTTACCTATATAGATACGGTTTACCTCGATATCGTCAGTTATCCCTCTAATCATCCTGATCGCTTCCTGGGATTTGGCAGCGTCAGTAGAAGAAACAAATACGCTACCGTCATCCTGGATATCTATGGCTGCGCCGGTAGTAGCGATGATCTTTTTGATGGTCTTTCCTCCCGGGCCGATAAGGCCCCCGATCTTCTCCGGATTGACCTTGATTATCTCTATGCGCGGGGCGTAACTCGAAAGCTGCTCCCGCGGTTTCTCAAGCGAAGCCTTTATCTTCTCTAAAATAAAAAACCTTGCCTCATGGGCCTGGGCAAGAGCCTTACCCAGCAATTCCAGGCTGATCCCGTCTATCTTCAGATCCAACTGCACGGCGGTGACTCCGTTCTTTGTGCCGGCAACCTTAAAATCCATATCGCCGAAATGATCCTCTAAGCCCGTGATATCGGTGAGCACCACTGTCTTATTTCCTTCTTTGATCAGGCCCAGCGCCACTCCGGCTACCGCCTCTTTGATCGGAACGCCGGCATCCATCAAAGAGAGGGTGGCAGCGCAAACCGTAGCCATACTCGATGACCCATTAGACTCAAGTATCTCGGAGACTACTCTAATAGTATAAGGAAATTTTTCCTTTGCAGGCATAACTGCAAGCAGCGCCCTTTCAGCTAAGGCGCCGTGCCCTATCTCTCTGCGCCCGGGCCCACGCACAGGTCCGGTCTCTCCGACGCTAAAAGGCGGAAAGCTGTAATGCAGCATAAAGGACTTGAATTTTTCCCCCTCCAGCGCCTCGATCATCTGCTCGTCTTCTCCTGTCCCTAGGGTAGTTACGGCCAGGCTCTGGGTCTGTCCGCGCGTAAAAATGCTTGAGCCATGCGTGCGCGGCAACACAGAAACATGCGCTTCTATCGGCCTGATCTCCTTGAAGGAGCGACCGTCTATACGCACACCCTCCTCCAGAATCATATTTCTTACCTGGACCTTCTCTAACTCATGGAGGCCCCTGACGACATCCGCAGAGAGGCAGCTTTCTGATGCGAGGTTAGTTTCTAATTCCTTGGAGAGCAAAGCCACTTCTTCTTCGCGCTCCTCTTTTTTGCTCAATTTATAAACTTTCTTTAATTTTTCTCCGGCGAGTTCTTCAATTTTTTTATACAGCTCGGGATCCGTCTTTTCAAGCTCCACCCCGACCTTTTGCTTACCATAAAGTTTCCTGAATTCTTCCTGCAGGCTCAGTATACTTTTAAGGTTTTCAAAACCGAACTTCACCGCTTCAAGATAGATATCTTCTGTGACTTCCTTAGCCTTAGACTCAAGCATTACTACACCTTTACTATTGGCAGCTACAACTACATCCAGATCGGAATTCTCTAGCTGGGCATAGGTAGGATTAAGTATAAACTGGTTCTCCGCCCTCCCCACACGGCAGCTGGCCAGGGGCCCATCAAAGGGTATATCGGAAACTGACAATGCCGCAGAAGCCCCGATGACGGAAAGGATATCCGGGTCATTCTCCCCATCGCTGGAAAGAACGATTGCCATAACCTGAACTTCATTAAGCATTCCCTTGGGGAATAATGGCCGTATTGGCCTGTCTATTAACCTGGCGGTAAGGATCTCGCTCTCCGATGGCCTGCCCTCCCTCTTAAAAAAGCCTCCGGGAATCCTGCCGGCGGCGTAGGTCTTTTCCTGGTATTCTACGGTTAAAGGGAAAAAGTCTCTCCCCTCCTTAATCTCACGGGACATACAGACAGTTACTAAAACTACGGTCCCGCCGTAGCTAACCGTAACCGAACCATTTGCCTGTTTGGCAATCTTTCCGGTCTCAAGGATTAAATCGGCGCTCCCAAACTTGACTTTCAGGATAGCATCCTTCATAATTTTACCTTTCTTAATTTCTTTAGATGAAGCCGCGATTTATTTTCTCAAGTTAAGCTTGCCCAAGATTTCCGCGTACTTCTTGGCGTCTTTTTTCTTGAGATAATTGAGGAGCCTGCGGCGCCTGCCTACCATCGAAAGCAGCCCGCGGCGAGAATGGAAATCCTTCTTGTGATTCTTGAAGTGATCACCTAAGGCATTAATCCTCTCGGTCAGAATAGCTATCTGGACTTCTGCAGAACCTGTATCCCTTGCGTGCGTTTTGAACTCATCGATAATCTTCATCTTTGTTGTCTTAACCAAAACCAATCGTCTTCACCCCCTTTTATTTTTATAATTATACGATATTCCTGGGCTTTAGTCAACAGATTCATGAATATTTTTCCCTCTTGCTAAGCTCAAAAAAACTTACTTCTTCTCCAGCAGTTCCACTATCTTATCCAGCTTCTTTACCACCAAGACCGTAAAAAGCACAAACCATACCGTTAAAGCCAGCGATATCACTCCGGAGATCAAAGCGGTAGCCGTGGTAACGTTATTCATGACTTCCTCCTTTTTTTAAATTGCCGGGCCATTTAGCCCTTAAGGCCTGGCCTTTACGTACTCCTTAAGCAGCATGGAATACCCGAAACTGCC
>Ga0335071_10006898_pt1 | contig 11720 bp, 9 predicted proteins | sample Lox_Sample_15_FD_206724 | JGI IMG/M metagenome (GOLD analysis project Ga0335071, IMG submission 206724) | Soil microbial communities from Loxahatchee National Wildlife Refuge, Florida, United States - Lox_Sample_1.5 | ecosystem: Environmental > Terrestrial > Soil > Wetlands | place: USA: Florida...
GCCGACGAGATGGAGCGCATCTTTCGGCGAGGCTGGGTCTTCGTCGGTCACGACAGCGAGATCTCGAATCCCGGCGACTTCGTCACCCGCACCCTGGGCGGCGAGCCGGTCATCATGGTGCGGGACCAGGGCGGCGCCGTCCTCGTCCTCGTCAATCGCTGCCGCCACCGCGGGACCCTCGTCTGCCCGGCGGCCCACGGCACCACCCGTACCTTCGCGTGCCCGTATCACGGCTGGACGTACGACCTGAACGGTGCATTGCTGGGAGTGCCGTATCCGGGCGGCTGATCTAGACGCTCCGCCCCCTTACCCTGCCTCTCCCCAGGTGGGGGAGAGGAGAAGAGGTCAACAGCCTTCCAGGGCGGCGATCCTCGGAAAGACCTCCGTGTCGGCCCGGCGCAGGTCCTCGACGAAGTCCACCTCGGTCCAGGGCAGCCCGGTGACGTCCACGGCCGCGACCGGATGGCGACTGACGATGAGGTGGAGGGCATCCTCGTACTCGCAGAGACCCCGGCTCTCCTCGCTCACCTGCTCCAGCAACCGCACCAGCTCCGGGCCCGCGGCGGCGCCACACCTGAAGAACCCGATGCCCTCCCCTACCTGCTCCCAGGCCTTGGGCAAGACCTTCTTGCCAAGGGCGATCACGCGACCCCGCTCCGTGTAGATCTTCACCTCCTCGCCGGTATCGGCGAAGCCCCGATCGATGAGAAGGGCATTCGGCGCGGGTGATCCCACGAGCCGGCGGAGGAACTCCCGCGGGAAGACGACGTCGGCGTCCATGATGAGCGTGGGCTCGCGCAGGATCACGTCCCGGGCGGCGAGGAGCGACAGCACCGAGCCCTGCTGATAGGCCGGGTTGTGCACGCATTCCACCGAGAGACCGGCCGGGACGGAGGCCGCGAGCGCCCGCACCTGATCGGCGCAGTGGCCGACCACGATGACCGCCCGACGGATCCCGACGGCGTGGAGGGCCTCGAGCATGCGGGCCAGCATGGGTCGCCCGCCCACCGGGAGGAGTGATTTCTGGGTCTGGTCGGTCAGGGGGGCGAGGCGTCGAGCGACACCGGCGGCCAGGATGATGGCCGTCATGCTGCCATCCGCGACCCGAGAGTGGCTCCGTCGGCTGCTCTCACTGCCGCTCAAGGTCGCACCGGGAAGCTCTCGTGTCTAGAACTTTCTGCTCGCGGCCACTGCCAACGGCCTTTCATTTGACCCCGAGCGGGGCCTCTGGCACGATCAATGCGGTGTCGTCCAGGTTCGCTGGTCTCCCGGCGCAGTCGCGCTAGACTCGGAGCCGGGCAGTCGCCTTGGAATTGGGGCCCTCTCGACGGAGGAAGATGCAGGCATGAGTCCGCTCTCGACCGGTGCAGCCACGGCATCATTGGTCCAGGCGTTTCGCCGCGACGGCTTCGTGGTCGTGCCTGGCCTGTTCGACGCCGACGAGATGCGCCGGATCTCCGACTGGACGGATCAGGTGCAGGCCGAGCCGGAGGTGCCTGGCCGCGCCATGATGTACTTCGAGCCCAGTCTCCTCCACCCGGGGCAAAAGGTCCTTCAACGCGTGGAGAATTTCTGTCCGTTCCACGAGGGCTTCGCCGCCCTGTGCGAGGGCGAGAAGCTCCGGGGCGCCGTCGGGAGCCTCTTCGGGGAGCCCGCCGTCCTCTTCAAGGACAAGATCAACTTCAAGCTTCCGGGAGGCGACGGCTTCAAGCCCCATCAGGATCAGCAGGCCGGCTGGAGCGCCTATGCCGACCTCTTCATCACCGCCATGGTCAGCATCGATCCGACCACGGCCGAGAACGGCTGCCTCGAGCTCTGCGCGGGCCAGCACACCAGGGGGCTCCTCGGGAGCGAGTGGACTCCGCTCACAGACGCCGACATGAAGCGGATGGACGCCCGGGCCGTCCCGACGGAGGCCGGGGACGTGGTCTTCTTCGACTCCTATACGCCGCATGCTTCGGGGCCGAATCTCACCCCGGCGCGCCGCCGTGTCCTCTACATCACCTACAACCGCCGCTCCGCCGGGGATCACCGGGTCCGGTACTACGCCGACAAGCGGAAAAGCTTTCCGCCCGACATCGAGCGCGATCCCGCGAAGACCTATGTCTTCAGGGTCTGACACCCGCCTCGAATGTTGATTCCACGGGCCGATTCTGGTACTCAAGATAGCCGTGGAAATCAGAGGATGACGTCGCGTCTCGCTCTCCGCACGCTCCTGGCCCTGCTGGCTGTCCTGGCCTTCGCCTCGCCCGCCTACGCGTACCTCGACCCGGGGACGGGAAGCATGCTCGTGTCCGCGGTGGTCGGCGTGGCGGCCGCGGTGGGCCTGGCCCTCAAGATGTTCTGGTACCGGGTCGTTGGCCTCTTCCGCGGCAGGAAGGCCGACACGGGGCCGGCCGGAGCCGAGAGCGCGTCCACGACGAAGGACTAGCGCGCCCGCGCCTGCGGCCCGGTATGAAGGCCTGGCAGGACTGGCGGGACTATCGCCGCTTCCAGCAGCTTCCCGCCTCCGACCGCAACATCGTCTTCTACTCGGAGACCCATCAGGACTGGCATCACCTCCAGCCGCTCATCGACGTCCTGACCGGGGAGCTTTCGCGGACCGTCTGCCACATCACCTCCGAGCCCACCGTGCCCTTTCCCGCGGCGCGGAAGGGGCTCCGCACCTTCCGGGTGCGGTCGAGCGTCCTCTGCACGTGGCTCTTCCAGACGCTCAAGGCCGACGTGATGGTCCTGACGATGCTCGACCTTCACAACTTCCAGCTCAAGCGATCCCTCCACCCCGTACACTACGTCTACGTGTTTCACAGCATGGGCAGCACGCACATGGTCGACCACGAGAACTCCTACGACCACTACGAGAGCCTGCTCTGCACGGGCCCGCATCACGTGGCCGAGCTCCGGCGGCGGGAGGAGCTCAAGGGGCTCCGCCCGAAGCACATCTTCCCCTACGGCTATCCACGGCTGGAACGGCTCGTCGAGGCCGCAGTCGCCACGCCGTGGGCCCCCTCCGGCGCCACCACGGCGCTCCTGGCTCCGACGTGGGGCGAGCTGTCGACGCTTCACGTATGCGGCGAGCGCCTCATCGGCGCTTTGCTCGACGCCGGCATACGGGTCGTCCTCCGCCCGCACTACCAGACAACCCGGCTCGCCCCGCGCCTCGTCGAAGGGCTCGTGGCCAGGTTCGGCAAGCACCCCGGGTTCCGCCACGTCGACCGCATGGAGGAGAGCGCCTCCCTTCTCGAGTCCGATCTCCTGATCAGCGACTGGTCGGCCATGGCCATCGAGTACGCCCTGGGCCTCGGCAAGCCGGTGCTCTTCGTCGACGTGCCGCCGCGGGTGCGCAATCCGAAGTACGCGGAGCTCGGCCTGGAACCGATGGAGATGCGCATCCGGCGCGAGCTCGGAACCATCCTGCCCCTGGACCGGATCGCGGACGCGCCCCGCTACGTGGCGGAGCTGGTGGGCCAGGGCGAGGAGTTCCGAGCCCGCTGCGCGGCCCTCCGCACGGAGTGGACGTTCAACTTCGGCCACAGCGCCGAGGCGGGAGCGCGCGAGATCGCGCGCCTTGCTGATTCCCAGGCGGGCGTGGGCTCGCGGGGCGCGATGTCCCGAGTGTCCTGATGCGGCGCCGGCTCCTTCGCTGGGGAAGCTGGTTCGCGGCGGCCAACGTCGGGCTGCTCGCGCTCGTGGGCCTCCGCTATCTCTGGTACTACGCGAGCCTCGGCCCATCCGTGGGATGGGTCTACGCCGCCCTGGCCTTCGTGGGACAGATGTCCGTGCTCGCCTACGTCCCCTTCCTGGCCCTGGTGCCCCTCATCCTGCTGCTGCCCTGGCCTCGTCTCGTCGTGCCGATCGCGGTCGTCCTGGGCACGGCGGTGCTGAGCTTTCTCGTGCTCGACAGCCTGCTCTTCGCCGACAACCGCTACCACCTGAGCGTGCTCACGGCCTCTCTCCTCGCACGCAGCACGTGGGTCTTTCTCGGCGTCTATGTCGTCATCGGCCTCGTCATCGAGTCCATGCTGGCATCCTGGATCTGGAGTCGTACCTCGACCCCGCCCCGGCACTGGCACGGACGCTACCTCGCGCTGGGCCTCGTGTTCTGCTTCGTCGCCAGCCATCTGATCCATTTCTGGGCCGAGGCCCACTACTACGTGCCGGTCACCTCGTTCACCCGGTACCTGCCCCTCTACTTCCCCCTCAAGGACTCGCACAAGCTCGCGCGGCTCGGCCTCGTGGATCAGGCGCGCGCGCGGGAGCGCAACCTCGTGGCCTCGCTGGGGCGTCCGCACGGCGGCGAGCTCCGCTACCCCAGGGCTCCGCTCCGCTGCAAACCCCCGCGGCCACTCCTGAACGTGGTCCTGATCGTGATCGACGCCATGCGTGCGGACTCGCTCAACTCCGACTCCACGCCGCGGATGGCGGCATTCGCCCGGGACGCCCTGCGCTTCGACCGGCACTACAGCGGCGGCAACTCCTCGCGGGCCGGGATGTTCTCGCTCTTCTACAGCGTGCCGGCGAGCTACTGGGACGCTTTCGCCGACGACCATCGCCCGCCGCTCGTCATGGATCTCTTCCGGCAGTACGGCTACCAGCTGGGTCTCTTCGCGAGCTCTCCCGTGTACAGCTGGGTCGTTGGCCTCGACCGGACGGCCCTGGCCCGCGTGCCCAACCTGCGCCAGGAAACGAAATCGCCCTATCTAGGATCGGCCGGCCGCGACCGCACGCTGACCGACGAGTGGCTCCAGTGGCTCGACCGGCGGAATCCGGCCCAGCCCTTCTTCGGCTTCCTCTACTACGACGCGGTCTCGGCCAACGAGCCGGTGGCCGACTTCGCGCGGGCGGTCACGGCGCCCGCCGGGGCCACCGAGCTCGCGCGCTCCCACGCCAACTACGAGAGCGCCGTGCGCTACGTGGACACGCTCGTGGGCAAGGTGCTGGACGACCTGGAGCGCCGGAAGCTCGCCAGCCACACCGTGGTCATCATCACCTCCGACCACGGCACGGAGTTCAACGAGAACGGGCTGGGCTTCAAGGGGCACGGCACGTCGTTCAGCGACTACCAGGTGCACACGCCGTTCGCCGTGCGATGGCCCGGCCGGACGCCCGAGGCGATCTCGCGCCGCACCTCCCATTTCGACGTGGCGCCCACGCTGCTCACCGAGGTCTTCGGCTGCGCCAATCCCCCGGCCGACTACGCGAGCGGCCGGAGCCTCTTCTCCGCCGGCGAGTGGGACTGGCTCGTCGTCCTGAGCCACAACGACTACGCCCTGCTCGAGCCGGATCAGGTGACCATCGTGTATCCGTCCGGCAACGAGGTGCGTGATTCGAGCTACCGCCTCGTCCAGAACCCCAGGCTCTCGCGCGACCACATGCGCGGGGCCCTCACGGAGATGAGCCGGTTCTTCAACTAGCGCCGGCGGCGCTCGCTCTGGTCGTGGCGGCCGTGGGAGTCGCTGCGCCGCTCTCGGCGGCGGAGATGTCGGGCGACCACCTCCGCGTCACGACCACGCATCTCGACCTGACCTTCGCGCTCGACGGCGCCAATCCCGTCGCGTGGAGCGCCTGTCATCCCTCCTGCGTGCCCGATACGGCGCGGCGCTCCACGGTCGTTCGCTTCACCGGCGAGCAGGACGGGCCCCAGGCCCGGCTCCAGCTTCGCGGTGAGGGCCTGTCCCACATCGATCCGGCCAGGCTCCGATTCACCGCCGCCGTCGCCGATGACGCGGAGCTGACGACGGTGACGTTCGAGGCGCCGCTCACGGACAGCGGCGCTCGCCTCGTCAAGGCGTACGGCATCTCGAAGAAGGGATACGACGTCTCGCTGATGGTCGAAGTGCGGGGGCGCGACGCCAGCCTCCCCGGGACGGGACGCCAGCTCGAGCTGGCGCTCGATGCCGGCCGAGGGCTCGCGCCGCTGCCGGCGCCAGGCTTCGCCGCCATGCTCGAGCGCGTCCACCGCGTGCTGGTGTGGCCGGCGGGCGTGCGCGTGCTCGGAGACGAGCCGCCGCGTCCCGCTCTTCTCGGCACGCGCGAGTGGGTGGGAGTTCGCAACCGGTTCTGGGCCCTCCTGGTGCACGCCGACGACCACGGCTCGGTCACGCCGCGCCCGGGCGAGAGCCTGACCGTCCGTCTCGATTCGGCGCAGGCGCTGTGGCGCCTCCGGTTCTACTCGGGGCCGGTGGAGCCGCGGGCGCTGGCGGCCACGGATCCCGAGCTCGGCCGGCTCTTTCTCTCCGGCCTGTGGACCTGGCTGCGCGGATTGAGCCTGGGGCTGCTTTACCTGCTCCGAGCCCTCACGGCGATCATCGGCAACGCCGGCCTGGCCATCGTCGCTCTCGCGGGAGCCGTGAAGCTGCTGCTCCTGCCGCTCGCCCTCCTGGCCGGGCAGCTCCAGGCCCAGGTGCAGGCGACGCAGGCGCGGCTGCAGCCGGACCTCGACGCCATCAACGCGGCGTATCGGGGCGAGGAGCGCACGCGCCGCACCGTCGCTCTCTACCGCCAGGCCGGGGTGAGCCCTCTCTACCCGCTGCGCAGCCTCGTCGGCTTCCTCATCCAGATCCCGGTGTTCATCGCGGCCTTCGACATGCTGGCGGAGAACTTCGACCTTCAGGGCGTGCCTTTCCTCTGGATCCGCGACCTGTCGAGGCCGGACGCGCTGGCGCGGCTGCCCGCGTGCGTGCCGTTCTTCGGATGCGATCTGAACCTGCTGCCGTTCCTGATGAGCGGCATCTCGATCGGCGCGCTCCTCAGGCACCACGCGCCGCTCTTGACCCCGGCCCTGGTGCGGCGGCAGCGGCGGAATCTCACCGCCATGTCCGTCGCGTTCTTCTTCCTCTTCTACACGTTCCCGGCGGGCATGGTCCTCTACTGGACCTCGACGAACTTCGTCCAGCTCGCCAGCCAGGAGATCGGCGGGCTCTGGCGCGGCCGCGGGACAGGGAAGCAGGCACTCCGAACCTGAGCCGCGGCGTGATCTGCTACCGGCGGAAGCCGCCGCCGAAGCGGCCGCCGCCCCAGGAGCTGCCCCAGCCGCCGCCGAAGCCGCCCCGATCCCAGCCGCCGACGCCGCCGCCCCATCCGCCGCCGAAGCGATCGTCCCCGCCGAACCCCCCGCCCCAGCTGGGCGAGCCCCAGGAGGCTCCGGCGGAGCGCTGATCTCCCGCCCAGCGGCCGTACTGCTCGGCGTTGAGGGATTGCGTCCTGGCGGCGTCGTTCACGCTGTTCCAGGAGTTGTTGCTGTAGCTCTGCCAGCCGCTGCCCGTGTTCCGGTAGACGTTGCCGTCGTGGTCGGCGTAATAGTTGCCGTCCGCGCTCGCGATGTCTGTCTGGCCGCCGGGCCCCGACGCCTGTCCCCACCTGGCGGTGTTCTGTGTGCCGGCTCCCGTGTTGCCATAGGTGACCGTGCCGCCGCGCGCGGCCACGCCCGTGCTCGGGTTGTACGTCGCGCCGCGGCCTCCATAGGCATAGTTCCCGGTGTACACGTTCTGCACCGAGCCGCGCTCGCCCGCCGAGATCCGGCCGGTCATCGAGTTGTAGGAGTGGCCGACCTGCGTGCTCCACGCGTTTCCCGTCCACGCGTTGTAGCCGCCCGAGGTCCGGGTCACGGCGCCGGTCGACCCCCACTGGTGATAGACGTTGCCCGAGGTGGCGGCCCATCCGCCCGGTCCCCAGACAGCCCGTCCGCCATATGCCCCCGCGTAGGCTCCGTAATGAGCGTAGGACGGGTAGTAGGGCATGGCGCCCCAGTAGGGCGCGGGGCAATAGCCCCAGCAACAGCTCGACGAGCCGATGGCCGCGCCAAAGGCCATCCCCATGCCGAATCCCATCGCCCAGCCCGTCCACGGCGTCCAGTATGGATTCGCCCCGTAGCCGTACGTGACGGGCGTGGGATACCAGACCGTCGATCCGATGTAGGGCACGTAGGTATAGCCCGTGCCGTAGACGACCACGCCGCCGGGCGCCACGACGGTGCCGAGGTAGCCCGGCGTGTAGCCCACCACGACGTACTGGGGCGTGGCGCTGTACACGCGCACGTAGGTGACGTAGTGGAGCGGCGAGCTCACGGGAATGGAATAGATGACGGCCGGGACGGACGTCGCCACGGCCCACGGCCCCGACGCGGACGCCGCGGTGAACCACACCCCGCTCTGCACGCCGTACCACTCGGTCGGCGTCACCATGATGATCGGCGAGGGGGAGTTGAAGACGTAGGACAGGGACGTGTCGGAGATGGGCCGCATGTCCGGGGAGCCGCCGTTGATCTCAGGCCGGAACGTTGCCTTGGCGCGATCGATGGTCGCCGTCTGCGGGATTTCGTTGGCGATGAGCGCCTCATCCGCCTGCACCGTATCGGGCACGGCCGCCTTCACGTTTTCCTTGGGGCTATCGTCAGGGATGCGCGCGAAGTCGGGCGGCAGGTCCGTGCCCGCAATGTACTTCCATGGGCCGGCGAGGTCCGCCGCGTGGAACCAGCGGCCCGTCACGAGGACATAGATCTGCTGGTCGTTGAGGTCCCGGAAGACGTTGCCGGTCGTGTTCTTTACGTAGAGTAGCATCGTGCCGTCGAGGGGCACCCAGTCCGGTGGCCCGTCCGTGATGATCAGCTCGGTCGGCGTGGTGCTCACGATCACCTCCGGCACGACCTTCGCGAGCGATGCTTTCGCGCTTGGGTTCTTCGGATCGGCCGGCCCGGACATGGGGTCGACGACGTTCTGCCGGGCCAGGGTCGCCTCGAGCGAGACGAGGCCTGGAGGAACCCTCTGCGATCGCGTCCATGGGCCGGCGATGGATGGCGCCTCCACGAAGCCGTCGAAGAGGTGGATGTAGAAGCGGCCCGTGGAGTCGTCGAGGGCGACGAACGCGCGCGTGTTGATGATGCGCTCGAGCCGTGTGCCCTGGATGGGCCGCCACACCGGCGGGCCGTCGACGGGCACGAGCACAGCCGCCGACCGGGAGAAGACGAAGCGCGGCGGCTCGTTCCGGACGGGCACGGCCTGTGCCTTCTTCTCCGCGCCATTGATAGCCAGCGAGATCTCGAGCCGGTCGAGCGACATGGTCGAAGGGCCGTTCGACACCATGGTCTGGAAGCCCCGCTGGTACGCTGCGGCCTCGGCGGGAGCGGAAGGAAAGACAGCCTTCACGATCCGGATGTTGCGGAAGTGCACGGTGCGGGACACCTTGGCGACATCGGTCACGGCGGTAATCTCGATGACTCCGAAGATGGGATCCTTCCATCCCGCGGGAAGCACCGACACCGCGGCATGCGCCTCGAAATTGTAGCCATCCCACTTGTCGAGCTGCGGCTGATAGAGGGTGTACCTCCATCCGGAGACCTGGCGCACCTTGGGCCATGGATCCGGCGTCAGCTGGACAGCCGGCGGCGCAGGCTGGTCCTGGGCCACCGTCGTGGTCGGCGGGCTAGCGAGCAGCGTCGCGAGAACCAGAGCCAATGATGCGCAGCAGAGGCGAAGCCGCGTCATCAGCTCACTCCCGGAAGAAGCGTCCGGGCCCTGCCGCGAAGCAGCCGTCTCCCCCGTCGGGACAGATGACGACGAAAGTCTTCCGCGCACCACAGCCGGACACGCCAACAGAGTATTCGGCGCGCTGAAGGCCGGCGCCGATGAACGGCCCCTGCAGCACGGGCTGCACCACTTCCCGCGAGAGGACCGTGGCCTCGGCGTTGGGGCAGTTCAGCTCGAAGCGTCCGCGCGCTTCGGCGGTCTGCATCGCCATCGGCTGCATGCTGTTGAGGAACTGCGCCTCGCTGGCGCAGCCCGCGAGCACGAGCGCTACGACCCCAACCACCGAGAAGCGAAACCGCCTGGTCATTGCCTGCCTCCGTTCGTGTGAGTGCACCGCCCGGGGAAGCGCGGCTAGTCTACACCCGCTCCACGACGGGCCGCCCGAGCAAGCCGGTCGGGCGCGCGTAGAGCATGACGATCAGGGCGAGATACGAAGTCACGCTGCTGAAGCCGCCGCCCAGCACCGGATCGAGATATCCGCCGGCCAGGCTCTCCAGGATGCCGATGCCCATGGCCCCCACGATGCATCCTGCCAGGCTGTCCAGGCCTCCGATCACCACGATGGGGAACACCCTGAGGCCGAGCAGGATGAGCCCGAACCCTCCGCCCGAGGCCGCGGTCCACAGAATCCCGCCGAGCACGGACACCACGCCCGCCAAGGCCCACGTGATCGAAAGATAGCGGTCGAGATCGACGCCGGCCGCCATCGCGGCTTCCTGGTCATCGGCCATGGCCCGCAGCGCCAGCCCGATCCGGGTCCGCTGGAAGAGCCACGTGACGGCGGTGATGAGGACGCCGGCGGCGACAGCGGCGAGGAGATTTTCCGGCGCGACCGGGACGCCCCACATGTCGAGAGACTCCCCGGCCAGCGGCAGCGGGATGGTGCCGGGAACGCCGCGGAACGCAAGCGAGCTTCCGCCCCGCATCACCATGCCAAGCCCGAGGGTGACCATGATCAGCGCTATCAGGGGCCGGCCCACGAGCCGGCGCAAAACGATGCGGTTCCACACGATCGCGAGGCCTACCATGCCGGCACACGCCCCACCGGCCGCACCCGCCAGCCCCCACGCGAACTGATGGAGGCCCAGAGCCGTCAGCCGCGCGCCCAGCATCACCCACTCGCCCAGCGAGAAGTTGATGATGCGGGAGGCCTTGTAGACGATGACGAAGGCCAGCGCCACGAGCGCGTAGACGACACCCGCAAGGGCGCCGTCGACGAGCAGGGCGAGGAAGAACCGCATCGGCCTCAGTCGGCCGGAGCGGGCAGGCCGGGATCGCGCGCGCCCTCGTCTCCCTCTTCGGCGCGGCGGGCCCGCGCGCCCCGCCCGGAGCGAACGCGGCGCATGAAAGGAATCAGGAGGAGCACCGAGCAATACACGGTGAGCAGCAGCCAGAAGTCATCGGCATACGACAGGATGTTGGCCTGCACGATCGTCTCGCGATAGAGCATGGCCATGGCTTGCCGCCCCGCGGTGAAGGTGTCGGCCCCGTGGTTGACGAAGTGGTTGGTCCACGTCCGCAGGCGCTCGGCCATCTCGAAGCTCCACTGGTCGAGATGGCCCGTCAGCGTGGTCTGGTGAATCTGGCTGCGCCGCGCCAGGAGCGTCGTGACGAGCGCCACGCCCATGCTTCCGCCGATGTTGCGGGCGACGTTGTAGGCAGCCGTGGAGTTGCCCAGCCGCTCCGTCGGGATGGTGGCGAGCGTGAGCGCCTGGAGCGGCACGAAGATGAAGCCCTGCGAGAAGCCCTGCAGGAAGCGCGGCCAGGCGAGGTTCCAGAAGTCGATGGTGGGCGTCACGCGCGTCATGAAGAAGAGCGCCACCGCCGCGAGCGAGCAGCCTCCGGCCAGCATGAGGCGCTGGTCCATGCGCGAGACGAGGCGCCCGGAGATCATGAGGGCCATCATGGTGCCGAGCCCGCCCGGGGCCAGGGTCAGCCCCGCCGTCCAGGCGTCGTAGCCCAGAACCGACTGGGTGTAGAGCGCGAGGAGGAGCAGGCTCGAGTTGAACCCGATCCCGACCAGGAAGATGGCCAGCGTGCCGATGCCGAAGTTGCGGTCGGCGAAGACGGTCAGGTCCAGGATCGGGTCGGTGGTGGTGAGCTCCCGGATCACGAAGCCCACGATCATGCACACGGCGAGCACGGCGCACGTCAGGACCAGCGTGGAGTCGAACCAGTCGTTGCGCTCGCCCAGGT
>Ga0335071_10006899_pt1 | contig 11720 bp, 11 predicted proteins | sample Lox_Sample_15_FD_206724 | JGI IMG/M metagenome (GOLD analysis project Ga0335071, IMG submission 206724) | Soil microbial communities from Loxahatchee National Wildlife Refuge, Florida, United States - Lox_Sample_1.5 | ecosystem: Environmental > Terrestrial > Soil > Wetlands | place: USA...
GCGCTTGAACAGCGCCTGGGCCTTCAGCGCCTGGATCAGGTGGTTGACGAGCTGGACGTTGTTCGGGCTGTAGAGGTTGTCGACGCGCAGCGCGCGCTCGACCTTCTCGATCCCGGACTCGGTCGGCGAGATGGTCTTGTGCTTCTCGTCGTAGAGGAAGTCGAACTCGCGCGAGAGCGGCTCGTCCTCGAGCTTCGTGCCCTTCGACTGCACGCCGTCGAGCTCCTTCACGACGCGGGCGAAGTCGTAGTACGTCTTCGCAGCGGTCGTCGGCTCGCCGGAGATGATCAGCGGCGTGCGCGCCTCGTCGACGAGGATCGAGTCGACCTCGTCCACGATCGCGTAGCGGTGGCCGCGCTGCACGACGCCCTCGATCGCGATCGCCATGTTGTCGCGCAGGTAGTCGAAGCCGAACTCGGAGTTCGTCCCGTAGGTGATGTCGGCGTCGTACGCGAGCTTGCGCTGGTCGAACGGCATGTTGTTCTCGATCGAGCCGACGGTCAGGCCGAGCCGCTCGTACACGGGCCGGTTCCACTCCGCGTCGCGCTGGGCGAGGTAGTCGTTGACGGTGACGAGGTGCACGCCCTTGCCCTCGAGCGCGTTCAGGTACAGCGGCAGGCTCGCCACGAACGTCTTGCCTTCGCCGGTCTTCATCTCGGCGATGTCGCCCTCGTGCAGGACGATGCCGCCCATCATCTGCACGTCGAAGATCCGCTGGTCGGACTCGCGCAGGCGCGCCTCGCGCACCGCGGCGAACGCCTCGAACAGCAGGTCCTCGAGCTCCTCGCCGTTGGCGAGCCGCTCGCGGAACTCGACCGTCTTCGCGCGCAGCGCCTCGTCCGACAGCTTCTGGAAGTCGGGCTCGAGCGTGGCGACGTAGGCGGCCTGCTCCTGGAGCCGCTTGAGTCGCCTGCCCTCGCCGAAGCGAAGGGCCTTCTCGAACGAGTCGAGCGCGGGCATGCGGACAGGGTACCCGGGGTGGTCGCTAGAGCGGGGTGGTCTCGATCTCCCAGAGATCGCCGTCGAGGCGCGTGGCGCGCACGACGAACTCGGTCCCGACGCGGCTGCCGGCCGCCTCGAACGCGGGCGCCCGCGGGAGGCGCTGCTCGCCGTCGACGGTGAGCGTGCGGTCGCCCGCCGTCACGACGAGCTCCGCCTGCTCCCCGCGCAGCGACGGCTCGTCGGCCACCGCGATCCGCCGTGCGCCCACGGCCCAGACGGCGCCCGCCCGCCGGACCGCCTCGGCGCGGTACGGCGCCGCGAGCGACGTCTCGACGGCGTCCGCGAGCGGGGACAGCGCTCCCTCCGGCTCGTCCGACTCGTCGAGCAGCGAGCCGTCGGGCAGCGCCACGAAGCGCACCCGATCGCCGTGCAGCCCCGGCGCGTCGGCGGTGACGACCGCGTCCCAGCGGCGCGCCCGCGAGACGCCGTGGATGCCCGGCTCGCCGCGCTGCTCGCCGTCCCAGCCGGGCGGCTCGCTCGCGAGCCCCGGCCGAGCCGGCGCCGGCTCGCCGTCGACGGAGAGCCCACCGGCGTCCGCAAGCTGCCGGTGCAGCGGCTTGCTGCTCCTCCGGAAGAGCCCCACGCCGCCGGTCAGACGGCGTCGCCGTTGTGCTCGGCGTGGCGCCGCGGCTCGACCCGGCGCCGCTCGCGGTAGCGCTTCACCTGCCGCTCGAGCTTGTCCACCAGCTGGTCGATCGACGCGCGCATGTCGGACGAGGCTTCGCGGGCACGCAGCGTCGGCCCCTTGGTGAAGATCGTCGCCTCGGCGACGTGGCTCTCCGGGATGGAGGGGTTCTTCTGCTCGGAGAGCTCGACCTCGACCTGGGTCTCGTCGGCGAGCTGCTTGTCGAGCTTCGCGAGCTTCCGCTCGGCGTACTCGCGAATCGACGGACTGACCTCCACGCCCTTGCCTTTCACCTGAAGCCTCATCGCGCGCCTCCTTCGGTGGTGGTCAACCGGCACCCTGAGCCTACTCCTCGCCGCACGGCTCGGGGCCGATTTCACCCACCGTTTCACCCCCGCTACCCGAGCACGGTGCGGGCGAACGTGACCACCTCGACGCGGGCCGCGCCAGCCGTCCGAAGCGCCGCGGCGGCCGCTGCGACGGTCGCTCCCGTCGTGTAGACGTCGTCGACCAGCAGCACCGTTCCGGGCCGGCCGGCGCGGGCCTCGTACGCCCCTCGTGCGTTGCGGACGCGGTCGGCCCGGGCGAGCTCCGCCTGGCGCGGCCGCGCCGCGGCAGCGCGGAGGTCGAGCAGCGGCTCCACGTCGAGCCGCCAGCGTCCGCCCAGGGCGCGGGCGAGCCGTTCGGCCGGATGGTGGCCCCGCTCGAGCAGGCGGCCGGGATCGGCCGGGATATACGTGATGACGTCTGCCGCGGGCGGCTCCAGCCTCTCGGCGACGAGCGCAGCGGCCAGGTCGGCGGCGCGGCGGAGGCCGCGCTCCTTCCACGCCGAGACGAACGGGCGCGCAGGCCCCGTGTAGGCGACCGCGGCCCGCGCCGTTGCGAACGCGAGCCGGCGGCCTCGGCACTCGCGGCAGCGTGCGACCGGCCAGACAGTCGGCGCGCCGCAGCAGGCGCACCACGGCGGGCCCGGCCGGCGCAGCGCAGCGCGACAGCGCGCGCAGAGCACCTCGGCGGCGGCACCACAGGAGACGCACCGGGACGGGAAGACGAGGTCGACGAGCCACGCTCTCGACGGTACGCGGGAAGCCGTGACGTGTCCGTCACGGCTCTGTGCCGAATGTGTGACTTCGTCAGTCGGGCGTATACGTGTCGCGCGGCGGCAGCCCCGCGGCGACCCGGAGCCGGTTGTCCGCCTCGAGCAGCTGCTCGTAGTTGCCGATGTCGTGCCAGCTCTCGTCGAACACCCAGCCGTAGACAGGCTCGTGGCGCTGCAGCCAGCCGAGATAGCGGCCGGGCTGGTCGGAGCCGTGCTCGCCGGCGAGGTACGGCCCGATCAGCCGCACATGGTCGCGGTGGTACACGTAGGTCGCGGTCGCCGCGAGGCTCGACTGGGGGTCGGCCGGCTTCTCGACGAAGGCGCGGATCAGCCCGTCCTCGGCGAGCTCGACGACGCCGTAGTGCGAGGCGAGCTCGAGCGAGCCGACGTCGCGCACCGCGACGGCGCTCGCGGTGCCCTTGTCGCGCCAGAAGGCGACGAGATCGGCGAGGCGGAACTCGAAGAGGTTGTCGCCGGCGATCACGAGCAGGTCGTCGTCGATCCCGGCGCGCTCGACGACGAACTGCATGTCGCCGATCGCACCGAGGCGGACGTCGTTCGACGTCGTCCCGTCGTCGTGGACGATCACGTCCCGGCCGCTCGCCCACCTCTGGAATGCCGGCGCCTTGCGTGCGTTCGTGACCACGTGCACCTCGTCGATCTCGGGCACCCCGGCGATCCCGTCGACGATGCGGTCGATGATCGGGCGGCCGCCGACGGGGAGCAGCTCCTTCGCCCACGTGTCCGTGAGGGGCCGGAGGCGCGTCGCGTAGCCGGCGGCGAGGATCAGCGCCTTCACGCCGCGACCAGCCCCGCGAGCGAGTCGGCATAGGGGGCGCGGTGCGCCCCGTGCTCGGTCACGATCGCGGCGATCAGCCCGGCGGGCGTGACGTCGAACGCAGGGTTCCGGGCGGCGAACCTGGGCGTGACCTCCGAGCCGTCGCGCTCCTCGATCGGGATCGCCGCACCGTCCGGGGTCGCGAGGTCGACGGTCGTGCTCGGCGCGACGATGTAGAGCGGCAGGCCGTGGTGACGGGCGTTCACGGCGAGCGAGTAGGTCCCGATCTTGTTCGCCGTGTCGCCGTTCGCGGCGATCCGGTCGGCGCCCGTGATCACGCAGTCCACCTCGCCCGCGGCCATCATCGACGCCGCGGCGGAGTCGGCGATCACAGCGTGCGGGATGCCCGCCGCCTCGAGCTCCCACGCGGTCAGCCGCGCGCCCTGCAGCAGCGGCCGCGTCTCGTCGACCCAGACGTGCCGGAGCAGCCCGCGCTCGAACGCGGCGAGCAGCGCGCCGACCGCGCTGCCGTAGCCGCCGGTCGCGAGGCCGCCGGCGTTGCAGTGCGTGAGCGCGCGAGTCCCCGGGGCGAGCAGGCCGGCGGTGTGCGCCGCCATGCGGCGGCACCGCTCGACCTCGTCGGCGTGGATGCGGCGCGCGTGCTCGGCGGTCGGGTCGCTGCGCATCGCGTCGAGCGCCCACCCAAGGTTGACCGCGGTCGGCCGCGACGCACGCAGGACCCGGTCCGCCTCGTCGAGGTCGTCCCCGCGGGCCGCGGCGAGCGCAATGCCGTATGCAGCGGCAACGCCGATCGCCGGCGCGCCGCGGACGACCATCGTGCGGATGGCGTCTGCGAGCGCGCCGGCGGTCGCACAGCGCACTTCCTCGACCGTGTCCGGCAGAAGCCGCTGGTCGAGAAGGACGACGGCGTCGTCCTCGAGCCGGACGATCTGCTCGGGCTCGAGGCTCAGGTGCCCTCGTCCCACGAGGCGAGGTACTTCGCCTGCTCCTCCGTGAGCTGGTCGATGTCGACGCCCATCGTCTCGAGCTTCAGCCGGGCGATCTCCTCGTCGATCTCGGTCGGCACCGGGTACACCTTGTTCTCGAGCGACGACGCGTGCTGCACCGCGTACTCGGTGGCGAGCGCCTGGTTCGCGAAGCTCATGTCCATGACGATCGCCGGGTGGCCCTCGGCGGCCGAGATGTTCACGAGCCGGCCCTCGGCGAGCAGGAAGATGCGGCGGCCGTCGGCAAGCTTGAACTCCTCGACGAAGTTGCGTGCCTCCCGCGTCTCCACCGCGAGCTCGCGCAGCGCCGGGATGTCGATCTCGACGTTGAAGTGACCCGTGTTGCAGACGATCGCCCCGTCCTTCATCGACGCGAGATGCTCGCGCGCGAGCACGTGCTTGTCGCCGGTCGCCGTGCAGAAGATGTCGCCGATCTTCGCGGCCTCGGCCATCGGCATCACCTCGTAGCCGTCCATCAGGGCCTCCAGCGCGCGCATCGGGTCGACCTCCGTGACGATCACGTGCGAACCGAGCCCCTTCGCGCGCAGCGCGACGCCGCGGCCGACCCAGCCGTAGCCGGCGACGACGAAGCGCTTGCCTGCGAGCAGGACGTTCGTCGCCCGGATGATCCCGTCGATCGTCGACTGGCCCGTGCCGTAGCGGTTGTCGAAGAAGTGCTTCGTGCGCGCCTCGTTGACCGCGATGACCGGGAACTGCAGCGCGCCGTCGGCCTCCATCGCCTTCAGGCGGATGACGCCGGTGGTCGTCTCCTCCATCCCGGCGATGATGTCGCCGAGCTGCTCGCGGCGGGTCGAATGCAGGACGCCGATCACGTCGGCGCCGTCGTCCATCGTCAGCTGCGGCTTGTGATCGACCGCGGCCATGATGTGCGCGTAGTACGTGTCGTTGTCCTCGCCCTTGATGGCGAAGGTCGGGATGTCGAACTCCTCGACGAGCGCGGCCGCGACGTCGTCCTGCGTCGACAGCGGGTTCGACGCGCACAGCACGACATCGGCACCGCCCGCCTTGAGCGTGCGCATCAGGTTCGCGGTCTCGGTCGTCACGTGGAGGCACGCCGAGACGCGGTAGCCGGCGAGCGGCTGCTCGCGCTCGAACCGCTCGCGGATCGTCGTCAGCACCGGCATCTGCCGGTCGGCCCACATGATGCGCCGCACGCCTTCGGGGGCGAGCGACAGGTCCTTCACGTCGTGCTGCTTGGTAGCCATGAATCCTTTCGTCCTGCGTTGCGGGGGTGAGTCTAGGGTCAGGCGGCGAGCAGCCGCTCCTGCTTGCGCTGCTCCCACTCGACCCAGGAGCCGGCGTCGTCGCCCGCCGCGAGCCAGCTGTCGACCGCCCGGCGAAGCTCCGGCTCGCGGCGGAGGCGGCGCGCGAACGCGAGCTCTGCGAGGTCGATCCCGAAGGCGCGGCGGAGCTCGAGGAGCGAGCGCAGCCGGTTCAGCTCGGGGAGGCCGTAGACGCGGTAGCCCCCCGCGGTGCGCGCCGGCACCACGAGGCCGTGCTCCTCCAGGTAGCGGAGCATGCGCGCCGACCAGCCGGTCTCGGCGGCGGCGGCACCCACGGTCAGCGGCTCCTGCATCGCCGTGAACCTTACCACAAGCGTGTGAAGGTTACGGCGCCGAGGTGCCTTCGCGCCCGTAGGCGTCCTGCAGCCGGACGACGTCGTCGAGCTGCGGCGTCGAGACCTCGAGGATCGTCGTGTCCTCGACCGCGGTGATCCGGTGCACCGTGCCCGGCGGGTAGTGGAAGGCGGTGCCCGGCCCGACCTCCTCCTCGGCCAGCTCGGCCGCCCCCGGCGTCCCGAGCTCGATCCGCGCCCGCCCGGACTGGACGAGCCACGCCTCGTCCTTCTGCTCGTGGTACTGCAGCGAGAGCGAGTGCCCCGCCTTCACGAAGATCACCTTGCCGACGTAGACATCCGTGTGCGCCCAGATCAGCTCGTAGCCCCACGGCTTCTCGACCCGGCGCACCTCGCGCTCCCACGGCCCGAGAACGCTCACGCGAGCCACTCCGGATGCGCGCGGACGTGCTCCTGCGCGGTGCGCAGCTCCTTGGGCGTGTTCACGGTCAGCCAGAGCCCCTCGTGCCGGAACGCGCGCAGCCTGCCCTCGGCCGCGAGCTCCGGGAATGCGCTCGACTCGTGGTCGCCCTTGTCGGGAAACCGTGCGATCGCCTCCTCGGTCAGCACGTAGTTGCCGCAGTTGACCCAGTAAGGGACGCGGCCCGCCTCCTCGAAGCCGCGCACGACGTCGTCGTCGCCGACATCGACGAGCCCGAACTGCGACTTCGGCTGCGCGACCGCGATCGTCGCGAGCGCGCCGCCCGCGCGGTGCGCCTCCAGCAGCGCCGCAAAGTCGACATCGACGAGCTCGTCGCCGTTGAGCGCGAACACGTCACCGGACTCCAGCCGCTCGCGCGCCGCGAACTTGATCCCTCCCCCGCGCCCGAGCCGCTCCGGCTCCTCGACCGCGACGATCTCCGGACCGAGCCCCGCAAGCTGCTCCGTGAAGTGCGCGCCCTGCCCGGCGGCGCACGCGAAGATCACGCGCGTCACGCCGGCGTGCGCGAGCCGCCCGACCTGGTAGGCCGCGAGCGGCCGCCCCGCGACGTCGACGAGCGCCTTGGGCAGTCCCCCCGCAGCGTCACCGAGCCGCTCGGCCTTGCCGCCGGCGAGGATGATCGCCTCCACGAGAAGCTAGGCCTCGCGCGCCGGGGCCGGCTCTCGGGTCTGCGGCAGCACGTCGGAGGGCGACGTCGGCCGTCCGATCCCCTCGTAGGCGAAGCCCGCCCGGCGCGTCGCGTCCGGATCGAGCAGGTTGCGGCCGTCGACGATCAGCGGGTTGGCCATGGCCGTCCGGATCTCGTCGGACGCGAGCTCCCTCAGCTCCGGCCACTCGGTCACGATCACGGCCGCGTCGACGCCGCGCACCGCCTCGAGCACGGTGTCGACGATCTCGACGCCGCGCGGCAGGCTGCCGCCGCTCGCAACCGGGTCCCAGGCGCGGACGTCGGCGCCCTCGGCGAGGAGGCGCGAGGCGAGCACGATCGACGGCGCCTCGCGCATGTCGTCGGTTCCGGCCTTGAACGCCAGCCCGAGCAGGGCGACCGTCTTCCCGCGGAGCGGGCCGAGATGCCGCTTCAGCTTCCCGATCACGCGGCGCTTCTGCAGCTCGTTCACCTCGATCACGGCCGAGAGCAGCTGGAAGTGGTAGCCCGAGTTCGAGGCGAGCTGCTTGAGCGCGAGCGAGTCCTTCGGGAAGCACGAGCCGCCGTAGCCGATGCCGGCACGCAGGAAGTGCGGGCCGAGCCGCTTGTCGAGGCCGATGCCCTCGGCGACGCTCACGACGTCCGCGCCGGTTGCCTCACAGACGTTCGCGATCTCGTTGATGAACGAGATGCGCGTCATCAGGAACGCGTTGGCGGCGAGCTTGATCATCTCGGCCGAGTTCACGTCGACACGCACGATGGGCGCGTCGATGGCGTCGTAGAGCGCGGCGACCGCGTCGGCGTCACCCGGCTCGAACGCGCCGACGACGATGCGGTCGGGGCCCATGAAGTCGCGCACGGCCCGCCCTTCCGCCAGGAACTCGGGGTTCGACGCGTAGCCGACGTGCTCGAGCCCGCGCTGGTCGAGGCCCGCGCGCACCTTCTCGCCCGTCCCGACCGGGACCGTCGACTTCATGACCACGATCGGGTGCCCGTCGAGCTCGGGGAGCTCGTCGACGACCGTCCAGACCCGCGACAGGTCGGCGTCGCCCGAGTAGGTAGGCGGCGTGTCCACGCAGACGAACAGGAACTCGCAGTCCGACACGTCCTCGGCGTCGAGCGTGAACTGGAGACGCTCCGCGTTCCGGACGAGCAGCTCCGGGAGCTCGGCCTCGTGGAACGGCACCGCGCCGCGCTGGAGCGCATCGATCTTCTCGGGGACGACGTCGCGGATGACGACCTCGTGGCCGAGCTCGGCGAAGCACACCCCCGTGCAGAGACCGACCCAGCCGGCGCCGAAGATGCCTACCTTGGCCATGCCGCCCGCAACCCTACTTGACGCTTGTTAGCGGTTTGAGGCCCTTCGCGATCGCGATCATCGTCTCGTTCGAGAGATCGTCGAGCAGCGTGTTGACCACCCAGTAGCTCGCGCCGTGGGACTGGAAGACGATCATGTGCAGGTGCGCCCCCGAGTAGTAGAACTGCATCTCGCGGCCGCCCACGGAGCGCTGGAAGCTCCGGTCGGAGAGCGCCGGGGCATCCGTCCAGTTCGTCTCCTCGATCCCCCAGTACTGGTTCCCGTTGTGGAAGACGAGCCGCACCGCCTTGTGCTTGCCGCGCCCGCCGGGCGTCTTCGGGTCGACCCAGTACAGGCGCACCGCCTTGTCGGGCGGCGTCGTGTCCGGGTACGAGTTCCGCTCGACGACGGTCGGCGTCAGCAACGGGAAGTCGACCTTGTTCTCGAGCGGCTTCAGCAGCTCCACCCCGTCGCTCGTGTCCGAGCGGACGACCGCGGGCACATGCTGCGGCGCCGTCGCCTGCTGGACCGGGGCGATCGTCCCCGTGAACGTCTGCCCGAGCACGACGACGAGCATCGAGCCGGGGTCCCTGGAGAGAATCGCCGGCGTGCGCGGCAGCTTCTCGACGTCGGCGGGCTGCATCAGGCCCTGCAGCGCCTTCGCGGCGAGCTTCGAGCCGGCCTGCGCGGGGTCGTAGTAGATCTTCGAGTGGAACACGTTCGGCCCGTTCGCCTCGAGGCCGTTCGGCGGCACCTGCGTCTGGTAGCCGCGCTCGGTCAGCAGGTACGTCGCGTTCGCGGCCGCGCCCTGGACGCCGTTGCCGTTCAGCACGGTGACGGTGACCTTCGACGGCGGCGGCGTCTTCACCTTGATCTTCACGCCGAGCGCCGCCGCGTTGGCTGCCTTCGAGGACTCGACACTCGGGTTCTCGAACGCGTTCACCGCGTCGGTGATCGCGCTCGAGCTCGCGGTGCAGGTGTTGTTGCAGGTGACCTCCTGCTGCAGCGTGTGGTCCTGGAACAGGTGGCCCGCGGGCAGCCCCGCCGCGAAGAGCGCGTAGGAGAGGACCTCCTTCGGCTGGATCGAGTGCCCGCCGGCGCCGACCTCGACGTTCTTCGTGATCGTGTTGACGATGCTCGGGATCTCGAGCGGCGAGAAGTTCTGCGAGATCTGCTCGCGCAGCGCGCGCACGAACTCCTGCTGGCGCGCGTTGCGGTGCAGGTCGTCGTCCGTGTGACGGAAGCGCACGAACTCGAGCGCCTGCGCGCCCGACAGCAGCTGGTAGCCCGGCTGCAGGTTGATGTTCGCGTAGTCGTCGTAGCCCGCCCCGGTGTTCTTGTTGTAGTAGCGGCGGTCGACGTCCATCCAGACACCGCCGAGCTTGTCGACGATCTCCTTGAAGCCGTGGAAGTTGACGGTGATCAGGTAGTTGATCGGGACGTTCGTCAGGTGGCGGACGGTGAGAAGCGTCCCGGTTGGACCGCAGTCGGAGTACGCCGAGTTGATGCGGTTCTCGCTCGAGACGACGCGGCCGGGATCGTTGGCGTCGTCCTTCGTGTCCGACGTCGCCGGGCAGTAGATCGGCACCTCGAGATCGCGCGGGAACGAGAGCAGCGAGATGGTGTCGGTCACGGGGTCGGCGCGGACGAGCATCAGCGTGTCGGAGAGCGACGGATCGGTCTTCGCCTCGTTCGCGCGGTGGTCGTAGCCGATCACGAGCGCGACCGCCGCCGCGTGCGGGAGCGGTGTGTCGAGCTCGTGCGAGGCGCGGACGACCGCCTTCGTGTGCGCGCGCACGCTGGCGACCGACTGGTGGAGGTAGAGGTACGCGCCGCCGGAGACCGCGAGCGCGAGCGAGGTGACGACGAGGAAGACGACCAGCAGGATGCGGCCGAACAGGCCGAGCGCGCTCGACCCCGAGGGCGGCGGTTGCCGGTAGCGCGTGACCGTCGAGAGCGTTCCGGGCGGGAAGACCGCCTTCCCGTTGCCGTTGTGGGACGCCCCGCGCCCGACGCCTCTCTTCAGTGTCGTCCGCATAGAAACGTGTACGGCGCCCAGCGGGCGCCTGCCCGGCCCAGGATACCCCACCTCCCGGCCGCCTCAGGTTCAGAACAGGTTGGGCTGCAGCCAGCGCTCGGCGTCGGCCTCGGGCACGCCCTTGCGGACGGCGTAGTCGGCGACCTGGTCGTGGCCGATTCGGCCGACCGCGAAGTACTTCGCCTGCGGGTGGTGCAGGTAGACGCCGCTGACCGAGGCGGGCGGCGTCATGGCGAAGCTCTCGGTCAGCTCGACCCCGATCGAGCGCGCGCCGAGCAGGTCGACGAGCTTGGGCTTCTCGCTGTGGTCGGGGCAGGCGGGGTAGCCGAAGGCGGGCCGGATGCCGCGGAAGTTCTCCCGCAGCAGGTCGTCGCCCGAGAGGTGCTCGTCGGGCGCGTACCACTCGTGCCGCACGCGCTGGTGGAGCCACTCCGCGAAGGCCTCAGCGAGGCGGTCGGCGAGGGCCTTGACCGCGATCGCCGAGTAGTCGTCGTGTGAGGCCACGTAGCGCGCGGCCAGCTCGTCGGCGCCGTGGATCGCGACCGTGAACCCGCCCAGGTGGTCGGCGGCCGGCGCCACGTAGTCGGCGAGGCAGCGGTTCGGGCGCCCATCGCCGTGATCGGCCTGCTGGCGCAGGAAGCAGAGCCGGGGGCCGTCGTCGACGACGATGTCGTCCCCGTCCGCGTGCGCCGGCCAGAACCCATAGATGCCGTGCGGCCGCAGCGACGCCCCCTGCAGGATCGCGCGGAGCAGTGCCTGCGCGTCGTCGTACAGCTCGCGCGCGGCCGGGTTGTCGAGGATCGCCGGGAACTTGCCCTTCAGGTCCCAGGCGTGGAAGAAGAACTGCCAGTCGATGAACGGGACGAGGTCGGCGAGCGCCGGCCGGACCTCGCGCGAGCCGACGAACGGCGGGACCGGCAGGTCGTCGTGGCGGAGCCTCGGGGCGTTCGCGCGCGCGTCGGCGAGTGAGAGCAGCGGCTTCCGCACCTTCTCGGCGTGGGCGTCGCGCAGGCGCTCCTGCGCGGCGCGGTTCTCCTCGTCGAGCATCCGGCGGCGCTTCGGGTCGAGCAGCTGCGAGACGACATCGACGACCCGGCTCGCGTCGAGCACGTGGACGGTCTCGTTCCCGTACTCGGGCGCGATCTTCACC
>Ga0335071_10006900_pt1 | contig 11719 bp, 14 predicted proteins | sample Lox_Sample_15_FD_206724 | JGI IMG/M metagenome (GOLD analysis project Ga0335071, IMG submission 206724) | Soil microbial communities from Loxahatchee National Wildlife Refuge, Florida, United States - Lox_Sample_1.5 | ecosystem: Environmental > Terrestrial > Soil > Wetlands | place: USA...
CCCGGTCGGTTTTGTCCGGCCTTCACGATCGGGGCGAAACACGAGGTCGGACTAAGCTTGTAGGGTCTTCCGCAGGCGCGCTTCCGGACGCGGGTTCGACTCCCGCCGCCTCCACAGATTAACTCTTTTAGATTCAGCAGCTTAGATCAGAAACCGGCTTGGCGTACCTCTCACGTACCTGCTCCTGACCTCGGCAGAAGGTCGGCACATAGAATCCAGCAACTCACTGCACCTAAGGGGCTAAGCACGATTCGCCTCTTGGAAAGCGCTACTCGGCGCCAGTAGTGGAGGCGGCGGGACCGACGCCGGAGCCTCACGCGCGTCTCAAGAGGTTGTCTTCCGTTGGTTTGAGGCTGAGCCGAAGCGCGCCTCTGTATAGTTATCGCACTCAGTGATAACATCGTTTCGTGCTGAAGTACTTGGTCAGCGGAAGCGGGAGACGCAGGCTGTTCTGCCTCGTCTGGGGTCAGGGTGCGTCCGGCAGCGTCAGCGAGCTCGCTCGACTCGCGAAGGTTGCCTTCTCCGCAGCCCATCGTGAGCTGGATTCGATGCGGCAGGCGGGGTTGGCGTGTGCGGAAAGAACGGGGGCCGAGCTCGTCTACCGAGCCCACGTTGGGCACCCCAACGCTGAACTCCTGCGCCAACTGGCGACGAGTACTGACGAGAGCGGCGAAGCGTCACGTCCGGAGGCGGATGAACAGCTGCGCGGATGGCTGGCAGAAGCTGGCGCTCCGCTCGGCGTCGCCGCGTCCGAAGCGCCGCGGCCGTCGGTCGAAGAGGTCGTGGTGCGCGCTCTCGAGTTGGCCCACCGTGATTCCACCGTAGCGCGCGTCTTGCCCCTGGTGCTGTGGCGTGAGCGGAGTCAGCTCGATCTCGAGGTTCTGCGACGAGAGGCGACCCGCCGCAACGAAGGGCCAGCTCTCGGTTACTTCCTGGAGCTCGCCGGGCGTTTGGGCAACGACCCAAGTCTGCTCGCTGCTTCGACGCGGCTCCGTGACAAGCGTCGGCGGCGGGTGAAGGCGTTCTTCGCGGGTCCGCACGGGCCTCGTGCGGTCACCGCTATGCGCCGGAATACGCCCCGGGAAGCGCGGCGCTGGGGTTTCTTGATGAACATGGGCGTCGACAGCTTCCGGACGACGTTCGAGAAGTTCGCGCAACGCTGATGAAGAGGTTCCTCCGGCAGCAGCTACGGGGATTCCTGGCGGCCGTCGATGCAGCCCTGGACGATCCCGTCGAGGTCGTGGTGATCGGAGGTTCGGCGGCGGCGCTCCACTACGGAGTCGCTGCCGCAACGCGCGACATCGATACGTGGACGAACGTGGGGACGTCTCTCGCGACGGCCGCCGATCGGGCGCGGAAGACGACCGGGCTCGACGTTCCTCTGCAGAGGAGCGCCGTCGCGGATGCACCCGTCGAGTTTGAATCGCGTCTGGAGCGGGTTCTCCCGCAGCTCACGCGGCTGAGGGTCCTCGTGCCAGAGCGGCACGATCTCGTGCTCATGAAGGCGGTCCGCTGTTACGAGCACGACCTGGCCGCGATCGTAGAGATCCACGGCTGCGCGCCGCTGGATCTGGCTCTCCTCGTGCAGCGGTTCCGGGACGAGATGACCCCGATCGGCGAGCCGCGGCGGATCCGCGCCAACTTCCTCGTCGTCGTCGAGGCGCTCTTCCCGGAACAGGTCGATCGGGTCGAGAGGGAGCTGCCGAGAAGCAGGTAGCAGCGGCGGTGCCATCCCTCGAGTGACGTTCGACCGTGCGCCGAGGGGATCCGTCGGAGTCCACTGAGACCACCAGGGGCTTGAAGCACTCCTCACGCGTGGACGGTGATGATGTCGGGCACTGCTGTCGTCACGCGCCTGAGGTGAGGCAAGGCGACCCGACAGTCATCGGATCCAGGGCGTCGGAAGCCGACCGGGCGCGCGGTAGTGGAGGCGGCCTGTAGTGCAGGCAGCCCGGTTCGGAGTGCGCAGGCGCACGCTGCGCTGCCGTCTACCGTTGCGCTCTTCCGGAAGCGACGCCTCGATCGCGAGCTGGAGGACGAGATCGTCGCCCACCTCGAGCTGGCCGAACGCGACGCCATCGACGCCGGGATGACACCCGGGTTCCGATTGGCCCGTCCCGGCGTGTGTGGCGGTCTCTCGACCGATCGGTCTACCATCAGCGGCAACGGGATGCATCGCCGCGGTTGGATGGTCGAGGTTGACGGGCCTGTGGTGGAGGGCTGGAGTCACCTCTCCGCGTGATCAAGACGCTTCGCGAATCCCTCGGCCTGCTGGCGACGCGGCGCTTCGGAACGTTCTGGTTCGCCAGCCTGCTCTCGAGCATCGGCACCTGGGCTCAGCAGGTCGCAGAGCCCTGGCTGCTGCTCAGCCTGGGCGCATCCTCGTTCGTGATCGGGCTCGACTCCTTCGCGATGAACGCCCCGGTCTTGCTGCTGACCCTGGTCGGCGGCGCCCTCGCCGATCGCTCCGACCGGCGGCGCGTGATCGCGCTGTTCCAGTCGATCCAGATGCTCTGTCCGACGGCGATCATCGCCTTGCTGGTCACGGGCCATGTCCAGCCGTGGATGATCATCGCGCTCTCGGTGGTGGTGGGCGTCACCGACGCGCTCTCGATGCCGTCGTTTCAGTCCATCGTGCCGTCGATCGTCACCCACGAGCAGATCGGCCGCGGTCTCGCTCTCAACTCGACCCAGTTCAACCTCTCGCGCATTCTGGGACCATCGATTGCCGGCGTTCTCATATCCAGCGTCGGCGTGATCGCGTGCTTCGTCGTGAGCGCCGCGTCGTACGTGCCTTTCGTGGGCGTGGCACTCTGGATCCTCCCGCGCCGGACTCCCGAGTCTGCAAGCTCCCAGGGGACGGGCGGCCTTCATCTGTTGGCTGGCATAGGCGATATTCTCCGCCAACGGCAGCTACGCGGGGCACTCCTCACCGTTTTCGCCACTTCCGTGCTCTGCGCTCCCCTGGTGACCTTCAGCCCGGTGCTCGTGAAGAACGTGTTCCTGGGGGACGCCGGCCGCTTCTCCGTGGCCGTGGCGTCGTTCGGCGCCGGGGGCCTGCTGGGCGCCGCAACCCTGCTCAGTGTCGCCCCGAGCGTCGATCGACGGCGATTGAGCTCGAACTGCGCGCTCGCCTACGGAGTGGTACTGGTCCTCGTTGCGCTCGACCCGTGGTTCTGGGGCCTACCGCCGCTCCTCGTTCTCGGCGGCGCTTTGGCGGCCGTCAGCAGCACAGCGGCCAACTCGCTGTTGCAGGCGACCGCCAAGCCACACCTGCTGGGACAGACGGTCAGCCTCTACATGCTCGCCATGCGCGGCGGCATCTCCCTGGGAGCGTTGCTCACGGGCGCAGAGGTCAGCCTGTTGGGGGTGCAGCACGCGCTCTTCCTCAACGGGCTGGCTGCAGTCGTCGTTCAGCTGGTGCTGGCGCGCATGTGGTTCTCCGGGCACGGGGACCCGGGGGCGGCCTCCCATTGACTCGCTCGGCTTTAGACCTTTCCACACCCAACCGGGCGAGATCGGATGGATCCCCAGCGGCCATCCCACGTTGCCTCGAGCGACGTCGACCGCGCGGAGCGAGGGATCAAGGATCTGGCGCGGAGCCGCCTCGACACGCGAGCTGCCCTCACTTCCGTCGAAGGAGATTGTCCGGCGCGGGAAGCTCAACGGGTCTGGCGCCATCAGATGAGCCCTCCAGCCCGTGTACCTGTGGCGTACCTTTTATAGGGGTTTTTGTATAGTCCAGCGTTTCAGGCGTTTCAGGGATTGCCGTAACTTACGTGCTATCAACAACCTAGAATAGACCGACTCCCGCCGCCTCCACAGACTAACTCTTTTTTGATTCAGCAACTTAGATCAGAAATCGGCTCGGCGTACCTCTCACGTACCTGCTCCTGACCAGCAGGTTGCACCAAACCGCGGCACTGGCGAGCTGCCGCCGAGCGCGTCAGAGCTGAGGTCGTCGTCGGCTGCGCCCTTCATGGCCTGACCTCCCGTCATGACGCCCTCGGTCACGCGCGAGGGCGCTCGCAGGCCGGAGACCAGCCGCTCCTCGATGGCGTTCGTGCCGACCGAGGACACCCGAGTGAGGAGACGACACCAAGCAGGAGCGCGGGGAAGATCGAGCTGCCGCCGGCTCGGCTCGTTGCCGACAACCTGCCGCCGAGCGCGACGAGCGGCCCGGTGAGGACCGTCGTCACCGCGGGGACGAGCAGCGTCACGCCGAACAGGGCGACCATCGCCAACGCTACCCAGCGGCCGTACTGGTTGGCCCGGACGACCCAGCTGCCGGCCAGCGTGGCCAGTGTCGCGACAACCCCGAACGTCGCCGCCATCCCCACGAGGATGGGTAGGCCGCCGCGGAGGAAGGGGCGATCCGCGCGCGCGAAGACGAAGGGCAGGACCGGGAGGATGCAGGGGCTGAGGATCGTCAACACACCGCCGAGGTAGACGAGGACGAAGAGGACCATGGAATCACCAGCCGCTTGACGGTTGATGGATCGCCTGTGCTGGTCGCGCCATTCCTGTGTCGCGAGCTACGCGGCGACGGTTCAGGCGGACAGACGCTCCGTCGCCGTGATCGCGGCCGCCAGACGTCGCACGGCACGGACCTCGTAGAGTGTCCCGAGCAGCCATCCCAGCGTCGTCGTGAGCAGCGTCGCGCCGCCGTGCCAGATGAGGACGTGAGGGAGGTCGGAGCGCGGGCAGATCAGGTGCCAGGCAGCGTCGGCGAGAAGGCCTGCCGCCAGGCCGGCGAGCGCGCCTGACCACCGAGGCCGCACGGGCAAGGCCCGCTGGACGAGCCAGAAGGCGAGCGCCAGGCCCGGAATCGCCAGCAGCTCCTGGATCGAGAAGCAGACCGCACCGCGGTGCCGAGCCATCTCTGCGCTTGTGGTGGCCGGTGCCAACGTCCAGGTGAGCAGGCTGGCGGCCAGCTGCGTGGTGGCGCCGAGCGCGAGCGCCAGGCCAACGCGTGCGCGAGCTAGTCCGCCACCGGGCACGGCTTCGCGAAGAGCGAGCCCCGCCAGCAGCAGGCCGGCGACAGCTTCGCCTATGGCCACTCCCCAGAGGAGCCAGGGGCCAAGGGCGGCGGCGTCCTCGCGCAGAGGATGCAGTCTCGGCACGAGCAGGAAGAGGGCGAGCGCCCAGATCGCGATCTCCATGGCGCGGAGCGCTGGCCGCGGCAGTGGCCGAACTGGCTGCAGGTCGGTGAGCACTTCCTGCCGCAGCCTCTCGGGCAGCCGTGGTGTGCTCATCGCCTCTCTCCAGCCAGCAGCTCGCGGAGCAATCGGACGCCGCGATGCGCCCGGAGCTTGGCTGCCGCCTCGCTCACGCCCAGCACGGCACCGATCTCCCGGAACGACAGCCCCCAGACGTGGTGCAGCAGCAAAGGCTCACGGCGGTCCTCGGGAAGTCGCGCAAGGGCGCCACGAACGGTCTCGCGATCGGCGAGGCTTTCGGCCTCGGGTGGAATGGCGATGTCGGGAAGCGAGTCGCCCACGGCCGTCTCGCGACGATCCCGCCGGGCACCAGCTCGACGGCTCATCAGGAACACGTTGCGCGCGATGGCGTAGACCCAGGGCTTAAGAGGGCGCGGCGGCAGATACGTCCGCCGCGAACGGTGCACCTGGAGGAAGGTCTCCTGCAGCAAGTCCTCGGCACGGATGGGGTCCCGGCACAGCGCGCGCAGGTAACCGCCGATCTGTGGCGCGAGCTGGCAGTAGATGCCCTCGAATGCGGATCCGTCGCCGGCCTGATACGCCGTCATGAGCGCGCAGAGCGCACCCTCGTGCGCCTCTGGCACGAGCCTCCCTGATTCCCTATTTGCCTCGGCAGGCGCCGAGGTTTCATCCCTTGCCAAGCTGGTGCTTCCGTTAGGCGATCGTACCTCGGCCGGCGGCCCTCCGGCCGCCCACTCCGGTCGATACGCGACACCACCGAACGGCAAAGGAGCAAAAGAAAGCTCCGGACAACTCAACGGTCAGTCGGGGCGACTGCCCCAAGGGGAGGACATGCGCATTCCTGCAGCGGTGACGCGCGTCGTCGACTGGAGCCTGGAGGGGCTCGGGGGGGCGGCCTTCGTCGCTCCCCTCTTGACCCGGATCGTGATCGGGCTGGCGTTCGTCCAGACGGGTCTCGGCAAATGGACCCACATCGACCGCACCATCCACTACTTCGCCGGCCTCGGAATCCCCCTGCCTGCCGCCAACGCCGTGTTCGTGGCGAGCCTCGAGCTGGTCGGTGGCAGCGCGCTCGTGGCCGGGCTCCTCACGCGGCTCTTCGCGGGCTTTCTCTCGATGACCATGGTAGTGGCCCTGCTGACGGCCGACCGCCAGGCGTTCCTCACATCCTGGTCGCGTGCCAGCGAAACGTCCCCGACGGACGTGACGTCCTTCGTGTTCCTGCTGTTCCTCCTCTGGCTGCTCTTCCTGGGGGCGGGAAGGCTGAGCCTCGATCAGCTGCTGCGCTCACGCCTCATGAGCAGCGGGCGCCCCCGTCGGCCAGAGCCTGCCACCTGATACCAGGAGTCGACCCGCAGCAAAGAAGCAGGAAAGCGACCGACATCAAGAGCAGAGGTGAGAGGCCGGGGCGCAGGGGTCCAAGGACGGACGGCGCCGCGGCAACGCCAAGGCGTGGGGCACGCGCCCCAAGAGACGACCCGGCCTTTGGCCGGAGAACAGGGGAGACGAGAGTGAACCGCAAGCTGAAGCTGGTACTGGTGAACGCCGCCATGGCCGGGATGATCGCGGGCGTGGGCGGCACGGCAAGCCGCGCCTCGGCCGAACCGCCGAGCTCGGCGCAGAACGGGTGTAGTGGCAAGAGCGGCTGTGGCTCGAAGAAGACGGCGGCGGCTTCCGACTCCCAGAGCGCCGATCGCCACGCCTGCAAGGGCATGAACTCCTGCAAAGGCAAGGGGAACTGCAAGAGCGGCGACAACGGCTGCGCCGGCAAGAACTCCTGCAAGGGCAAGGGGGGCTGCGCCTCCACCGAAGCCCGGCACGCCTGCAAGGGTCACAACGAATGCAAGGGGATGGGCGGCTGCAAGACCGGTGACAACGGCTGCGCCGGCAAGAACTCCTGCAAGGGCAAGGGAGGCTGCGAGGTGCCGCGCAAGGCGGCCTAGGACTGGAGCCCGCGGCCAGAGGTGTCACGGCGCGCCCGTGGCCCCTCTGGCCACGACCCCTGGAGGAGTCATGTCACGAAACCGCTGGGACCATCCCGACCTCGGCCTTGGAGTGGGGCTCCGTACGGCCCACTTCGCCCACATCCTGTCGCAGCGCCCCGAGCTCGGCTTCTTCGAGGTGCTCACCGAGAACTTCCTCGACACCGGCGGCCGCCCGCTCTTCGTCCTCGACCAGATCGCCGAGCGCTACCCGATCGTCATGCACGGCGTTTCGCTCTCGATAGGCTCCACCGACCCGCTCGACTTCGACTACCTGCGCAAGGTCAAGGACCTCGCGCGCCGCACGAAGGCAGCTTGGGTCTCCGACCATGTCTGCTGGACGGGAGTCCTCGGCCGCAACACCCATGACCTTCTGCCGCTGCCGTACACGGAGGCTGCGCTGCGCCACACCGCCGAGCGCGTGAAGGCCGTGCAGGAGTTTCTCGAGCGCCCGGTGGTGCTGGAGAACCCATCCACCTACCTCGAGTTCACGCCGAGCGCGATGAGCGAGTGGGAGTTCATCGGCCGCCTGGCGGAAGAGGCCGACTGCGGGCTCCTTCTCGACGTCAACAACGTCTACGTCTCGGCCTTCAACCACGGCTACGACGCCCACGAGTACATCGATGCCATCCCCGTGGATCGTGTGTGCCAGTACCACCTCGCCGGCCATACTCACAAGGGCACCCACATCCTGGACACCCACTCCGACCACGTCGTCCAGGAGGTGTGGGAGCTGTTCGGGCACGCGGTACAGCGCACCGGGCCGCGGGCGACGCTTCTCGAATGGGACGCCTCCATCCCTCCGTTCGAGGTGGTTCACGCCGAGGTCCTGAAGGCAGCCGCCTGGCGCGAGCGGGAGGTGAGCCGTGCCGCCTGAAGGCGCTTCCTCCGCGCTGGGCCTCGACCGCGTCCAGCGGTGGCTGCAGGCGGTGATCGTCCACCCCGGCTGTGTCGCGGATGCCTTGGCCTCGGCCGAGGCGCGCGTCGAGGTGCCGACGAAAGCCATCGAGGAGGTGGTCCGGCCGTCCTGGTCCTTGACCGCCGTGGAGAGGGTCGAGGTGTACCACGGCATGTACCTCCTCCGCATGGTCGAGGCATTGGAGAGCGACTTTCCGGCAGTGCGGCACTTCCTGGGCGAGGAAGCGTTTGCGGAGCTCGTCCGGGATTACGTTGAGCGGTACCCGTCGCGCAGCTACACGCTCAACCGTCTCGGGGACCACCTTCCGCAGTTCTTCGCGGAGGAGGTTGACCGGCCGGACGCGGCGTTCTTGCACGACCTGGCACGCGCCGAGCTGGCGGCGACAGAGGTGTTTGACGAGGAGCCATCGCCAGTGCTCGAAGCTGAGGCTTTGCGGCGGGTACCGCAGCTGGCGCTGGCGCAGGCCCGCCTGCGCCCGATTGACGCCCTGCGGCTGCTGGAGCTACGGCACACGGTGGTCGGGCACCTGGAGGCGGCCAAGCACGGACGCCCGGCCCCGAGGCCGCGGCGGCGCCGTTCCCATCTCGCCGTCTACCGCCGCGACTACACCGTGCTGCGCAGGGAGATGACCGGCGACGAGTACGGGATGCTCTCGGCGCTCGTTGCCGGCCAGCCACTCGGCGAGGCAATCGGCGCCGCAGCCCTCCGCCTCCGCGCGGCTCGGCGGGAGGAGACCGTCTTCCGGTGGTTCCGCAGCTGGGTCGCGGAGGGCCTGTTCAGCGCGATCGACTGCGAACCCGAGGCGGCACGAGGCTCGCAGCCGGGGATGACGGCCGCTTCTCGAATGGGGTGAGAGAAGGTGACCGTGGGTGCCATGAGCTTCGCCGTCGTCTCCGAGCCAGACGCGACCCCCGATGAGATCGCCGTCGTGAGCGACGGTCTGCATCGGTTCAACGTCGCCGCGACCGGCCTCGGCCACCACCAGACGGTCAACCTCTTCCCTGCGGAAGGTGTTCAAGCGCAGCGCCGAGGCCGACGGCATGGCCGGCGACGCTGCAAGGTGATTACGTGCTTCACTTTGTCTTGACATGACGTCAGCCGGTCGCTAGCTTCCAGGAGACCCGCTCCCACCCTAAACAGCTCCGTTCCCCGTTAGCGCCGTCGCGCAGGGGGCAGAGGTGAGGTATGCCGATCGGCCGCCGTCCGAATGGCAGAGGTGTCTCTATAGGAGGTCAATCATGTCCTCGCGTTCTGTTGCGCTCGTCGCCGTTCCCTCTCTGGCTGCCGTCGCACTCCTGCTGGCCCCTGCTGTGACGCCCACCCTCGCCGATTCACCCGAACCGGAGTGGGCCGCGAATGTCACAGTGATCGAGGCCTGCTCCTGCCCGATGTTCTGCCAGTGCTACTTCAACACCCACCCGGCCGGGCACCACGACCATGCCACAGGCGAGATGAAGCACTTCTGCAAGGGAAACCTGGCCCAGCGGATCAACCACGGCCACTACGGCAAGGTGGCGCTCGATGGCGCGAAGTACTGGCTGGTCGGCGACCTTGGCCCCGACTTCTCGCAGGGAAAGCTCGACTGGGGAGTGCTCATCTTCGACAAGGCCATGTCGAAGAATCAGCGCGACGCGGTGCTGGCCATCGTGAAGCACGCCTACCCGGGCCAGTTCGGCTCGTTCGAGACCTCCGAGGGCTCGATCGACACCTGGCAGGCCAACAACGATGCCGCGGTGGCCACTCTGGACGGCGGCCGTACCGCCGAGGTCCGCCTGAAGCGGGTGCAGGGGAACACCAGCGCGCCGGCGGTGATCTCGAACCTCCGCTACGTTGGTACCCCGCGAAACGACGGCTTCGTGCTGATGCCGAACGAGGTGGAAGCGTACCGTGTTGGACAGAAGGCGTTCGAGTTCAAGGGCACGAACGGGTTCGTGATCACCTGGGACATGTCCTCGCAGGACGTGACGCCGCAGCGGGCCTCGAACTGAGTCGCCGTGATGACGCTCAACAGGCGTCAGCTCCTGACAACGCTTGCCGCCGGAGCGCTGGCTAGCCGGCCCGGCTACGCACGCACCAGCGCCGCAGCACCTCGACTGGAGCGCCCGCTCCTGTCGGGAGCCGGAGCGGTCGACTGGAGCGCCGTCCGCGAGCTGTTCCCGCTTGCCCCGGACTGGACGCACCTTGCCGCCTTTCTCTTCGTCTCGCACCCGCACCCGGTCGCTGAGGCGATCGAGGAGTTCCGCGCCAGGATCGACTCGGATCCCATGTGGATCGAGCTCGCCGCCTTCACGGATGCGGAGGGGCGGCCCTTCCACAAGATGAAGGCGGCGATCGCGGAGTACCTGGGCGGCGCTCCGGAAGAGCTCGCGCTCGCATCGAACACCACCACGGCGCTCGCCCTGGCCTACCACGGTCTGCGCATACGGGCCGACCAGGAGGTCCTCACCACCGAGCACGACCACTATGTGCACCACGAGTCGATCCGATACGCGTGCGAACGCTCAGGCGCGGCGATTCGGCGGGTGGCGCTCTACGATCGCGCGGCCGAGGCCTCGGCGGACGAAATGGCAACCCGCGTGGCGCACGCCATCGGCCCGAAGACGCGGGCTGTTGGCATCACCTGGGTGCACTCCTCGACTGGCGTGAAGGTGCCCGTTCCGCAGATCGCCGAGGCGGTAGCCCGCGCCAACCGCGGCCGTGCCGAGGCCGACCGATGCCTCTTGATCGTCGACGGTGTACACGGGTTCGCCAACCAGGACGTGGACGTCGCGAAGCTGGGCGCCGACTTCTTCGCTTCGGGCATGCACAAGTGGCTTTGCGCGCCGCGCGGCACCGGGTTCCTGTGGGGGCGGACGGAAGCGTGGGCGCATCTGCGCCCGACCGTCCCGAGCTTCGATCCGGACGAGCAGGAAACCTGGCAGGCTTGGATGGACTGGCGGGCCGTCGCCCCGACCAAAGCCTCGTTCGTCTCGCCCGGCGGGTTCCTTGCCTACGAGCACTTCCTCGCCGTGCCGGCGGCCATCGCGCTCCACACCACGATCGGCCGGGCCCGCGTGGCGGCTCGGGTCGCCGAGCTCAACGGTGCCTTCCGGGATGCCGCGGCAAAGCTCCCGAACGTGACGCTGGTCACGCCGCCCGATCCCTCGGTGTCGGGCGGGCTTACCTGCTTCGAGGTCCACGGTCTCTCCGCCGATGAGGTCACCCTGCGTCTCCGAGCACGGAGGATCAGCACCTCGAGCTCGCCCTACCGGGTGTCTTACCCGCGCGTCTCCGCCGGCATCATGAACTCGCCCGAAGACCTCGAGGTCGCGCTCCGGGCGCTCCGGGCGATGACATCCTGAAGCAGAGGGGTCCTGCTTGAATTCTCAAACCAGGTTCGGCTCTTGCCGGACCGGGCCGTCCATGTGATGACCCCTCCCGCCGGTGTACCTGTGGCGTCCCTCTTATAGGGCTTTATTGTATAGTCCAGCGTTTAAGGCGTTTCAGGAGAATCCAATAACTTACGTGTCATCAATAACCTAGGATTGCTCGACCCCCGCCGCCTCCACAGCCTAAGTCTTTGTGATTCAGCAACTTAGATCAGGATTCGGCTTGGCGTACCCCTCACATACCTGTCCTGACCTCGACAGAACGTCTCC
>Ga0335071_10006901_pt1 | contig 11719 bp, 6 predicted proteins | sample Lox_Sample_15_FD_206724 | JGI IMG/M metagenome (GOLD analysis project Ga0335071, IMG submission 206724) | Soil microbial communities from Loxahatchee National Wildlife Refuge, Florida, United States - Lox_Sample_1.5 | ecosystem: Environmental > Terrestrial > Soil > Wetlands | place: USA: Florida...
GCAGGAGCAGGGCCATGGCCGTCTGCGCTTCCCAGTAGGCGATATGCGGCGCGCAAAACAGGGTGGCCCGTGGATTGTCCTGATGTTCAGCGATGGCGGCGACCAGATCGGGAGAGAGGCACAGGATCTTGCGCATCCGGGCTTCACTGAGAAACGGTGCCGCGAGGGAAAAGAGCCCGGTTTCAACCAGACGACGGCAGCTGGCGCGACCGACGCGATGCTGCCAGGCGCGGGGCCGGTCGGGAAAGGCGTGGCTGAGGTTCGACAGCACGATCCGGCGCCGGCGCGGCAGGAGGAAAAACACCGCATCGCCGACAAGGGCGGAGATCCCGCGCAGCAGCATTTCAGGCGTATGGGCGAGCTTCCAGCCGAGGAAGGTGAGGAGAAGTTTGAGCACGGGCGCCGGATTAGCGTTTGATTTCAGCCAACTTCGTCATCAAACGATGGCTGCCGGCGCAGGGAAGCTCATTCTTTCGCGTCTTTGCCATGCCCGATCTGCTCATCCTCAAACCTTCCTCGCTGGGCGACATCGTCCAGGGACTGCAAGTCGCCACCTCGCTCAAGGCGCAATGGCCGGCCGACCGGCCGCCGTTGCGCATCGGCTGGGTGGTACGCGACATCTTCGCGCCGCTGGTGCGCTCGTGTGATGCCGTGGACCGCACCTACTTGTTCCGCCGCTTCGGCGGCGTCTTCGACTTTCTGCGATTGATGCGCGAAGTGCGGCAGACGCCGTACGACTACCTGTTCGACTTCCAGGGTCTGCTGCGTACCGGGCTCATGGCCTGGCGGACGCAGGCGAAGAAAAAATACGGCCGCAGCGATGCACGGGAGGGCGCGGCGGCGTTTTACGACGAGAAAGTGCCGCTGCCGGCCGGCGGACGGCACAGTCACGCAATGGACATCCTGCTGCAATTCTGCCCGGTGCTCGGGCTGAAGCCGGAGCTGCGCGGCACCGTGCGGTTTCGCGAGCTGGGGAAACTCAACCTCAGCTTCGTCGACGGGCGGAGCGGCACGCGGCCCATCGTGATGTTTCCCGACAGCCGCCGCGCCGAGAAACGCTGGCCGGGCTTCCACCAGTTGACGGAGCTGATTTTGCGCGAAGACCGCACGCGCCGGGTCGTATGGGCCGGCAGCAGCTTGCTGCCCGACAAGGGGGCGTTTTTCCCGCCGGATCGTTTCCTCAACCTCACCGGCAACACCAGCCTGCTTTCGCTTCCGGCGCTGGTCCGGCGTGCGGAGTGGGTGATCTCCAATGACAGCGGGCCCATGCATCTCGCCGCCGCGCTCGGCGTGCGCACGCTCGGGATCTTCGGGCCGACCGATCCGCGCCGGTACGGCCCCTATCCGCTCACGTCGCCCACCAATCACGTCATGCAGGCGCCGGTGGGCGATCTGCGCCTGCTGCCGGCGAAGGAAGTCTTCGCGCGCTTCCAGCGCATCGACAACTAGCCGACGGCTGGCGCGGGGAAACGAGGCGCTGATCACCGCTTGTGCCGTCGGAGGCAATCTAGCACGGTGGTTTATCGATGACAAACATCGGATACTGACCGAAGCGACCCGCCAGCCACGGGAAACAGTTCTCCCCATATTTCACCGCGGCCAGCAACCACCGGCCACGGGTACCTTCCGAGAGGAAACGAACTTGAAAGCTCGTGCTGAGTGCGCCCCAGACTCGCAACCGCGCCTTATGCCGGGCGGCAATGTCGCGGGCGAACCAGTCGTAATTCTGCGGCTGGAAATAGAGCGAGGGGGGAGTGTCGGGCGACGGCGCACCCACCCCTGGCGCGGGTGTCCGGCTGAACCGCAAGCGCCGTCGAACCCAACCCAGCATGCCCCGCAGGCGGAACGCCGCCGCCATCGCCACCGACGAGCCCCACGTATAGACGACCACCACGCGGCCGCCGGGTTTGGTGACCCGCGTGATCTCATCCACGGCGGACGTCTGTTGGGTCTGCGGCACATGATAGATCGTATGCAACGAAATGACCGTGTCGATCGAGTCGCTGGCCAGCGGCAACCGTGTGATGTCACCCAGCAGGTAAAGGCCGCGACCGCCTAATTTCAGGCGCGCCTCGCGCAGTGCCCGGATTGAAAAATCGACACAGATGCGCACGGCATAGTCGCGCGAAAAATCCAGATATTCCGGGTGCGGGATGGCGCCGGAGGCGACATCGAGCAGGAACCGACCGCCGGGGAGCAACCGGGCAATACGCCGGTTGCAGTACTGCCGGTAATCCTGCGCCACGCGGCGCCCGTCGGTGAATGCCTCAGTATCCTTGAAGAGGCCGCTCTCGCTCCTGGTCCAACCGAATTCATCGTAGAACGACTGCACTAATTTCTTTTCGGCTTCCAACGGTGTACGGGTCACGCCGGCCTGGGGCACGAGGGCCAGGCCGGGCAGCAACCAGGCAATATCTTCTTCGACGCGGTAGACATACTGCCCGTGGGTGGCGCCCAGGGCGGCCGTAACCGCATACCGGGCAGGAGAACCATCGCGATGCCGCCAGGTTTCCGCCTGCAACTGCGCGTTCAAATCGCGCAGAGCGCTCTCCGACAAGAGTGTCAACGGTTCGCCCGACACCGGGCAACGCAGCACATCGAGACAGTCGACCAGGGCAGAGCCGTTCATGGAGGTAACAAAAGAAGCGCGGGCGAAGCGAGTCGGGCCCTGACACTGGCGAAAAACGGCCGGATCAGCGGCATTGCGTCATTCCAACGCCCGCCGTGGATCGGGCAAAACAAATCCTCAGCCAACGTTGCGGTACAGCCAGGGAGCGGGCATCGGTCCCTCACGGTTTCGGATAACCGACCGATTGGGCGCCGATGATCAGCTGGTCTTCGCGCAGCTTGAGCTTGGCGGTGAGGGCGGCGCGATCCGCCGAGCCCCGAAAGCCGGTCGCCAGGCCGGCCGAGGCGCAGTACAGATAGACATTCTGCGAGATGTAACCCGCATCGATGTTGGCCGTGTTCTTTTTTCCCTCGATGTTGCCGCCGCCCGGCTTGGCTAGATCGGCCACGAAAATCAGTATGGTCGGCGCGGGCTGGCCGCCTCCCGCCGTCCGGATATCTTCCGTACCGACCTGATTCAGGCGATGATGCGTGGCGTCGTACACGTAGGCGCCGGAAGGCAGGAGCAGGTAGAGGTCGGTCTCCTGCCAATTGCGAGCCGACGGCGCGGTGCGGCGACCATCGGGGCGGTTGATGCCGAAGGCGGCCCAGAGCAGATCCGAGAGCTGTTGCGGGGTGAGCGCCCTGGTGTCCAGCGCCCGTACGGTGGCGCGTTTGGCCAGGGTTTCCATCAAGGGCATGCCGCCCGTCTTCTGTGGGGCGGGGAGGTCGATATTTTGGGCGGAAAGTCTGCCAACGGCGAACACCGCGAGCAGGGAGAAAAGCAATCGTTTCATCGGATGCGGGGTGCTTTTTTCCTCAGGTATTTGGCGGTAAGGAGCGCTTCGGCCTTGGTCGCCAGATCGAGCCGCGCCTCCGGAAAGGCCGCCAAGGCTTTTTCGAAGGCCGCCGCCGACAGGCTCAACGTCACCAGGCTGGTGAGCGCTTTCACCGTGGCGTGGCGACGGCGGGTGGTGTCGAGCAGCGCGATCTCCCCGAACAGGTCCCCTGATTCGAGCGTGGCCAGCAGAACGGGTTTGGTGGGTCCGGTGGTGGTGACTTCGGCGCTCCCGCGTTCGATCAGATACAAGCAGTCGCCCAGTTCGCCTTCGGTCACGATCGCCTGGCCCGGGGGATATTGTTCTTCGCACAGACTCGCGGCCAGTTCCTCCAACAATTCGGCCGGCAGTTCTGCAAAGCTTGGTATTCTCGCCAGCAACTCCTTCCGTCGGGCGGAAGGGATAGAGCCCGCCTCATTTTCCTCGTTCATACTAACGGGTTGGTTAAAGAGCGTGCAAAAATGGAGTCAACCGGAATGGGGGCTCCGTGATATTCCGGGCAAGGGGAACTGCACCCCGAAGCCGTCCGTTGCGTCGCCGGTCCCAGGTAGGGCGGCTTATCCTTAAGCCGCCGTCAGCGTGATTTGGCCTCTGGGTAACGTCCATTCGGCGCGTTAGGGATAATGCGCCCCACCGGGGATCCCATCCTACCAGACCGGCGCACAGAGCGGTTCGAATCGAATTGTCGCCGCAGGCTTTTTGCCGGGCGTCTCCGGCGCCGTAAGCGGCGCGGCTGCTTTCCGATCGTAGCTGTCGCGATTACGCGGCGGGGCGGGATATCTGCTGCGAACTTTTCGGTGCAGCGCGCCAGCGGCGCAGGGCGAGGCCGGCGAGCGACAAGCCCATCAGGATGGCGCCGTAGAAAGCCGCTTCCGGCGCGGGCGTGATCTGGCTGGTCGCTCCATAAGGCAGCCAGGCGGTGTTGCTCGGGGTGTAGGACGCGTTACTGGGATTGAAAGTAACCTGGGTCATTGGCGCCACGCCGGTCGTGTTGAGCGTGGCGCTGGTCCAGTTCTGGGCGAAGAAATAGTCCACGCCATTAACCCAATTGGCGATGCTGAGCACGCCAGTCGGGAGGCTGCCGGTGATGGAGAAATTGGTGCCGTTGAGCGTGGCGGCGACGCCGTTGCCGAAGTCGATCGTGGAGGTTCCGGTGATCTCAAGGTTGGTAACATTGTAGGTGCCGGCGCCGAGCAGAAGCGTGCCGCCGTTGAGAATGAGAGTGTCGATGGTAGTGCCGCTGGCGGCCGCCGACAGCGCGAAGGTGCCGGCATTGACCTGCACTGTGCCGCCGAAGGTGGTGTTGCTGGCGATGGTGAGGGTGCCGCTGCCCTGTTTCAGGAGGATGCCGGAGCCGGTCAGCGTGCCGGAGAAGATGGTGTTGCTGGCGTCACCGGTGGTGAGTGTGCCGCCCGAGGCGATGGCCAGGGTGCCCGCCCCGGAGAAGTTGCCGATGGTTTGGGAAAAGCCGTTCAGATCGAGCTTGCCGTCGGAGTTGATCGTGACCGCGGCGGTGCTGCCGATCTGGTTGTTTTGGCCGAGCTGGAGGAGGGCGGAATTGGCGGCGCCAACGCTGTCGCCGACGGTCACGGGGCCGTTGACGGCTGCGAAGGTCACGACGGTTTTGCCCAGGACGACGGTGCCATCGTTCAGATTTAGGCCGCCGGTAAAGGTGTTGGCGGTGCTGCCGGACAGCATGAGCGTGCCGGTGCCGTCCTTGGTGAGCGTGCCCGAACCGGTGCCGATGGCGCCGCTGAGCGTGATATTGCCGCTGCCGCCGACGGAGAGGTTTTGACCCGAGCCGCCGATGTCACCGGAGACGGTCAGAGTGCCGGCATCGGAGTTCATGCGGGCGGCGGAGGCGAGGGTGACGGCGCCGGCCCAGGAGTTGGTGCCGCTGATATTGTGGAGCGAACCGGTGTTGGACAGGCCGGTGCCGTTGAGCGTGAGGGCTTCGCTGCCGACGCTGATGCCGCCCTGCAATTGCAATTCCGCCCCGCTGGCCACGCTGGCGCTGCTGGCGGCAGAGCCCAGCCCACTACTGTTTTGGACATTGACGACACCGGAGCTGATGGTGGTGGCTCCGGAGTAGGTGCTGGTGCCCGAGAGGACGAGCGTGCCGGTGCCGTCCTTGGCGATCCCCCCGGAACCGGTGCCGATGGCGCCGCTGAGGGTGATGTTGCCACTGCCGCCAACCGTGAGGTTGGTGTTGGCGCCGGTGATCGTGCCGGAGACGGTCAGGGTGCCGGCGTCGGAATTGATGCGGGAGTTGGAGGCGAGGCCGATGGCGCCGGCCCAGGAATTGGCGCCGCTGACGTTGCGGAGCGCCCCCGTGTTGGAAATTCCGGTGCCGTTGAGCGTGAGGGCCTCGGTACCGACGCTGATGCCGCCCTGCAACTGGAGCGCGGCGCCGCTGGTGACGGAAGTGCCGGAGGCCGGGTCGTTGTTGGCGGTGCCGCCGAGCGCATTGGAATTCTGGATATTGAGCACGCCGGCGGAGACGGTGGTGGTGCCGGTGTAGCCGCCGCCCGTGACGTTGTCACTGGTGATCGTCATCGTGCCGGCGCCCGCCTTGATGAAGGAGCCCGATTCGATCTTGGCATTGATGGTCAAGTCACTCGGCAGGCCGCCGCTGGCGACCGTGAACGTGCGGGTGGAGCTGCCGAGGGCGAGGACGCCGTCGATCACCGCGGCCTGGTTGGCGGCGTTGGAGGTCGTCGTGACGTCGCCGTTAAGGGTGAGGACGCCGACGCCCGTGGTGATGTGGCCGCCGGCGAGGGTGATCGCCCCGACGGTGTCGTCGTTGCTGTTGAGGTCGAGTTTGCCGTCGGAATAGATGGTGATGGCGCTGGTATCCGAGATCTTGTTGCGGTTGTTCGACGGAGCGCCGTATTGCACGACCACGCCATCGGGTGACAACGTGAGATTGCCGGTGCCGATGACGAGATTGCCGCGAATGGTCTCGTTGTACGCGGAGGGAGAGCTGTCCGTATCGAGAATAAGGGTACCCTGGTTGACGGTAGTGGTGCCGGTGTAGTTGTTGTAATTGCCGGTGAACGTGGTGGTGCCGGTGCCATTCTTGACGAAGCCACCGGTATCGCCCGCGCCGCCGACGATGGAGTTGAACAGGATGTTCCCGGGGCCGTCGACGGTGAGGGTGTTGGCGCCGAACGAGATCGTGTTCGTGTAACTGGTGTTGCCGAGGGTGAGCAGATTGCCGGTGGTGGCCGAAGTGATGGTGGCGGAGGAGGCGAGGGCGATGTCGCCGTTCCACTGGTTGTTGCCGCTGACGCTGCGGAGGGCGCCGGTGCCGCCGACGCCCGAGCCATTGAGCGTGAGCAGGGGAGTACCCGGCGTATCCTTGGACACGGTGATGCCGCCCGACAGGACAAGCGCGCCGCCGGAAGCGACGGCGGCGCCGACCGTGCCGGAGCCGAGGGCGTTGTTTGCCGTGGCAACGAGGGTGGCGCCGTTGTTGACCGTGGTGGTGCCGGAATAGTTGTTGGTGTTGTTCGCCAGGACCACCGTGCCGGCGCCGCCGATCGCGAGCGCGTTGGCGCCGGTGACCTGGCCGCTGAGGGTGAGTTGCGTGCCGGTCGCGGCGCCGATCTGGGAGGAGCCGGAGAGCGTGACGGTGCCGGCAACGGTGTTGTTGCCCGAGACATTGTCGAGCGCGCCATTGCGGCTGTTGCCGGAGTCGCCCGTGCCCGTAAGGGAAAGATTCTCGAGGGAACTGAGCGTGGTGCCGCCCTGCAGGCCGACGGTGGCGCCGCTGGCGACCGTGGTCGTGGTGGCCGAGCCGGCAGTACCGAGGGCGCTGGCGTTGGCGGCGATCAGCGTACCGGCGTTGACGCTGGTCACGCCGCCGAAGGTATTGGCCCCGGAGAGAGTCAAGGTCCCGGTGCCCACTTTCGCGAGAGCAAGCAAACCAGTCCCGGTATTCTGGATGACGCCGGAAAAGGTCGTACTGGTGCTGTCGCCGACGGTGAGGATGTTGCCAGTGGCACCCGAGAGCTGGATCGTGCCGGTGCCGGTGATCGAGGCAACCGTCTCGGAGTAATTGTTGAGATCGAACACTCCGCCGGAATTGATCGTGAGGGCGGAGGTGTCGGCGATCTCCTGCGAGGCGCCCAATTGCAGGGTGGCGGTGCCGGCGCCATTGCCGATGATGATGTTGCCCGTGATCGCGTTGGTGCCGGAAGTTTTCGAGAGGACCAGCGTGCCGGCGTTGACGGTGGTGGTACCGGTATAGGTATTGGCCGCAGTGCCGCCGAGTACCCAGGTGCCGGTGCCGGATTTTACGAGTGAAGTCGTATTGGTGCCGGAGTTGTTGACAATGACGCCAGAGAGGGTGTTGGCCGCGGTGCTGGTACCGGTCAGCGTGAGGGTTTTCGCCCCGGCGCCAGTGGCCGTAAGCGAACTGGTGAGAGTCAGGGCGCCGGAACCGGAAGCGTCGATCGTGGCGCCACCCGTGGTACCGGCGAGATTGATCACGCGATTGGAGGTGGCGGCGCCCCCGGTGTAGGCGAGGGTGGCCCCGGTGGTGCCGCTGCCGATCTGGATGGTGCCGTTGGCGGTGCTGGTGGGCGCGCCGAGGGCGGAACTGCCCCCGCTGACGTTGGCGATACTGTTGATCGAAAGCGTGCCACCACTGATGGTCGTGACGCCGGTGTAGGTGTTGGCCCCGGAGAGGGTCAACGTGCCCGCACCAGCCTTGGTGAGACTGTCCGCGCCGGAACCGGTGCCGTCTTGCACGACGTTCGAGATGCTCGCTCCACCGCTGGTACCGGCGACGTTGACCGTGAGCGTGCGCGCCTGGTTGTTTTCCGCGAGGACGAACGTGCTCCCGGTAAACGCGGTCGTGCCCGTGTTGGTAATGGAAAGCGTGTTGCTGCCGGTCTCGCTGAAGTTGCCGGTGAAGGTGAGATTCTGGGCACCGCCGACCGTGGAACTGGCAGTGAGGGAGAGGGCATTGGCCAGTGAATGCGAAGCGCCACTTGCCGCCACGGTACCCCCTGCGAGCGTGAGTGTGCCGGTGCCGAACGCGGTATTGCTGCCGGCTGCGATGGTGCCGCTGCTGTTGATCGTGGTGGTGCCGGAGTAGGAGGAGTTGGCGCCGGAGAGCGTGACGACGGTCGCAGTGGCTGCGGTGGTCGCAAGGTTGCCGGAACCGCTGAGGGCGCCGGTGACGTTGATGTTATGGGCGCCGTTGAAGGTGAGCGCGCGGGTGCCGAGGGCGACTGAGCCGCCAATGGTCAGATCACCCGTGGAAGCGTTCCAAGTTTGGGCCCCCGTGAAGCTGAGCGCGTTGTTGATGGTCTGCAGATTCGAACTGCTATTGACGATGCCGCCGGTGCCGAGATTGATCGTGGTGCCACCGACCGTGAAGGCGGCGGCGCCGCTGTTGAAGGTGATGGTGCGAATCGCCCAGGCGGTGGCGCCGTCGGCGATGGGCGAAGTACGGATGCTGCCGGCAAATTGAAGATCTTGGTTGGAGCCACCCGTCGTGGGCGCGGTGCCGCCGTTCCAGTTGGTTGAGGTGCTCCAATTATTGTCACCCGGGCCGGTGCTGCCGCCATTCCACAGAAAAGTTACCGCCCGCAGGTGGGGGGTGATCAGGAGAAGAGCCGTGCCCACAGCCAGCCGCCCCGTCTGGATCGCCAGCGATGCCGAAAGAACGTCCGGCCATTGGCAACGGCGGATAAAAGCGGCGCATGAATGCGATCTGGCGCTAGGCATAAGCTGGCTTGCTAGTGCTAACAAAGAAAACTAATAGCAAATAATGCGCAAGAGTCAAACCGCTTGGCTCATTCTTTGTAGTTCATAGTATATTGTAGATAAATAGAATACAATAATACGACCAAGCGATCCCGTGCTCTTGGGCCAAGTCTGGCGATTAGGGTGACTACCCCAAGTTGGCCATGATTTGTCGAGCCAACCAGCCAGATGGGCGCTACACCCGCATTGACTCGGATGAAGTTTACGCCGTCGGCGATTGAGCGTTTGTGTTCTGGCGCCGATGGGTACACTCCCGCCGATGACCAACCGCGACCCTCTCTGGGATTCCGCTCGCTGGCTGCCGACGTCGCGCGATGAGCTGACGGCCCGGGGGTGGGATGAGGTCGACGTTATCCTCGTCTCGGGCGATGCGTATGTAGATCATCCATCCTTCGGCGCCGCGGTGGTGGGACGCATCGTCGAGCGCGAAGGCTTCCGAGTCGCCATCCTGCCCCAACCCAACTGGCGCGACGATCTGCGTGATTTCAGGAAGCTGGGACGGCCGCGGCTGTTTTTCGGCGTCACCGCCGGTTGCATGGATTCAATGATCAACCGCTACACCGCGGGCAAGCGCCTCCGGTCGGACGACGCATACACCCCCGACGGCGCGGCGGGATTCAGACCCGATTACGCCGCCACGGTATACACGCGCATACTGAAGCGGCTATATCCTGACGTGCCGGTGGTGCTCGGCGGCATCGAGGCGAGCCTGCGGCGCGTGACGCATTTTGATTACTGGTCGGACACCATCAAACCCACGATCCTCGCTGAAAGCGGCGCCGACCTGCTCGTCTATGGCATGGGTGAGCTGCCGCTCGTGGAAATGCTGCGGCTTCTCCAGCGGGGCGTGCCGTTCACCTCGCTCAAAACCGTCGCGCAGACGGCCGTGTTGCTTCCCCCCGGCGCGGAGGTGCCGAAGAACAAGCACTGGGAAGATTTCACCCTGCATGCGCACGAGGAGAGCGTGCAGAACCGGGCGAGCTACGCGGCGAACTTCAAACAGATCGAAACCGAGTCCAACCGGGTGCGCGCCAGGCGGCTGCTGCAAGCGGTGGGCGACCGGACGCTGGTGGTGAATCCGCCTTTCGCGACCATGACGACCGGGGAGATCGACGCGAGTTTCGACCTGCCATATACCCGCCTGCCTCATCCGCGCTACCGCAAACGCGGCCCGATCCCCGCCTACGAGATGATCAAGCATTCGATCAATCTGCACCGCGGCTGTTTTGGCGGTTGCAGCTTTTGCACCATCTCGGCGCATCAAGGTAAATTCGTGGCGAGCCGGAGCCGGGAGAGCATCCTGCACGAGGCGCGGGCCGTGATCGCGATGCCCGATTTTCACGGCACGATCACCGATCTCGGCGGCCCCTCGGCCAACATGTACCGGATGCAGGGTTGCGACCAAAGTATTTGCGACGCCTGCGAGCGGCCGAGCTGCCTCTGGCCGCGGATTTGTTCGAATCTCAACACTGATCACCGGCCGCTGCTCGAAATTTACCGCGAGGTGCGCGCCCTGCCGGGCGTGAAACATGCCTTCGTTACGAGCGGCCTGCGCCACGACCTGTTTCTCGACGAGCGCGCCCCGGCGGAAGTCAGACAAGGGCACGCCCAGTACGTGGAAGAACTGGTCGCGCACCACGTGTCCGGCCGCCTCAAGGTGGCACCGGAGCACACGTCGGACGAAGTGCTGAAGGTGATGCGCAAGCCGTCGTTTTCATGGTTCCGCCTGTTCCAGGAACGTTTTGAGGCGGCCAAGGTCCGGCTCGGAAAACCGCACCTGCAGATAGTGCCGTATTTCATTAGCTCGCATCCGGGTTCGCGGCCGCAGGACATGGCGGAACTGGCGCTGGAGACCAAGGAGCTCGGTTTCAAACTGGAGCAGGTGCAGGATTTCACCCCGACGCCGATGACGGTGGCCACGGAGATTTACGCGACCGGGCTGCACCCGTACACCAGCCAGCCGGTGTATGTTGCCCGCACGCCGGAGGAGAAGGAGGAGCAACGCAGTTTCTTTTTCTGGTACCAACCGGCGAAGCGGGGCACGCTGCGTGCTGCGCTCCAGCGGCTCGGCCTGGACTCCATTGCCGACCGATTGCTCGGGAAAGAACGGTCACGCCGGTCTGCGCCGGCCCGCCGATTCTCCGGCAAGTAGCAGCCGGGATAACACGATTGGTTTAAAAAGCCGGCGGGCCTTTGACACTTATTAAGTGTCAAAGGACAGAGAAAGCAGTGGCGGCCGGCTCATGGGCCGGCAGAGGTTGACCCGGGTGACTGACATCACCCCTGTCGCGGGCGAGACTGTTTTGCTCGCCTTTGGTTTTGGGGGCCGCAATTTCGTCCGCCTGACGCATGAAAACACTCTTTGGCATTGGCCTGTTGGCACTCCTGATTCTAGCTGGCTGTGCGACCGGGGACTTCGGGATAGTTTGCCCGATTTCCGGGGGCGAAACAGTGACATTCGTTTTGACTCCGAGAGGCCCCAAGTCCGCCGAGAA
>Ga0335071_10006902_pt1 | contig 11718 bp, 10 predicted proteins | sample Lox_Sample_15_FD_206724 | JGI IMG/M metagenome (GOLD analysis project Ga0335071, IMG submission 206724) | Soil microbial communities from Loxahatchee National Wildlife Refuge, Florida, United States - Lox_Sample_1.5 | ecosystem: Environmental > Terrestrial > Soil > Wetlands | place: USA...
GGCCGCGGGCCTCACCGTGGCCGAACCGCCGTCGGGCAAGGGGCTCCGTGCGCTGCTGCGGCGGGCGGCGTGACGCCTCGGGCGCCAGCAAGCCGAATCTCGGAAATCGATTCCCCCCGTCGTTCTGCTTGGACGCAGAACGCCACCACTCTCCGCAGAGGGGATTTGGTGTCGGGCATCCGCATCTGCTCCCCTCTTGGAGAGGGGTGGCCGCAGGCCGGGGTGCGTGGAAATCGGCGATCGAACCGTCCGATCAGCTCGCCACCCGGAAGTCGATCTGGCGCTTGAAGCGGTCGACGCGCTCGGTGACGACGCTGATTTTCTGGCCGATGTCGAACCGCCGGTGGTGCCGCCGGCCGATCAGCGCCGTGCCGGCGTTGTTCAGCAGGTAAAGGTCATCGCGCAGCGTCGAGAGGTGGATGAAGCCGAAGCTCATGGCGTCGGGCAGCTCGACGAACAGGCCGTGGTTGCGCACGTCGGTGATGACCGCGGGGAACACGGTCCGCTTCTTCTTCGCCGTCTCGCGCTCGAAGAACTCGAGCAGCTTCACCTTCTGCGATTCGCGCTCGGCCTCCGTGCTGTTCACCTCCGTGAGGCTGAGGTGCTCGGCGAGGCTCTCCATCTTGGTGGCGGACAGGCCCGGCAGGTGGCCGCGCAGCGGCGGCTGGCCCGCGAACTTGACCAGGAACTGGTCGAAGACGCGGTGGACGACGAGGTCGGCGTAGCGGCGGATGGGCGAGGTGAAGTGGGTGTAGTCCTTCTTCGCCAGCCCGTAGTGCCCGTCGGGCGAGGCGCGGTAGCAGGCCTTGCGCAGGCTGCGCAGGAGCTGCGTGCGCAGCGTGTAGCCCTGCGGATGGTCGCGCAGGATCTGGAGCAGGCGCACGATCTCCTCGCGGCGGGTGAGGTCGCCGACCGTGACGCCGAAGGTGGCGAGCTGCTGGCGGTACTCCTGCAGCTTCTCCTCGTCCGGGTCGTCGTGCACCCGGTAGAGCGAGGGCAGGCGGTGCTGGCGGGTGACCCGGGCGATCGCCTCGTTGGCGGCGAGCATGAACTCCTCGATCAGCTGGTGGCTCTCGTCCTGCTCGATCCGCTCGAGGCGGTCGGCATAGCCCTGCTCGTCGACGAAGATCTTCACCTCCGGCATGTCGAGGTCGAGGCTGCCGGCGCGCATCCGGTCGCGCCGCAGGCGGCCGGCGAGGTCCCAGAGCTGGCGGATCCAGCGCTGGAGGTCGGCCAGCTCGTCGCGGCCGAGCGCGGCGAGGGGCCGGCCGGTGGCGCCGGTCTGGTGCGCGGGCGGCGCGGGCAGGCGGCGGATGCGCTCGAGGTTGTCCTCCTTCAGGAGCGCGTAGGCCTGGTGGTAGGTCAGGCGCTTGCGGCTGCGGATGACGGTGTTGGCGAAATCGGTGCCGGCGAGGCGTCCCTTGTGGAACGTGAGCAGGACGGCCTTGGTCAGGCGGTCCTGGCCCTCGACGAGGCTGCAGAGGCCGTTGGAGAGCTTCTCCGGCAGCATCGGCACGACCGTGCCGACGAGGTAGGTGGAGTTGCCCCGCCGCTGGGCCTCGCGGTCGAGCGCGGTGCCGGGACTGACATAGTGGCTGACGTCGGCGATGTGCACGCCGACGCGCACGTCGCCGTTGGGCAGCGTTTCGAGCGAGAGCGCGTCGTCGAAATCCTTGGCGTCGTCCGGGTCGATGGTGAACGTCGGCACCGCGCGGAAATCGCGGCGCCCGTCGAGGTCGCCCGCGCCGACGCGGGCCGGGAGCGCGGCGGCCTCGCGCTGGACGTCGGCGGGAAATTCCCTCGCCAGCTCGAACTTGTGGAAGATGGCGGCCAGCTCGGCGCCGGGCTCGTGGGTGCGGCCGAGGCGGGCGACGATCTCCCCCTCCGGGTTGACGTGCCGCTGCTTCCACTCCCGCAATTTGACCACCACCTTGTCGCCGAGGGCGGGCGGGGGGCGCAGGGCGGACTGCGCCGGGTCCGGCACATAGATGTCGTGGCCGAAGCGCGGGTCGTCGGGGACGACGTAGAAGAACAGCTTGGTGCGCTGGAGATTGCCGGTGAGGGTTTCGCGCGCGCGCTCGAGGATGCGGATGACGCGGCCGGTGGGCTCGCCGCCGCCGACGCGGCGCACGCCGCGCGGCCGGGTGAGGGCGTCGAGCAGGCGCACGACGACGCGGTCGCCGTGCATCGCGACGCCGGTCTCCTCGGCGGCGATCTGGACGTCGGCGGGCTCGGGCTCGCCGGGCCGGCGCTCGGGCACGAGGTAGGCGGAGCCGCCGGCGCGGAACTGGATGCGGCCGGTGACGAGGTCGGCGTCGCGCGGCAGGCAGAGGCGGTCCTGTTTGACGCGGACGATCTCGCCGGCGGCGAGCAGCTGGCGGAGGGTGAAGGTGAGGGCGTTGCGCTCCTTGCGGGCGAGGCCGAGCGCGTGGGCGAGGCCGGCTTCGTCCAGCGGCGCGTAATCGGCGGCGCGGAGAAGCCCGAGGAGGCGTTCACGAATGGTCATGGATCAGGGCAGGTTAACGGTGGGGACGGGCCGTGGCGAGGACTCGCGGATGCGGGGGAGACGCGCCGACAGGGCGGGCGGAAGCTCCGGCGCCGGGCCGTGGGCGTGCTTCAAACCCTTCAACGGGTGCAACCTCTTCTTTTTGGAGGTCGATACCTTCGATCAGCTCAGCGCACGCCGGCTCGATACGGGTGCGCAAAGGGGTAGGGGCCGGCCGCGCGATGTCAAGGCGGGATCGCGGGCGCGTCGCGTCACGCCGAGTTTGCATGGCGCCGCAACCGGCTCATGGGGTGCGGGATGCGGAGCCGGCGGAGCCGTCGCGCGCCTCCTTTGGGCTGGCTTGGATCGCCGCCCCCGGGTAAACAGTGGCCATGAAGATCATCCACGCCGCGAGCGAACTGTTTCCCTACGTGAAGACAGGGGGACTGGCGGACGCGATCGGCTCCCTGGCCGCCACCCTGGCTGAAAAAGGCCACGAGGTGTCCGTCTTCGTGCCCGGGTACCGCGCGGCCCTGGAGCACCGCGACCTGGCGCGCGCCCAGCAGCGCCTCGGCGTGCGGGTTGAGATGGGCGACCGCGTCTACGCCGGCGACGTGCACGTCCTGCCGGTGTCGCGCGGGCTGACCGTGTATTTCATCGGCCGCGAGGAGTTCTTCGACCGCCGCCATCCCTACGGCACCGGCGAGCGCGACTACGACGACAACGACGCCCGCTACATTTTCTTCTGCAAGGCGATCGTCGAGGTGATGCGCATCGCGGAGATCCGCGCCGACATCGTGCACGCCCACGACTGGCAGGCGGCGCTCCTGCCGCTGCTCCTGCGCTTCGAGGAGCGGCGCAGCGGCCTCGCGCTGGCGATGAAGACCGTGTTCACCATCCACAACATCGCCTTCCAGGGCGTGTTCCCGATGCGCTCGTTCGCGCTCACCAACCTGCCCGACGAGCTCCTCGGCATCGACGGCCTCGAGTACTACGGCCAGATCAACCTGCTGAAGGGCGGGATCCTCTTCTCCGACCGCGTGACGACCGTGAGCCCGCAGTACGCGCGCGAAATCCAGACGCCGGAGTTCGGCTGCGGGATGGAGGGCGTGGTCGGCACGCGGGCCGACGATCTCGTCGGCCTCGTCAACGGCATCAACACCCGGGTGTGGAATCCGGCCAAGGACCGGGTGCTCCCGGCCCGCTACGCGGCGCACGACCTCACCGGCAAGTCCATCTGCCGGTCGACCCTGCTGCGGAAGTGCGGCTGGGACGACGCCTTCAAGGGCCCGGTCTTCGGCATGGTCTCGCGGCTGACGGAGCAGAAGGGCCTCGACCTGCTGCTCGCGGTGCAGGACTTCTTCATCCAGCAGGACTGCCGGCTGGTCGTGCTCGGCACGGGCGAGAAGCGGTTCGAGTCGGCGCTCGAGGAGCTGGCGCGCAGCCACCCGAAGAAGATCGTGCACCGCCCGCGGCAGGACGAGGAGCTGAGCCACCTGATCGAGGCCGGCGCCGATTTCTTCCTCATGCCCTCGCACTTCGAGCCCTGCGGCCTGAACCAGATGTACAGCCAGGCCTACGGCACCGTGCCGGTGGTGACGCGCGTCGGCGGCTTCGTCGACACCGTGGTCGACCTCGACGAGCAGCCGGAGACGGGCACCGGCATCATCTTCCCGCCGACCGCCGAGGAATTCCGGCGCGCGCTCCAGCGGGCGGTGGAGCTGGCCGGGCAGCGCGACCGCCTGCTGGCGGTGATCCAGCGCGGCATGGCGCGCGACTTCAGCTGGCACAAGGCGGCCGCCGCCTACGAGCGGCTCTACGTCGAGACGGTCTGAGCCGTGGCCGGGGTCGCCGACCCCGGCTACGCCACCGGCCGAGCCCGCCCCACCAAGCTTGGAAAACCGCGCGCATCCTGCCAGCGTGGCGGCATGAAGGTGGCCGTCGCCGGAGCCTCGGGGTTCATTGGCCGCGCCCTGGTGCGGCGCCTCGACGCGGACGGCCACACGGTGGTGCGCCTCGTGCGGCGCCCGGCCGAGCGGACCGACGAGGTCGCCTGGCACCCGTCCTCGAGCGAGGTCGAGCAGTGGGAGCGGCTTGAGGGCGTCGACGCCTTCGTGAACCTGACCGGCGCCAACCTCGCCGGGGGCCGGTGGACGGACGAGCGGCGCGAGGAGCTCCGCCGCAGCCGGCTCGAGGGCACGCGGACCCTGGTGGCGGTGATGGCGCACATGAACCACCATCCGCGCACGTTCGTCTGCGCCTCGGCCGTCGGCTTCTACGGCGACCGGGGGGACGAGGAGCTCGGCGAGGGCAGCGCGGCGGGGCAGGGGTTCCTGGCGGACCTGTGCCACGCGTGGGAGGAGGAGGCCCGGATCGCGGAGACCGTGGGGATCCGCACCGTGTCGCTGCGGATGGGCCTTGTGCTCGGCCCCGGCGGCGGGGTGCTCGCCAAAATGGTGCCGGTGTTCCGCGCCGGGGTCGGCGGGCGCTTCGGCAGCGGCCGGCAATGGGTGAGCTGGATCGCGCTGGAGGACCTGCTGGCGGCGATCGGGCAGACGCTGGCTGACGCGCGCCTGGCCGGTCCGGTGAACGCAGTAGCGCCCGGAGCGGTGCGAAACGTCGAGTTTGCCGAGGCCCTGGCCGGCGTCCTCGGACGTCCCGCCCTGTTACCCGTGCCGGCATTGATGCTGCGGACGCTCTTCGGGTCGATGGCCGACGAGGCCTTGCTGGCCAGCGCGCGGGTCCGCCCGCGCCGGCTGTTGGAGGCGGGTTTCGTCTTCCGGCACACTGATTTACCCGGGGCGTTGCGGGCGGCAGTCGGACCGGCGGCGGGCTGAGCGGGCACCGCCCCAGGGGAGTTTCCCCCAGGACGGTGGCGGGAAATCCACCCGGAAGAGACCGGGAAACAACTCCCGGGCCTGGGTCGGATTCCCACCGTAATTAAGGTGTGAAATCGGGAGGGGTGAGGGAGGGGCCGAATACCGGGAAACGCCCCGGACCGGTACGCTGGCGGCAACATGTTCCACCCGTCGATCCGCCCGATGCTGCTCGCGAGCGCCGCGTTCGCCGGTTTGTGGATTGCGCCGCGGGCGCAGGCGGGGGAGCGGCCGGTGTCGCGCGTGACGTACGACGCGGCCGTGGTCGACGCGATGGCGGTGGCGGCGCAGCGGCCCGATCTCTCCGTGGTCCGCGTCTCCGGCCGCTCGATGCTGCCGTATTTCGGCGACGAGGCCGTGATCGTGATGAAGCGCATCGACGCGGCGCGCCTGCGGGTCGGCATGATCGCGATCTACGTCAATCGTTTTGGGGAGACCGTCGCGCACCGGGTGATCGCCCGCGTGGCCGGCGGCTGGCAGGTCCAGGGCTACAACAACGACGGGCCCGACAGCACGGTGGTCAGCGAGCGCAACCTGCGCGGGATCGTCTACGCGACGTTCCATGCCGCGGGCCGCGCGCCCGTGACGCTCGCCGCCGGCAGCCTGCCGGCGCTCCCCACCGTCTACGCCGCGCCGGCGAAGTGAGCGACCGTCCCGGAGGAACCATTTTATGAGCCGACTGACCATCAGACGAATCACCCTCGCGCTCGCCTGCATGCTGGGCGTCGCCCTGGCCGGGTTTTCCGCCCTGTTCGTGCAGGTCAACGCGGCGGTGGCGCATGCGCGGACGGGAGCGGCGCCGGTGCCGGTGGTCTCGATGCATCGCGGGCAGGTGGCGGCGGTGAACTCCGCCGCGCCCCAAAATCGGCCGGTGCGCACGGTGGGGCGGGCTTATCTGTCCGCCGAGGTGCTGGCCGTCCCCTACCGCTCGAGCTCATCCTGAGTTCGCGTGCGGTGGGCCGGCCGGGCCCGTCGCGGGCGGGGCGGGGCGCGGGCGATGGCCCGCCGATCGGATTCCGGCACCCGCACTTCCGGGCTTCCCCCGGCGGCGGCCGCTGCTATGGTGCCGCCCTTATGCAGCAGACGCTGATCCTCTTCAAACCCGACTGCCTGGCCGGGCGGCACGTGGGCAACGTGCTCGACCGCTTCGAGCGGGCGGGTTTCACCATCACCGGCTGCAAGATGCTCCGGCTCACGCCGGAGGTCCTGCGCGCGCACTACGCCCACGTGGCGGACCGGCCGTTCTATCCATCGCTCGAGGCCTTCATGGGCTCGCGGCCGGTGCTCGCCATGGCCCTGCGGGGCGAGAACGTGGTGCAGCGGGTGCGCGACCTGCTCGGGCCGACCGATTCGCGCAAGGCCGCCAAGGGCACGATCCGCGGCGACTTCGGTCTCGATACCACGGTGAACGTGGTCCACGCCTCGGACTCGGACGCCAACGCCCGGATCGAGCTGGCGCGGTTCTTCCGCCCGGACGAGCTGTTCGACCTCAAGGACTGAGCCGCCGGGGCCTTCTTTACACCAAGGCAGCGAAGGTCGCCAAGGGCCATTGAGCGGATGTCTGACGCCGGTTCTTACCGGAGACCGCGGAGGCAGCAGGGCGTCCGTCTCCTTTACCTCTGCGCGCTCCCGTAAAGAGCTTCTCGGCTGCATTGGTTTGCTTCGCTTCGTTGGTGTGGAGTCCTGCAGAGGCGGTAAGCGGTGAGCATTAAGCCATAAGGTGCCCACTTGGCTTCCTTCGCTGCCTTGGTGTGAAAAGGGTCCGGCGTCTGACGTCCCGCAGTTTTTCCTTGAGATTCCCCTCCGCGGCCCAAAATTCCGACCCTTCCACGCCCTCATCGTCTAGAGGTTAGGACAGGAGATTCTCAATCTTCAAACCGGGGTTCGATTCCCCGTGGGGGCGCCAATAGATAAGCAATTGGAGAATAGATTGTTGCGAATTGGGGGGGCGCTTGGACGGGTGCGCATAAGTATGGGTGGTAATGAACCCGTTTGGGGCCTGTATTCCTGTTCATAACTGTTCACGGGTTTGAAGAACATTTTGCCGGTTTTATCTTCGAACCGCTATTCCAGCGGAAAACGGCTGGCCCAAAGATAGCAGTGCCCAGTACCTCGAAGCATTAGTCTTTTTTCGAGGAGGAGGAGCGAGGAGCCACGAAAGGGGTCCGGTTTCTATGTTGCCCGGCGTACTCCATGGGAACGCGTCCGCTGCGCGCATGATCGCGCCCAGCAGGCGGCTGCGGTCAATGGCGCGCGGCGATGAGGGCGCGAGGGGAGTCCCGGCCGCTCCCTAGCGTTCCTAGTCCGGCCGGCTGAGCCGCTCCACCTCGCCCGGACGCGTGAGGGCGTAGTACACGCGGAAATGCAGCGTGAGGCGCTCGCGCTCCATGTCCGCCAGATGCTCGTCCACCGTCGGCGGGTGCTTCACTTTTTCCCCGACCAGCCATTTTTCCTCCTCGAGCCACTTGGACTGGATTTCATTGTACTGCTTCAGGTTCTTGGGCGCGTAGGTGGAGTCGATGCTCTCCAGGAGCACCTGCGGCAGGCCGTAGACGATTTCGAGGAGGTGCAGGTCGCCCTCCGACCGGATCATCTTCGCGTGGTCGGGTTTCAGCTGGGGGATCTGCGGCACCGCCTCCCGGTTCTCGCGAGTCCGTCTTTTCTGCATGACCCGCACCTTGATCTCCACCGGCGTCCGGAGCGGGGCCGCCTCCGGGATCATCGGAAAGACAGCTTCGATGTCGGCCAGCCGCGCCAGGTCATCGTCGAGCTCCAGGGTGTAGTGGCGCAGGCCGTCGATTTGCTCGTCCACGACTTTGTTCGATTTCATGGTGGGGTTGAAGCACTGGATGACCCGGTCCTGGGTTCGGGGCGCCGGGTTGGCTCCATGCCGGGGAGCGGCGCTTCCGTTGGGGACCGGGGTCGGGTTGAACTGGAACGGATGAGTTTGGGATTCCGTTTCCGGTTTGTCCATCTTCGGTGGAGCGAGGGCGGTGGACCGGCTTGCAGCGGACGCCGCAACCGGGCTAGCCTTGGCGACCTTGAGATCCAGCACGCTTGAGGTTGACGGAGTTGCCCGGCTCTCCGGCCTGGGCCGGCCACGATGAGCGCGCGGCATCTCTCGGTCTACGGATTGCGGCGGGCCCTGATCGCGGGCATCCAGCGGGTCGTGGCGCAGCGCGAGGAGATCAACCGCGTCAACGTCTTCCCGCTGGCGGACCACGACACCGGCACGAACCTGGCCTTCACGCTGGGCGCGGTGCTCCAAGGCCTGCGAGAGCCGCGGTTCGCCGACGCCGGCGAGGTCTTGCGGCGGGCGGCCCTCGAGGCGGGCGATGGCGCGCGCGGCAACTCCGGCGTGATCCTCGCCCACTTTCTCCAGGGCCTGGCGGAGGCACTGCCGCCCGGCGGGCGGCTGACGCCCGCGGCGCTCGCGCAGGCCGCCGCCCACGGATCGGCGCACGCCCGGCAGGCGATGGCCGAGCCGCGGGAGGGCACGATGCTGAGCGTCATCCAGGCGTTTGCCGACGCCTGGCAGGCCCAGGCCGCCGCCGGGGATCTCCGCGTCTGCCTGCAGCGCGCGCTGGAACGGGCCCGCGAGGCGCTGGAGTGCACCCGGGAACAGCTCAAGGTGCTGCGCGCCGCGGGGGTCGTCGACGCGGGCGCCCTCGGTTTCGTCACCCTGCTCGAGGGCATGGCCGAGTACAGCGGGCGCGGCCGCGGCGTGGCGTTTGCCGAGCTGCCGGCCGAGCTCCTCGTCGCCGGGGTGGAGGCCCACCCGGGGCGCGCGGATGACGCCGGTCACCGTTTCTGCGTCCAATGCCTGGTCAGCGCCGACGCCGTGGACCGGGGCGCACTGAAGGCGGCCCTCCTGGCGCTGCCGTTGTCGCGCCTCGTGCTCGCCGGCTCGCGCGAGCGCGTGCGCCTGCACGCGCACCTGGGCGATCCGCGCCAGCTGTTCGCCACCGCCGCGCGCTTCGGCGCGGTGTCGCGGGAGCAGGCGGACGACCTGCGCGCCGCGCCGCCGGCCGCGCCGCGGGCCCCGGTTGTGATCGTCACTGACTCCGGTGCCGACCTGCCGCCCGAGCTGCTGGACCCGCTGCAGATCCATCTCGTGCCCCAGCGGGTGTCGATCGGCGGCCGCGAGTTCGTGGACGGAGTCTCGATCTCGCACCGCGAGTTCTACCGCGAGATGCGGACCAATCCCGTCGCGCCGCGCTCCTCGCAGCCGCCGCCGGGGGATTTCCGGCGCCTGTTCGAATTCCTGCTGGCCCACCACGAGCGCGTGCTCGACGTCTCCCTCGCGCGGACCCTGTCGGGCACGCTGCAATCGGCCGCCGGCGCCGCGGCCCGCACCGCCCCGGGGCGGATCGACGTGTTCGACAGCGGGCACGCCGCCGCGGCTCTGGGGTTGCTGGTCATCTGGGCGGCGGAGGCGGCGCAGGCCGGACTGGACGCGCCGCGCATCCTCGAGGGCCTGGCCCGGATGCGCCGGCGCACGGACTTTCATGCCGTCGCCCGCGACATCCGCTACGGCGTGCGCGGCGGGCGGGCGCCGCGGCTGGCCCTGCCGCTGACGCGCCTGCTGCGGGTGTCGATCCTGTTCCGGAACCGGGCGGACGGGCGGATCGGATTCGGGGGCGGCATGTGGGGGCGCGTCGATCTGCCGGAGCGCTTCGCCCGCCGGATCGCGCGGCGGCTGGACCCCGCGCGCCGTTACCGGCTGATCGTCGGCCATGGCGACTGCCCGGAGGACGCGGAGCGGGTGCGGGCGGCGCTGCAGGCGAACGTCCGCCAGCTCGACCGCATCTGGGTGGTGGAAACCGGCGTGGCGGTCGGGACGCACGCCGGCCCGGGCGCACTGGTGATCGGCGTGCAGGACTACGAGCCGCCGCGGCCGTGACCCCGTCCGCCACCGCCGGGAAAAAGGTTGAAGCGCGCCGCCAGAGGGACTAGACGCGGAATGCGGCCCTCTCGGACTGCATCAACCCTGCTCCTACAATGTCTGACGTAACCATCCCCACACCCCCCGCGAAGAAGAGCCCGGTGGCGGGCATCGTCATCGTCCTCCTCGTCATCGCCCTGGCGGTCGTTGCCGCGATCTGCGGCTCCAACATCAAGAGTCTGAACCATCAACTCGCCGACACCCAGGCCGCCTTGGCCCAGTCGCAGAGCCAGACGGCCGGCGTGCAGGCGCAACTGGACGAATCCAAGGCCGGCGCCGCCAAGCTCCAGACGCAGCTGGCCGAGTCCAAGGCTGCCGGGGCCAAGCTGCAGGGGCAGCTCGTCACGGCCCGGGCCGAGAGCGCCAAGCTGGAGGGCGAATTCGCCGAGGCGCAGGTCGCCTGCGCTCAGGTGAAATCGCAGCTCGGCGACCTGAGGGCCGTCGCGGCCAAGCTCGCCGCCCAGCGGGACGAGGCCGGGGCCTGGGTCGTCAAGCTCCAGAAACAGGTGGCCGACGACAAGAACGCCGCGGCCATGGCCGAGGCGCAGCTGAAGGACGCCAAGGCGAAGGCCGCCGACCTGCAGGCCAAGCTCGATGCGGCCCAGGCCGAGGTCGTGAGGCTCACGCCGAAGCCGCGGAAGTGATCCGGGGCTCCGTTCGCCGGGCGCCGGCTCCCGCCGCGCCCGGTCGCAGGCCGTCCGCGCCGTCCCGCCGGCGCGGACCGGGGTCGGGTGCGGGAGGTGAGCGCGCGTGATGTCCGACGCGGGGTGGGCGCCGGCGGCCACGGCCGGCGACCGGGAAAATTGAGCTTCCGGCGTGACGAAACGCCGATTCCTCTCAATATTGTGGATGGGCCGGCCGGCGGCGGCGGGCCGGACCCGAGTCCCACGATGACGCGCATCCTTCTGATCGACGACGAGGAGCAGATCCGCACCACCATCGGCCTGCTGCTGCGGGCCTCGGGCTACGACGTGAGCACCGCGGCCGACGGGAAGGAGGGCCTCAGCCTGTTCCAGCACGAACCGTACGACCTCGTGATCACCGACGTCCTGATGCCGGTGATGGGCGGGCTCGAGGTGATCGCGACGCTGCGGCACCTGCAGCCGGGGCTGAAGATCATCGCCAGCTACGGCGGAGGGCAGGTGTCCAGCGACGATCCGCTGGCGAGCGCGCAGAATCTCGGGGCGGACCAACTGCTGATAAAGCCCTTCACCCTGACCGAGCTGCGGGCGGCGATCGCCGCCGCGCTGGACGCGCCCCCGTTCGCGGGCGGTCAGTAGAAGAGATTCCGGTCGAGGCTGCGGTACTGGATGGCCTCGAGCAGGTGCGGGGCGGCGACGGCGTCGGCGCCGGCGAGATCGGCGATGGTGCGCGCGACCTTGAGGATGCGGTCGTAGGCCCGGGCGGAGAGG
>Ga0335071_10006904_pt1 | contig 11716 bp, 9 predicted proteins | sample Lox_Sample_15_FD_206724 | JGI IMG/M metagenome (GOLD analysis project Ga0335071, IMG submission 206724) | Soil microbial communities from Loxahatchee National Wildlife Refuge, Florida, United States - Lox_Sample_1.5 | ecosystem: Environmental > Terrestrial > Soil > Wetlands | place: USA: Florida...
GCGGGCGAAACTCTAAGGATAGATATTTCTTTTTTCTGTTTCTCGCGGTGAATTCTCTCACTCCATGGGGATTGCCCATGGAGGGGGATAATCCCTATTAAGTCCCTATCACCAACGGGGATCGCCGCAGCGGCAGGACGGAGCCCCGGGAGCGTCAGATTATCCCTTTTCATCCAGAGTCACTACATGGATATCCCCGGGAAGTGGAAAGAAAGTGTAAATTCCCATCGTTCCGGGTTTTACATACGACCAGGAGGGGGTTTCACCCCCTCTCCGTTCCACCCCCGTTGGGATAGCCAGTGTGCAGGGTTGATCCCAGGCAGTCCCTGTCCTGACAGGGATCGCCGCTGGATTCGGGGCATAGCCCTGGAACGTCCTAGCCCTCCACCGATCCTATCTGAGCATACGTATACTTTCACGGTTGTACAATCAGTTACTGTTTCCCATGCCACTGCAAGATTAATCCGGATGAAACCGTACTTAATACCATGACTGACCATTCGTCTCCAAAAGTAGCTGTGCTGGAGACCTCCATGGGAACGATATCGATCGAACTTGACCCTGCAATGCCCGTAACAGCGGGCAATTTTGAAAAACTCGTCAGGAAAGGCTATTATGACGGGGTTATCTTCCATCGTGTCATTGACGGCTTCATGGTCCAGGGAGGCGACCCGACGGGAACGGGATGCGGTGGACCCGGATATGCAATCCCCGATGAGTTCACCCCCGGGAACCGGAATAACCGCGGGACTATAGCAATGGCCAATGCGGGTCCGAATACGGGTGGGAGCCAGTTCTTCATCAACCTCGTCAATAATAATTTCCTGGACGACCGCCACCCCGTGTTCGGCCGCGTCGTTGCAGGGATGGATGTTGTCGACGCGATCGCTAAAGTCAGGAAAGACAGGAGCGACAAGCCGATAACGCCGGTAAAAATTATTAAAGCCACCATGCAGTGAAAAAGACAATAGGGAGGCTCTGTCCAATCCCTCCCTCATTCTCCTGGTGTCCTGGTAATGGATGGTTTTTCCATCTACCCTACCCTCCTCCCATCAGGATAGCCACCTGGGGGGTCCGGCCTGGAGCCCTGGTATTTTTTGCCTGTCAAGTCCAGTCGCAAACAGAGAAACCGTATCTATCGGTTTCCATCTCGGGGTTTTGATCATCATTGACCTGATATGAGAATGCTACCGGAAATCGGCGGTGATTCTACCGGATGCATGGTTTCAACAACTAAAATATCAATTTTTTTGAAGATCAGAAAAGAAGAAATAACCGATCCGCATATGAACCGGTATGGCAGCCAAAAACACCGGAGGCGGGGAGGGCCAGGCAGATGGCGGAGGTCCCAACAGGCTCATCCATGAGAATAGTCCGTACCTCCTGGATCACGCATTTAATCCTGTGGCATGGTACCCCTGGGGTGACGAGGCGTTCAGGGAAGCGCTCCGAAGGGACTGCCCGATATTCCTGTCGATTGGCTATTCCACCTGCCACTGGTGTCATGTCATGGCCCATGAATCGTTTGAGGACCCCCTCGTTGCCTCGCTCCTAAACGATGCATTCGTCTGTATCAAAGTCGACAGGGAAGAGCGCCCCGATATCGACGAATTGTACATGGCGGCGGCCCTTGTCCTTTCCAGGTCCGGGGGCTGGCCCCTGACCATCGTCATGACGCCCGAAAAAAAACCTTTTTTTGCTGCCACGTATATCCCGAAGGAGGACCGGTTCGCCATGCAGGGCCTGACAACGATAATTCCCCGGATTGTGCAATTGTGGAGGGATGCCCGGGATGAACTAATCATGGCGGCCGAACAGGTGACCGGTTCGGTCGGCCGCGAGGTTTTTCCGGCCCCCCCGGGTTCACCGGTCAGGATCGATAGCAGTATGCTCGATTCAGGGTATGCGGCCCTCAGGATCAGATACGACCTCCTCAACGGGGGATTCGGATCAGCTCCCAAATTCCCATCGCCTCACATCATCTCGTTTCTTTTGCGTTATGCGAAACGGACAGGCAAACCCGGTGCGCTTTCCATGGCGCAGAAGACCCTGGGAGCCATGGCGATGGGCGGGATATACGACCACCTAGGTTCGGGGTTCCATCGCTATTCGACAGATGCGCGCTGGATTGTCCCCCATTTTGAAAAGATGCTCTATGACCAGGCCCTGCTGGTGACTGCATATATCGAGGCATATCAGGTGACAGGGGATCACTGGTACCTGAATATCGCAGAGGACTGCCTCTCTTACCTCACCCGCGAGATGGCATCCCCTGAGGGAGGATTTTTTTCCGCCGAGGACGCAGACAGCGAAGGAAGCGAAGGGACATACTACCTCTGGTCTGCAAGCGATCTCGATGAGGTGCTGGGAAAGGATGCACCGCTCTTCGCCCGGGCATACAATGTATCGCGTAAGGGGAATTTCAGGGAGCGGGGTCCGGACAGCCCCTCAGGAAAGAACGTCCTTTACAGGACCTCTTCTTTTGAAAAACTGGCAGAATCGGCAGGAATGCCGGAGCGGGAATACCGGGAACAACTTGCGGAGATGCGGACGAGACTACTGCAGGTAAGGGAAACCCGGACCCGGCCGGCGAAAGACGATAAAATTCTCACAGACTGGAACGGCCTGGCAGTCTCTTCATTCTCGCTCGCGGCGATGGCCTTCTCTGAAGAGTCCTATCTTGAGACGGCTAGGATGGCTGCAGATTTTCTCCTTCGTACGATGAAGAAAGAGAACGGAGAACTGTTGCACCGCTACAGGAATGGGCGGGCCGGAGTTCAGGGACTCGGATCCGATTATGCATACCTCACCGCAGGTCTTTTAGACCTTTTCGAGGCATCGCAGGAGCCCCGGTACCTGGGAGCCGCGCTCGATATCCAGGCCTGGTTCACGCGTCATTTTGCCGATGGTGACGAGGGTGGTTTTTTTACCTCAGGGGACGGGACAACCGATCTCATAGCCAGGAAAAAGGATATCTACGACGGGGCGCTGCCCTCGGTCAATTCGGTTACCTTCAGGAACCTGCAGAGGCTCGGTTTGTTCACCTCGGATCCCGGTTACCACGAACAGGCATGGCACCTTGCCCGGTGCTTTGCGGGGACCGTTGAACAGTCTTCCGAAAGTTACACAGGGTTCCTCTCTGCCCTCGACTTTGCTCTCGGCCCATCCTACGAAATCGTCCTCTCCGGTAGAAGGGAAGACAATAAAATCAGAGAGATGCGAAGCGCGATCGGACGATGTTTTCTCCCGTCGAAGGTGATAATATTCCGCCCTTCCGATGCCGATTCCACACCGATCGATAGGCTGACAGGGTTTACTGGATCGTTCCCGCCGGGCGACGACCGGGCTGCAGCATGGGTCTGTAAAAACCATGCCTGCGGGCTTCCGGTTCATGATGTATCGCCTCTTCTTGCCAGCCTCGGTAAATCTCCGGGAGATTTCGGGGACTAATCAGGATTAAAGGTTTTTCAGTGCGACCAGGTCCTTTACGCCGGTAAGCTTCCAGACCAGGGACCTCTCCTCCATGGCGATTGCCTCGGCTTTGTCCTCGGGAGAGTGGCCGAGCGCTGCGAGGATATTCGGGGAGAGGTGCTTCTCCTTGATAAGGTCGACGAAACGTTTTCGTATCAGCTTTTTCTCGATCCCTTCGGTCACTTCGTCCAGATATCCCTGCATTGTAACAAAGGTATAACACGACAGGTCCCTCGTATATTTTTCAACTTCGACCGATACGTAAGGACTCTTTCTGAAATACTCAATCTTTTTCCCGTATTTCGTCGAAAGAAAATAGATGAACTGCCCGTCGAATACATAGAGAAAAGGGGCGATATAGGGATATTTTTCTCCCTGGAATGCAATCCTTGCGATATACCCCTCTTCAATCAGGCGGTCGTATTCCTGCTTCTCCATCCTCGGGATTCTTACGATCTCCATTCCGATCTCATGTGAATATCAGACTGGCGCTAATAAAGTTTTGTAAATAATTTTGCCGCCCGACACTGTTCATAGTATATTCAGAATTCCAGAAGGCGTTCTTTCCAGGAATGGAATCAATAGCTGCCTTATCCGGTCCATTGTCAGGTGGAGGTAAAAGCCGGTTCAACCCGGCTCTTTTTACCATAAGCGCAAGGAATTGCAATTCTCTCCAGGTATTCCACTTTCCGTAACCATCGGCAACCAGTCCTGTTGCAGACCTATTCCTGCTTTTCAACCGGATACCCGGCGGCAATCCACCCTGTCATCCCACCGAGAATGTTTGTCACGGAACGGTACCCTGCCCGTTCAAGGATACTTCCTGCAAGGCATCCTTTAAACCCTGCATCGCAATAAACGAACACGTCTGCATCTCCCGGCACCTCCTTGATGCGACCCGGAAGTTCACCCACGTAAATATGGCGATCGCCGGCTATGTGCCCGGCCTTCTGCCGGTTGTGGATATCCCGTACATCGATGAGGACATGGTCACGTGAACCCGAATCAAGCAGTTCTTTCAGTGCATGCACCGACCAGGCTCGTTGACTGGCGATATCTTCACCGCTCTTCATCCATGCCGGGAATCCACCGGCGAGGTAGCCTGAGATGTTCTCATAGCCGAGCCTGATGAAATGCCTGATGGCCGGGAGAGGTCTGAGGTTGAAATCGTCGATGATAAGGATCGGGTCGTCGTAGTTGAGAAACCAGCCCATGAATCCGGGAAGGCCTTCACGCCATATGCAGAGACTTCCCGCGATATGGCCGCCTGCGTAACTCGTCGGTGCCCTTATATCGAGTAATTGTGCCCCGCTTTGTCCTTTCTCTTTAATCCGTGCAGGGCTTAAGGCGGTGAGATCGGGCAGGTGGCAAAATTCCCCTGTGCCGGCGATATTTTTTTGTTCCATCGTTTTGAAGTAGGGTGGATAGTAATTGTGTTCGAGGCACTTTTTATTCACGAACTGCTCGCGGTTGAGCGACAGGAACGGGTTCGTCTTCCGTTCGTACCCAATGGTGGTGACCTGGTGGTCGGCAATATCGAGGCCGCAGACAGACCCGGCCCCGTGTGCAGGACAGACGAGCACAGGATCGCCGAGTGGAAGAATTTTAAGAGAGAGGCTGTCGTACAGCAGTCCTGCGGCCTGTTTTATGCCTATATCAGGGATCAGATCTGTCCTGCCTACATCGCCGGCAAAGAGGACGTCGCCCGTAAAAACAATGTACGGGTCACTGGATACCTTGCGGTCGGTCACTACGAGGGAGATACTGTCAAGCGTGTGTCCGGGAGTTTCGAGCACCCGCAACGTCATATCACTGACGGCGAATTCATCGCCATCGCTGACGGGCCTTCCGAACCTGAACGGCGTCGCGGATCCGTGGTATATGGATGCACCACACCGTGCCGCAAGACCTGTGGCCCCCGATACATAGTCTTCGTTGCGGTGCGTTTCAAAAATGTGAGTGATCTGCTGGTCGTTTTCGCGTGCCAGCCGCAGGTATATTTCGGAATCCCTGCGGGGGTCGATGACTACAGCGCTGCGTCCGGAGCCGATATAGTAGGAGTGATGCGCGAGACCTTCCGACGTCACCTGCTCAAGTATCATGGTATTCCCAAAGACACCTGTAGTACCGCCAGGGTATATAAATCGTGTACCATCGGTCATCCCCCTCATTTCATCAGGGCAGAAAACCTGTGCAGAGACACAGCCGGTCTCGTGATCAGGAGCCGATAAAAGTTCGTAAGCTACTTAATCTTCCGTGAAATATTCAAATTAATGAATTCCTCAAGCCGCCAGATGTTGATGCTGCTCTGTATACTGGCACCTGCCTGTATCGTTGCAGGCTGTCTCTCTCCCCCAGCAATCGAGAGGAAGGTGGTCGCCGATACCGGTACGCTCTATCTTCCCGATCTCTTCGGATCGTCGCTCCGTATCGAGAGCGACCACGGTATCGTCTACGACCCTGTCCCGTTCCCGGTGATTGGGTTTAAGAACGGTATGAAGGTGGAATTCATCGGAACGACCGGCCAGAACACCTATTATCCTGTCCAGACATCGATCCCCCTGGAGTTGATCCTGCTCCATCCAATCCAGGGTATGGCAGGCCCGGTCTATGGCATTGGAAGGGTAACGAAAGTCGATATCGAGGGCGGATTTTACGGGATTACCGTTAACCTGCCAGGCCAGGACAGGGTCATCAGGTATGACCCCCTGGACCTCGATCCGGAGTTCCAGGTCGACGGGCTCAACATCTCCTTTTCAGGAGAAGAACAGCCTGGTGTCCTCACGAATGCACAGTGGGGGACGCCCCTCTTCCTGTCAAGGGTGAAAGCGGTTTGATGTGAGTTTTTATGCCCTTATCCACTAAAGACAGACGGTATTTGGTTAGACGGAACTTCCATTTACAGGATTTTTTCGGGAACATGGGTGCCGGATTCCTGTGGTTAATATAAATATCCTCAATTCTCCGGATGATCAGGTATAGAAAGCATTGACAGGGATCGCAATGTTTTTGTCAATGTCTTAATATGAATTATTATAGCTTATTAACTATAAAAGTTTAATTTTTACCCACCGATAATCATCAAATTTTCGATTTTTTTAACAAGCATTAAATAGGGTAGAATCGATATTCCTGAGGAAAGAGGATTACTATGGAAATGAAGTACGTCCCGACAACATGCCCCTATTGCGGCACCGGCTGCGGCCTCAACCTCGTCGTAAGAGACGGGAAGGTCGTTGGGGTCTCACCATGGCATCGTAACCCGATCAACGAAGGAAAATTATGCATCCGCGGGAACAGCGCGGATGAATTTATCAATGACACTGATCACAGGGTGACAACACCACTTGTCAAAAAAGGGGACAAATTCGAGGAGGCCAGCTGGGAAGAGGCCTATAAACTGATCGAATCGAAATTCAAATCTTATAAAGGTGGAGAAATTGGATGTGTCGCATCCTCCCGGGTTTTGAACGAAGACAATTACCTCATGAAAAAATTTGCATCAGAAGTCCTGAAGACCCAGAATATTGATTGCTCGGGAAGATTCTGTAATGCCGGATCCGAGTCCGGACTCCGCGAGATGACAGGGACCGGAAGCATGTCTAACTCCATTGTGGACCTGGCATCCGCGAAATGCATCCTCACCATCTCGAATCCGTTCGAGGAAAACCCGCTGATCAGGAGACGTCTGGTCATCGCAAGGAAAAACGGGGCCAAACTGATTTCAGTCAGTCCGGTAAGACACGCTACTGCGAAAGAATCCGACCTGTACCTCCCGTGCAGGCCGGGTACGCAGGTGACGCTTTTTAATTCGATTCTCCACGAGATTATCAAAAATGGCTGGGAAAACAAGGAATTCATTGCCAAAAGGACAAAAGACTTCGACAAATTGAAGTCACATGTCATGAAAGACACCAATAGTCCCGAAAATGCCGGAAAAGTCTGCGGGGTAGATCCGAAGTCTATTTCGAGCGCAGCCGAGGCAATCGCGAAATCCGGTGCAACAGCATTTGTCGGTTCGGTGACGATACCGCTGGGTTACGATGCTTGGGAAAAGTTTGTCAAGGCATTTGGGAACCTCGCACTCGTAACCGGAAGTTTCGGTTCACCGGGCACAGGCCTGAACATGCTCCGCGGACAGTCCAATACCCAGGGCGCAATCGATATGGGTTGTGTTCCCTCAGGCAAGGAAGGCCTGACAGTCCCGAAAATGATCGAAGCCCTTGCAGCCGGGAAAGGGCCCAAGGCGATGTATATCATGGGCGAGAATATCGTGATGGCGTCAGGACACCCCGAAGCCACCAAAAAAGCACTTGAGACCCTTGATTTCCTCGTCGTCCAGGATTGCTTCCTGACCGAAACTGCGGAACGGGCACATGTTATCCTCCCCTCTGCAGCATTCGGAGAGCGAGAAGGTACACAGACAAACAGCGACCGCCATGTGCAGCGGTCGCGAAAGGCAGTGGATGCCCCGGGCAGTGCGAAACCCGACTGGCAGATCATCTGTGACCTTGCAAAGGCAATGGGCCATGAGAAGGAATTCGCATACAAGAGTGCAGAGGAGGTATTCAACGAGATTGCAAAGACGGTCGACCATTACCGTAACCTCTCCTACGCAGTGCTTGAGAAGCCCGAGTCCGCCCAGTGGCCGCTGACAGATCCGAAAACATTCGGGTCCGCCATCCTCTTCGGGGAGAAATTCGATACGGAAAGCGGAAAAGGTTCTTTTTACCAGGTCGACCAGGAACCGGTCGCAAGCGATAACGGATACCCGTTCGTACTCCTGGCACAGTGGCACCAGGGAACACTGTCGGCCCACTCGAAATCGGTGGTTGCAGAATACCCGGGTCCTGCAGTCAGGATCAACAGCGAAGACGCACGGGAAATCGGTATAAAGAACAACAGCATGGTACGGGTCGTCTCCAAAGATGGTCAGGCCGAACTTCCTGCTATCGTCACACCCGATATCCTGAAAGGGGTAGTGGCGATGCCCTCGTATTTCCCTGCCGTGAATGTGAAAATCGAAAAGATCCAGGAGGCGGACTAAATGACATCCAAAGGCGACATGCTCTATGCATGGACGAATGACGAGGAAATTAAAAAGAAGGCCGAGCTCGGTGGCGCTGTAACTGCGTTATGGAAGCATGCACTTGACTCAAAGACTGTCGACGCAGTTCTTGCGATTAGTAAAGGAAAAGACCTCTACGATGCAAAACCCGTTCTCCTTACCAGTTCTGAGGAATTAAAAAACACGGCAGGATCCCTTCACTGTGGCACGCTGCTGATCCCGAAACTCATCAAGTATTACCTCGATGGGGCAAATACGATGAAGATTGGTGTCACGGTGAAAGGATGCGATGCGATGGCCTTTTATGAACTTGCAAAACGACAGCAGATTAACCTCGACAATGTTGTTATGATCGGCGTGAACTGCGGTGGATCGGTCAGTCCGGTCCTTGCAAGGCACATGATTACCGATAAATTCGGGGTCGATCCTGACACGGTCCACAAAGAAGAAATCGACAAAGGCCAGTTCATCATCGAATATGAGGGAGGTCACAAGGGCATATCCATCGATGAACTGGAAGAAGCAGGATATGGACGCAGGAGCAACTGCCGCCGGTGCAAGATGAAAATTCCCCGTCAGGCCGACCTCGCCTGCGGTAACTGGGGAGTTATCGGTGAAAAAGCCGGCAAGGCGACCTTTGTTGAAGTCTGTAGCGAAAAAGGCGCGAAACTCCTTGACGGCGCCGTGAAATCGGGAGTCCTTAGTACCGAGAAGGCAAACCCGAAGGGTCTCGAGATCAGGGGCAAAGTCGAAGGAGCCATGTTCAAGCTCGGTGATAAATGGCGCAAACATGATTTCGAATCGCTCGGCGACGGCAAGGCACGCCTCGAAAAGATCGTCAGCGAGACTTCGCGGTGCATCAAGTGTTATTCCTGTATCACTGCCTGCCCCATCTGTTATTGCGTGGAATGTTCGACGAAGAAGGCGTCGCTGGTGCCACCGGGAGAAATACCCCCGAATTTCATGTTCCACTTGATCAGGTTCGCTCACATCGCCGATTCCTGCGTCAACTGCGGGCAGTGCCAGGAACTCTGCCCTGCCGAGATCCCGAATACGTTGTTCATGCATGCCCAGCAGGTTGAACTCGAGAAAATGTTTGGCCACACACCGGGCATATCCATGGAACTCCCGGTCCTGGCCCTGGCTGATGAGAAAGAAGAACGGGCACGCCTTTCATCGACAGGAAGCGACCAGATATTCAATATTTTCAAATAATTCTTTTTAGAGCCCGAAAAAACCAGGACCCCGGTTCTTAGTAATTGCATAGACCCATCTGAGATCTCAGGATTTTAATGACCTATATTCGCTGGCCACAGGCGGGGCTCGAGAAAAATTTTAATATTTCAGGCATAACGTTGTTGAAAGGGGCGTCGTTATTGAATGTATTAAATGCATGGAACCCAGTTAAAATGCTCAACCTGGAAGACTTTTTATTGAGCGATTTCAGATTTCCATTGTTCGTTGGAATAATTCTTCTGGCAGTATTATTCGGCCTGGATGTGGCAACGACGAATATAATTCTGCTGCTTGGAGGGTACGAACAAAATGCGATAATGGCCTTGATTATCCATTATCCGGTAATTCATCTCATTATCAAAGGGGTTGCCCTGGGTGTCATTGCCATAATAGTGCAGTATTGCGACTCCAGGTTCAAGGGGTCCGGCGTGATTATTCTCATACCGGTAATCCTCCTCTATTCTTTCGTAATTTACAACAACACCCTTGTCATCAGGGCTTTAACAGGAAATTAAGATTTCACTCGGTTTATCACGATTCATGGCAGGTTTTATGACTCGTTCATCCGGCTTCAAAGCAATGAAAACTAGGTTATTATCAAAGATTTATTTTATTTTGTTCTCATTGTACATTATAAATAGTTAATTTATTTATTTTGTTATACATATACTATTAATTACCAAGTAGCATGATGGTATAATATGTCAAATTCTGAAGAACAGGCAGTCTCCCCGGTCGTGGGGGTCATGCTGATGCTCGTCGTCACCATCATTATTGCGTCGGTGGTAAGCGCATTTGCGGGCGGCCTGTGGGGGAATACCGATAAAGCCCCGGTGGTGACGATCCAGGCAAGTATTGTTCTAAACGACATGAGTAACCCTGGAAATAATAATATTACCCTGACGGACACGGGTGGAGATCCCTTTCAAATCAAGGATGTTAAGTTGATTGTCAGTAATGATACCACATCGATCGTATTTACCAATACATCAGTCACTGCACTGTTAAGAAAAGGCATATACACGATAGATGATACCGGTTCTTCCTCAAGCGGAATTATCAGGCCTGGGGACCAGATGGTTGGCAACGTTACTCCGAATAGTGAATTTTTCTCCGGTCAGGAGTACAAGTGGACGTTAATCCATATCCCCAGCCAAAAAACAATAGCCACTGGTAAAGTGTATACGTGAACATTTTTAATTGATTCTAAAATAAAAGGGAAATTATTTTTTTTAATTCACTCCCACCGTTATCTCAATAATTCTGACGGAGACATTGTTAGGGGGCGAAAAATGGGGAATCGAATCATTAATATCATCCACGAAACCGGAATCCAGTCCTGGATCAGTTTCGATTTGATTAAAGGATATGTCAGTTACGTTTTGAATTGGATTGTCCGTTGGAATCAGGTAATAGCTGTCAGTCTTAAGACTAAGTTTTGCAATTCCGTTACTGCTCGTTATATTATTTGTTCCTGCAATTATTCTGATTATTTGAAGAGTTATATTGGTCGGGGTAGTGCCGGAAGGACTTATCAGATCTTCTGAAAATTGATTGAGATCTCTTTGAAAATACGTATCATCGATAGTACCGTTATCGTACTGGAGAGGAGTGGAACGCTTTAAATCATTTTTTACCACATTTACGTAACCTTCCTGCCATATATAACTCTGATTTAGCCAATAATTTCCAAGTGGCTCGTAAGAAATATTCACTAAGGATAAAGAAATTGGCACACTGCTACCCGTGGAATAATTTATATATAGAATCCCTAATGATTCATTCCGTACACGGATTGTTCCTGAAGATTTCATAGAATTTACCAGTATGTCCCCCCCACCGAGAGGCACTTGTTCTGAAAAAGTAACATTTTCATTTCCGGTTCCAATTGCATTATCAATATCAGAAGAAAATTTCGCAAACCCGGATTCGACTTCTTTC
>Ga0335071_10006907_pt1 | contig 11712 bp, 14 predicted proteins | sample Lox_Sample_15_FD_206724 | JGI IMG/M metagenome (GOLD analysis project Ga0335071, IMG submission 206724) | Soil microbial communities from Loxahatchee National Wildlife Refuge, Florida, United States - Lox_Sample_1.5 | ecosystem: Environmental > Terrestrial > Soil > Wetlands | place: USA...
GCGGTCACGCTCTTCGTTATCATCGCCGGATATCTAAGCGGCAACCTGGCGCTGGCGCAGGCGATGGCGATCACGGTGATCGTGATCGAGGTGGTGGTGGTAGTGGTGGCGGCGGGGATCATACTCGGGTTCTTCAAGGAATTCGATTCGCTTAACGTCAGGAACGCAAGGAGCATGAAGGGATGAAATATTTGCTCACTCCGCCGGTCGCGTTCGTTATATTGCTGTTCGTTTCGTGGTTGCTGGCGTTCGGCTCGGCCGCGCTCGCCTTTAAGCGGAAGGGTCCGGTAGGGGCGCTGTCAAAAGCGTACGCCGGCGGGGAAGACGTGAAGAAGCACCGGGTGCAGCCGGATTACAGCCAGTTCTTCCCGTTCGCGTTCTTCTTCACCATCCTGCATGTGGTGACGCTGATGGTGGCGACGGTGCCGTCGGGGAGCGTGGGGATATTCCTGATGGCCGTGATCTACATTCTGGGGGCGTTGTTCGGTCTGTTCGTACTGTTCAGGAGATAAAATGAAAGTAATCGATAAGATAGTTCACTGGGCCAGGCTTAAATCGCCGTGGATATTGCATTTTAACACCGGCGCCTGCAACGCCTGCGACATCGAGATCATCGCGGCGCTGACCCCGCGGTTCGACATCGAGCGTTTTGGCGTACAGCTCAAGGGAACGCCCCGTCACGCCGACATCCTGGTCTGCTCCGGTCCGGTGACCAGGCAGATCCGCGACCGGCTGGTCCGCATCTACGAGCAGATGCCGGAGCCGAAGTTCGTGGTGGCGGTGGGGACCTGCGCCACCAGCGGCGGCGTGTTCCAGGGCCTTTACAATATTTTAGGTGGGATAGACCAGGCGATTCCGGTGAACGCGTATATACCCGGATGCCCGGCCAGCCCTCAAGCGATAATAGACGGAGTGGTAAAACTCCTTAAGAAGCTGGAGGAATCGGAATGAGCGATACTGAAAACGTTAAGTCAAAGCTCGAGGCCAAGTTCGATTTTCTAAAGGATAAGGTCCTGTTGCAGAGAGAACGCCGGCTGTGGGCGGAGGTCCCGTACGACAAGTTCATGGAGGTATTCGACCACGCGGTCAAGCAACTCGGGTTCGCGTTCCTCAACACCATCACCGGGCTCGATGCCGGCGCGGACCTTGAATATATTTACCATCTGGCGCAGGCCGAGGGAACGATGCTCAACCTCAAGACCAAACAATCAAAAGATAAGCCGATAAAGACGATCACCGGCTACTTCCCGAGCGGGATCATCTACGAGCGCGAGCTGGTGGACCTGCTGGGGGCGAAGATCGACACGCTCCCGCCCGGCATAAGATATCCGCTCCCGGATGACTGGCCGGACAATCAATATCCGCTCCGCAAGGACTGGAACGCGGACGTGCTCGACAAGAATGTCGGCGGCAAGATGGAAGGGGAGAACCTCAACATCACCGTCGGTCCGAACTACATGAAAGAACCGTCGGACTTCAGTATCGCGCATACCAATGACGTTACCATCCCGATCGGCCCGCAGCACCCGGCGCTCAAGGAGCCGGAAAGCTTTTCGGTTGCGCTGAGGGGCGAAAAGATCGCCGCCATCCAACTCCGCCTCGGTTACAACCACCGCGGGATCGAGAAGGGGGCCGAACAGCGCTCCTACATCCAGGACGTTTACTTGATCGAGCGGATCTGCGGGATCTGCTCACATTCGCATTCTACCGCATATGTGCAGGCGGTGGAGGAGATCGCCGGGTTGGCAGTGCCAAAGCGGGCGCAATACATCCGCACGATCATCGGGGAGCTGGAGCGGGTGCACAGCCATCTGCTGTGGCTGGGGGTGGCGGGTCATGAGATCGGTTTCGATACCCTGCTCATGTATTCGTGGCGCGACCGCGAAAGCGTGATGGATATCCTGGCGCTCATCACCGGCAACCGGGTCAATTACGGCATGAACCTGATCGGCGGGGTACGCCGCGACATCACAAAGGAAGAGATCGACCAGACCTTGAAAGTGATCGATAAACTCGAGGAGCAGACCAAATATTATATACAGCTGGCGCTCGAGGAAGTGACGCTGATCCAGCGACTCTCCGGCGTCGGTACGCTGACCACCGATGATGTGCTCCGGCTGGGAGCGGTCGGACCCACCGCTCGCGCCTCGTCCGTCCCGCGCGATGTTCGGCGCGACGACCCTTACGCCGCTTACGGCGAGATACCGTTCAAGGTGATAACCGATAACCACAACGATGTTTACGGCCGGACCATCGTCCGCATGCTCGAGCTGATGGAAGCTTACGGCATGATAAGATTCGCGCTTAACAACCTCCCCGACGGCCCGATCTCCGTCCGCGCTCCGCGCAAGATCCCGGCGGGCGAAGCGATCAGCCGGTATGAGGCGCCGCGCGGCGAGGATGTGCATTATGTCCGTTCCAACGGGACCGAGAACCCGGAACGGGTGAAGGTCCGCGCGCCGACCTTGGCCAACACCCAGGCAGTTTCCAAGATGCTGGAGGACCGCTACCTGGCCGATCTCCCGATCGTGGTGGCGGCGATCGACCCGTGTTTCTCCTGTACCGACCGCTCGATCTCGGTGGTCAGCCTGGATAACGAAGAACGGAAGACGATGACCTGGAAACAATTGCGTGATTACAGCGTCGACTGGTACAAAAAGCAAGGAGTCGACTTCTCCAAAATGAAAAGGAGCTCGTTTTAATTGATGGCTTTGTTCAAGATGCTGGTTTTCCCGGGACTGCTCTTTTTGAGCGCGGTCAGCCTGTTCGCGGAATTCTTTGACCGCAAGCTTTACGCCCGTCTGCAGAACCGCGTCGGGCCGCCCTGGTTCCAGCCGCTGGCCGACTTCATCAAACTGCTGGGCAAAGAAGACGTGGTGCCGGAAGAGGCCGATCGCCGGATGTTCGATCTGGCCCCGGTATTCGCGCTAACGGCGGTGGTGGTCGCTTTCCTGTACATCCCGATGTGGGGCACGCATGCCATATATTCTTTCAGCGGCGATCTGATCGTGGTCCTTTATCTTCTGACCATCCCGACGCTCACCTTTTTCCTGGGCGGCTGGTATTCGCGTTCGCTGTTCTCCACCATCGGCGCGGTCCGCTCCATTACCCAGCTGTTCGCTTACGAGATACCGCTCTTCGTCGCCATATTGGCCCCGGCGATGCTGGCCAACACCTGGTCGCTGTCGGAGATGGCCGTTTTCTACCACGCGCATCCTTATTACTGGCTTATCAACCTGATCGCATTCGGCGTAGGACTGGTATCGTTGCTCGGCAAACTTGAAAGAGTGCCGTTCGACATCCCCGAAGCGGAGACCGAGATCGTCGCTGGCAGCTTCACGGAGTACAGCGGGCGCCTGCTCGCGTATTTCCGGATGGCGATCGATATCGAAGCGGTGGTCGGCGCATCGCTTCTGGCCGCGGTCTTCCTGCCGTTCGGGCTGGGGCTGCCGCCGGTCATCGGGTTCGTTCTTTACCTCGTCAAAGTTTTCGCGATCATCGCCGTGCTGGCGCTGTTCCGGACCGTTTTCGCCCGCCTCCGAATCGACCAGATGGTGGAGTTCTGCTGGAAGTGGGTGGCGCCGATCGCGTTCCTGCAGATATTGATAAATCTGGTCTTGAAGGTGTTCGTGATAAGATGAAAAAACCGTTCGTCCACCCGGGGAAAATGATCGAGTTCGTCCTGCAGTCGCTGTTCAAAAAACCGGCGACCGTCAACTATCCTTTTGAGAAGATGAAGATGCCGGAGCATTTCCGCGGCAAGCTCAACTTCATGGCCGATAAGTGCATTGGTTGCATGATGTGCGTGAAGGACTGCCCGGCTAAAGCGATCCAGATCAAGAAGGTCGGGGAAAAACGGTTCGAATGCGACATAGATCTCGGCAAATGCGTTTATTGCGGGCAGTGTGTCGATTCGTGCCCCCGCAAGGCGCTGGAGATCACCCCCGAGTTCGAGCTGGCCCAGATCGACCGCGATAAACTAAAGATCGTATTTCATGCGCCTGAACCAACGACTGAGCCAAAGGCTCAATAACGCCCGCAATATAACCTTCCTGGGGGTGGGCTCCGACCTCCGGGGCGACGATGCCGCCGGGATGCTGCTCGCCCAGAAGATCGAGGAGGCCTGCCCCTACGTGAAGGTGATTTACGGCGGCACCGCGCCCGAGAACTTCACCGGCGAGATAAAAAAAGCCAAACCCGACCTGCTGGTGATCGCCGATAGCGCGGAAATGAACGAGCCGCCCGGCACCGTCCGCCTGATAACCCCGGAAGAGGTGGGGGGGTACACTTTCAGTACGCACGCCCTGCCGCTGAAAGTGATGATCGATTTCATCCGGCACGATATCACCTGCGAAGTGGAGATCATCGCCATTCAGCCCGCGACGCTCAAGTTCGGCGATCCGGTCTCCCCGGCGGTGGCGGATGCGGTCGACGAACTGGCGGAGGAGATACGGGATTCGTTGAAAACCGGGCCGGATTCGGATAAAATAAGGGAAGCGAGACGGATCGTCGGCGGAGATGTCATGAAAGCGTTGCCGATCGGTTTTGAGATCGCGGTGGCGACATTCCTCGGCGCGTTCATCGGCTACGAGGCCGATCTCCGGTTGAGGTCCGCGCCGGTCGGTCTGGCGGTCGGGGTGGTGGCAGGGGCGGTCGCCGGATTATGGAACGGGATAAGGATCGGGCTTAAAATTAAATGAATTTATTCGAGCATCTTAAACAGGTAAAACTGGTAACACTCACATTATTCGGGTTTGACATCTCGATCACGAACGGGGTACTCGTCGCTTTCATCGCCGCGGCGCTGGTCTTGATCTTTTTCTATTTCGCCGGGAGGCGCGCGCAGCTAAAGCCGTCGCTTTTACAGACCACCGCCGAATTCCTGGTCCAGTTCATCAATGACGAAATGCTGGCCCCTCTTGGCAAGGACGCCGGGCGCTGGCTTCCTTTTATCACTGCGATCTTCTGCTATGTTCTATTCTGCAATCTTCTGGGATTGATCCCGGGGGTCGTCCCGCCGACCAGCAATGTCAATTTTACCGGCACATTGGCGGTGATCGTCTTCTTTACCGTCCAGATCACCGGCGTCGTCAAGAAGGGGCCGCTCGGCTACCTCGGGTCGCTGATCCCGCCGGGCATTCCGGTATTTCTCGCTCCGTTCATATTCCCGATCGAGCTGGTGGGGCAGATCGCGCGTCCGTTCTCGCTGGCGGTCAGGTTGTTCGCCAACATGTTCGCCGGGCACGCCATCATTCTCACCCTTATCGGGCTGATCTTCATCTTCCGCAGTTATCTAGTGATCCCGTTCCCGGTGGTCGGGAACGTGGCGATCCTGGCGTTCGAGCTGTTCGTAAGCTTCATCCAGGCGTTCATCTTTGCGTTCTTGTCCGCTTCTTATATAATAGGAGCGGTGAGTGCGGAGCATTAGGAGGTGCTTTAATGGATAAATTGGGAGCGTTTTTAGGGGCCGGTTTCAGCATCGGATTGGCGGCATTGGGAACAGGGGTCGGCATCGGGCTTTTGGCGGCAAAGGCGATGGAAGGGATCGCGCGGCAGCCGGAAGCGACCGGGAACATCCGGACCTCGATGATCATCGCGATCGCGTTCGTTGAGGCGATCTGTCTTTACGCGCTGGTCGTATCGCTGATCCTGGTGACCAAATAAGAGACAAAAGGCGGCAAGAGATCTGATATGTTCGAACTTGAGACGGGATTGATCTTCTGGAACACGGTATCGTTCGCGATACTGGTGTTCCTTATGTACAAATGGGTCATCCCGCCGATCGTCGGCGTGCTTAAGGACCGGCAAAAAGCGATCGGCGATTCGATCGCGGCGGCGGAAGATAGCCGGAAGCGGTCGGAAGCGGCGCTGGCCGAGAACAAAAAGAAGCTGGCGGAAGCTGACCGAACCGCCAAGAGCATGGTTGAGCTGGCGAAGTCCGACGGCGAGCGGATGAAAAAGGAAATACTGGAAAAAGCGGAAAAGCAAGCGGGGCTGATCGCCGAAAAGGCGGAACAGGACATGCAGGCGGAAAAGGCCCGCATCGTGAACGAAGCGAAAAAAGAGATCGCCGACCTGGTGGCGATGGCCGCCGGGCGGGTAATCGGCAGGGTCATCAATAAAGACGACAATTCGCGTATTATCGAGGAATCACTGCGATGAAGAACATCGATCTTGACCGTTTATATGAGATCGCCGCTGGCCAGGCCGAGCGCCTTTCGGACGAAATGTACGGCATCGCTTACCTGATAAAAAAGAATTATGATCTATTGAGCGCGCTTTCCGATATCCGGTCGTCCGGGGAATTCAAGAAAAAACTGATCGCCGACCTGACCCCGGGCGCATCGAAAATTTTCACTGATACGATCGCGTTACTGGTAGACCAGGGGTTGCTGGGGGAGCTGGACGAGGTTTCGCGCCGGTTCACGCTCCTGGTGGCGCAGAAGAACAACATCCGTTACGACGAGCTAATATTCTCGGAAAAACCGGGACCTGAGATCCTCGGCAAATTCTATAAGATCGGCGGGGACAAGATAAAATTCCGGGTCCAGATCGATTCTTCGATCGCCGGAGGGTTCATCTGGAAGACGATGGACGGCAAAGTGATGGACGCAAGCATTAAAGGTAGATTATCGCAGATGAGAGAGGAGATCTCGGCTTAATGGAAGACATAAATTCGATAATAAAAAAGCGGATCCAAGAGTACAAACCGGGCCCCAAGATGGAAGAAATGGGAGAGGTGATCGAGTCCGGCGACGGGATCGTCCGCATCAAAGGACTGCCCTCGGCGATGGCGCTGGAAATGTTAGAATTCCCGAACCAGACCTTTGGGATCGTTTTCAATCTCGAGTCCGATGATATCGTAGCGATCGTGCTCGGCCCTCACACCGATGTGAAAGAGGGCGACTGGGCCAAGCTGACCGGCCGGGTGATGCAGGTCCCCGTTGGCGACGCGATGGTGGGGAGGGTGGTCAACGCGCTCGGCGCTCCGATCGACGGGCTGGGGCCGATCAACACGCAGACCTTCCATCCGATCGAAAGAATGGCGCCCGAGGTGGTGGACCGAACGCCGGTGGTGGTTCCGCTGCAGACCGGCTATAAGCTGATCGACGCCCTGATCCCGATCGGGCGGGGGCAGCGCGAACTGATCATCGGCGACCGTTCCACCGGTAAATCTACCTTGGCGATCGATGCCATCATCAACCAGAAAGGCCAGAACGTGAAGTGCGTGTACGTAGCGATCGGACAGAAAGAGGCCAATCTGGTGCAGATCGTACAAAAGCTCAAGGAAACGGGCGCGATGGATTACACCACCATGGTGGTCGCCTCTGCTTCCGATCCGGCGGCGATGCAGTACATCGCGCCGTTCGCCGGCTGCGCGATGGCGGAGCATTATATGTACTCCGGCCGCGACGCCCTGATCGTCTACGACGACCTGACCAAGCACGCCCAGGCTTATCGCATGATCTCACTTCTGTTGCGCCGTCCTCCAGGGCGCGAAGCGTACCCGGGCGATGTTTTTTATCTCCATTCCCGCCTGCTGGAAAGATCGGCCAAACTGGCGCAGGAAAAGGGCGGAGGCTCGCTTACCGCGCTTCCGCTGATCGAGACCCAACTGGGCGACGTCACTTCGTACATACCGACCAACGTGATCTCCATCACCGACGGCCAGATCTTTCTGGTGACCGATCTTTTCAACTCCGGCTTCCGGCCCGCGGTCGATGTCGGTATATCCGTATCGCGCGTGGGAGGGAAGGCGCAGATCCCGGCGATCCGGAGGATCGCGGGAAGATTGAGGCTTGACCTGGCACAGTACCGCGAAAAGCAGGCGTTCGCGCTCTTCGCGGGGGAAGTGGACAAGGAGACGCTCAAGCAGCTGCAGCGCGGCGCGGTGGTTTCCGAAGTGCTCAAGCAGGACAAGAACGCCCCCCTGCCGGCGGAGGAGCAAGTCATCATCATCTATGCCGCGGTCAACGGCTACCTGGACAGCATTGCCATCGGCGAGGTGAAGGAATTCGAACGGAAACTGATCAATTATGTCAAATGTTCCGCGCCGGAGCTCTTGGCCGACCTGAAGCTCCTTCCCAAACCGACGGAGGAAAAACTTAAAGAGTTGATCGTACAGTTCAAGGAGTCGTTCTGATGGCGAACGACGCCAAGATAAAATCCCGGATCGCGACGTTGAAAAGCCTGAACTCGATCTTTTCGGCGATGCAGGTGATCACGGTAGCTCGCCTTTCAAGGATCAAAGCGGCGCAAAAAGCGGCCGCGCGTTTCCGGAGCGAAGCCGAGGAAGCGGCTTCATACTTGGATAAGGGGGAAAAAAAGACCGGCGAGGGGGCGGTGGCGGCAGTGATCGTTTCCGCGAGCCGCGGTCTCTGCGGCACGTTCAATCAGGACCTGTTCTTCCGCATTCAGTCGTTTTTAGCGGAGCATGCCGGGAAAGAAGTAAAACTGTTCGTTTTCGGCCGTAAAGGATACGATTTCCTGATCGGCAAGAAGCGGGAAGTGACCGAATATTATCCATCGGACGCGCTCGATTCGGATGAAGTTGGAAAGCTGGCCGAAAAACTTAGGGACGGTTTCAGGTCCGGCGGGTTTTCCGAGGTCTATGTGATCTACAACCATTTCGTTTCCGCTTTCAGCCGGAAGGCGACGGCGAACCGGTTGCTGCCTTTCGATCTGGCGGAGAAAGCGCCGGCGCGGGACGACATGATCATAGAGCCCGACCGGAAGACGCTGGCCGAAAAATTGACGCTGCTCTATATCCGGGCGATGATCTCCTCCGCCGTCAGGGAATCGCAGCTTGGAGAATTTTCATCCCGTATGGTCACGCTCAAGTCGGCGATCGACAACTCGAGCGACCTGATCGACGGCCTTACCATACAAAGGAACAAGGCCCGCCAGCAGATGATAACCCAGGAGATACTGGAGATCGTCGAAGCGTCCGAAGCGATGAAGGGAGAAAAATAAATGAGCGCCAAAGGGAAGGTCGTACAGGTGATCGGGGCGGTGATCGATATCCAGTTCCCGATCGATTCCATTCCGCGCATCCGCAACGCCCTGAAGATCGAAAGCCCGAAGATCATTGCCGAGGTCGCCGCTCAGCACGACGACGGGATCGTAAGGGCGGTCTCGCTGCTTCCAACCGACGGGCTGGCCCGCGGGACCGAAGTGACGGATACCGGAGCGCCGCTCAGCGTCCCGGTGGGGCCCGACACGCTCGGCCGCATGTTCAACGTATTGGGCGAGCCGATCGACGGCGGACCACAAGTTGGCTGCGACAAGTGGCCGATCCGCCGCGACCCGCCTTCGTTCGAAGACATAGTATCCCGGGTAGAAGTATTCGAGACCGGCATCAAAGTTATCGATCTGCTGGCCCCGTACGTTAAAGGCGGGAAGACCGGACTGTTCGGCGGGGCGGGGGTCGGAAAGACCGTCCTGATCCAGGAACTTATCCACAACATCGCCAAGCAGCACGGAGGGATCTCCGTTTTCGGCGGGGTAGGCGAGCGTACCCGCGAAGGGAACGATCTCTGGCTGGAAATGAAAGAGACCGGTGTCATCAATAATACCGTGCTCTGCTTCGGCCAGATGGCGGAACTCCCCGGATCGAGGTTGATCGCAGGCAACACCGCGCTCACCATGGCCGAATATTTCCGTGACATCGAAGGGAAGGATGTGCTCTTCTTCATCGATAATATTTTCCGTTTCGTCCAGGCTGGATCCGAGGTTTCCACTTTATTGGGAAGGATGCCTTCAGCGGTAGGATACCAGCCGACGCTCCAGGCGGAGGTCGGCAGGCTTGAAGAAAGGATCGTTTCCACCAAAAAAGGTTCGATCACCTCCGTCCAGGCGGTTTACGTGCCGGCCGACGATATCACCGATCCGGCCGCCGCCGCCACTTTCGCGCACCTGGACGCAACGACGGTGCTCTCCCGCTCCATCGCCGAACTTGGCATATATCCGGCGGTCGATCCGCTGGCCTCCACTTCGCGGATCATGGACCCGAACATTCTGGGCGAAAAGCATTACAATACCGCCCGCGAAGTGCAGAAGATCTTGCAGCGCTACAAGGAACTGCAGGACGTTATCGCCATCCTGGGCGTGGCGGAGCTTCCGGACGAGGACAAATTGATCGTGAACCGCGCACGCAAGATCCAGCGTTTTCTCTCCCAGCCGATGTTCGTGGCCGAGAACTTTACCCAGATACCGGGCAAGTACGTTAAACTGGAAGACGCGATCAACGGCTTCAGTGAGATCGTGGAGGGGAAGCACGACGAACTTCCGGAGCAGGCGTTCTTCATGGTGGGGACGATCGATGAAGCAGTGGCGCAGGCAAAGGGGACGGCGTGAGCTACGATCTTTGCATCCTTGATCATGAAAAGGAATTATTTTATGGAAAAGCCGAAGCGATGACCGCGGAGGCGCTGGACGGAGAGCTGACCGTATTGACCGGCCATGCCCCGATCATGACCATGCTTAAAGCGGGGACGATAAGAATAAAGACCCCCGAGGATCGAAGCGTAGCGATCGAAGTCCCGGGAGGTCTGCTGAAAGTTAGATCGAACCAGGTTGCGGTACTATGCGGGTAAAGCTAGACCGAACCGGTACAATATTGTAAACAAATAACCGATTTTATACATTAATGTAATGTAAATAAGTGATTATTCGTTTAGTATTTATTATATTAATTATAAATATTGCGTTAGTAGGGGGTGGCGCGTCGATTGCTAAATTAATGAATTGCAATGGGGGGGGCTAATATGCCAACAAAAGAGGAAATACTGAAGCTGGTAAAAGATAACGATATCGAGTTCATTAGGTTGTGGTTCACGGACATCAACGGGATACTGAAGAGTTTTGCGATCGGCAAGGACGAACTTGACGGCGCGCTGACCCAGGGAATGGGCTTTGATGGATCTTCGATCACCGGGTTCCAGGATATCGAAGAATCCGATATGATCGCGATGCCCGACCCGAATACGTTCCAGATCCTTCCCTGGAGGCCGCAGGAAAAAGCGGTGGCCAGAATGATCTGCGATGTGCTCCAACCGGGCGGCAAGCCCTACGAAGGCGATCCGCGCTATATCCTTAAGCGGGCGCTGGAAAAAATGAAGAAGATGGGATTCGACCATTACTATGTCGGTCCTGAGCTGGAATATTTCTATTTCAAGGATTCCAAAGGGACCGAGATCCTCGACGAGGGGGGATATTTTGACCTCACCCCGCTGGATATGGCCTCCAATCTCCGCCGCGAGACCGTGCTGGCGCTCAAGCAGCTCGGGATCAACGTGGAATACAGCCACCACGAAGTGGCGCCGTCACAGCATGAGATCGACATGCGGTTCGATGACGGTCTTACCATGGCGGACAATGTGGTCACCTATAAACTGACGGTGAAAGAGATCGCTTCCAAGAACGGCGTCTATGCCACATTTATGCCCAAGCCGATCTTCGGGCAGAACGGTTCCGGCATGCACTGCCACCAGTCGCTGTTCAAAGGAAAGACCAACGCGTTCTATGATGCGAAGGACAAATACAATCTTTCCGATACCGCAAAATCCTATATTGCCGGTATTTTAAAGCACGCGCCGGAAATGATCTCGATCCTGGCGCCATGGGTGAACTCATACAAGCGGTTAGTCCCGGGTTACGAAGCGCCGGTCTACATCGCCTGGTCCAGGAGGAACCGTTCGGCCCTGATCCGCG